>PYLN01000058.1_pt1 | contig 12025 bp, 21 predicted proteins | sample 1675811 | NCBI WGS metagenome assembly PYLN01 (sample SAMN08732055, study PRJNA438928) | Freshwater metagenome, whole genome shotgun sequencing project. | isolation source: meromictic lake | place: Russia: Kandalaksha Bay | collected 2014-09
CGCTGGTGCTGATTTTTCTGGCCCTGTTGTTCGCGGATTTCACGGGCGGTGTTCAATGGCCGGTATAGGTTCTTTTTTGTCAGGGCGAGATGAAGAGTACCGGAACATAGGCGAGGTTGCCATGTGCGAGCGGAGTGTGTCTTCGTACTGCTTGCTGGTTTTGGAGTCTTTTTCAATCAGGTCCCATTTGTTGACGAGGAGAAGCACGGCCCTTTTTCTCTCGGTGGCCATGTTGATGATTTTCAGGTCCTGCTTCTCTATGCCGGGGCCGGCATCAATCATCACCATGACGACCTCGCATCGTTCTATGGCTTTCTCGCTGCGCAGGGAGCTGTAGTATTCTATGCCGGCGCTGATTTTGGTGCGTTTTCTCAGCCCCGCCGTATCAATAAGGAGGAAATCCTGCTGGTTTCGTGTGAATCGGGTATCAATTGCGTCACGGGTGGTTCCCGGAATGTCGGAAACAATCTGGCGATTGTTGCCGAGAAGGGCATTGACAAAACTTGATTTCCCGACATTCGGCCGACCGACAACCGCAAGGCGGATAGCTCCGTCCTCTTCCTGGTCTGCGTCTGACTCGGGCATTTCAAGAAGAATGGCATCGAGCAGATCGCAACGCCGCTGCCGTCTTTTGCCGATATGCACCAGGCTCGGTATAGCCGGTGCTGACAAAGGATGCGGCCTCATAGGCAAGTTGCGGGGATTCAACCTTGTTGACAGCAAAGAAGACTGGTTTGTGGCTGAAGCGCTGCCGCAGCACTTTTGCAAGTTCCAGATCGTCATAGGAAAGGCCGGCGCGGCGTCGGCAACAAAGACAACAATGTCGCATCGTTGATGGCCGTCATTGTCTGTTCGAGCATGGCGTTGCTGATGACGCCGTCTTCAGGGCATATCCTCCGGTATCCATCAGACGGAAGGCCCGGCCCTGCCAGAACCCTTCGGAAATATGGCGGTCGCGGGTGACACCGGGAGTGCTGTCGACAATGGCTGCACGCTCCCTGAGTATGCGGTTGAAAAGGGTTGATTTTCCTACATTCGGACGGCCAACCAGGGCAATGAGAGGTTTCATGGAAAGAGGTGTGAAGATGGAGATTCTCGCTCCCGGGAAATTCCTCAGGACGGAATGGTATAATTTGTAGAATTAAGTGAATTAATTTACATTGATAAACTTTATTTTTCGGAAAAGTCCAGTTAATCCATTGTTACAACACGAGCATGAGCAAGACGCTAAGTTTTAAAACATATTCGGCAAAGCCAGGTGATGTCGAACGGAAGTGGTATGTCGTAGATGCCGAAGGCCAGATTTTGGGCAGAATGGCTGCTGAAATCGCAAAGGTCCTCAGGGGCAAGCACAAGCCTGAATTCACTCCCCACATCGATACCGGCGACTTCATTGTGGTGACCAATGCGGAAAAAGTTGCGCTCTCAGGCAAGAAGCTTGATGCCAAGGCTTATTTTTCGCACTCCCAGTATCCTGGCGGCGTGAAGTTCAACCATGTCAAGGATCTGCTCCGCAAAAAGCCGGAAAAAGTCATTGAGCATGCTGTATGGGGAATGCTTCCTCACAACAATCTCGGCCGTCAGCTTTTCAAGAAGCTGAAGGTGTATCCTGGCGCGACGCATCCGCATGAATCGCAGTCGCCTATTGAAATGAAGGTAAATTAAAATCATATAACGCAAGAGGGAATGAAAGAGGTTATCGATACCGTAGGACGCCGTAAGACCTCGGTGGCAAGAGTGTTCATGACGCCGGGAAAAGGGCGTGTCATCATCAACAAGCTGCCGGCTGAAGAGTATTTCAAAGACGAGGTCAAGTGCCGTGTGCTCTTCGTCCGCTGGTTCTTGCAGAAAAGACCGAGGACTTTGATATTAAAGTGAATGTGCATGGCGGCGGTATCAGCGGCCAGTCGGGCGCTGTCAGTCTTGCTATTGCACGGGCTCTTGCGGAGACCGATGATTCGGTTCGTGCCGTTTTCAAGCCGGAACGCCTGCTTACCCGTGATCCGCGGATGGTTGAGCGCAAGAAGTTCGGCCGCAAGAAGGCCCGCAAGTCGTTCCAGTTCTCCAAACGCTGATATTTGCGTTTCATCGCTTTTTCAGGACAACATCACTCATATCGTGCTGTTCCGGGGAGGTTCCCCCAAGAGAGTTTTCCGGTAGTGTCCGGCGCCCTGCGCCGGATTCCGGGAGGCAGGCATGATAGAAGAATCAACTAAACAGAAGGAAAATCACTATGTCGTACTTTCAGCTTGAAGACATGCTCCGCGCCGGAGTCCATTTCGGACACCTTGCCCGCCGCTGGAGCCCGAAAATGAAGCCTTACATTTTCATGGAGAAGAACGGTGTCCACATCATCGATCTCCAGAAAACCCTTGTTCTTGCAGACAATGCGCTCAACGCACTTGATGCCATAGCCCAGACCGGGCGGGAAATCATGTTTGTCGGCACCAAGAAACAGGCCAAAAATATTATTGCAGCAGAGGCCGAACGGGCCGGAATGCCTTATGTCTGCGAGCGCTGGCTCGGGGGCATGCTGACCAACTTCTCCACCATCCGCCAGAGCATTCGCCGCATGAATGCCATTGACCGTATGGAGACGGATGGTACCTATGACATGATCACCAAGAAAGAGCGTCTCATGCTCGGCCGTGAGCGCGAAAAGCTCATGAGGATTCTGGGCGGCATTGCACCATGACCAGGATTCCCGCTGCCCTGTTCATTGTCGATATCAAAAAAGAGCATATTGCCATCAAGGAGGCCCGCTCGCTGGGTATTCCCATCTTCGCTATGGTTGATACCAACTGCGATCCCGATCTGGTGGATTATATCATTCCTGCAAACGATGACGCCATCCGCTCCATACAGCTTATGGTCAAGCTGTCGCCGACACTATTGTCAATGCCCGCGCATTGAAGGTGGAGCAGGAGGTTCTGGCAAAGATGGACGAGGCAGACGGCAGCGAGGCTGAGCCTGAGGCCCCTGCAGCGCCCGAATCCGCCGAGTAACTGTAACCAAATTAAAACTGAAGCGAAAGAAAAAGCAATGAGTCAGATTTCAGCAAAGGATGTAAAAGATCTCCGCGATACGACGGGCGTTGGGATGATGGACTGCAAAAAGGCCCTTGAGGAAACAGGGGCGATATGCAGAAAGCCGTTGAGTATCTACGAAAAAAAGGCGCTGCGCTTGCCGCAAAAAGAGCGGAGAAAGATGCCAGTGAGGGAATGATATGTATCAAGGTGGCGGAAGACCGCAAGGCCGGAGTTATTCTTGAGCTGAACTGTGAGACTGATTTTGTTGCACGGGGCGAGGTGTTTACCGGGTTTGCCGGTGCTCTCGGCCAGTTGGCTCTTGAGGGTTCGGCAGCTTCTGCCGGGGCTCTTCTCGGAATGACACTTTCCGCCGAATTCGGTGGAGAGAAGGTTGAGGATGCAATCAAAACCATGACCGGAAAACTTGGCGAGAAGATTGAGCTGAAGCGTCTTGTTTTTTGTGACGCCGCTGATGGTCTCGTTGAGGCTTATGTTCATCCGGGAGCGCAGCTTGGCGCCATCATCCATATAGCTTCTGCCCAGCCGGACAGTGCAAGGGAGCTTGCCCGCGATCTTGCCATGCAGGTGGCTGCGGCTGCACCGATTGTTGTTGACCGTTCAGCAGTTCCGGAGGAACTGATTGCAAAAGAGTCCGACATCTATCGCCAGCAGGCACTGGGCCAGGGCAAGAAGGAAGAGTTTGTTGACAGGATTGTCCAGGGCCGTATTGAAAAGTACTATCAGGAGGTGGTGCTTACTGAGCAGGCTTTCATAAAAGTCAATAATATGAAGGTTTCGGATGTTCTCGGTGAGTTCCGCAAGCAGCATGAGGCTGCGGTGGAGATCAGGGAATTTGTCCGCTATCAGTTGGGAGAGTAAAGAAAAAAAAGCCCCGTGTATCGGGGCTTTTTTTTTCGTTCAATAATATTTTCTCACGGAGGATACGACTATGCTGCAATACAAGCGCGTCTTGCTGAAACTCAGTGGCGAGGCTCTGGCGGGAGAGGACGGGTATGGCATCAACAGCCAGATGCTTGAGCGATATGCCGAGGAGGTCAAGGAGGCCCGTGCTATGGGTGCTGAAATAGCCCTCGTGATTGGTGGTGGAAATATCTTTCGCGGCGTTTCCGATGCGGCACGCAATATGGACAGGGTTCAGGCTGATTACATGGGAATGCTTGCAACTGTGATCAATTCCATTGCTTTTCAGGATGCCCTTGAACGGCAGGGTGTGTATACCCGGCTGCAGACCGCAATCAAAATGGAGGATATGCCGAGCCGTTCATTCGGAGACGGGCTATCCGGCATCTGGAAAAGGGGAGGGTTGTCATTTTCGGTGCAGGAACCGGTAACCCCTATTTCACTACCGATACGGCGGCTTCACTGCGGGCCATTGAAATTGAGGCTGATGTCATTGTGAAAGGGACCCGGGTTGATGGTATCTATGACTCCGACCCTGAGGAAAATCCGGGTGCAGAGTTTTTTTCCCGGATCTCCTACATTGATGTGATACGCAAGAACCTTCGCGTCATGGATATGACGGCCATTACGCTCTGCCGGGAGAATATTCTGCCAATCGTAGTCATGAACATGAATGAGCGGGGAAATCTGACCAGGCTGATCAGCGGCGAGAAGGTCGGCTCACTGGTTCATCCGTAATCCGCTTCATCGTCTGGCGGAGGTTCCTCTTCAGTCATCTCTTCACCCAGGCGCAATGTTGCCTGCTGAATCTCCTGCCAGCCAAACCCCCGGTTGCGCAGGAAGATTTCAAGTTTCTTTTTGCGCACTGAAGGCGTGAAGCGCAAAAGGGCAGTCATTTTCTTTTCTGCTGCAAGCACCGCCCCTGCATGCCGTCATAGCTTTTGATCACCTCATCAATGACATCGTCAGCAACGCCTTTTTTACGGAGTTCGGCCTTCAGTTTCATGCTCCCTGCCGGTCTGCGTTTCAGCCGTCCTCTGATGAACTCTTCACTGAATGCACGGTCGTCAAGCACCCTCTTTCCTTCAGCTTTTCCAGTACCTCCGCTGTGCCATTTTCCGGGCAGTTTTTTGAGAGGAGCTTCCTTTCAAGTTCGGCAATGCTGTGGTTGCGCAGACCAAGCAGTTTGAGTGCCAGCATCATTGTTTCGCCGGGTGTCGGCGGCTGTTTTACGGCTGTTTTCTCTGATTTCATTATGCTTTGAACAGTCTGGAGGTACATGGGTGTTGGTCGGCAACTCCTATGGGTAATGTAGAAGAATTATGGAATTTCGTATATTGAAAGCTGTAACTCTTTTTGCTGTCGTCGTTCACCAGGGCACGGTCGGATTCTTTAAAGTAGCGCTTGAAAGAAGAGCGTCATAATGACATTGCACAATGCGGAATTTATGGAATGAGAGGGATTTTGAAGCATCACTTGCAGGACAGCAAATAGACGGGAAGACTCCCCGTGAGCTTCTGGAAGTGGTGTATGCATCGAGACTTCTTGGTCGTGAGAATTCCCTTGTAATGCATGGTGGCGGAAACACTTCAGTGAAGTGCGAACTTGGTGATATTATCGGCAACAGGGTGAATGTGATTTTCATCAAGGCGAGCGGAGTTGACCTTGCCGGCGTCGATTCACACGATTTCACCCCCGTACGAATTGACCCCATGCAGAGACTTCAGCATCTCTACGCAACTGGAGAACGGCGCAGTATTGAGGATGTGCGGCGGTTTTCCACCCGGGAGTTCAAGAACTTTCTCTATCTGAATCTCTTCGATCTTACCGATCACATGGTGAGCCAGGCTCTGAGCCCGTCGATTGAGACACTTCTTCATGCGTTTCTTCCCCATCGGTTCATTCTCCATACTCATTCAATGGCGTTGCTTACCCTTTCCAATCAGCCTGATGGAGAGGAACTCTGCAACAGTGCTGGACGGGAATTTCGGTTCTGTGCCATACGCCAAACCGGGTCTTGAGCTTGCCAATTCAGCAGCAGCAGCCTATCAGCATGACCCTTCCATTGCCGGGCTGGTGCTTCATAAACATGGGCTGGTTACTTTCGGGGAGAGTGCGCGGGAGGCTTACGACCGTATGATTGATGCGGTGACTGCTCTTGAGTCGCGTATTGCTGCAGCGCCCGAGAAGAGAATGGAGTCTGTGCGGCTTCCATCAGAACTTCTTTCTATGGAGGATGCTGCTCCCATTATCAGGGGTGCCTGCGTGCTTGAATGCACTCCCGGTTCGAAGGACTATGATCAGTTCATTCTGGATTTCCGGACATCACCCGAAATTCTCACTTATGTCAACTGCGCCAACCTTGTGGAACTTTCCCGCAGGGGCGCCATGACGCCGGATTTCATTGTTCGCTCCAAGCATTGCCGCTGGTGGTTCCCGCTCCGGACGCTGCTGATCCTGCAGGATTCAAGGCTTCGGTTCATAAGGCTGTAGAAGCTACGCTACTGAGTATGCAGACTATTTTGCCGCCGGGAAAGCGGCTGTCGGTACAGATGTTTCCATGCTCGACCCTGTTCCGCGAGTGGTTCTGGTTCCCGGACTGGGTCTTTTCGGGCTCGGCAGGACGGCCCGTTCCGCTGCTGTGAATGCTGATATTGCGGCTGCCAGTGCAAGCGCCATTCTTGATGCTGAGTCTGTTGGCTCATTTGAGTCCATCACGGACGGGGAGGCGTTTGCCATTGAGTACTGGGAGATGGAGCAGGCGAAGATGCAGAAAGTCCGCCATGGTGAATTTGCCGGAAAGGTTGTACTGGTGAGCGGAGGTGCCGGCGGTATCGGGCTTGCCACTGCCAGGGCATTCCGGGAGAGAGGGGCTGAAATTGTGCTGCTTGATCTCCATCAGGATGCGCTTGATGGTGCTGCGGAGGAACTTGGCGGCGGGGTTCTCGCAATGACCTGCGATGTCACCCGGCGCAGTGATGTGCGTGCAGCCTTTGAGGGGGCCTGCCGTCGTTTTGGCGGGGTGGATATCATTGTTTCCAATGTGGGTGCTGCATTGCAGGGCCGTATCGGTGAGGTTTCCGATGAGGTGCTCCGCAAAAGTTTTGAGCTGAATTTCTTTTCGCACCAGTCTATGGCGCAGGAGGCGGTCAGGGTCATGAAGCTTCAGGGATCCGGGGGGTGTTGCTGTTCAATGTTTCCAAACAGGCAGTAAACCCCGGGCCCGATTTCGGACCCTATGGTCTGCCGAAAGCGGCAACAATGTTTCTTGTCCGGCAGTATGCCCTTGACCATGGACGGGACGGCATCCGTGCAAACGGCATTAATGCTGATCGCATCCGCAGCGGTCTTTTGACCGCCGAAATGATTGATGCGCGCTCAAAGGCCCGTGGCCTGAGTGAAAAAGAGTATATGGCGGGCAATCTTCTGCAGCTGGAGGTGACCGCTGAAGATGTGGCAGAGGCCTTTGTGCATCTGGCGCTTGAAAAGAGGACGACAGGTGCAATTACGACGGTGGACGGCGGCAACATTGCGGCCGCTCTGCGGTGAGCATCAATGGCAGGTGTCCAGGAGAGAGTGTGTGAGATAGTGACAATACAACCCGAAACAGGAGGAGCGCAACATGGCTGAGTATGACAAGGACAAACAGGCCAAGGATTATTATACCGACATTCCGGTCAACACCCACGGATTCTTTCTGAAGGGTGCTCACTCTCTTGATTGGGGAATGAAAAACCGCCTTTCACGGATTTTCCGTCCGGATACGGGCAAAACGGTCATGTTCGCAATTGATCATGGTTATTTTCAGGGACCGACCACCGGCCTGGAACGCCCGGATGTGAATATTGTTCCCCTCATGCCGCATGCAGATGCAATCATGCTGACCCGCGGTATTCTCCGTACAACGGTTCCTCCTTCCCTCAATAAGGCGGTCGTGATGCGCTGCAGCGGCGGCCCGAGCATTCTCAAAGAACTTTCCGACGAGGAACTTGCCGTTGATATTGAAGATGCAATCAGGATGAATGTTTCCGCCATTACCCTCCAGGTCTTCATTGGCGGGGAGTTTGAGACCCGTTCCATACACAATATGACCAAGCTGATTGATATGGGTCTTCGTTACGGCATACCCACCATGGCGGTTACCGCCGTTGGCAAGGACATGGTCCGCGATGCGAAGTACTTCCGTCTTGCCTGCCGGATTTCCGCAGAGCTTGGCGCACAGATTGTGAAGACCTATTATGTGCCCGAAGATTTTGAGACCATTGTGGCTTCATGTCCGGTCCCGATTGTTATGGCGGGCGGCAAGAAACTGCCGGAACAGGAGGCTCTCACCATGTCGTGGAAGGCTATTCAGGAAGGCGCATCAGGTGTGGATATGGCCGCAACATTTTCCAGAGCGATGCTCCGCTGGCCATGATGAAGGCAGTCAATAAGGTGGTGCATGAGGGTCTGAACCCTTCAGAGGCATATGAGTATTTCAGTTCCATCAGGGCGGATGGGTGAAGAAGTGCACTGAATTTTATTAATGCCAATCCCGAACAGTCCGGTTGCGGTACTGTTCGGGGTGATGATACTGTTTTATGAACACAACGGATGTCAAGGGTTTTTTTGCCTCCAGAGAGCAGCTTGAGATGGCTGATTACCTGACGCTGGAGTATTATGTGGAGTGTGTGGGAAATATTGACACCGCGCTCGCGCATTTCTGCAGTGAGCAGTCAACGGCACAGTGGAGCCGGATAGGGTATGATGAGGATTTCAGGGTGCGATTCGGTGCGAAGGTGATTGATCTTCAGATTCTTGGCGAACGGGAACAGCTCAGTTATCCGGTGACACACTCGGAGAAGGGGACGATTCATGCCTGCCGTGTAACCATTGCCCATCCGCACCGGAATTTCGGGCCGAAACTTCCCAATCTCCTGACTGCGGTTTGTGGTGAGGGGGTGTTCTTCACTCCAGGTGTGCCCATTGTCAAGCTTCTTGACATCTCATTTCCTGAATCCTATCTCCGGGAGTTCGACGGACCGAAATTCGGTATCGAGGGAATCCGTGATCTGCTTCAGGCTTATGACCGTCCGATCTTTTTGGGTGTGGTAAAGCCCAATATCGGGTTGAGCCCGGAGCATTTCGCCCACATTGCCGAAGAGAGCTGGATGGGTGGGCTGGATATTGCCAAAGATGACGAAATGCTTGCCGATGTTGAGTGGTCAACGCTTGCCGAGAGGTCGCGCCAGCTGGGTATTGCCCGCCAAAGGCTGAAAAGGCCACGGGCGAACCCAAGGTGTATCTGGCCAACATTACCGATGAGGTTGACCGGATGAAGGAGCAGCATGATGTTGCCGTCAGAAATGGCGCCAATGCGCTTCTGGTCAACGCTCTGCCGGTTGGGCTGAGTGCCGTCAGGATGCTTGCAAAGTATACGCAGGTTCCTCTGATCGGCCATTTTCCCTTCATTGCTGCTTTCAGCCGGATGGAGAACTATGGGATTCACTCACGGGTGATGACCAAGCTGCAGCGGCTTGCGGGGCTTGATTCCATCATTATGCCGGGATTCGGGAGCCGGATGATGACCCCTGAGGAGGAGGTGAAGGAGAATATTGCCGAGTGTCTTCAGGAGTTCGGCCATATCCGCCGCTCTCTGCCTGTTCCGGGCGGGAGTGATTCCGCTTTGACGCTGGAGACGGTATATCGCAAGGTTGGATCGGTCGATTTCGGATTTGTTCCCGGACGGGGAATTTTCGGACATCCTCTTGGTCCGAAAGCTGGAGCCGCCAGTATCCGTCAGTCATGGGAGGCCATTGAGCAGGGAACTTCTCTTGAAGCATACGCAGTTGGACGGCCTGAACTTGAGGCTATGCTTCCGTCGGGAAACGGAGGCAATGGGAAGGCTTGAGGGAAAGGTAGCCATCATCACCGGTTCGTCGCGCGGGATTGGCAACGCCATTGCCCATGCGTTTGTTTCCGAGGGTGCGAAGGTTGTGGTGACTTCATCATCCGGCACAAATGTAGCGGATGCAGTTGCGGCTTTCCACCGGGGTCGGTGCATGGCCGGGTGTGTGATGTTCTCTCTTTGGGAGAAGTGCAGGCACTTGTTGCAGAGAGCGCCGAATGTTTCGGGAAAGTTGACTGCTTCATCAACAATGCGGGGATTTCCGACCCTTTCTGCGCTCTTGCAGAAAGCGATCCGGACGCATGGGGCAGGGTGATTGATACCAATATCAAGGGGACATACAACGGCAGCCGTGCGGCTATCTGTTATTTCCTCCGCGAGAACCCGCACGGCAAGCTCATCAATATGGCGGGTTCGGGGACAGACAGCGGTTCGAATACTCCATGGATAAGCGCCTACGGAACAACCAAGGCGGCAATTGCCCGTTTTACGCATGCCGTTGCAGCCGAATATCGCCATACACCACTCTCCGTGATGCTGCTGCATCCCGGCCTTGTCCGCACCGCCATGGTCAGTACGGAAAACCCCACCCCGGAATTGCAGAAGCAGCTTGCTTCGTTCAATACAATCCTCGACATTTTTGCCCAGCCCCCTCTGTGGCAGCTGGACTTGCCGTCCGGATGGCTTCCGGGTGGAGCGACGGAAAAACGGATATCTATCTTTCAGCGCTCAGCGGAATGAGAAAAAAAAAGGTTGCTCCTGACCTTTCCCTTCCGTAAAATATTCAACAGGATAGACCGTCAAACATATTAACCGGACATGGGCCGTTTCATGCTGAAAACCGTTGTATCAAGGGCGCTCTCTCTGGCTTTGCTGCTCCTCTCGCTCAGTGGGTGTTACAGCCTGGGCGGAGGCTCTCTTCCTGAACATGTGAAAACCGTTGCAGTTCCGGTTTTTGCAGGCGGTTCAGGGTATGGCAATGATCTCAACAGGGCAGTGACGAATAAAATTGAAGCCGCCACTCCGCTTCAGATAACCTCATCCATTGCCCGGGCGGATGCTCTGCTGGAGTGCTCCATAACCACCTGGTCGGACAGTTCAAGCCAGCTTTCGGTTGATACGGAACGGGCCATCACCAACAGGATTACGATAGGGGTGCGGGCTTCCATGGATGACAGGGTGGAGAAAAAACAGATGTTTTCGCAGTCGTTTGTTGCTTTTGCCGATTACACCGTGGGTGACTATCTTGGCCAGCAGGAGGCCATACGGGTCTGTATGGAGCGTATCGCCGATGAAATTATTGATGCGATCGTATCTGGATGGTGAATTTAACGGAGGGACTCATGGGTTCCATGAAAGATGTTGACTATCGCCTTCAGCTTGTGAGGGGATTTCTTGAGGAGGCCAGGCAGGATTTTGCCGGGGGACGCTGGCGCGCAGCTGTTTCAGGCTCGGTGCTTGCAGTTGAGAATGCGGGGTAGGGTGCTGATGCTTTTTGGTGTTGCGCCGACCACGCACAGGCCGGGAGAGCATCTGACGAGGCTGATGGGCGAGGGAACCCTTTCAGCGAGGTTGCCGGAATGATCGGGCAGCTTCTGCCCTTGTTTGAACGGCATGGTTCCCATCAGAAGATGCTGACGAAATATGGTGATGAAGAGGGCTACCGGCTTCCCTGGGATATTTTTGGAGAGGAGGACGCGCGTGAGGCGTTTGCATCAGCAGAGACGGCCATGCGCATTGCGTCTGACATAGCCGCAGTGATCTCTTCTTCTGGCGGAAAAGCGTAGAGCTGAATTATTTTTGTATATTGATAAAAACTATCCGTAAGGGTGCCCCGCCCATGTCGGTACTTTGACGGAACGAACATCGATGCACCATGAAAGGCATTATTCTGGCCGGAGGTTCCGGTACAAGGCTCTATCCTGTTACGAGGGCATTTCAAAGCAGCTCCTTCCCTCTACGACAAACCGATGATATACTATCACTGACCACCCTCATGCTTGCGGGAATCAGGGATATTCTCATCATCACGACTCCTGAAGACCAGCCATCATTCCGGAAACTGCTCGGCGACGGCAGTGACTGGGAATCTCTCTCTCCTACACGATTCAGCCATCTCCCGACGCCTTGCGCAGCGTTCATTCTTGGCGAGGAGTTCCTCGGCGGTGAGGATGTGGCTCTGATTCTT
>PYLN01000059.1_pt1 | contig 11743 bp, 16 predicted proteins | sample 1675811 | NCBI WGS metagenome assembly PYLN01 (sample SAMN08732055, study PRJNA438928) | Freshwater metagenome, whole genome shotgun sequencing project. | isolation source: meromictic lake | place: Russia: Kandalaksha Bay | collected 2014-09
CAAAGAAAGTCTGTCGTTTTTATACCCGTTATGGTATAGTTTTTTTTATGGCGCGCAGCATATGAAGATAGGAAGGAATGGGCGGTGGACTCGGTATTTTCATCATCAAGTCTCCATGTGTCATGATTTTCTGTGGGGCGACCGGGGCGCTCATGAGACGGATGATGGAGAGGGGAAAACAAAAAGCCACCCTGAGCGCGCTGATCTGAGGGGGAAGCGGGGTGAGCGTGTTGCTTTCAACATACATGCGCGTCGGGAGTAATCAAAATGTTTTTGTTTTGAGGGCCTGGGAGCCATCCGAAGCGCATTGGCGCCGTTGCCTGCCTCTATCCGATACCCCATAGCCGGAGATGCCCGTTCCTCCGCTTCTGCCACATCCTCCAGCTGCGGGTGGTTCTGGTCGATGTGGTCATAGATGCGGATGGTCCCTTTGTTGAGGAGTGCGAGCAAGGGCATTCAAGAAGGATCGGCACTCGTTACCGTGAATTTTGCTCCAATGGCATGCAGGACGGCATTGATGGTTTCAAAGCGCGGCCGGGCACCAGTTTTCAGCGCTTTATACAGGCTTTCACGACCGAGACCGGCAGTTTTGGCTATGCTGGCCATTCCTTTTGCTTTGGCGACATCGCGAGAGCGGCAATGAACACATCGGGGTTTTTGTCTGCAGCCGCAAGAGAAAGGTATTCTGCAATGACTCATCGTTATCGAGGTATTCGGCAATTTCAAATGTCGTGTAGGTTGTTTTCATGGTTCTGTTTCCTTGAGTTCTCGGGCTAATTCCTTAGCACGGACAATGTCTTTTCCCTGTGTTCGCTTGTTGCCGCCAGCAAGCAGGAAATAGACCGTTTTTTCTGTTCGCGTGTAATAGAGCCGGTATCCTGGCCCCATATGAATCCGCATTTCTGATATTCCTTCACCTACCGGTTCACAATCGCCAAAGTTTCCGTGCATGGCGCTCTGAATGCGGCAGAGAATCCTTGCTTTCGCTTTCTGGTCTTTCAGGCACTGAGCCAGGCATCGAAATTGGATGATCGGATGAAGGTGTTCATACAGTCATAGTATCTAATCGGATACAGAAATGCAAAGACTATTTTCCTGATGAGTAAATGTCGGGGCCTCCCCCTCGTTTGAGTGATGAGTCGGAGTAGGGGCGCGCCCATGTATCGTGGCAGGCGAAAACTGAAACCTTTGCCTGGCGGGGTTTCGTCAGGTTTCGCCACTGTGTGGAGACAAGGGTTTGATGGTGGGATTTATGCTTTGAGGATCTTTTCCTTGATGTCAAAATTCCTGTGAAATCCTTGCTTGCTTGAATGATATTGACTGCAATGCTTGGCACGATCTTCAGAAGTGCTGGAGCTTGATCTTCTGGCGGCCACCAGGACGATGGCCAAGGTGAAAAAGGTGATAGGGGTCGGTGCATGAACTGTGAGTTGCCAGCTTAAATTTTCCCGGTTTTTGTCTGCTGAGCCGGGTCTATTTCAGTGTGTCAGTCCCTTGTGTAACATTTCTGGACGGCAATTTCCAGGTCGGCCAACTCGGCATCGGTCAGGAATCCGAAATGCGACTCCCTTTTTCCCGCTGAAAGGCGACCATTGTTTTGCAGGCAGAGGCGGATAAATAGATCAATGAGCCGGTCAGGCATGTCTACGCTCTCCTGGATGGCCTTCCTGGTTTGGTCGTAACTGGCCAGGAAATCGAGTTCTTCCACCAGTTCCTGCTCAATGGTGAGTTTGACGAAATCATACAAGGCCTCCGCCTGGGCGGTCATGTCGATGTATCGGTAGAATGCTCCACTCTCACCCTGTACGCTCATTTGGCCGAGATCGTCAAGGTCGTAGTCAACCAGTTGCATCAGCGGGTTTGAAAACGCCTCCAGGGAGTGATCGTAAAGCGCCGGGTTTTTCAGCATGGTGGCAGAGACCGGGAACATGAGTCCCTTCGGGATCTGGGCGCAGAGGAACAGGATATTGTGTATGAGAAACCGGTGAATACGGCCGTTGCCGTCCAGAAAGGGATGCATGAAGACAAAGCCGTAGGAGATTGCGGCCGCATGGATAATGGCGGGGACTGCGCCTTCCTTCATCACCCGGTGTGCTGCGAGCAGTCCCGCCATCAGTTCCGGGAGGTCGGCAGGTTTAGGGCAGACATAGTGAACGAGCTGCCTCTGGAAAGAAATTGTCTGGCTACATAGTTCTGGCTGGCCCGGTAGTCTGTGTCTTGAAATCGGGGATCGACGATGCGGTTCTGCACATCGATAAGGAGAGGTTTCTCGCAGAAGTCCTTATGCTCGGCCATCTCCAGCAAGCCGATGAATTTTTCTGTCCGGGATGCGCTCGACTTGATGTGTTCGATCTCGAATGATGAGCGGGCCTCTTTGTTGTACAGGTAGCTAAGCGCCCGTCTGAGAAGCTCTGGTGGATAGGAGGTGACGAGTTCTTCGCACTGTTTCCGCAAATCGATTTCTTCCATGCTGATGAGCTTTTCGGTACGGCGGATAATGGGACAGAATTCTTTTCCTCCAAGCAGATTGTTGATGACTCTCTGACGCTGTATACGGCGGCCGGGTGTTGCGGTGTAGTAGCGGCTTGAGTCAAGGAGTTCGATGTAATTTCCCCTGGTCAGATCTGGTAGAGGGAGTTTCCGGCTGGTCAGGAATTCATAGAGCAACCAGATCCTGCGGGTGTATTTGCCGGTTGGTTTCGAGCTGATCCAGGCGGCTATCTCTTCTGGTGGGATGATGTCGAACAGTGCCGACAGGATGCCAAGGTTGACACCATCGTACTTGAGGGCGAACTCCAGATGGTCTCCCGTTTCGTCGCCAGGCAATAAGAGGTGGAAAGACGGATTCTACCTGACCATCCTGCATGGTCTTCTGCAGCGTTCCTCGAGGGCTGAGGGTGGATGTGTGCCAGTTCGGTATAGCGCTCACCCTGTACTGCTCAATCAGAAACGCATAGCCTGCCGGCCGGTTCTGTGTCGTGTCCAATCCCATTGTTCCTGAAAAAAAAGGTTATAGTCCTTAAAAAATGGTTATTTAAGACCTTTATACTAAATAAATAGTTATATTTATGAAGGTTTCCAAGAGAATTGTTTGAGTGGTCGCCCACAGCCCTCCTCTATGTGTTAACATAGGGCGGTGTGAAAGCCGTTGTGCAGTTTTATCCGAAACGGCTGCGCTCACATCGTTAAAGGCACCAGATTCGTGCTGCTTGATCCAATTCCGAATGGTTTGCTGATTGACGCCGGACTCCCGGCTGATTTCCGCAATGCTTCGACTCTCAGGCGGCAAGACTTTCTTCAGTATCCCAACCTTCGCAGCTCGTGAGTACCCCATAGGTCACCTCCTTGGTAGAGACGACATCTATGTTAAGACATTGTGGTGGGCGGAAAATCATTTTATCTCGGCGTCGGTGTTGTAAATTTAAGAAGATTGCGTATATTATTCTTGTATTTACAACTGAGGCGTCATGAAAACTACAAAAGATAAAATACTGGATGTTGCTGGGAAGCAGTCGGTGTTCCGGGCCGGAGATATTCCTGGTGTCCGGAAACCACAGACTCAACTGTGTCGTATGGTTGCCGACGGCGAGCTTATCCGTGTTGGACGCGGGCTGTATTCACTCCCGGACGCAGAGGTTGGCGAGAACCATTCGCTCGTCGAAGCGGTGAAACTATACCATGGAGGAGTGATATGCCTGATTTCAGCACTCTATTTTCATCGGATTGGCACCCGGCTTCCTTATGAAACATGGATTATGCGTCAGAATCGAAATGTGGCGCCGCTCAAAGGTTTACCGGTTCGTTTTGTCTATTGTACGGGTGAAGCGTTTTCTTTTGGCGTAGAAAAACACATGATTGAAGGGACTGAAGTCAGTATTTACAGCCCGGCAAAAACGGTTGCCGACTGCTTTAAATACCGTAATAAAATCGGACTGGATGTTGCCCTTGAAGCCTGCGGGAGGGTTGGATGGCAAAGCGTTTCACTATGAATGAGCTCTATGCTGCGGTGAAAGTTTGTCGTGTGCAGAAAATTATCCAGCCCTATATGGAGATGCTGGTTCAATGAAAAAGAAGCCAGTGAAAGACACAAGTGCCTCGGTTCGGGCACGACTGTTGAATCTTGCCAGGTCGACAGGAAGAGATTTTCAGGAATTGACAGTTCGATACACTGTGGAGCGGTTCCTTTCAAGATTGGCTGAGAGTGAGCACCGTGAGCGATTCATTCTCAAAGGTGCTATGCTGTATATACCATGGAAGCTTGATAACAAGCGGACAACAATGGACCTGGACCTGCTGGGATTCGGCAGTCCTGATATGGAAAATCTGAAGACCGTATTTCAGGAGATCTGCGGTACCGCAATCGAAGATGATGGACTCGTTTTCAATAAGGACACTGTAACCGTTACCGGGATCCGTGAAGCGTCAGTTTATGACGGTGTTCGGATTATTGTGCGTGTGAATCTTGGGGCAATGCCAATACGGCTGCAGGTGGATGTAGCTTTGGAGATCAAATTGTACCAGCACCTCAATCAGCAGAGTTTCCGGCACTTCTCGCCGAACACGGTCCAATCATTCGCTCTTACTCTCCTGAAATGGTAATAGCTGAAAAGTTCAATGCCATGATCGTTTTGGGAATGGCGAACAGTCGGATGAAGGATTACTTCGATATTTGGATGTTAAGCCGAAATTTCACAATCGAAGCGGATGTACTCCCTAGATGTTAACATAGATGTCGCATCCAACAAGGAGGCGAACTATGGGTTACTCGCATGCCGTAAGGCCAGTGTTTTAAAGAAGGTGCTGCCACCGGAAGGCCGGAGCATCGCTGAAGTCAGCCGGGAAACCGGAGTCAATCAGCAAACCATCAGGAATTGGATCAAACGAAGTGAAACGGGTATCTTTGAAGATGGAAATCAAGACAGCTGTCCCCGTTTCCTGACACCCAGAGAGAAGTACCAGCTGGTCGTAGAGGCTGCCGGCGTTGATGATGAGCAACTGGGTGAGTTTCTCAGGGAACGAGGGCTGCATTCAGAACACATCACCATCTGGGACCAGGAGCTTCGCGACATGATCGACAAGAAAAACGAACAGCAGGACAAGGAAAACAAAGCACTTAAGAAACAGGTCAAAGATCTGGAGAAGGAGCTGCAGCGCAAGGAAAAAGCGCTTGCTGAAGCCGCCGCCCTCCTCATATTAAAAAAAAAAGCTCGAGGCACTTACCGGGGGGCACGAGGACGACTGATCCTTGAGGATCATAAGGCCGAAGTCATTATGTTGATAGAAGAAGCGCATGAAAACGGAGCCCGCTACAGCAAACCTTAACGAAATGAGCACAGCCGGGGTCCGAACAGCCAAAAGTCCAGTGGGGTCTTGGTGATGCTGCATACGGGGCTGGATGGAGTATGGCTGTTCTTTATATAAGTCAGCAACCGTGACTTGGTCTTACCCCTTCCATGCTGTCGGGTTTTCGTGTGGAGCATGAATGAGTTACCTTGTCACATAATGGCAGGAGTCTCATGTTGTGGGGCTCCTGTTTCCTGAATGAATTTATTGTACTCATCGGAGTCTACCATGCTTGTTTATGAACTTCGCGTATCGCTTTTGCATGCCGAGCCTCCCGTCTGGCGGCGGGTTCGGATGCCTGCCGAGGCCCAGCTTCCGCTTGTGCATACATCACTCCAGCTGGTAATGGGTTGGGAGAACCGGCACCTGCACGAGTTTGTAGGGGCAAACCGTTTACACTACGGTGAGGCAGAGGAGGGGCGTTGGACGCCGGTGTGCTCGATGAGCGTCACCATACGCTCCAGTCGCTGTTTGCGGAGCCGGGTGAGCGGTGCCTCTATGTGTACGATTACGGGGACGACTGGGTGCATGAGATCATTCTTGAGTCGGTCGGTGAGCTTCTGCCGGAAGAGTTCCCTCTGTGTTGCCTTGATGGCTCTGGTGCCTGCCGCCAGAGGATTGCGGGGGAGTCGGGGGATACGCTGCGCTTCTTGAGAGCCTCGGCGATGGGTTCAATGCCAGGGCTTTTTGATTGTGCCTCTTTCAACGATGAGGTAGGACGCTTGTTTCCGCGTGACGATGAGATGCATTCACCTGAATCAGTGAGTGAGGGGATTGCCTTGTTCCTGGGGCTTCGTGATTTGCTCGAGACAGGAGCGACAACTGAGGGTGCGATGTCGGTCATGATGCTTGATGGTTTTTTTTTCAGCTCTGGCAATCCATCCCGAAACCATCCTGCCTGACCGATGGCTGCCGTGGGTATGGGATGTCACCGGGAGCGGCCGGGAGCCTGGCTTTGCCTCTAAAGGGGAAGTGGAGAAGGCAATGGGGCTGCTCTTCACCTATTACAACATCGTGGTTGGCAAGCTTGGCGATGAAGCTGCAGGGTACACGCCGCTATTCGATGAGCTGGGCATTAAGGCGGCTGAAGATAGGCCGCTGGCGGTCAGGGACTGGGCTCAGGGGTTCATTTGCGGAGCAATGATCGACAAGGGCGTGTGGGATCGGACCTTTAAGGATGAGCAGGGCAAGATGCTTCTCGCTCCGTTTGCAATGATGGCCGGTATGTTCGATGAGGCGCAGGATTCCCGGGAGCTGCAGGTTGAAGAGATGAAGGAAAAAGTGCAGGACGAACTGGGCTTCAATGTGCTTGACCTTCGGGAGTTCTGGGTGCCCTGGCGCCGTGAGTACCTTTCGCAGCACGGTGGCGGTGGGATGATCCGTTCAGAGGCCCGTGTGGGTCGCAACGACCGGTGCCCCTGCGGCAGCGGAAAAAAGTACAAGCAGTGCTGCGGAAGGTAGGGCTCTTGTTTTAGCTGGGGGTTTAATGTATGTTTTGCTGAAAAACTTCCATTACTGACCAACCTCTCCTGCATGACATTGAAAAAGTTCCGGCAGCTATTGGGCTATCAGGCGTTCATGCTGCTTGGTATGCTGGTGAGGAGCCTTAAGCGAACCCACTCTGTGGCGTTGGCTCATTTCATCGGTGATGTCATATTCCATGTTCTGAGGATCCGCCGCTCTCTTGTTGAGGAGAACATCTCCATAGTCTTTCCCGATAAATCCCCCAAAGAGGTGCGCTGCCTGGCAGGCCAAGTGTATCGAAATCAGGCGGAAAACATCATCGAGGTGCTCCGCCTTCCCCTTGTGCAGACACGAGAGGACGCCGAGGCCCTGATTGAGATTGAACCGGGGGATTTTCTTTTGAGAACGCGCGATAAGGCAAGGGTGCGGTGATGGTTTCGGCGCATTTCGGCAACTGGGAGTTGCTCGGCCTGTGTACCGGCATGCTCATTGCTCCTTTGACAATTGTTGTCAAGCGTCTGCGCAACAGGGCAATTGACAGGAAAATCAACCAGTGGCGCAGCCTTAGGGGAAACAAGATGGTGTATGCCTCCAAAGCCCCGAGAGTGGCTCTCAGCACTTTGCGTCAAGGGGGCTCCTCACCCTTCTGGCGGACCAGTCCGATCCTGATGAAGGGTTCTTTACACCTTCCTTGGCAGGACCACCTCTGTTTTTCTCGGACCCGCTTTTCTTGCACTGAAAACAGGCGTTCCTCTGTTCGCCGGCATGTGCCGCCGCATAGGGGGCGGGCGGTACAAGGTTGAGATGCAGGAAGTCCCCACGGATGACCTCACCGGCTCCAAGGATGACATTGAAGAGCTCGCCCGTCGCTATACCAGGGTGCTCGAAAGCTATATCTATAGGTATCCGGAGGAGTGGTTCTGGTTGCATGATCGATGGAAACGCACGGGACCGGGTGGAGAGGCTCAGGGGACTTGAGCCCTCATCAAGGCAATGAGTAGTATTACTCCATGCTCCATGCTGCAGTCGTCGCCAATGGGGTCTTTTGCGTTATGGTTGGTTATTAGGCGGTGAACGCTTACTTTATTCCTTTGGTTTCGTTCCATGTTTGCTTAAGGGTTGATTGCCTCCTATGAAGTTGATTTTACGGGTATTGAGCTATCTTGCCCCGTCTAAGGGAAAGATAGTCCTTGTTGTGTTTGTCAGTCTCTTGACCTCGCTTTTCAGTGTGGTCTCTATTTATTCCGTCCTGCCCCTCCTCAACGCCATCTTTACGGCAGACAAGACAGTCAGCGCTCCAGTGACGCCCGGGCCGGCATCACCGGACAGTGTAGCGGCCGTCTCCCCCAAAGGCTTTCGCTCAGCCGTGAGTCGCTTGCATCAAAAAACAGCCTGATCGATACGAAGGCGCTGCAGGAGCAGGTGACCGAAAAGTTCCAGCAACTCTTTCAGGCGGAGACAAAGCAGCAGATGCTCCTGAACATCTGCTTGTTCCTTATTGCGGCCTTCGCCCTGAAGAATACCTTTCTCTATATCAACAAGCAGTTGATATACCGTATACAGACCAAGGCGACAAAGACACTTCGTGATAATGTATTCCATACCATCATAGAGATGCATCTGGACTATTTCAACAAGCAGCGGGTTGGCGGGCTTATGAACAATGTGTACGGCGATGTTGGCGTTGTGCAGGGCTCAATCAGTTCCACCTTCATCAACTTCGTCCAGAACCCCTTCACTATCTTCGTGTATGTAGGCATTCTGTTCGTGCTCAGCTGGAAGCTTACGCTGTTTGCATTTGGGGTATCGCTTATCATCTTTTTTGTGATACAGGTTATCGGTAGAAGAGTGAAAGCGCTTTCGAAGATTATCCGCCAAAAAATGGGGGATATGAACTCTGTCCTGCAGGAGAAGTTCAACGGCATTAAAGTGATTAAATCGACCGGTTTTGAAAATGTGGAGGTTGAACGGTTCAAGAGCTTTACCAACGAATTCCGCCGTCTTGATCTCAAGGTGTACCGACTGAAGAACATCATCTCCCCGCTCAATGAGACCCTACTTGTCAGTGCGGTTGCTATGGTACTCTGGTTTGGCGGTCTGCAGGTGTTTGAGGCAGCATGACGGCCAACGAGCTGATTGTGTTTGCCTTCAGTCTCTATTCTGCGATGGGCCCGCTGAAGATGCTTGGTGAAGCCAACACGAGCATACAGAGCGGCATGGCATCAGCTGAGCGCCTGTTTGAGCTGATTGATGCCGAGCCGCTTGTTGTGAACGGAACGAAGCCGATTTCTGGTTTTTCCGATGTGATTCGTTTTGAGGATGTCTCTTTTGCCTACAGGCAGGAAGAGGGGAGTGCACGGGTTCTCGACCGGGTGTCGTTTGAGATACGGAAGGGTGAGATGGTTGCGCTCGTTGGCCAGTCGGGGTCAGGCAAGTCGACGGCGGTCGACCTTCTGCTCCGGTTTTACGATGTTGACAAGGGGCGCATTACGATAGACGGTGTCGATATCAGGGAGTTTGATTACAAACAGCTGCGCAGCATGATTGGGGTGGTGAGCCAGGAGGTCATCCTCTTTAACGACACCATCGAACAGAATATTGCCTACGGGGTGCAGAACGGTGTGATGCATGAACGGGTGGTAGCAGCGGCAAAGCTTGCAAACGCAAGCGGGTTCATTGAGGAGAAGCCCGAAGCGTACGAAACGGTTGTGGGGGACAGGGGTATCCAGCTCTCAGGCGGCCAGCGCCAGCGCTTGCCATTGCACGTGCCATGGTGCGCAACCCGGATCTCTTGATTTTCGATGAAGCAACCAGTGCGCTCGACAATGAGTCGGAGAAAGTGGTGCAGGACGCCATAGATAACGCGCTTTCCGACAGGACGGCGCTGGTTGTCGCCCACAGGCTTTCAACCGTAAAGAACGCCGACAGAATCATTGTAATGGACCGGGGCCATGTGGCGGAGTCCGGAACGCACGCTGAACTGATGGCCAAAGACGGTCTCTACCGGATGTATCATGACATACAGTTTACATCGAAGGACGAAGATTCTCTGGTTTAAAGCTCACCGCTTTTACCATAATAGGTAAACGCTTTTGCATCCTTGAATGCCTTTTTCATCTGGAACAGGTATGCTCTTCCAGGCGCTCCGTTCGGATCGGTCCATAAGAGAGGGAGCTCTTTGTCGCCATAGACCAGTGATATTCCCTCCTTAAGCGTCGTTTCATCTCCCCAGTAGAAATCTATAACCTGCGCCAATCCGGTGTCGAGGTTGGTCAGTTGGATCATGCCAGCAAGATAGCGGGTCTCGCCTGAGTTCCGCAACATTAGGGATGCTGTCGGTTCATGCAGGGTGAAGTCTATCGAGTGTTTTCTGCTTTCACGGACAATGTCGGTTTTGCGCATTGGTCTGTTGTGAAGCGGCCATGTGGTATCAGGGAACCAGTACCAGGGAGGCATGATGGGCGGATACATGCCCTTTTCGGGGAACCGGACGGCATAGGAGTCTTCCTGCCAGTCCGACAGGGTCACGCCGTCTGCAGATATGCTGATGCCATCGGTGCCGGGTAGTTCAGTGTCAATCAACTCAATTCTATAGCGCCCCGGAAGCAATGCCGGGGTTTTGATGTGTAAAGCGCCGTCTTTCGGAAGGAGGCTCTGAATCCTCCATTGTTTGCCTCATAGAGCCGGAGGTTTTCACCGATGACCAGCCAAGATTCCGGGTCCCGTGCTATGTTTTTTCCGGATGGGTTGAAATGATAGGCAAAGTCCATTCCGGATTGCTGCAACCCCATATAGACTCCCGGAAGCTTGACATACATTGCCAGTTTTTTGTCTTGATTGTTATCAAGATAGTCCGTGAATGCTTTTGCTTCCAGAAACAACGGATTATAGAACTTGAAATAGAAGTTGTGAGCTGCTTTTTGATGGATGGTGTTGTACAGAAAGAGGCTGGAGAGCACAACCAGCGCCCATCGGGAAGTTTTTGCTGTAATACCCGCAGTTGACCATTCCCGAGGTTGCAGCAGTTTGCTGAGTCCGTATGCGATGACTATCCAAGTGAGAATTTCAAGAGGATAAAAAAACCGGTAGGTATAGTTTGAGAGAGGAGAAATGAGAATCTGTCCAATGAGTGCCGCCATAAAGAGTGACAGGAGAGGGTATTTTTTCTCTTTCCATATCCAATAGAGCCATAGACGACGAGGGGCGTGTAGAGGCCGTAAAAGTATTTGGAGAAATCGTGACGGCCTATGGTTTCCAGTATATCATTGAGGGCCGTAGCGGCATGAGATTCTGGAACTCGACTTTCCTGTATGAATTGAATGAAGATGTAAATGATTCCGTCAGGATGTGTTGCTGGTAAAGATATTCGCTTCCTATACATATTACGCTCACGGCAAGCAGAAATGCCACTAATCTTTTTATCCCGGGCAGGTTTCTCTTGAACAGCGTTTCATGGAGCAGAATTGCAACAACGATAAGGGAACCTAAATAAATGCCGGTGGAATGGGTGACAAGCAAAAGGGCTAGAAGCGGCAGCCCATAGATATAGTGGTGCTTTGAGTAAAAAACAGCTCTTGCAGTCAAGAGAAACAGCATGATGGCGTAGAAGCTGGGGACGACCCAGAAAAAACCATGGTAGCTGCCTTTCCCCTCATGGAACGCAAAAAGTAGCAGGGCGATGACTGTAAAGAGGGCGGACGAATCGATTTTTTTTGACAAGGCTGGTGATGGTAAGACCCATCAGGAAGATGCCGATATAGAAGTTGAGATGGAACATGCTTGTTGCCGAAATACCCATCAAGACGCAAGCAGCCCCGAATATGTATGGGTGTAGAATCTTGTTGATATTGCTTGGTGCAAGCGATGGGCTCGAAAGGGGAACTCCCGGAAGAAGTCGATCTGTTGGATATAGAAAGCTGAATCATCCAGTCCCAGC
>PYLN01000060.1_pt1 | contig 11654 bp, 17 predicted proteins | sample 1675811 | NCBI WGS metagenome assembly PYLN01 (sample SAMN08732055, study PRJNA438928) | Freshwater metagenome, whole genome shotgun sequencing project. | isolation source: meromictic lake | place: Russia: Kandalaksha Bay | collected 2014-09
TCATCCGCTGCTCCATCATCGTCGAGCGCGACACACAGAAAACAGATCATCATCGGACAACAAAGGCCAGGCCCTCAAAAAAACTCGGCCAAAGTGCCCGTCAGGAAATAGAACAGCTCCTCGGACGCCCATCTTCCTTGAACTCTTCGTCAAAGTCCGTCCCGACTGGAGAAAAAAACAGACCCTCCTCAAATCCTACGGCTACTAGCCAAAGCAAAAAAGCCGTAAGAGTTGGGGACACTCATGACTGAGTGTACTTGTCAAGTACACTCAGTCATGAGTGTCCCCAACTCCCCAACTCCATATAAACAGAAAACCCTCCGGAATGCGGAGGGTTTTTCTGTTGTACCTGTACGGCTGGAGAGGACGATGGTTTATTCCTTGTCGCCTTTCTTCTCGGATGACTTTGGCTGGGGTTCCAGCTCGGCAGTCGCATCCTCGATCTCCTTTTTCTCGTTCGGATGAGCCTGAAGGTATGACTCAATTTCCTCTTTGCTCTTGTCCTTGAAGTACTCAAGAGCGGAAAGGATAATGCGCTTGTTCTCTTTGTCGAACTCAATGACGCGGAGAGGCAGTGCATCGCCAATCTTAAACGAGGAGTGAATGTCCTTCACGCCACCCTGCAGAAGATGGGTTGCCGGCACGAAGCCATCAACATCACCTGGCAGAATGACAATGACGCCTTCTCGATGATCTGCGAAATCTCAGCAGAAGACTCAGCGCCAACAGCGTACTGCTGCTCAAAGCCACCCCAGGGATCGGGGTTCATCTGCTTGTGGCCAAGCGCAATACGGCGGGCGTGCACATCAAACTTCAGCACCTTCACCTCAAGCTCCTGGTTCTTCTTCACCAGTTCACTTGGATGGCGGATCTTCTTCGTCCATGAGAGGTCGGAAATGTGAACCAGACCGTCAACACCGGCTCAAGCTCAACAAACACTCCAAAATCGGTAATGTTGCTGACAGTACCCTTGTGGCGGGTGTTCTCCACATACTTCTCGGAAAGAGCAATCCAGGGATCCTCGTTGACCCGCTTCATGGAGAGTGAAAGCTTGGTGTGATCCTTGTCGATGTTCAGAATCACGCACTCCACTTCCTGACCGAGCGTAACGAACTGGCCCGGATGCTTGATATGCTGTGTCCAGCTCATTTCTGAGATGTGGACAAGACCCTCGATGCCCTTCTCGATTTCGACAAAGGCGCCGTAATCGGTAATGGAAACAACGCGGCCCTGAGCCTTGGAGCCCACAGGATATTTGAGTTCTATATTTTCCCAAGGGTGCGCCTCAAGCTGCTTCATGCCCAGCGAAACCCTCTTGGTGTTTTCGTCAAAGCCGACAACAACAACCTTGATTGGCTGGTCGAGGTCAACAACCTCGGAAGGATGATTGATTCTGCCCAGGTGATGTCTGTGATATGAACAAGACCGTCGAGACCGCCGAGGTCGACAAAGATGCCGAAATCAGTGATATTCTTGACCGTACCCTCGAGAACCATGCCAACCTTGATGCTGTCAAGCATCTCCTCGCGTCGTGCAGCATACTCCTCTTCAAGAATAACCTTGTGGCTGACAACGATGTTCTGAGTAACAGGGTTGATTTTGACGACCCTGAAGTCCATGGTCTGGCCAACTAGCGCATCGAAATCGCGGACAGGCTTGACATCAATCTGCGAACCGGGAAGGAAGGCCTCCACACCCGAAAGCGAAACCGTCATGCCGCCTTTGACGCGGTTGATGATTTTGCCGCTGATGATGGTATCATTTTCAATTGAATCGTAAATCTTGTCCCAGATACGAAGGACATCGGCTTTCTTCTTTGAAAGAATAAGCTGACCCATCTTGTCTTCAATGTTCTCGAGGTAGACCTCAACATCGTCGCCAACCTGGATTTCATCCTCATCGCGGAACTCAAGCAGAGAGACAATACCCTCCGACTTGTAACCGACATCAATGGTAACATCCTTGTTGGAGATAGAGACAATGCGTCCCTTGACAATCTCGTCCTGGTTAATCTGATTGAGCGTGCTTGTGTAAAGCTGCTCCATCTGTGAAAGTTCGGCGGGCTCGTAGTGAGCAAAAAATTTAATTTTTTTGCGGGCGGGCTTTTGGTCGACCGCTTTCTCTGTTGCCGGAGCCGTTTCTGCTGATGCAGCTACTGCTGCGATTTCTGTTTCTGCCATTGGTTTTTCCTTTCTCTCATATGATTTGTCTGGCCTGTCGCGAGAGATTTCGACAGGGGGATTCAGGGTTAATGGAAAACGAAAGGGAAGAAAGACGCCTCACCGGCCGCCCTCCTCCATCTGTACTGCAAAATCATGCACCATCGCAACCTGTTCTTCAATATTCAGGCGCGAGGTATCTATTTCTTTGGCATCCGGGTGTTTTTTCAGCGGTGCATGCTCGCGCAGCGCATCCGCTCGATCCCGTTCAACAATTTCGGCTTCAAGAGTCTCAAGGTCTGGCACTCCAAACCCCTCAGGACTTTTTGCCTGAAGTTCAAGGTGTCGCCGTTTTGCCCGTTCACGCGCATCGGCAACAAGAAAAATTTTCAGCTCCGCATCAGGGAACACCACGGTGCCGATGTCGCGGCCATCCATAACAACCCCGCGTCCACGGCCAAGCTCCTGCTGCATGACAAGCAGAGCATCGCGGACAGGCTTGAGCGAACTGATGAAACTCACCTCCCTGGCAACCCTGTTGTCGCGGATTTCACCGCTCACATCACGGCCGTCAAGCAGAACCCGGTCGCCCTCAAAAGCAATGGAAATACCCTTCACAAGCCCCTCAACCTTTTCCGGAGAACGCCTCACCTCATCAAGCATGCCGCTTTCAATCACCTTCAGGGTCACCGACCGGTACATTGCACCGGTATCGATATAAGTATAACCCATAAGACCGGCGACTTTCCGGGCTGTTGTGCTCTTGCCCGATGCAGCCGGTCCATCAATGGCGATGATGATCTTTTTCCTGCCGATAAGTTGCCTCGCTTGCATTTTGAATTAGCCTGCTATTTTATAAAATAAATTTGCTTTTTCCAAACATAATGGTTAGATGAAAAGGCTTTATATTAAAGATTCTGTCCTCCTCGCCCACTCCCGAACCAGGACTGGACAAGCGAGGCCCAATTGAACAAAAAATTTTTACGGTATGTCACTCTGCTGCGGTATCGTCGGCCTTCCCAATGTCGGCAAATCAACACTCTTCAACGCCATCACCGCCAAACAGGCCGAGGCCGCCAACTACCCGTTCTGTACCATCGAACCCAATGTCGGTACTGTTCTCGTTCCAGACGAACGGATGCAGCTCATTGCCAATGTGGTCAAAACCCCCACACTTGTTCCCACCACCCTTGAAATAGTTGATATTGCCGGCCTTGTCAAAGGCGCCAGTAAAGGGGAAGGGCTTGGCAACCAGTTCCTCTCGCACATTCGGGAGGTAGATGCAATCGTTCATGTCATCCGCTGTTTTGACGACCCCGACATCATCCATGTTGAAGGAACAATTGATCCCGCCGACGACATTGCCACCATAGATACCGAGCTGATGCTTGCCGACCTTGAGGGGATGGAGCGGAAAATGGAAAAACTCCGCAAAAGCGCACGCAAGGAAAAAGAGCTTCAGGCGCAGGTGGATCTTGGAGAAGCCATTATCAAAGGCTCAGTGAAGGAGTGCCCGCCCGCAGCATCATCAGCAGCCCCGAAGAGGAAGAAATGGCCCGCCAGTTCTTCCTTCTCACCGCAAAGCCTCTTCTCTACGCCGCCAATGTAGGCGAAAACGATCTGCCCGACGGCAATGCCTACACAGCAAAAGTTGCAGAAATTGCAGCAGCGTCAGGCTCAAACATGCTCATCATCAGCGCAAAAACTGAGGCTGAAATTGCCGAACTTCCCGAAGAAGAGCGCCCCGAGTTTCTTGAAAGCCTCGGTCTCAAGATGTCGGGCCTCGACCGCCTCATTCAGACCGCCTACGACCTGCTCGGCCTTCAGGTCTACTTCACCGCCGGAGTCCAGGAGGTGCACGCATGGACCATCCGCAAAGGAGCCGCAGCACCCGAAGCGGCTGGAGCCATACACTCCGACTTTGAAAAAGGGTTCATCCGCGCAGAGGTGATGAACTGGCACGATCTTGTTGAAATCGGCTCGGAACAGAAAGTCAAAGAGGCCGGAAAACTCCGCAGCGAAGGGCGGGACTACATCGTGAAAGATGGAGATGTCATTGTCTTCCGCTTCAATGTGTAACTGACACATTAAACCAACCAGCCAAAGGCGATGCACCGAACCCCGACTTCACAGAGCCCCATCGGCATCTTCGACTCCGGAGTCGGAGGACTGACGGTTTTAAAAGCCATGCAGAAGCTGCTGCCCTCCGAACAGCTTCTCTACTTCGGCGACACCGCAAGGGTACCATACGGCACGAAATCACAGGTAACAATCCGTCGCTACGCCGAGGAAGACACCCGTATTCTTCTTCGCCACCAGCCAAAAATGATTATCGTCGCCTGTAACACCGTCTCGGCCCTCGCCCTGGATGTGGTGGAAAAAACCGCCGACCCGCTGCCCGTTCTTGGCGTTCTTGAAGCCGGAGCCGACACGGCGGTTGAGGTAACACGAACAGGACGCATCGGCGTCATTGGAACTCAGGCAACAATATCGTCCAACGCTTACGCTTACGCAATCAACCAGGCCAGTGCCGATAGTGAAGTTTTCTCAACAGCCTGCCCGCTTTTTGTCCCGCTTGCCGAAGAGGGTATGCTCAACAACGAAGCCACAAGGCTGATTGCACGCGAATACCTCGCCCCCCTTCTTGCCGAAGAAATAGACACCCTCGTCCTCGGATGCACCCACTACCCCATTCTCCGCACTATCATTGAAGAAACAGCTGGAACCGGAGTAACAATCATCGACTCGGCAGAGGCAGTTGCCGCCAGAGCCGCGGCCCTTCTCCGGAATACCGGAATGGAAGCTTCCGGCACCCGAGCAACCATCCCCCACCTTATGGTGAGCGACCTTCCCCAGAAATTCAGCAGCCTCTACCGCCTCTTCATGAACGCCACCGTCCCCGATGTAGAACTGGTAGAAGTCTAAAACGCCCCGAGAGCACCCGGACGGATTTTCAAACGCCCCTCATTCTTCTTACATTTCCTCAAACGCTCCCCGAAAAAATCCACCAGTGAAAGTAAACCTCGACCGAAACTCCTCTGGCTTCTGCTTTGGCGTGCAAAGCACCATCAATGTTGCCGAAGAAAAACTGCGTAAAGAAAAGGGGTTATACTCACTCGGTGATGTTGTCCATAACGAAGTGGAGGTCAAGCGGCTTGAAGCTCTCGGGCTCATCACCATAGATACACCAGCCTTCAACGAACTGAAGAATGCTCCTGTCCTCATCCGCGCCCACGGCGAACCCCCCTCAACCTATGAAACCGCCAACCGGAACAATCTAACCCTCACCGACACCACCTGCCCGGTCGTCGCAAAACTGCAGCGCACCGCAAGCCAGCTCAACGAACTCGGCTACCAGATAATCATTTACGGAAAACACCTTCATCCCGAAGTTATAGGCATCAACGGCCACTGCCAAAACAGAGCCTCATCATCAAACATGCCGACCTCAGCGACCCAGAAGAGACCCTGCCGATTGATCTCTCAAAGAAAACAGCGCTGATTTCGCAAACAACAATGGATGTATCGGGATTCTATGAACTGAAAAAGAATCTGGAGAAGCTTTTCAGCAAAGGGGAAGGGAAACGGGCCCATGGGCGGAGGTGAAGAGCATTGGTGAAGCGGAGCCAATGCCAGAATTCATCTTCAAAGACACCATCTGCCGGCAGATATCAAACCGCAACCAGAAGCTTCAGGACTTCTCGCGTGCCAACGAGCGCATCATCTTTGTGGCCGGAAAGAAAAGTTCAAATGGACAGGTACTCTACGCTATCTGCAAAGAAGCCAACCCTGAAAGCCACTTCATTGAAGATGTTGAAGAGCTCCAGAGCGAATGGTTCACAACCACTCAAGGAAAAACGGTTGAACGCATTGGTGTGTGCGGCGCCACATCAACACCCATGTGGCTGCTTGAAAAAGTAGCAAACCACATTGAAGCCCACTACGCATAAGCGTTCAGCTTCCAAACAGGGATGAAACAAACTGCAGTGCAGTGGTGAGCCACCCCTCTGCCTTATGGAAGATCGGCGATACATCGCTTCCACTGAAAAGCAGCCAGGCGGCATAGAGCACCACCACTGCCGCGGCAAGCAACAGCAGGCCCGCCAATTTCCTGAGAAAAAAAAAACATGACCACTGCGGCCACAATCACCGACACCCCGAGCACTGCGGGGTGAAGAGCGAAATAGTTGACAATCTGCTCCATACTCACTCCTTTATCTTAAGGGCGCCCCGACGGCCCGTTCCCACTAAGTACTCCTCAACAACCTCTGCCACCCGACGCGAAGGCGACTCGCTTGCAAGCCCGCACGGGCCTCCAGCAACTCCGCCTCATAGCGGCAGCGAGAGCCGGGTCATCAAGAATCCGGGATGCTTCGCGAAAAATCCCTTGCCATCCGCTGCATCCTGAATGAGCTCCGGTACAGCCTGCTGTTTTGCACCGAGCCCTTTTGCAACAATATTGGCCAGAGAAATGCTCGTCAGCTTCACAACCATTCTCCCAATCATATAATTCAGCCAGCCCGTCCGGTACAGCACAACCATCGGCATACCGAAACAGAGAGCCTCAAGCGTTGCAGTCCCTGAAGTCACCAGCCCCAGATCGCTGTACTGCATCACCTCATAGGCACTGCACTCAACAATCCTCAAATCCCTGTACTCCTCCAATTCACGATAGACAACCCCATCAAGATTGGGAGCCCGACCCATCAGAAACACCACCCGGCGGTTCCCGACCAGAAGGCGCGCCCCTTTGAGCATACCGGGGAAAATATGGGAAACCTCCTGCTTCCTGCTTCCCGGAAGAAGACCAACAAGCTGCGCGTCGGCCCCTATTCCATGCGCCCGGAGAAACGCCTCCTTTGGCGGAAGCTGCACTTCCGAAAGCTCCTCAATCACCGGATGGCCAACAAACTCGGCATCAATACCATGCTTCCGGAAAAAATCAACCTCAAAACGAAAAATCACCAACAAGCGATCAATCGAGGCGCCAATAGCCTTCACCCGCCCCTCCTTCCATGCCCAAACCTGCGGCGATATGTAATAAATAACCGGAATGCCCAGTTCCCGACAGAACTTCGCCATAATCAGGTTCATTCCGGGATAATCAACAAGCAGCACCGCATCGGGCATTTCCCGCCGCACGGCCGCCTTCAGATCCCGAATCACCCGGCGAAGAAATCCTGCATGCTTCAGCACATCAAAAAAACCCATGATACTCATCTGCCCGGTATCATAGAGCAGCTCGGCCCCAAGCCTGCGAAGCCCCTCTCCACCAACACCAAAAACCCGGAGACCGGGCACTTCCTGAACAAGACGGGCCACAGCCGGTGCTGCATGCATATCGCCGGAAACCTCCCCGGCAAGGACAAAAAGCTTCTTTGGCATCAAAAAAGGGAGATCATTGGATGTACGGGAGGGAAACTGTATTTTGGGTAAGATTTTCAGTGGAATCATACACCCGCATTCAATTCCCATTATATTAAAAACGCCAGATAATGCAAGTCAAATTCGGTACTGACGGATGGAGAGCCATCATAGCAAAAGACTATACCTACGACAATCTCAAGCTTTGCGCACTCGCCTCAGCCACATACTTTCTCAGCCACCCCAACAGGGCGAAAGGGGTCTGCGTAGGCTACGACACCCGCTTCATGTCAAAGGAGTTCGCCCGTTACACCGCTGAAGTCTTCTCCTCATGCGGCCTGAAAGTCTACCTCTCCGACAGCTTCGTCTCCACCCCCGCAGTCTCGCTCTTCACCAAGGCCAAACAGCTCGCCGGAGGCATTGTCATCACCGCCTCGCACAACCCTGCAAACTACAACGGCTTCAAGGTCAAATCATCATTCGGCGGCCCGGCCAGTCCGGATGTCATCAGTGAAATAGAGAGCTACCTGCCGGGCGTCGACCCCGAAGCGCCTGTGCAGCCCGATGAAAAACTGATTGAACCGGTTGACATGAAAGGGTTCTATGTCAACTACCTGAAAGCCCACATCGACCTCAAGCTCATCCGCGACTCCCGCATCAAAATTGCCCACAACGCCATGTACGGCGCCGGGCAGGACCTCATCACCCGTCTTCTGGACGAATCCATGGTCAACTGCTACCACTGCAGCCTGAACCCGGGATTCGGAGGCATCAACCCCGAACCCATTCCCCCCTATATTGAAGAGTTCGTCGACTTCTTCAAAGAGGTTGAAACCGATGTGGCAATCATCAACGACGGCGACGCCGACAGAATCGGCATGCTCGACGAAAAAGGCGACTTTGTCGACTCCCACAAACTCTTTGCAATCATACTCAAAGACCTTGTTGAGGAGAAACACCAGACCGGCGAAGTAGCAAAAACCTTCGCCCTGACCGACATCATCGACCGCATCTGCCAGAAACACGGCCTCATCATGCATGAACTGCCAGTCGGGTTCAAGTATGTCAGCACCCTCATGAGCACCAACAACATCCTCATAGGCGGTGAAGAGTCCGGAGGACTCGGCATTACCGGTTTCCTTCCCGAACGCGACGGCATTTACATCGGCCTGCTCATTCTCGAAATGATGGCCCGTCAAGAAAAAACCCTCTCACAACTGGTGCAGGAACTCTATGACGAATACGGATTCTTCGCATATAGCCGGCTTGACCTCCGCGTCAGTGAAGAACGCAAGGCCGGTATTATTGCTGAGGCAAAAGAGGGAAAGCTCACTTCCATTGCCGGCAACCCGGTCACGAAATACAGCGACCTTGACGGCTACAAATACCACTTTGAAGGCGGCTGGATGCTCATCCGCCCATCCGGCACAGAACCGATCCTGAGGATATACTGCGAAGCCGACTCACAGGAGAAAGTGGACAAGGTGCTCAACTTCGCCTCAAAGCTCGCATAACAGAAAAAAGGCTGACAGCGCAGGAATCCCATGCAGAGGCGTCAAATACATGAACTGATTATAAACCTGCTGCCCCTGCGTTGCAGCCAAGAATGCCATGGAGCTGATATGGAAGACGCCGAACATACTGCCATGGCAATAGGAGCCGTAACCGCACCACTGCAACACTCCGAAATGACAAAAAGGGAAGAACTCTTCAGGAGCCTCGTCAGCCAATATCAGGAGATGGTCATCAACACCTGCTACCGGTTTGTTTTCAACCGTCAGGATGCTGAAGACATTGCTCAGGATGTTTTTGTTGAAGTCTTCCGCTCTCTCGACCGGTTCCGCGAAGAATCAAAACTCTCCACCTGGATTTATCGCATAGCGGTCACCAAATCACTTGACCACCTTCGGCGCCTGAAGCGCAAAAAACGGTTCACCTCCCTCAAGCGACTTATCGGAGCAGAAGACCCTACGCTCAATCTTCCCACCCCGAACCGCGACAACCCGGAGGAAACCATGATGGAGAGTGAGCGGACAACGGCGCTGCAGGATGCTCTCAATTCACTTCCCGACAACCAGAAAACAGCCTTTCTGCTCAGCAAACACGATGGACACAGCAATCAGGAGATTGCTGATATTATGGAAACCAGCGTGTCGGCCGTGGAGTCACTCGTCCATCGGGCAAAGAAAAACCTGCAGGAAAAACTGCAGGCATTTTACGCGCGAAACTGAAATTTCACACAGAACCACAAGCATTTCACCAACCTGTCGTCAAATTTGAAAAGAAACAGGAATCGATGATGAAAATGGAAAAGAGACAAAAAGCGACGCGAGAAGCTCAGAAAACACTGGCGATACTGGACGCATTGGAGCCTCTGGAAGTACACCCGCAGTTCAGGGTACGCCTTATGGAACGAATTGAAAGGGAGAACAGTGCAAGCGGGTGGCTTAACGCCGGCAGTAGCGCAGGCATGACCTACCGCTTCGCCTTCATCGTGCTTCTCATCATTGTGAATGTAGGCTCTGCGCTTGTGGTGTTCTTCAATACCACTGAACAGAGAGCACCGCTCTTCAGCGACATGCGGACAACCATAAGCGACGACTATTCCAGCCCGACATTCGCATACTACGAACAGCCAGCTGCCTACAGTTCCGATACAGAAACAATGGAAACACGGACCCCCTGACCAGGGGAGAAAACCGCCACCCATTGAACAACAAACGAGACCCGAACGAAACCATGGATTTCCTGACTTCAAAACGACTGATAACCACCGCCCTCATTCTGCTCGTTATCCTGAATGTGTCGCTTCTCAGCGTCCTCTGGTGGCAGAACATGCATACACCGAGGCCCGCCCCCGTAACCCATACCAGGGAAATCAGCCGATCCGTCTACTTCAGTATCCCGCTCTCGCTGACTCAACAGCAGACCGAGAGCTTCAGAGAGCTCAGAAAAGAGCACTTTCACAAGGTTCGCCCGGAAATGGAAGCCATTGCGAACCTGAAAGCCGCACTGGTGGAAGAGTCTTTCAACACCACCCCTGACACCATAAAAATAGCCAACATGGCCCTCGCTCTCGCAGCCGTCAGGCCAAGATAGAACAAGAGCTCGCCATGCACTTCCATGACCTTGCAGAGTCTGCACTCCAGACAGCGCGACTCACTGAAAACTGTTCTTGAGCAGCTTGCCACAAAAAAATTCGTTCTGCGGCAGTCCCGATGGAACAGCCACGCACAGCGTGCTAACCCCTGAACAACTAACAAACACCACAATGAAAAAAGGATTGAACTGGCGGATTTTCATCAGTTTCGGACTGCTCACCTCATTCCTGATGCTTCTCATCTCAGGAATCATTCTCTATATCGCCCCTCCCGGACGGGTGGCAAACTGGACCGGCTGGAACATCCTCGGCCTCAGCAAACATGCATGGCAGAACCAGCACACAATTTTCGGATTCAGCTTTGCCCTGCTCAGCATCTTCCACCTCTTCGTCATCAACTGGAAAGCATTCTTCGCCTACATCACCACCAAAACAGCAAAGGGTCTCAAAAACCCCGTGGAATTCTCCGCAATCATCCTCCTCACTCTCCTCTTTGGCATTGGTACGCAGCTTGAGATACAGCCTTCACCTCAATCATCAATTTCGGCGAATCAATAAAAGACTCATGGGAAGAGGAGGCCAATGAACCGCCCGTACCCCACGCCGAAACCATGACCCTTGAAGAGCTCTCCCGTCAGCCCGCGCTCGACCAAACGGCCGAAACAATGCTTGAAACGCTTCAGAAAGCCGGTCTCAAAGCAACAGCCACAACCCAGACGCTCGGTGACATTGCCAAAGACAACAACATGCTGCCGACAGAAGTCTACAAACTCCTTGCACCCGCAGCAAAAAAGGGAACCGGGCAGGGACAGCAGCAGGGACAGCAGAAAAAAGAACTCCAGAAAGAAGGATTCGGCCGTAAAACACTCGAACAGGTAGCCGAAGAAAAACGGCGTCACATCCATATCCCTTCAGTCGCCCTCAAGCAGCCAGAACATTGCAGCCGAACCCGGCATGAGCATGCGCGCCATCACCGAAAAAAAACAACATCGCCATGACCCAACCCTCCGCCAAAAAAATAAACCACCAGC
>PYLN01000061.1_pt1 | contig 11499 bp, 18 predicted proteins | sample 1675811 | NCBI WGS metagenome assembly PYLN01 (sample SAMN08732055, study PRJNA438928) | Freshwater metagenome, whole genome shotgun sequencing project. | isolation source: meromictic lake | place: Russia: Kandalaksha Bay | collected 2014-09
AGCGAAAAAACTGGCATCAAACACGAGTGAACTCAAGCTCTCATCAAGCGAACCCCCGAACGAACCAGAAGGCGGGAACGAAGCCATTCAGCAAAAAGCCATAACGGCAAAAAAAAATGACAAGGAAAACCGTAACGACAATCAATGTCAACTCACTGCCGCTCTTCATGACCCGATCATACAACTGAAGCATATAGAGTGTCGGAGTCAGCATCAGGACATTAGCCAGCATACTGAATAGTCCAACCCATAAAAACTCCCTGCGAAAAGCCCAGAGTTGCCGCGCAAGAATACTTCTATTAAAAAATTCAGGGGTCATGGAGCGATAGTCCTGCTTCAATGAATTCAATTTAGTTCTTCAGTTGAGGCGGCTGTGCCGCCGGTCTGGCATCAGATGAGATATCGGGAGCCTGCAAAGCCGCAATAACTTCCGAGCAGGTGCCAAACTTAGTAATCTGCCCGTTGACAAGCACCATCATATGCTCCATCGCTGCCAGAATGTTCGTTCGATGCGTTATAACGATAACGGTCGCTCCCGATGCTCTCAGGCTCTTCACTGCTTCAAGTAAAGCAGCATCACCGGCCTCATCCAGACTCGCATTGGTTCATCAAGCACTACAAACTTCGGCATACCATAAACGGCCCGAGCAAGAGCGATTCGCTGCCGTTCACCGCCGGAAAAGAACGAGCCATCTTCACCGATTTGTGTATGAATCCCTTCAGGGAGCTGATTGATAAAATTCGCAAGCCCCACACGCTCACATGCAGCAAGCACCGCTTCATTGTCCGGTTCTCCAAAACGAGCAATGTTCTCAGCAATGGACCCCTGAAAAAGCTCCACATCCTGCGGAAGATACCCGACAAAGCGGCCCAGTTCCTCTTTATCCCATAGGTACACATCGTTCCCGTCCAAACGGACCTTGCCGTGCATGGCCGGCCATATACCAACAAGCAGGCGAGCAAGTGTGGTCTTTCCTGAAGCAGATGGACCAACGATAGCTAATGCGCCACCAGGAGCCACCCGAAAGCTGAGCCCTTTAAGGATCTGCACAGTGCTCCTTGGCGGGCCTGCCACAACGCCTTCAACCGATAGAAACCCGGTCGGTGCAGGTAGCGACATTCCTTTTGAATGGACCGGAAACTCACGCATCAAGGCATCCAAACGCACAAAGGACTCCCGTACATTATCAACCTGACGCCAGCTCCCGATAACCTGCACGAGAGGAGCCAGCACTCTACCGCCAAGGATAGAGCCGACAATCATCCCTGAACCACTCAGTTCATTACGCAGAACCAACCAACAGCCGATGCCGAGCAATAGGGAGCTCACGAGAGCCTGCACCATCTTTGACAAAGCCGCATTGGTTCCCGCGTGATCAGAAGCCTCAGCCTGATGGCGAAGAAAATCTGACTGACGAGCCATCCAGCGCTGATGAATGCTACCATACATACCCATTGACTCTATAACTTGCACATTGCGCAACACCCCATCCGCATATGCTTGGGCACCCATCGCGTTACGATTAGCCATAGACAACGGCACTTTAATGCGGCTCTCGTTGAGGACGCCTATACCGAACTGTACAATCGCTCCTACAACAGCAAACCAACCAATCAATGGACTCATATAAAAAAGAACTACAAGAACCAGGAGAGCCAAGGGAACATCGATAATGCTAAGCATCGCCTGCGAGGGGAAAAACTCCCTGATAACCTTCAAGTCCCGTAGGCCTGTGCTCCGAGAGCAGGTAAATTCTGCAGTCTTGCAAAAAAAACAGCATCGAAAACCTGCTTGCGAATACCCTTTTCAAGATTTGAGCCGACATCGTGCATCACTTCGCGCCGCACCCACTCGAGCGCCTCAAGAAGCAAATATGCCCCAATAATGAAAATCGTGAGCATCAAGAGGGTAACATGGCTTCGGCTGTTGACCACCCTGTCGTACACCTCCATCATATAGAGCTAGGAGCCAACACAAGCACATTAACCACCACGCTATAATAAAATGCGTATTTTAAGTCAGGATAGAAGGGCACGATGCTTCGCGCAAAGGGGACTTTTCTCTTGATTGCTTAACCACAGACACTCAAATAAAGTAGGGAATACACATACTGATAATAAGGAGGGAGTTTAACATAGATTAACGATTAAAGCAAATAACGGGCGCACAAATGAAACAGTCTACCCATTTTACCCATAAAGCTCCTGCACTAGGTTAGTAACTCCGATAGTAGACACTTGATTAACAATGGTCCTCATTGCCTGCAACTGGCTTAAGCTCCAGATAACATGGCATCTTGGGGATTGAAAATCTCCAGATAAAATGTTTCAGATAGCTCATCGGAAAGAGCATCCGCCAATGTCTGCACCCAGATTTTCGCCCAACGCTGCCCGGAAGCGATATTCAGTACACCGCTCGTAGCGATGTAGTCAAACCCCGCCACAGCAGAGCCATCAATGGTCCGGAACTCAACCGAACACGGCCTATCAGCTACGGCACCAAGCTGAATCGAAAACCATGTGCCTTGGCCCTCCGTAACGGAAAGAGGGACATCAGACTTGAGCGGAGGCTCACCCGAGTTGGCTACTGGAACCTGCTTCATACCTGTTTCGGCCTTAATCCAGTCGGCGTAGCTACTGACTCGCGTCGCCGCCCCTACATCTCCCAGCGAACCATCAGGACTATCATTTACATCGTTCTCCGCCACTCTGGAGACAAAGCTGTTAACTCCCGCAAGCAGCCATGCACCATCACTCTCAATAAACACCCCCCCACCGGAATCGCCCCTCGTAATCATAGCCTCCCCGGCAACCCCAGCCTGATCAAGATGGAGAAGCGAGCCGAGCGTATCATGAATGATACTGCCATCGTCATGGTCAAAAAAAAAGCTGATCCGCAAGAGATCCGTTCCAGCCGTGATCATCTAATGCTGTTCCATCTGTGTCGATAAGGTTTGATCCCGCGTGGATGGTACCTCCGGCAAGTTGCACCGTACCGATCGGCGACAACAACTGACCATATCCGACAATGGCCGCAACCTGCCCTATCTCATCGGAATTAGTATATAAATCATATCGGTCGACATCTACTGGAGCCGCCTGCTTAAGGGTAATAAGAGCCAAGTCGTCGTATACTGCGACCCCTTCAATGTAACGATATGACGGATAGGGTTCGATGGAAGCAATCGAGTACTGCTGCCACCCCGCCCCCGACCTAAAGTAACATACGAAGCCGCTAGCGCCAACGCCTCTGCAACATGAGCCGCCGTGAGGAGATGCAAACCACTATCCAGCAACACAGCAGAAGCCGCAATGGATCCATCATGGACATAAGCAACACCGCTCCAGTCCCATGAATCCAGAACCACCTGTTCAACCAACTGACTTATTGTTGTGGCAATTGCCTCAACCTCCGCACGGCGTTCAATACGAGAAAACATGCTCTCCGCTCATAATACTTCACAACTATCTAGCATTTTAATTGGCAACCAGCTGTTTATGCAGCGGAAAGGCGCTGCCCCTCTTGTTCATTTAACTCTTCCTGTGGCTCGTTCTTGAGCCGGTAATTGTCAACGATGTGGGCCCCGCCGCCTTGGCCTGAACGATACACTTCATCAGGAGTGCTGTAGTCCAGAGACTGATGTGAACGCACACTGTTGTAATCTACAAAATACTCCATTGATCCCTGCTGTAATTCTGCCGGGGAGCCGTACCCCTTCACATAGAGATCCTCGTGCTTGACACTGCGCCAGAGGCGCTCGACGAAAATGTTATCAAGGGACCGACCCCGGCCGTCCATTGCTGATGCGAAGTGTCGGGTACTTTTTGAGTGCGCCGATAAACGCGTCACTGGTGAACTGGGAATCGGACGCCGAATTCCTGACCAATCTCATTCAGGGTTTTCACTCCGTGAATGGCTTCAAGGACCACATTGTCCTTGAAGTCACTGCTGAAGCTGTTGCGTTTCGTTTTGGTCATTTACTTGCTCCTTTTTTGAGCAAGTTACCAACTTAAACAGCTGTCTAAAAATCGGGGACCACTACACACCACTCAGCGTATCGGCTCAAAAAAAGCCATATTCGCAGACAAAAAAGGAACGCTAATCGATCCCATAGGGTTAACCATTTATATCAAGAGCGAAGCAAAAAGTGCGTATATCCCCTTAATCGGTCACCTTGAAACTAGAGCTTCCGGCCTATTTTGTTGTAATGCAAGAAATTCATTCGGGGTCAAACCACTCAAAGAATAATGGGGCCTGAAGCCGTTGTAATCGTTTCGCCACTCCTCGATTTTGCCTCGAACATCGTCAAGGCTATTGAACCAATGGGTCGACAGGCATTCATCCCGGAACTTCCCGTTGAATGATTCAATATACGGGTTATCGGTCGGCTTGCCAGGTCGAGAGAACGCCAGAACGACCTTGTTCTCATATGCCCATCGATCCAGTTCCTTTGAAATGAACTCGCTGCCGTTGTCAACCTGTATCCGCTCCGGTATAGCGCCCTCGCGAGCGACCGCTGTTTCGAGAAAGTTGACAACATCTGCACCTTTAATGCTTTGACCGGCGAACAGACCAGGGCATTTCTTGCTGAAGTTGTCAACTATCGTCAAAATCCGAAATTTCCTGCCGTCGAACAACTGATCGGCAACGAAGTCCATGCTCCAGGTCTGATTCGCTCGAACGGCCTCTACCTTTTCTACTCGGTGTTGCCCACTGCGATTTCTGCTCGGGCGCTTCGTTCTCAAGTTCAGGCTCTGTTCGCGATAAATCCGACGCAGTCGCTTGTGATTGTCGGTAAAGCCTTCTCGTCTGAGTGTGAGCACAATCCGCTCAAACCCGAACCGTATGCGGGTGTATGCGATTTCCCGCATACGCATCACAAGCAATGCTTCGTCCCGCTTGTGTGGCTTGTAATACAGCGCTGAGCGATGCATCGGCAATGCCGCGCAAGCTTTCTTGATCGACACCTGGTATGCCACCGTCATGTATTTGACCAGCTCTTTCTTGACGGCGGGCTTTACAGCTTTTTTTTTATGACGTCCTGAAGCATCTGCCGATCGAGGCTCAAGTCGGCAACAAGTTTCTTCAGGTGGGCGTTTTCCTGTTCCAGCAAGCGAAGGCGGCGCAGTTCGGTAACGCCCATGCCTCCGAACTTGGCTTTCCAGTTGTAAAACGTTGGCTCCGAGACTCCCAGTTGCCGGCAGACCTCTTTCACCTTTACTCCTGCTTCGGCTTGCCTGAGGGCGAAGGTGATCTGCTCTTCACTGAATCGTGACTTTTTCATGGCAATGGCTCCTGTTTGATTCAAGATACTCATTGCCGGAATTCTCTACTTTAGAAGTGCCTAGTTTTCGGGGAAGGGGTCAGAATGATGCTCATGCCGGTTTTGCCGGTGATGGTGGTGACCACATGATGAAGCTGGATATTCATCTGCATTAGAGCCTTCTGCATATGCTGGATGTGTGCCGCTTTGTAGTCGAGCAATTTTTCCCGCTGGCGAAGATACGCTCGCAGTTCAGCAATATCAACTGCCGGCTGGAAGCTTGCGCGCAACAAACCAAACTGATGCAACTTCTGGAGCCATTGGGCATCATTGAAATCTGTTTTCCTGCCCGGCACATTTTTGGCATCCCGAGCATTGACAAGGAACACCTCAAAGCCATAACTTTCCAGAATTTCGAATGCCGGAATCCAGTAGATGCCCGTTGATTCCATGGCAACGGTTTCGATGCCTGAAGCCCGTAGCCAGGATGCCATGGCATGAAGATCGCCGGTGAAGCTCTTGAAGCTTTTTATCGTTTCCTCAGACCTGTCCGGCGGAATGGCCGCGACATGAAACTGCGACCCGATGTCAATGCCTGCGGCATTTGGATGGACTGTCGGCATGTTGACCGACTTCTTTGACTTGCTCATCACTCCTCCTGAAATGATAAGCCGAAAGGCGGGCTTGCGGTACAATCATTTTTCTAAACGGGATCACCCTTGCAGATGTCGCCACTGCTGAGTCCGCGAGAAGCCCTGAACCATGTTTTTTTACGGGGTGGGCCACCAATAAGCACTCGGTTGCTCCTTTCAGCTTGTTAACCCAACTCTGTAAGTTCGGAGTAATGGAGTTTCTTTACAATAGAGAGGTGCGCATGCACGTTGTGAGGTTTTTTAAGATTTCTCGCTCTTCCTTGACCGAGCGAAGCTCCCGTTCAAGTTTTCGGATTTGGTCAACCTCTGCGTCCTTCAGGTTTCCAGATCCGGGAAACGCAGCGTTCTTGCCGGCCTGATATTGATACTTCCATCGATAGAGCAGATCGACGCTGATGCCGAGTTCCTCTGCGATGGCCTTGGTCGATTTCTCACTTCTGAGAACCAGCTCAACAGCATCGACCTTGAACTGCTTGCTGTACTGGCGGCGTGATTGTTGGTTCGCCATTGTGCATACCTCCTTTTGATGAAAGGTATGACTTCTTACAGTGTCCGCGAAAAGGTAGCAACTTCACTTTTGCTTGAGCCATGGTCGCCGACCGACATAGAGCCTAGCATGCTGCAACAAGAGTTTCAGTTGGGGCTTGATGGCAATTTGTGGCGCCTTAACGCCGCGCACTGAAGAAATGAACCACCGTGCCGGAGCCATGATGCGCCAAGATGTGCTGTTCAGCACATCATTAAGGTGAGTGGCCGCCTGCTGCGCCTTCTCCTCCGCATGCTGCGCCTTGGATGCAATGGCATGGTCATAACGAGCGGCGAGTGTGTTCAGAGTAAGACCATACTCGTGCGAAAAAAGCTCGTCAAATAAACTTAGAATTTCTGGTGATGCATGTTTTTGAGCAATCACCGCATAATCGGGGCTGACACCACCCAAAACATCCTGCAGTGTAGGTGTTTCATTTTCGGCAATATCTTTTGATTCTTGCAAGCGGAGGACTTTGGTTCGATTGAACCCGTAGTACTCCGGCAGAAAGGAAAGGAGTTGCGATGGAATGGGGCGTTGGTGGGTAGGGTCAAGATAGAAATTGCAGGTCCCGACAACAATGTTTTCAGGGTTTGGGGTTTCCATGATGAGCAATCCGCCAGGCTTGAGCACCCGGAGGCTTCTGACACTAACGTACGAAGTTGATCGAATGCAAGGTGCTCAACCAAGTGAAAAGCAGACACCGTCGTCTGACTGTCATCTGCCAAAGAGGATAGGTAGACGATAGCATCACCCTGTTCCACCGGTAACCCTATCTCATAGCAGGCACCAAGCATGCCTTGATTGCTATCAATACCCATCGCAGGAATGCCTTCCCCGGATATAACCTCAAGCCATTCTCCCCGACCACATCCGAGATCCAGTACCGGTGACTGCTGATAAACATGGTGCAGTGGTTTTATGAATGGCAGATAGACCGCAAGTCGGCTCTTAATGAGTTCACGAGACCCACGATGCCGCTCTTCAAAGGCCGGTAGAAATTATCGCTCATGCAGAATACCTCACTACAGGAGGAATCCAGGCTACCCCAGTGAACTCCTCTTTATCGATGTTAATAATATTGAATACCAATGCGCGATCACGCCACTCATAGCTGCGAGCGATGTGGGTGTCTTCCGCATGCAGGGCCACGGTAACCGAGTAAGAGCCTGGACCCAGATTTGCTTGAAAATCAAAGTGGTACGTTATGACGCCGTCATGTTGAAGATCATGCAACTTGCGCTTGTAGTGAAAGGTATTCGTACCGAAAACGGGCTGGCCCAAGCGATCTTTGATCATATATCCAACAACTAGTTCGGGCACTTCAGCGTGGCATCTGGCTACAACACGCAGCGACACAGACTGACCGACAGCCGCCATTTCAATCGGCTGTCCGCTTTCGTCAAGTAATGCGACATCGACAAGGCTCACCTCCCCCGTCCCCGAAATAGTCTGCACTTTCCCCTCATCGGTCACTTCCTGCTTGACTTCCTGGTTCTGATGGTCGGCAAGCAATGCATTGTAATAGTCCATGACCGCTTCCGGCTCTCCTTCCATCGCGATTTTACCTGCATAAAGGAGTATTGCCCGATCACAAAGACTCTGTATGGCGGATTTATCGTGTGAGACAATCAGCAGGGTTGTGCCCTGTTTGCGGAACTGTCGGATACGGTCGAAACTTTTGTGCTGGAAATAGGCATCGCCAACAGACAACGCTTCATCGACAATAAGCACATCCGGCCTTACAGCCGTTGCAACACTAAAAGCAAGGCGCACCTGCATTCCGCTTGAGTATACCCGGACTGGTTGGTCGATGTACTCCCCTATTTCCGCAAATGCTTCTATCTCTGGCATGAGCCTGCCTATTTCCAGAGAGCTATGCCCTAATAGCTGACCGGCCATAAAGGCGTTCTGGCGACCGGTAAAGTCGGGATGAAACCCCATCCCCAGCTCCAGCATGGCCGATACCCGTCCGCTGATTTGCACCTGACCCGTAGTGGGCGTTGTGGTACCGGTAATCATCTTCAACAAGGTGCTTTTACCTGCACCGTTGATGCCGATTATACCCATGGCTTCCCCGGGCTGCACGGTGAAGCTGATATCCCGCAGCACCCAGTGCAGCTGATGTCGCTGGGGGAAAAACGGGATAAGCCATTCAGCCAATCGGTCCCATCGATTGGCGTATTGCTTGTATGCCTTGCCTAGATTAATGACGGAAATGGTACTCACTGCTACCTTGTGTGTTCTCGTTTAGCGTTCGTTTAACTGTTCTTCTACAGTTCATCAATCATGTCGCCGGAGTGCTTGCGGAACAGCGTAAAGCCGTATGCGCAGAACACGAGCGCCAATATGAATGGATAGAGCAGGGTTTGCAGGTCAGGCCACTCTCCCTGTACTAAAATACCCTGATAGGCCTGTATAAGGCTGTACATGGGGTTGAGGTGCATCAAGCGCTTGACGGCTTCAGGGAGTATTGCTGCCGGGTAGACGATAGGGTCAACCAGAACCAGAAGGTTAAGGCGATACCAAAGAATTGGCCTACATCGCGGAAGAACACATTCAGCACACCAAGAATCAGCCGAGCCCTACTGAAAACAGAATCTGTATGGCGAGGACCAGGAACAATGCCAAAAACGACCAGCCGGGGAAGCTGCCAGAAAGGAGCAAAAACACGGAAAAGAGCGTAAAGACAATGGCGAAGTTCAGGGTTGCATTAGCAACAACAACAACGGGAAGGCAGAGGCGGGGGAAACTGATTTTTTTCAGCAGGTTGGCGTTCTGGAGAAACATGTTCTGGCTGCCAAGGTGATTTCACTGAAAAACCCCCAGGTAAGAACGCCGGCACAGAGATAGATACTGTAGCCGAATGTATTGTCAACTCCCGGCAGCTTGGAATGCATGACATTTGCAAAGATGACGGTGTAGACGACAATCATGGCCAAAGGGTTCAGGACCGTCCATGCTGCTCCGAGCAATGAGTTTTGATATTTCGACTGGAAATCACGCTTCACACTTCCTTTGATGAAGCCGCGGTAGTTCCATAAGGCTTGTATCATCTGGGCATATGGGTTCCGGGAAAGAGTGGCGAACGAGAAGCGTGGTCATCATTCAGGCTTGCTTGATGAGGGTTTCGATGGTGGTGACATGCTGGTTGAGGGCGTTGCGGTCTCCTCTGGTCTCTACATTCAACCGGAGCAGGGGTTCGGTGTTGGAACCGCGGAGGTTGAAGCGCCAGTCGGAAAACGCCATACTGAGTCCGTCCGTCATGTCGATATCCGGGTTCTGGCTTTTAAAACAGTCCTCTATACGACCGAGCACTGCTGCGGTGTTTGATACCTGATAATTGAGCTCCCCACTACAAGGATAAGCCTGCATCCGGTCTTCTACAAGTTCGGAAAGCGGTTGCCCTGTTTTTGCTATGAGTTCGCTGATGAGCAACCACGGAATCATGCCGCTGTCGCAATATGCGAAATCCCTGAAGTAGTGGTGCGCGCTCATTTCTCCGCCGTATACGGCGTCTTCGGCTCGCATCCGCTCTTTGATGAACGCGTGGCCGGTTTTGGACTGTATGGGCGTTCCCCGGCTCGGTGACCTGCTCGATGGTGTTCCAGGTAAGGCGGGGGTCGTGGATGATTTTCGAGCCGGGTATTTTGCGAGCATGACTTCAGCAAGAAGCCCGACAAGGTAGTAGCCTTCGATAAATCTTCCGGCGGAGTCGAAGAGAAAACATCGGTCGAAGTCCCCGTCCCATGCAATACCGAAATCTGCGTGATGGGCAATAACGGCCTCTGTTGTGGCCGAGCGGTTTTCAGGGAGCAGCGGGTTCGGGATGCCGCTGGGGAATGTTCCGTCCGGAGTTTCCTGCACAAGGATAAACTCGAAGGGCAGGTGCTGTTCCAGCAGTTTGATAATGGGACCTGCGCAACCATTGCCCGGATTTGCGACGATTCTCAGTGGTTTGAGGGCAGAACGATCGACATAGTGCAGAAGGTGGTGGATATAGGTTTCTTTATCATGGATGCTCTGCACTATTCCTTTTTTTGATGCAACCGGGAACACTCCATCCTGAACCAGGTCACATAGTGCAAACAGCCCGCTGTCGCCGCTGATCGGGCGGGCTCCTTCGCGCACCAGTTTCATGCCATTATACCCTTTTGGGTTGTGGCTTGCCGTCACCATGATGCCACCATCTGCCTTTCGATGGAAGGTCTGGAAATATACCTCTTCGGTGCCACAGAGCCCGATATCAATAACATCGGCGCCACCCTCCGTTAACCCCTCGGTAAGCGCACGCGCGAGTGCGGGACTTTCCTGCCGGATGTCATAGCCGAGGACGACGGATTTTGGGGAAAACTGGTGGGCGTAGGCGCGGCCAAGCCTATAGGCGATCTCATCGTTGAGTTCTTCGGGTACCCGGCCACGGATATCATAGGCCTTGAAGCAGGTCAGGTTCATAGCTTTAGTTTCTTCCATAGATATCTTCGAAGCGGACAATGTCGTCTTCACCGAGGTAGCTGCCGCTCTGCACCTCTATGATGACGAGTGCTTCCGTTCCCGGGTTTTCGAGGCGGTGTTTATGACCGGCAGGGATGTAGGTGGATTCATTGGTATTGATGCTGAGCTCCTGCTCCCCGTTAACGACATTGGCTTTACCGCTTACCACCACCCAGTGTTCACTGCGGTGCTGGTGCATCTGCAGGCTGAGGGATGCGCCGGGCTTGACCTCGATGCGCTTGATTTTGAACTGCGGTCCTTCTTCGAGTATGGTATAGGTTCCCCAAGCCTGAGCACGGTTCGATGCAGGCGGCAGGCTTCGTGTCCGCTCTCTTTGAGGTAGGCCACTACTTTTTTTTACATCCTGCGTTTTGTCGGGGTGAGCGATAAGGAGTGCGTCGGCGTGTCGATTATCATCAAATTATCGACACCGACTGCGGCAACAAGGCGGTCTTCGCTTTCAATAAAGAGGTTGTGGCTATCGATGATGACGCATCGCCGAGTGAGCGGTTGTGATGCTTGTCGGGGAGAACGAGCTTGCTGACTGGCCGACCTGAGCCGA
>PYLN01000062.1_pt1 | contig 11438 bp, 12 predicted proteins | sample 1675811 | NCBI WGS metagenome assembly PYLN01 (sample SAMN08732055, study PRJNA438928) | Freshwater metagenome, whole genome shotgun sequencing project. | isolation source: meromictic lake | place: Russia: Kandalaksha Bay | collected 2014-09
CAATGGGGCGTTCTTGCTCTTTTTGCCCCGTATTTCATCGGGAACCCGGCTTGTTGCAACAGGCATCGTCTTCTCTCTTTTCATCAATCTGCATATCATGCCCTTGCCGGAAAACTCATGCAGGAGCCCGTCAAAGAGGCTGCGCTTCTGGCAAAAAGGAATGGCTGGAAAATCGTGATGTGGAAAGTCGATTACCCTCTTTTTTAGTATATTCGGAGTCATTTGTCGAAAAAAGAGCCCCCGTGGCGGAGAAATTGTGCTGACAACCACCCGTTATCTTGACCGACTTGAATCACCTGCCGTGCTCTACCGGAAAAACGGCATCGTTCTTCTGAAAACATATGAATGAACCCTGCCCCATGAAGCTTTCGGTCGTCATACCGGTCATGAATGAACAGGAGAGCATCAGGCCTCTGTTTGATGCTCTATGCGCCTCCCTCTCTTCGGTGGAACATGAAATCATTCTCGTTGATGACGGTTCCACGACGGCACCGTTGCGCAAATAGAGGCACATCGCCCGTCAAATCTCAAACTGGTGGTCCTCAACAAAAACTACGGTCAGACAACAGCCATGGCTGCCGGCATTGACGAGGCCTCGGGTGAACTCATTGCAACCATGGACGGAGACCTGCAGAACGACCCCGGCGACATCCCCATGATGATGCAGTACCTCTTTGAGCATGACCTTGATGTTGTGGCAGGAAGACGCGCAGGACGAAAAGACGGCATGGTCCTCCGGAAAATCCCGAGTCTCATCGCCAACGCCATCATCCGCAACATGACCGATGTGCACATCCGCGACTACGGCTGCACCCTGAAGGTCTTCAAAAAAGATGTGGCTAAAAACCTCGGCCTCTACGGCGAACTCCACCGCTTCATACCGGTTCTTGTACAACTCTACGGCGCAAGAATGGAGGAGGTTGATGTCCGTCATCACCCGAGGAAGTTCGGCCGGTCGAAATATGGAATCGGGCGCACATTCAAGGTTCTCAGCGACCTCCTCTTCATGGTGTTTTTCCAGAAATACAGCCAGAAGCCGATGCACCTTTTCGGCACACTCGGCTTTCTCTCCCTCTTTACCGGACTCGGGATGAACCTCTACCTGCTTGTGCTGAAAATTCTCGGGCAGGATATTGGAAACCGCCCCTGCTTTCACTCGGCATCATCCTTACCTTTATCGGCATCCAGCTCATTACAACCGGGTTCATCGCGGAATTCATCATGCGGACCTATTATGAATCGCAGAACAAGAAACCCTACATCATCAGAAAGATCGTTGGCAAACAATAGCTCAAAAATAAAAAAAACTGCTCAAAACGGCAGTTCAGATACTCGTTACCCTCATAGCCCTCACCCTCGTCCTCCGGAAAACGGACATCGGAGAAATCGGCAGGATCATTCAGGGTGCCAATATCGGATATCTTCTTCTGTCCCTGTTGTTCTTCAACATCTCGAAAGTGTTCAATGCAGTGCGTCTGAGACGGTTTTTCAAGGCGATAGGTCTTGAACTCTCATGGGTCTACAACCTCAAGCTCTACTACCTTGGAATGTTCTACAACCTCTTCCTGCCGGGAGGCATAGGAGGTGACGGGTACAAAATTTTTGTCCTGCAAAAGAACCATGAGGTCAAGACGATCAATGTTTTCCATGCTGTTTTCTGGGATCGTATCTGCGGTATTTTCGCGCTTGTCTTTCTCTCCCTTATCCTCCTGATACCCAGTTCGTTCGCAACAGCACTCCCTGACGCCGTGCCCTACGCCTGGGCTGGAATCATAGCCGTCTACCCCCTTGCCTTTCTCCTGAACAGGGTTGCATACAGGCAGTTTCTGCGATATTCGCCATCACCGCCTGGGAGTCCATTCTCGTTCAGGCAACACAGGCAATTTCCGCCTGGTTCATTCTTCTGGCCATTGCCCCGGCATGCCGGTCATTGACCATCTTGCCATTTTCCTCATTTCGACAGTAGCCACCATCCTGCCCATCACCATCGGCGGAGCCGGAGCGCGCGAGGTCACTTTTTACTACCTGCTGAACTTCCTCCACCTGGAAACAACGACAGGCATTGCCTCTCACTGATATTCTTTGCTATTTCAGCACTCTCCTCCCTTACCGGAATTCTGACCCGTATCCGCCATGAATCAAGCAGAACGAATGCAGAGCAGACAGCCTGAACGGACTGGCTGAAACAGCCGCAGTGCTGATGCAGTCATTTTCCGACATTCACAGAACCTGACGGTGCAGACTCTCAACGGAAAGATCCTTTACTTTTGCCTGTGGCTCTACCCGACCATTCCACTCATGCAGTTCAAGAGAGTAGACCATTGAAAACGACTGACCGGATGACTCCTTCAATGCGTCGTAAATATCTTTCCGGTCAAAGGCAATGACATCAAGTCGCTTTCCGGACGCATCCCTCACCATGAACTTCACATGACGCTCCTTCAGCAGCCTTACAGAACCATTGCACTGCAATCCTTCTGTAAGAAACAACGGCTCGGGGTTTCCCACTCCATACGGGGAAAATCGCTGAAGTGCTTTCATGAAGTTGCCGGTAATCTCACCCAGACCAAGCTCCGTATCGACAGTAAGCTCCTTCTGCCGGGCATCCATATCAAGGACTCTCGCTGAAATCTCATCAAACCGCTTTCTGAAGGCCGGAAGATTCTCCGGACGCATCGACACCCCCGCAGCCTGATGATGACCCCCGAACTGCTCAAGAAGATCTGAACACTCCTGCAGAACACTGTAGATGTTCAGCCCGGGTACACTTCTGACCGACCCCTTCACCAGCTCCTTCGAAGCCCCAAGAATAACAGTCGGAAGATGGTACCGTTCAAGCATTTTTGAAGCTACGATGCCAACCACTCCAAGATGCCAGCTCTCGTCATACAGAACAATGGATGAGCAGTATGATGCAAAATGCCCTTCAACCATCTCCTCCGCCCGTTTCAGCATCTCCAGGTCCGTACGGCGCCGAAGAATGTTCAGCTCTTCAAGCTCTCCGGTATGCTTATGGGCTCATCTTTTGACTCGGCAAGCAGCCAGTCAACCGCCTTGCGGGCAGATCCCATCCGACCTGCGGCATTGATGCGGGGGGCAATACCAAATGTGACACCGGTCATGCCCAAATCCCGGGGGTTCACCTTCATAAATGACAGCATGGCTCAATGCCACCCGTGGCCGTTGCTGCATCATTCTGAAACCTTCCCGCACCATCGTCCGGTTCTCTTCCGAAAGAACCACCATGTCGGCAGCGGTGGCAATGGCAACAAGATCAAGATACTGCTGCCAGCTCTCTGCACTGAGTTGAAGCTCTTCAGCAATGGCCTGAACGAATCTGAAGGCCACGCCGCACCCGCAGAGTTCCCTGAACGGATAGCTGCACCCCGGAACTTTAGGGTTCAGAATGGCATAGGCATCAGGCAGTTCTTCCGGTTCATGATGGTCACAGACAATGACATCCATCCCCAGCTCCCCGGCCCGTTCTATCGCCAGATTGGCACTGATGCCACAATCCACTGTTATGATGAGCCCAACCTGCCGTTCGGCTGCCGCTCTGATACCCTCCATTGACAACCCATATCCCTCTTCAAACCGGTTGTTGATGTAATAGGAAACATCCGCATCCCGATCCCTTAAAAAAAGATTCAGCATCGCCGTTCCGGTAATGCCGTCCACATCATAGTCGCCGTATATCATGATTTTTTCACCAGAGCGGATTGCCTCCTGCACACGGCCAACCGCTTTTGGCATGGAAGCAAAGAGCGAAGGTGAAGGAAGAGTCTCCAGAGATGCAGTGAAAAAGGCTTCAGCAGCATCATAACTCTTCACCCCTCTCATGAAAAATATCCGGGCAAGCGGAAGGGAGGCTTTGATGCTGCAGGCAAAAGATGTGAGCGCGGCGTCATCAACGGGAGGAAGGTTCCAGCGGTAGCGTTTCATGAAGAAGTACAACGGAATTGAGAGCAGGATGATGGCAAAGAATCAATGTAACGCTTCCCCGTGAACCCGCAAAAGGAAAGGGCTCCGGCTTGAATTTTGGTCAGGATATCGCTACATTGATTGCAGAACAGGCCCAGCCTTTGTCCTCCTCTGCATCAATCACCACTGAACCCACGAGCATGAGCAAGCTGATTACCATTGAACGACACATCCTTGAGCAGCAGAAAAACTTTCCGGAAGCCACCGGGGAACTGACCGATCTCCTCAGTGATGTTGCCTTTGCCGCCAAACTGGTCAGACGGGAGGTTGTGCGCGCAGGACTGGTTGACATTCTTGGATTTACCGGAAGCACCAATGTACAGGGAGAAGAGGTAAAGAAGCTTGACTTGTTCGCCAACGACAAAATCATCAACGCTATCGGTCAGCACGGCCGGTTCGCCATTATGGGCTCTGAAGAAAACGAGGAGATCATAACCCCGCCCAACAACGAAAACGGCAGCTATGCCCTGCTCTTCGACCCCTTGATGGCTCATCCAATATTGATGTCAATGTGAGTGTCGGCACCATTTTCTCCATCTACAAAATAAAAAACAGCGACCCCGCAAGGCCGACATCAGCGACTGCTCCAGAAAGGATCGGAACAGGTTGCAGCAGGCTATGTGATCTATGGCTCTTCGGTCGTCATGGTCTACACCACCGGCCACGGCGTCCACGGCTTCACCTACGACCCGACCATCGGCGAGTTCCTCCTTTCGCATGAAAACATAGTCACCCCGAAACACGGGAAATACTACTCGATCAACGAGGGGTCGTACGCTCAGTTCAACGATACAACAAAAAAAGTACCTCGACTACATCAAAGAAGAGGACAGCGCAACCGGCAGACCCTACAGCACCCGTTACATCGGCTCGCTGGTTGCAGATTTCCATCGCAACCTGCTGACCGGCGGCGTCTTTGTCTACCCTCCCACAACAAAGCACCCCAACGGAAAACTCCGGCTCATGTACGAAGGAAACCCCCTCGCCTACATATGCGAACAGGCTGGCGGACGGGCTACTGATGGACGGCGCCGCATTCTCGACATTGACCCGTCTGAACTGCATCAGCGTACACCGCTCTACATAGGAAGCGAAGACGATGTACGGGTAGCTGAAGAGTTTGAACAGGGCATTCGCTGAACTGCCCCGACAAAACCGTGCACTGAAAAAGAAAAGCCACCTCTCAGGTGGCTTTTCTCTGGTTACAGGCTTCCCCGCTCAAAAGGGGATAGAAGAGCCTTTCAATACCTGTTGCCTTGCCGGTAGCAGCATCAAAAGCCATAATGATGCCTGACATGTGGACATCATCCACAGCGCACTCATATTTATGCGGAGTCTGGTAGAGCATGCGGTCCGTGGCAGATTTTATCTGCATCCCGATAACCGACTGGTGCGGCCCGGTCATTCCTGCATCGGTGCAGTATGCAGTCCCTTTCGGCAGAATCCGCTCGTCAGCCGTCTGCACATGGGTGTGCGTTCCTATCAGGCTGACACACGGCCGTCAAGATACCAGCCGAGGGCAATTTTTTCGGCTGTTGCTTCCGCGTGGAAATCTACAAAAATGAAACGGGCCTGATCCTTGACCTGCTTGATAACCCAATCGGCTGTCCGGAAGGGGCAGTCAATGGGCGACATGAAGGTCCGTCCCTGAAGGTTGATGATGGCAATGTCGCCAAGACCTTCAGGAAGGCGATAGATGCCGTATCCTTTGCCATAGGTTCCTTTGGGGTAGTTGAGAGGCCGGAGAACCTGAGGATGGGTTTTCAGGGTATCGAAAAAATTGAAGTTGCTCCAGGTATGATTCCCACCGGTCACCACATTCACACCCGCCTCCAGCAGCTGATTGAGGGCATCGACGCTCATCCCCTTCCCGTTGTGCGCATTCTCTCCATTGCAGACCACAAAATCAATATGGTGGCTGCTGATGAAGCTTTTCAGCATCCGCCCGACAATCTGCAGTCCCGGAGTGCCTACAACATCGCCAATAAAGAGTACCCTGAGGGTTTTCTGTCCCATACTCACACATCCTTCTTGTTACTGTTTTCGATCATATAATAAGGTACGCATGCAGGAGCACAATAGGAAAGTCCCCATGAGGAAAGAGCCTCCCAAAAACAGCAAAAGCCCGGAATATACCGGGCTTTTGCTGTTTTGACTCCCAAGAGTGGAGAGAACAATCACAGAGTGTCAATGATTGCGTTAAAGGTTGCGCTGGGGCGCATTGCTGCGGAAACCAGTGCATCGTCCACATGGTAATACCCTCCCATTGCAACAGGCTTGCCCTGTGCAGCAATCAGCTCTTCATTGATTGCTGTTTCAGCAGCGGCAAGTTTTGCTGCAACATCAGCAAAACGGCTCTTCAGTTCACCATCACCGCTCTGGGCTGCCAGAGCCTCGGCCCAGTAGAGGGCAAGGTAGAAATGGCTTCCACGGTTGTCAATCTGACCAACCTTACGGGCAGGTGACTTTCTGTTGTCAAGGAACTTTCCGATTGCCTGATCAAGAGTTTCAGCCAGAACCGCGGCCTTCTCATTGCTGAATGCGGAGGCAAGGTGCTCGAAGGAGGCGGCAAGTGCCGAGAACTCGCCGAGAGAATCCCAGCGGAGGTACCCCTCTTTCTCAAACTGCTGCACATGCTTTGGAGCAGAACCGCCCGCACCTGTTTCAAACAGTCCGCCACCGTTCATCAGCGGCACGACAGAGAGCATTTTGGCACTTGTGCCGAGCTCAATGATGGGGAACAGATCGGTCAGGTAGTCGCGAAGCACATTACCGGTAACCGAAATGGTGTCCTGTCCGGCACGAAGACGACCGAGAGAGAACTGCATGGCTTCAACAGGATTCATGATGCGGATATCAAGACCGGCAGTATCATGTTCTTTCAGGTAGGTGCCTACTTTTTCAATCAGCTGCGCATCATGTGCACGGCTGCTGTTGAGCCAGAAAATGGCAGGGGCTCCGGTTGCACGGGCCCGTGAAACGGCAAGCTTGACCCAGTCACGGATAGGAGCATCCTTGGCCTGGCACATCCGGAAAATATCACCGGTTTCAACAGCCTGCTCCATCAGCACAGTTCCTGCAGCATCCACCACGCGGATGAAGCCTTCGGCGGGAGCGGTGAAGGTCTTGTCATGCGAACCGTACTCCTCGGCTTTCTGCGCCATCAGCCCAACATTGGGCACAGTGCCAATGGTTGCGGGATCGAACGCACCGTTCTTTTTGCATTCCTCCACCATTGCCTGGTACATGGTGGCATAGCAGCGGTCCGGAATCATTGCGGTAGTATCGTGCAGCTCACCGTCAGGTCCCCACATTTTTCCACCGTCACGGATAACAACCGGCATGGAGGCATCGACAATGATGTCGTTGGGCACATGGAGGTTGGTGATACCCTTGTCGGAATCAACCATCGCCAGTGCAGGACGGGTGGGGTAAACAGCCTGGATATCAGCCTCTATTTCAGAGCGCTGTGCATCAGGAAGGTTCTGGATTTTCGCGTACAGGTCGCCAAGACCGTTCCTGACATTGACGCCAAGCTCCTTGATGACAGCAGCATGCTTTTCAAACACATCACGATAGAAAACAGAAACGGCATGTCCGAACATGATGGGATCGGAAACCTTCATCATGGTTGCCTTCAGGTGAAGCGAAAGAAGCGTGCCATTCTTTTTGGCCGCATCAATCTGGGCTTCAAAGAAGCTGCGCAGCGAACGGACATTCATGACCGCTGTATCGATGACCTCATCCTGCAGAAGGCTGGTTTTGTCTTTAAGCACCGTCACGGAACCCTCAGCACCGACGAACTCAATGCGGACAGTCGTCGGAGCAGCAATGGTTACCGACTTCTCGCTGCCGTAAAAATCCCCACTTGCCATGCTGGCAATGGATGACTTTGAATCGGCAGACCAGGCGGCCATACGATGCGGATTGTTCTGTGCGTATTTTTTCACGCTGAGCGGTGCGCGACGGTCGGAATTACCCTCACGGAGAACCGGGTTCACAGCGCTTCCAAGCACTTTGGCAAATCGGGCCTGAAGAGCTTTCTCGGCATCGGTCGAAGGTGACTCGGGATAATCAGGAATCTTGTAACCCTGCGACTGGAGCTCTTTGATTGCTGCCTGGAGCTGGGGAATTGAGGCACTGATATTGGGAAGCTTGATGATGTTTGCTTCCGGCTTCAGCGCAAGCTCACCAAGTTCAGCAAGATAATCGGGAATCTTCTGCTCTTCAGTGAGATTTTCCGGGAAGTTCGCAATGATTCTGCCTGCCAGCGAAATATCACGGGTTTCCACCCCGATGCCGGTTCCCTTTACAAAGGCCTGAATGACCGGAAGAAGAGAATATGTAGCGAGAGCCGGAGCCTCGTCAATTTTGGTATAGATGATGGTCGCGTTTTTTTGCCATTGGTGTTATGGTTTGTATTGTGTGGTTACTGGAACTAAAACAAGAAAGGCCAAAACATCGTCTCGCCGCACCGGTGCTCACCGGGGTGCAGGGTACTGATACCTATGACTGAAACAGGAAAACTGCGGACAGAAAACTGCCGATGCCGTTGCAGCCGGACACAGTGTCCGGCACTGAAACATAATGATACCAACCGCTTCAGCGAGTGCTTTGCGGTGAAAAGGCGCTATGGAGAATCATGCGGTGTAACGGGGAGCCGCCGGGCGGGCAGCTCCCAACCGGTACCAGCTTATGCGGAAGGCTTGAAATCTTCAAGGCCAACCCTTGCAGCAAGTTCCTGATCATTGAGAACCTCATGGGCAAGTTTGATCATGGGTATGGTAGCACCCATGGAGCTGTAACCGCCGTCATGAAAAAGGTTCTGCATGGTAACCTTTCGGGAAAGGTCGCTGAGCACCGTCATGGCATACTCGGCACATTCAACTGCCGATGCATTGCCGAGTGGCGACATCAGGTCGCTGTATTCGTACATTTTCTCAAAACCGGGGATTCCGCTGCCAGCCTTTGTGTAGGTCGGGCTCTGGGAAATGGTATTGATGCGGATACCCCTGCGGGCAAGCCGGGGTCCGTAGCTGCGGACAATAGACTCAAGCAGGGACTTGGCGTCGCCCATGTCCGAATAGGTCCAGTAATTGCGCTGTGAGGCTATATAGGAAAGCGCCAGAACACTTGCGCCGTCATTGAGCACATCGTTCTTCAGCGCATAGGAAACCAGACGGTGGAGCGAAAGACCGGAAACATCCAGCGTCTTCATGAACCACTCGTAGTTGAGTTCCTCATAAGGAAGCTGCTTGCGGATATTCTGCGACATGCCGATGGAATGCACAATGAAATCCACCTTGCCGACTTTTTCCTTGAGCTCTTTGAAACAGCTGTCGACATCATCGTTTTTCGATGCGTCGCAGACAATGACAGGGGCGTTTCCGCACAGAGCGGAAAGTTCATCGGTATTACCGAACCGCATGGCAGCAGCAACATTCGATATTGCAATACTGGCGCCCTCTCCGTATGCGTGAACCGCAATCTGCCAGCCGATACTGCTTTCATCAAGTGGGCCGAATACGATTCCCTTCTTCCCTTTCAACAGACCATAGTGCGCTTTCTCGGACATGATATAAGCTGATTCTTTAACAAAATGGGAGACAAGACCCCGTTGATTTCAATATTTTAAACAATGAAGATACATGATTCCCGTGAAAACTTAAAAGGTTACCATGATATTTCTTCAGAAAGGGCAGTTCCAGCCGCCCCGGCAAGGCTTCAGATTTTCATGCGCCTCATTGAGCGGAGCTTGTCCAACACATTTTTATTCACATTGAGCTCCGCCTCCTCCTTCGGCACGACAATTTCCCGGAAAATCACCCTCAGGAGATTATCCTCACGGACAAACTCCTCCAGCTCAAGCTGTAGAGCGCCCTGGGAAGGGTAATAATGCGCTGGGCACGGTCAACGGCGACGACAATATCCGTCCCCATCCTTTCAACGCTGACATCCTCGGCATCTTTCAGAAATGGAATCTTTATGCAGAGAATCTCATGATGATCCTCACGAAGTTCGTTCTTGCTGCTCTCAATCCAGAAGTTCTTTCCCGAATAGAAAATCCTGTCAGCCGCCTGATCACCGAACACCAGCCTGCTGATTTCATGGAGAGCGTCAGGCCCTATGGGCTCGTGCCGCTGCAGATGGCAGCGGAAGACCGGTGTCGGATAGAACGAGTTGTCTATCTCCATCAGGTACTTGCTGTGAAGATCGGCCCAGAACTCAAAATACTCCCCGACCGTTGTGGAGGTAGGAAGAATCTTGTTGATGAAGATACCGTCGATGTTGATGCCGTAGAGGTGCACAAAGGTGTATGCCCTCTTGGTTTCAAGGATGGATAGTTTTTCAGGGTTCAGAACCAGCCGGAAAGTAACCTCGGGACTGAGAATGAACTGGTTGATGTCCTCCATCTGCTTGAGCAGCACATTGACCTCATTGAAGAAATCGTCATCAGGAATGGAGGTTCCCGATAGCGGACGGGCAAGCGAGGACATGCTTTTGTATAGCTTGAAAAACTGCTTGCCCATGTTGCCCCCGATAATGATTTCGGGATAGGCAAGAAGCCGGAGAGTATTGCCGGTAGGAGATGTATCAAGCACCACTGCATCCCATTTTCCGGACTGCGACTCATCAAGAAGGCGGCTGAGGGCAAAAATTTCGTCAAGTCCCGGCTGTGTCGTCAGCTCCGAAGCCATACCGCTGTCAATCCCCTTGTTCTTGTATGATGTGGAGACAAACTTCTGGAACCCTGACATGTTCTTTTTAAGCTCATAGACCGTATCAACCTCAAGGCCATAGAGGTTCTCCTCGATTTTCTGGGGGTCATTGCGGCTGATACGGACATTGAAAACATCGGAAAGCGAGTGTGCCGGATCCGAGGACATGATCAGCACTTTTTTCCCCTGCCTGGCCAGAGCACGGCAGTTGATGAGGAGATGGTGGTTTTACCGGTACCGCCTTTTCCGGAATAGATGATGACTCTGGTTTTGGATCCCTTTTCAGTTAAATCCCTGGACAGCATAGACGAACCCCGGTTACGGTAATGAATTCTTTCATTGATAACCTCGCAAGGTACCACTTTCCCGTTTCAGAGAAAAACAGTCTTTTTTGCCAGCGCCACGGCAAGCTGCTCCATATATTCCTCATGGCTGATTTCCACGGCACCAAGACGCCTGAGGTGAGGATTCATGATCTGCGCATCAAGAAGGCGAAACCCTTTCAGCCTGAGCCGGTGCACCAGAAATGAAAGTGCCACCTGCGAAGCGTATGAGCGCCATGAAAACATGGACTCACCAAAAAAAAGCCCCGGCCATCGACATGCCGTAGAGTCCGCCTGCAAGCTCTCCGTCGTGCCAGCACTCAATGCTGTGGCAAGTCCCAGCTCATGAAGTTGCTGATATGCAGCTATGATAGGCTCTCGTAAATCCAGGTACTCCGGTCCCCTTCCGCGGTGC
>PYLN01000063.1_pt1 | contig 11413 bp, 16 predicted proteins | sample 1675811 | NCBI WGS metagenome assembly PYLN01 (sample SAMN08732055, study PRJNA438928) | Freshwater metagenome, whole genome shotgun sequencing project. | isolation source: meromictic lake | place: Russia: Kandalaksha Bay | collected 2014-09
CCTCAAGAGCCACCTTGGCCTTGAAGTCGCTGCTGAAGCTGTTGCGTTTCCTTTTGGTCATTTACTTGCTCCTCTTTTGAGCAAGTTACCAACTTAAACAGCTGTCTAAAAATCGGGGACCACTATATACATCGTTATGGAAATGGACAAAACTCATCGCTGCTCCATTTTTTATGTGAAAAGGGGGGTAACTGCAATGTAGCTCAATTGCAGAAAGAAAAAGAGAATTGGCAGAGCTGCAGAAACTTCGTAAAATGAACCGGTCGGCATCTTAAACAACCCTGAGCGGTCTGGAGTGTCTTGAAACGCTATTTTATTTGAACATTTTACGGAGCAGTTTGTTTGTATGTTGTAACTGGTTTATAGGTCTTCATTTTTTAATGTTTTTCTTGCGGCGGGGAGCCGTTTTCAAGTGTTATGGATATAGATGTAGGGAAGGTGTGGGATAGAATAGTATCGGAGGCTGCGGTTGAGTGCCGTCGCGATCCTGACATCAGCATGTTTCTGGAGCAGCATATCATGCAGTTTGATGATTTTGCTTCTTCGCTGGCGATGCTTCTTGCTGTGAAGCTGGGCTCGAAGCATTTTCCGCTCCTGTCCTGCAGGGGCTGATTGAGGACTTTTATCGCCAGTGTCCGGACAGAGTTGCCTGGGCTGCGTATGACTTGGTGGCAACCCAGCAGCGCGATCCGGCTGCGGTCTATTATTTTGAAATCATGCTGTTTCTGAAGGGGTACCAGGCGCTTCAGGCCTATCGTCTGGCGCACTGGTTGTGGAAGAATGGCCGCAAGACCATGGCGTATTTCATCCAGAACAGGATGTCGGAGGTGTTTGCGGTCGACATCCATCCGGCAGCGGTGATAGGCAAAGGCATTCTGCTTGATCATGCCACGAGCCTTGTGATTGGTGAAACGGCTGTTGTGGACGATAATGTGTCGCTGCTTCATGAGGTGACTCTTGGCGGTACGGGCAAGGAGACGGGCGACCGTCACCCGAAGGTGCACAAGTCGGTGCTGATAGGGGCAGGGGCGAAGATACTTGGTAATGTGGTGATAGGGGAGGGTGCGAAGGTCGGTGCGGGAAGCGTTGTGCTGGAGGATGTGCCTCCGCATTACACGGTTGCCGGTGTGCCTGCTGAGATTGTTGGGCGGACGGAGAGTGCTGAGCCTTCACTTGATATGAACCAGCGCCTTGTTGGCAGGTACAACCAGGCGGATGAGGATCAGCCGGAGAAGGCAGAGCGTACCGCTTCACGGTAATGGTTCAGGCGATTGCGGATTTCTTCAAGATGGTCTCCGCCGAACTTTTCAAAGAGGGCGTTGGCAATGACGGGAGCCACAACAGCTTCGGCCACAACGCCAGCTGCTGGTACAGCGCAGGTGTCACTTCGTTCAAATCGTGAAAGGACTGGCTGAAGCGTTGCGAGGTCAAAGGACTGCAGGGGCGACTGCATGGATGAGATTGGTTTCATTGCGGCCCGGATGTGTATGGTTTCTCCGCTCGACATGCTCCCCTCTATTCCTCCCGATCTGTTGGTCGGCCGTTCTACCCCTTCTCCTTTGACCAGATGCAGTGCGTCGTGCACCTCGGATCCCGGTTTGCGGGCATTCTCGAAAGCAGGGCCGATTTCCACCCCTTTTATTGCCTGTATTGCCATGACGGCTGCGGCAAGCTGGCTGTCGAGCCTTCTGTCGTGCTGCACATAGCTGCCGAGGCGACGGGCACACCGGTGATGTAGATTTCAATGATGCCTCCAAGGGTGTCGCCCCTCTCTTTAGCCAGGTCTATGGCGGCTATTGCATCTTCTTCAGCTTTTTTCCCCAGCATGCGAACTTCAGAGCGGTCGGCTGCACCTGCAAGGCACTCCGCACCTTTTTCAAGCAGTGCGGATATGGTTTTGTCCGATCCGGTGTCGGTTACGGGCCTATCGAGGAGATGCGGCTGCCGATTTCTATACCGAGCTGACAGAGAAATGTGCGGGCGAGTGAGCCTGCCGCAACCCGTGCTGCGGTTTCGCGTGCAGAGGAGCGGTCGATGACGGGCCGGATGTCGTTGAAGCCGTATTTGATACGGCCGGCAAGGTCGGCGTGTCCGGGGCGAGGTATGGTGATTTTTTCGGTGGTCGCTTCGTGTGACTCGAACTGTGCCATCTTGTCGGTCCAGTTTTCCCAGTCGCGGTTCCGGATGACGAGGGCAATCGGGGAGCCGATGGTTTTGCCGAAGCGGATGCCGGAGAGCACCTCGGCACTGTCCTGTTCTATTTTCATGCGCCCCCCGCGGCCGTAGCCCTGCTGGCGGCGCCGTAGCTGGAGGTCAATTTCTTCCCGGCTGACGGCTACGCCGGCCGGCATGCCTTCAATGATGGCCGAGAGTGCGGGGCCGTGTGATTCTCCTGCGGTAAAGTATCGTATCATGTCTCAGTCGAGGTTCCTTTATGAAAAAGCCCGGCCGGGTGTTGTTCTTCACTTCCGGCCGGGCTTCTTTTTTTTGTCTCTTGTTCGTTCTTCTTCTTTCCAGCTGTTAGCGGAGGCGTTTTGCTGCCTCTTTGGCGTAGTAGGTGAAGATCATGTCGCCGCCTGCGCGTTTCATGCAGAGGAGCGATTCCATCATCACCCGCTCTTCATCAATCCAGCCTTTTTCGGCAGCGGCTTTCACCATAGCGTATTCACCTGAAACATGGTAGATGGCCACGGGTACATCGAAGCGCTCTTTCGTGCGATAGACGATGTCAAGGTAGGCCAGACCGGGCTTTACCATGACGATGTCGGCTCCTTCCATGATGTCGAGCTCAATTTCTTTCATCGCCTCATCGGTATTGCCGGCGTTCATCTGGTAGGTGCTCTTGTCGCCGAACTGGGGGGCGCTGTGCAGCGCATCGCGGAACGGGCCGTAGAAGCTGGACGCGTATTTGGCGGCATAGGAGAGTATGCCGACATCGGAGAAGCCTGCATCGTCAAGCGATTCGCGGATGGCGCCGATGCGGCCGTCCATCATGTCGCTCGGGGAGACGAAGTCAGCGCCTGCGTTTGCGTGTGAAATCGACATTTTACAGAGCACCTCGACGGTTTCATCGTTGAGAATGATGCCGTCCTTTACCAGGCCGTCGTGGCCGAAGGGGGTGAATGGGTCAAGCGCAACATCTGTCATGATGCAGAGGTCGGGAACCGCTTTTTTGATGGCGCGTATGGCTTCCTGAATGATGCCTTTGTCATTGTATGACTCGCTGCCGTCTTCAGTCTTTTTTTCAGGAATGCCGAAGAGGTCGATGCACTGGATTCCAAGATCCCAGAGCTCTTTGCACTCTTTGACGGCGTTGTCGATGGAGTAGCGGAAGCTGCCGGGCATGGAGGATACCTCCTCAACAACATTGCTGCCGGGGCAGACAAAAAGGGGATAGACGAGATCGTTGACCGTCAGGGTGCGTTCCTGCACCAGGTTCCGGATGGCGGCGGTTCTGCGGAGCCTTCTGGGACGGTGGGGGATGTTGAGAAGATCGAGCTGGCTCATTGGTAGTGACGGGTTATGTTTGGTAAATCACTGAAAATAAGAAAATCCGGAACAAAGGGGAAGTGCCGGCAGGAAAAACTGCCGGCATTATTGCGTGTTCGGGGCTATTGTGTTCAGAGGAAGGGGGCCTCTTTTTACATGAGGAAGCTGAGCATGATGCCGGCTGCGACGGCTGAGCCGATGACTCCTGCAACATTGGGGCCATGGCGTGCATGAGCAGGTGGTTGTTCGGGTCGGCCTTGAGCCTTCGGTCTGCGCAACGCGAGCGCTGTCGGGGACGGCCGAGACTCCTGCGGCTCCTATCAGGGGTTGATTCTGTTCTCGCCCTTGAGGAAACGGTTCATGAGTTTGGCAAACAGGATTCCGCCGGCGGTGGAAATCATGAAGGAGAGGGCGCCGAGGACGAAGATGAGTATCGACTGTGGCGTGAGGAATGTGGTTGCCTGGGTGGAGGCTCCAACGGTCAGGCCGAGAATGATGGTGACGCTGTCGATCATGGCGTTTCTTGCCGTATCGGCGAGGCGCTTGGTGACCATTGACTCTTTGAGCAGGTTGCCGAAGAAGAGCATGCCGAGCAGGGGAAGCGAGCCGGGGGCTATGAATCCGGTGAGGAGGAGGCCTGCAATGGGAAAGATGACCTTTTCCTGTTTGGATACTGCACGCGGCGGTTTCATCCTGATTTTGCGCTCTTCAGGCGTGGTGAGGAGGCGCATGATGGGTGGCTGGATGACGGGGACCAGCGCCATGTAGGAGTATGCTGCAATGGCTATGGAACCTATGAGATGCGGTGCGAGGCGCGAGGAAATGAAGATGGCTGTTGGGCCGTCAGCTCCGCCGATGATGCCTATCGATGCAGCTTCCGGGTTGCCGAACCCGAGAGCAAGAGCACCCAGATAGGTGAGGAAAATGCCGATCTGCGCGGCTGCTCCGAGAAGGATGAGTTTCGGGTTGGAGAGCAGGGTACTGAAGTCGGTCATGGCGCCGATGCCGAGGAATATGAGCGGCGGAAAAATGCCTTTGAGCACCCCCTGGTAGAGATAGTTCATGACGCTGCCCTGTTCATAGATGCCAAGCTGCAGGCCTGCGTTTTCCAGAAAGGGAGTGTTGCCGATGAGTATGCCGAATCCGATAGGGACGAGCAGGAGTGGTTCGTACTCGTGGCGGATGGCGAGGTAGATGAACAGGAGGCCGATAAGCACCATCAGGACATGTCCCGGGGTGACATTGGCGAAGCCTGAATATTCAAAAAAGCGGAGGATTCCTTGCATGGTGATGGTTAATCTATTTCAAGCAGTGTGTCGCCCTGCAGGACGGTGTCGCCTTCGTTGACCTTGATGGTTTTGATGGTGCCGTCTTTTTCGGCAAGGATGTTGTTTTCCATTTTCATGGCCTCAAGAACCATGAGCGGCTGTTCGCGTTTTACCGTGGCTCCGGGGGCAACCATGACTTTGAGTATGGTTCCGGGCAGAGGGCTTTGACAAGACTGACGCCGGTGCTGCTCATCGGTGCTGGTGCCTTTGGCGGTGTGGTCGGTGCTGAACGGACCAGTTTTGGAGTGGCGGGAGCTTTCATCTCTTTGCCCAGTTCCACCTGGTAGGATGTTCCGTTGACTTCAATTTCGGCGATGTTTTCCTCGATTGACTTGATGTCAACGCTGTACTTGTTGCCGGTTATGGTGAAGGAGTATTGCCTCATCGCTGCGCGCCTTTGAAGTTGATGACATTATAGATTTTCGAATTCCACGGGGAGTAGGTTTTTGCCGCTTTCTTGATGGTGAGAATGGCGGTTTCCTGATCGTGAAGTTCGCTGAAATAGAGTGAGAGTGCCATTGCTATTGCAGCGTTGACCTCTCCACTCTGTGTGGGGGTATGGTGAGCCCCGTGAGTTGCATGCCCTTCCGGGTCAGGCTGTTTCTTGAGGCGGAAGTCGAGCACCTTCGGCATGATGCTGAAGATGAAGTAGAGCAGTATCAGGGAGAAAAAGACGACACCGTAGCCGGTTGCGGCAAGGGTGAGGTGCTCCGGCTGAATTGCGGAAAAATTAAATGGGTTGCTCAAAGCGGCAGCGTTGAATGTTTCTTGGGAGGGTTCGAGTCTTTTTTTGTCGAGAGAATCTGCAGGGCCCGTATGATTCTGAAGCGGGTGTTGCGAGGTTCAATGATATCGTCGATGTAGCCGTATTTGGCTGCTTCGTATGGGTTGGCAAACTTTTCGCGGTACTCTGATTCTTTTTCGGCAACAAAGCGGGCCCGCTCTTCAGGGTCTTCTATGCCTTTGAGTTCACGGTTGTAGAGCACTTCAGTTGCGCCGGCCGGTCCCATGACTGCAATTTCGGCTTTTGGCCATGCGTAGTTGACATCGCCCCGCAGATGCTTTGAGCTCATCACACAGTATGCTCCACCATAGGCTTTGCGCAGGATGATGGTGATTTTCGGAACGGTTGCTTCTCCGTAGGCGAAAATGAGTTTGGCGCCGTTGCTGATGATGCCGTCAAACTCCTGGCACTGCCGGGAAGGAACCCTGGAACATCGACCAGAGAGACGATGGGAATGTTGAATGCGTCGCAGAAACGGATGAAGCGGGCGGCTTTGCGTGAAGCATTGATGTCGAGGCAGCCGGCAAGATAGCTTGGCTGGTTGGCAACAATGCCGGTGGAGATGCCGTTGAAGGTCACAAACCCGATAACAATGTTCCGGGCGTACTGGCGCTGGACTTCAAGGAATTCCCCGTTGTCGGCAATGGCTCGATGACTTTCTTGACATCGTAGGGCTGTGAAGGCTGCTCGGGGATGATTGTGTTCAGACTTTCCTCAAGACGGTCGATTGGGTCGTCACAGATGGCTAGAGGAGGCTCCTCAAGGTTATTCTGCGGCAGGTAGCTCAGCAGTTTTTTTGATGAGCAGGATGCCTTCCTCCTCGTCTGAAGCTACAAAGTGCGTGACACCGGATTTCGATGCATGGACGGTTGCCCCGCCGAGATCCTCTTCGGTAATGGTTTCGCCCGTGACGGTTTTGACAACCTTGGGTCCGGTGACGAACATATAGCTGGTTTTTTCAGCCATCATACGAAGTCAGTCAGGGCGGGGAGTAGACGGCACCTCCGGCGCAGGGGCCGAAGATGGCTGAAATCTGCGGGATGACGCCCGAGGCCATGATGTTGCGCTGGAAGATGCTGGCGTAGCCTGCAAGGCTCCTGACCCCTTCCTGGATGCGGCTCCGCCGCTGTCGTTGATGCCGATGACCGGAACGCCAACCTTGAGAGCCTGGTCCATAATTTTGCAGATCTTATCGGCGTATGTTTCCGAGAGGGAACCGCCGAAGACGGTGAAGTCCTGTGAGAAGATGTAAACGGGGCGTCCGTCAATGGTGCCGTATCCGGTAACCACGCCGTCAGACAGGTAGTGCTGTTTGTCAAGGCCAAAGTCTGTGGTGCGGTGGGTGACAAACATGTCGTACTCTTCGAAGCTGCCTTCATCCAGAAGCATGGCAATGCGCTCACGGGCAGTATTCTTGCCTTTATTGTGCTGCGCTTCTATGCGTTTTTCTCCGCCGCCAAGACGGGCTTTTTCGCGTTCGGCAATCAAGCGTTTCATGATGTGGGTCGATAGGGTTTTGCGGGAATGCCTGGAGAGGTTAGCTGAAAAGCGGGACCAGAGGCCTTGATTATTGATGCCATCAGCGTTTCTGGGCTTTGCAGGCTATGCTGCATGAGGGTTTGACGGCTTCAGTTACCGCGTGATAGGTTGAATATTCAAAAAAAAAGGGGAATATCCTCCCATGTTATGCAGAGAGGCGTTAATAATCGCTATTTTTCTTTTTTTTTGCAGTCATTTAGATGAAAAAAACCTATGAGCGGGGACCTGGAACTTGCGCTTGATCTTGCCCACAGGGCAGGGTTGCTGACACTTGAGTATTATTCCCGGAAATCATTGAGGTTGAAACCAAACGGGACCGCTCTCCGGTGACCGAGGCCGATCGGAAGGCTGAGCAGCTGATCCGTCAGGGGATTCTATGCGCCAATCCACAGGATGGCTGTTGGGGGAGGAGTTTGAGGAACACCACTCTACGAATGGACGGCGGTGGATCATCGATCCTATTGACGGTACCCGTTCATTTATCCATGGAGTTCCCTTTTACGGGGTGATGGTAGCTCTTGAGGTGAAGGGGAGTGTGGAGGTGGGTGTTGTCAATTTCCCCGCCCTGCATGAGATGTATCATGCTGAATCTGGAGAGGGCGCCTTCATGAACGGCTCTCCAATTGGTGTTTCTTCTATTGCGGATAGTAAGGATGCGACGGTGGTCTTTACCGAAAAAGAGTATCTCATGGACGAAGTTTCGGGTCATCCGGTTGATCGGCTGCGCCATGATGCCGGCCTTGTAAGAGGATGGGGAGACTGCTACGGCCACATGCTGGTTGCTTCCGGGAGGGCCGAGGTTGCTGTGGACAAGATAATGAGCCGTGGGATTGCGCAGCCCTGATTCCAATTGTGAGGGAGGCCGGGGGGTGCTGTTTTGATTACCGGGGAGAGACGACAATATCGGGGGCAGGGTTGGTCAGTGCCAATATGGTGATGGGGCGGCAGCTGCTTGAGGATATTGCCGCAGGCAGGTGATCAGCGGAGAGCTTCGGCTATCGCTCTGGCGAAGTTGGGGCCGTCGAAGTATTCGGGGATGATGTCGGTTTTTATGCCGATTTTTTCAAGGGCGCGGGCTGTTGTTGTGCCGATGGCTGCAATTTTTACCCCATCGGGCAGGCCGGTTGTCCCATGGCTTCAAAAAAGTTGGTGGCCGTTGAGGGGCTGGTGAAGGAGAGGCAGTCAAGTCTGCCTCTGCAAGCATTGCTTGATGGCAGCGGTGTCTTCAAGAGAGGGAGGACGGTTTTCATAGACAGTCAACTCTGTGCACTGCCCTCCCCGTTTGCCGATGACATCGGGGATGACACCGAGCGAGAGGTTTCCGCGCAGAAAGAGAAAGTTTTTCCCTGCAATGCGTTCTTCACCAATTTCACTCATCATGGTGACGGCATCGGCTATTTTCGGGACCGGTTCGGTGGTGATGCCGTGCGTCAGAAGGTCACCGGCAGTTGTTTTGCCGACTGCCCAGACGGTTGCCTTCTGAAGGTTTTCCAGCTGTTCGGGAGTGGTGCTGAGGAGTCGGGCCATAAAGGCGCTGACGCTGTTGGGACTGGTAAAAAAAAATGCCGTCAAAATCTGAGAGGTCGGGAACCACCCATCCTTCGACGGCTTTTATTTCAATGGTCGGAAAAACGACCGAACCGAGCCCATGCTCTTCAAGCTGGCTGACGAATGCGCCGGCCTGATTCTTCGGTCGTGTTACCAGAACTGTTTTCATCAGCAGGTTTTGCGGATTTCCGAAAGGATTTCCTCTGCGCCCTGTTTCAGCAGCTCTTCAGCAAGTTCAATGCCGGCGGCTTCAGCCTGTGCAGGAGAAGTGAGTCCGGTTTTGGTGATTTCGTTGCGGATGCCCTTGGTTCCGTCCACTGAACCGACAAATGCGAGCAGGTGCAGTGTTCCGTTCTTGAACGAGGCGTAGGAGCCGATGGGAATCTGGCAGCCGCCCTGAAGGTGGCGGAGCAGCGAGCGTTCAGCTTTGCAGCAGTACTCGGTGTTGCTGTGGTTCATCACCTTCACGATTTCCCTTGTCTGTTCGTCGTCAACACGGGTTTCAATGCCCAGTGCTCCCTGTCCGACAGCCGGCAGCATGATTTCATGCGGAAGGATTTCGGAAATGCGGTCGCTGAAGTTGAGGCGGTAGACGCCGGCGTAGGCAAGCATCATGGCGTCAAATTCACCTTCGTCAAATTTCTGGAAACGGGTGTTGAGGTTGCCGCGGATGTCTTTGATGTCAAAATCGGGGCGGAGGCTTTTGAGCTGCGACATGCGGCGAAGCGAGCTGGTTGCTACTTTTGCGTTCTTGGGCAGGTCAAGCATTTTGACACCGTTTTTCGAGATGATGACATCACGGGTGTCTTCCCGCTCAGTGAAGGCACTGATGATCAGCCCTTCGGGAGTGGCAGTTGGAACATCCTTCAGGCTGTGGACAGCAAGATCAATCTCTTTGGCAATCAGGAATTTCTCGATGTCTTTGGTGAAGAGCCCCATGTCTCCAATTTTGGAGAGCGGGGAGTCCAGCAGTACATCACCGGTTGTTTTGACAAGTTTGAGGGTGATGTCAAGGTCTGGAAAGTGTCTGGAAAGCTCAGCCTTGGTGTATTCTGCCTGCCAGAGGGCGAGCGGGCTGGAGCGGGTACCGATGATAAGCTGTTTTTTCAAAGCGGTTACAGATTTTTATTTAGTGTGACTGGTTCGGCTCTTCAAGATCAAAAACATTGCGGACAAGGTCAACCCGGCTTGGCATGCTGTCGGAAGTGCTGATGGGTGCCTTGAGCATTTTAATCGGATGGTGTAGAATCTTTTTCATGATCCGGTCGGTCAGGTGCTCCATTCTCCGGAGTTCTTCTTCAGAAACCTTATGCCGGTAGCGCTCGATCTCTTTTTCCTTGATTTCAATGAACTTCGACTGGAGATCAACAATTGTTGGACGGACTTTCAGTGTGTTGATCCATTGGCCGAAGGCCACAAGCTCTTCGTCAATGATTGCGTGCACTTTCGGCAGTTCACCACTGCGGCGCTCAAGGTTTTTGTCGATGATGTGTTTGAGTGCGTCAATGTCTTTCAGGAACATGTTCTGCACTTTTGATACTTCCGGATCAACATTTCTCGGCAGTCCGAGGTCAAGGATGATGACCGGTTTGAGGCGGCGCTTGAGCATGGCTGCATGCATTTCCGCTTCGCTGATGATGTACTCTTTGGTGCTGACAGCGGTAATGATGATGTCGAATTCGTGCAGATGCTCTTTGTATGATTCGTATGGGAGCACCTGATTGGTGCCGAGCTCTTCGGCGAGTGCTTCGGATTTTGACCGGGTGCGGTTGGTGATGACGATATTGCGCGCGTTTTTTGCGAACATATGTTTCGCGGCAAGTTCGCCTGTTTCTCCTGCTCCGACAAGAAGCACTTTTTTCATGGAGAGGTTCGAGAATATCTTCTGCGCCAGTTCGACCGCTGCATAGCTGACCGATACGGCACCTTCCATGATTTTGGTTCTGGTCTTGACTTTTTTGGCGACGCTGAAGGCTGTATGGCAGAGCCTTGTGAGCAGAATGCCTGCTGTCTGCACTTCGGCAGCAATGCGGTATGCCTCTTTTACCTGACCGAGAATCTGCCCTTCTCCCAGGATGAGAGAATCTATGGCGCTGGATACTTCAAAAAGGTGACGGGCTGTGCCGCAATAGAAGCGGCTGAAGAAGTGTTCAGGGCGAACATCTTTTCCTGCTTCACGGAAAGAGATGATATAGTCCTTGAGATATTCGCCGGTAACTTCATGCATTGCCGGAACAACATAGATTTCTGTCCGGTTGCATGTTGAGAGCACCATGCTTCGTGTGCAATGCCCGCTGAAACAAGGCCTGTGACGAATTCTTTGTTCTGAACTTCGGAAAGAGAGATTCTTTCACGGATTTCAATGGGTGCAGTCTTATGGTTGACACCAACTGAAATGATGTTCATGGCAGCGTGGTTTTTCGTGAATGCCGGTCTCTTTGGCTAGTATCAGATTGCTGAACTGTAAATATATCCCTCTAACCCCATATTTTCAAATGCAGTGCTTTTTTATGGCGCTGCTGTGTGAAATGTTGGCGAAAATATCGCCATCAGGTGACGAGCATGGTGATGAAGACAAACAATATGATAAACAGATAGGCCATGTTTTTTTATGTCCCACCCGATGAGTGGCGGATAAAAATGCTCACGCCATAGAAAAGCCAGATGATGACCAGTGTGATGACTTTGATGTCCATCAGCTCTATTGCTCCGCCGGTCGCTTTCA
>PYLN01000064.1_pt1 | contig 11398 bp, 17 predicted proteins | sample 1675811 | NCBI WGS metagenome assembly PYLN01 (sample SAMN08732055, study PRJNA438928) | Freshwater metagenome, whole genome shotgun sequencing project. | isolation source: meromictic lake | place: Russia: Kandalaksha Bay | collected 2014-09
GTTGGAGAGGTTTCTGATTGCCTGGTGTCCATAGTTCAGACATCATTTTTTGTTGAGTGATCTGTTCTGTTCCAATGCGTGACCGGCGGATGGCGAAATGGATAGAGAATCTGTAGGAGACTGCTGGAAAAACGTTTTCGGCATACAGTTTCAGTGGCGGCGATGATGCAAATAGTCAGAGCAAGAAAAAGGATTCCCTGCATGAAAAAGCTCAACGCATAAAGAATCACGAGCATGATTATGCCTGCCAGGACCGTACCGGAATCGTGATGATTCTCTATGAGTTTGCGGTTCATGGAACGAAGGCGCATTGATCTGGGGGAAATGGGGCTCAAGTAATGTCTTGAAGATATTTTCTTATCGGGCCATGCTGGCTTGTAAGCAAACCAGCACTCACTCAATAAGTAATGAATGCCAGCAATATATGTCATTACATATATTGGGCCAAGGTAAATGGTGTTTAGTATATATTTTTTGTTAACAATCACCTTGGCTCTGCAGGTTTTCATCTACTGAGGAATATCACAACGGTGCCTTCAGCGCATTTTGAACAGGCAGAACTCATGTTGAGTGCCTCAAAAAACGTGCGTAGAGGGCCTTCTCGCAGATGTTCTGATGGAGAATGCTGCCGAGCGTGTTTGCCGGGGAGATCGTTCGTTAGAAGGGCGGAATTTTGAATTTTGACCTTAAACAACTACCGGCGAAGCCGGTTGCATTTCTTCCCCTTCTGAAGGGAGGCTCTTTTTTATCGGGAAGTTGGGTAATGTCAGGGGTTCTTCGGTTCCATCATCATGGAGTTTCCATTGATAATCTGAATTTTCGTAGCGTGTCGTTGCATTTGATGTATTCTTTTTCTACTTGTCAACATTTTTGCGCTCTCTACTACAGGTTATTCTTATAGAGGTAAATACAGGAAGAAACTACAGGAAGGGGCTGAAAACCCGCTACCAGCAAAGCTTTGAAGGTGGTGTCCGGTTCCGTTTATGCGTGTTCGCGGTTCCCGTTATGCGTACCAGCGGTTCCCGTTATGCGCAAATTCGCTTAAAATCCGGTTCCGTTTATGCGTGGACAACTTGAGTTATCCACATAGTTATTAACATTCTATAGGCCAAAATGACGTATTTTAGTGCCGCATTCAAGCGGTTCCATTTATGCGTTGTAGTGATAAGCGCATACTTCTGGCCAAATGTGATGCCGGGTTCAATGCAATTCCTCTCATTTGAGAGAAAAACTGCACTTGTTTTGCCTTGTGAAGTGGTGTTGTTTTCGCTACCGTTCTTGATAAAATCCGCATAAAACTATTCCTCTCCAAATTGCTTTTTTGTTAGTCCAAAGCGGTTCCGTTTATGCGCTGATAGTCCCGTCCAGTGTGGTTTCCAGCCCCTCTTATTGATCCTGAATTGTACGGCTTTTCATGCACGGAAGAGTGCGGGTTTAGTGCTATTCATGATCATGTTTTTCATCTCTTCAGCTGTCAGATCCATGGGTACTGGGGGCGTTTTTGTCGACAGTATGCCGGTTCCGTTTATGCGCACCGAGGCTCAGTTTTTTCATAGTCCCAGCCGTCTTTTTTTGTGTCGGAACGGTTCCGTTTATGCGTGCTGTTCTATCGTGATCCGGGCATGTATCGCGGTCCGTTCATGCCTCATTTGTCATACACATTGACCACGATCATAACGACTAATTTTGGTAGGAAGGTCACCATCAGCCGAGCCTGATGCGGTTCCATTTATGCGGAACTTCTTCTCCCAATACATCCAGAGCCCATTGTCATGCCTGGTACTCCCGAGCGTCATTTTCGCCTCTCTGGTGGTTCCAGATATGCGTGTGCTGCAATGCTGTCATCCAGTGTTGAACGGTTCCGTTTATGCGTTCAATGCTGCATTCCCGATCATCAAGCGGTTCCATTTATGCGTATCCGGCGGTTCCGTTTATGCGCAGTGATGCTCCCTGCCTAAATTTGATCGGTTCCTCTTATGCGGGATGGGTATTGAATCCGTCGCCGCTCGTCTCTTGTCTGTAAGTGAGGGTTTGGTGGATGCGGAGTTGCTCGGAGGGCGGTTCCATTTATGCGCACCTGTCTTGGGGTGGCGCTGGACATTGCCCCTTTTCTGCCTGTTGTGCCGGTACCGTTTATGCGTACAGGCTATTTGATCAGCATCGGTACATGGGTTTTGCTTGGCTTGAGGATCAGGCCTGTGTCCGTGACGTCTATATTTGCGTCAGGGTAGACGACATGCACCATGCTGAGGGCTCTGATGAACTTCTTTTTGAAATTCCTGAGTCCTTCCGGGGTTTGGGCATAGTCCGATCCAAGCTGCTGCTGAATTCCGTCCCAAGGGATGACGGTAGATTTGCGCAAATAGCTCATTCTATAGGTCAGCAGTGTATAGATATCGAGTGCCATCGGCGATTGCTTGAGCACTTTAAGTGCCCGCATGTCGACAGCAACAGGCTTTCGATGATCTCCTGGAAGAAATGCTCACCCAGTACGATGGCCGATTGCCAGAGTGTGGACTGTTCGGGGGTTTTAGGGTCCCACCAGAGTGAGGCCCGGTCGACGACCTGAACGGACTGGAACGCAAATCGTTTTCCGTCGGCATAGCTGCAGGTGACCGATGATGCGAAGAGCCGGGCCATCTGTTCCTTGAGTCGCGTGATGGTTCCCCACCGTCCACCTGTCGGAACGAGGTCAAGCGCCCGCATGAACTCGCTGAGTGAATCGCCCAGAATGAGTTCACGTTGTTTGGTCCTGACAGCTTCCGTTGTTACCCAGGCCACCAGCAGGCGGGGTATCGAGCCAAACGGCAGGCCAATATGCGTGGGAGACATGAGGGAGAGGGTAAAGTCTCCGTTCTGGCGGATAAATTCATTTCCCTCGACCTTACGGTGTGGCAACGTAGCCATGACCATGGAACGGGCCATGTAACTTAACGCACCAGCTTCCTTGGCGGATTCCGTCTCTATGGCAACCGCTTCAGCAAAGAGCTTCTGGAGTTTGTCATTGGTACTCATCGTGCTAATCTTTTTCCCGTTTCTTTTTACTGAGATTAAAAAGAAGTTGTTCTGTGTCGCTCTTGAGCCGATGAACTACAGGCAAGCGATAGCTTTTGCCGGTCAAGGAGGAGTTAAACCCGATGGATTTGCATCGGCGAGGTAATTCGCTTGCCCGCTTGTGATGTAATATCACTAAAATATTATCCTTGCCCAAAGAATTCTCCCATCACCACTCCCCTGCCCTGCCGTGTCGTGCAGGCGCTATTTCGCGATCTGGGATTTGCCATGCTTGGCGAAAAAGTCATTAAGCGCATCCCCGACCATTTGCTGGATGGACATGTCATGCTCGAGGCCGATCATTTTAAGCTGCTTGAGCACTTCGGCATCGAACCATCCGGTGATGGATTTCTTACCAATCCGGTTTGGTGCTGTCGTCGTGGTTCTATTGCCTGATACGATGGCCTCAGCGGGCTCAGTTCTGGTGCTGATTGGCATGGTATCTTTCGGCTCGCTTTTCTGCCGCAATGCCGCCGCAAGGGATGGTTTCTTTGTGGTCATAATTTTTCTCCTTTCTTCAGTGTCGGTTTAATTCCGAGGTGCATACAGGCCCATTTGTAGATTGCTTCGATCTCTTGTGCTGCTTTGCCGGAGGGTTCGTATTCCATTACGGCCAGTCCGAGCGTGAGGGAATGAACGAAAGCCGCACGCTGTCCGAGTTGTTCGGGGGCTATGTCCAGACCATAGCTCTTGATGGCCTCTAAAGCTTCTTCGGTGAGCGATCCTCGTGGCGGAACAGAGTTCAGGACGGCAATGGACGGCTTCTTGGCCATGGTCGCGATGTCAACCGATGATGCAATGGCCGGAGATCGAGAATTGATGGTCTGCATGGAATCAGTACGAGATCAGCTGCCTTGCGGCCTGCAGGGCGGCCGAATCTGAATGGGGAGCGGTGTCGATGAGCGTCAGGTCAGCGCCGTGATCCTTTGCTGTTTGCAGAATATCCTGTATGCGGGAGGCCTGGGCGGAGATGACGACGGGCGTTTCTTTTTCTCTTGTATCCTGCCAGCCCATTGCGCTGGCTGGGGGTCGAGGTCAATGACGGCGCACGAAAGCCACTCAGCTCGGCTGCTACAGCAAGGTTGAGCGTCAGGGTCGTTTTCCCTGCTCCCCCTTCTGTGAAATCATGGCGATTGTCTTCATTCCTTCTGGATTGAATGTATTCAAGAATGAAATGCGGAATGTTATGCCTCTATAATAACAACAATAGTGCAATATTGCAATACATTCTGTCGTTATGCCGCAAAAAAGTATTGTAAGAATGTCTGAATGTAAGAAATAAGGGAAGCCTCCCTCGGGTTGATTTCCTGCGAGGCTTAATGTACGTGGGGCTTTGTGGGCGAATGTGACGGGGATTGAGTTAAGCATGATTCTGGGAGGCGAGGAGCAGGCCATGGGCATTCTTCTTCACTCCCCTTCCCTGCTGTTCCCTTTATAATGTATGACACTTTTCTTGATGGCCAGTCAGTTTGGGCACGGCTGTATGGCTCGGGTAGAACCTGCCGGTTCGAATCTGGCAGTTAGGGCAGCCGCATAACATTGGGGTGCGGACCACGGCTTGATGGCAGAGCGGCATGTCAGCATGTAGATGAATGGTTAGCCTTGCGCGTCAGAGGCTCCAGCGCTCGCTTTTTGGGCGGATGGACTGTTCTTGTCATGTCAATCGGTCGTGTCGTCTGGTATATCACCGGTTCCTCATCCTCTGGCAGCTGTGTGAACATTTGATTTTCCACTATGGGGTAAACATGATGTGCCTGTTTTTCTGAGTGATTATCGGTTCCCTCCTGCCCGTTCTGTCTCCCCTGCCTCGGTTCATTCATGTTCGGTGCTTCTCTGATTGTGGTGATGTAGCTTCACCGGAATGATACGGATACTCGCTCTCGTTCTCAACGAATCTGAATATATTGTTGGAATGAAGTGATGTGTGGTTGTCGTAATGTCCGCACTCCATCAGTACGACAATACATATTTGTTTCATGATGCGCCACTGTGTGGTGGGCGGGGACGTTCAGGGAGGACGGCTCGGGGTTGTTGTTATGAATGAATGTTGGGGATTCTTCTTGATGGAATGAGTGTTGTGAAGATATCTACCAATCAATACTGTAAGATGTATTACAATCTGTAGTGTATGCAGAGCATTAATGTGTGCTTGTTGTATTGTATGATGGACGTCGTGAATGCTTGTATGCCTCTTGATATGAATTCTGCATCCTGTTTGGCCTCTCGAAAAGCTCTTTAATATGCAAAGCATAAGAGTCCATGGCACAAGGTGGATAGGGGAGGGCCCGTTTTCGATACATAAGGCATGGATGACGCTGGACCTGGGACGGGATGGTTACAGTCAAGCAAGGCGGCTGGATCATGTCCCTGCCTGCAACAATATGCCTTGACTGCTTTCTATATTGATAGATTGATGTCATGATGACAATATTGATGGTGATATTGTTCACTGTGGCCCTGATGTGGTTCAATGATTCCTCTGAAGAAGATGGCGAGATGGCTGGCTAGTGTTTATGGGTCATGATGTGTTCAAAGAAAGGGGAGTGATTCGTTTTCTTGCGGCGTATGCTTAACTTACCCGTGAAACGGGCATTATTAGGGCCGTGTGATTGACTTGTATGAAAAGGGATCGTGCCCATACGGTTCAAAGGACTTTGGCCGGATACCAGGTCGAACAGGCAGTGAAGAAAAGATCATTATGATTAAACATCTCAAAATGTCCAATGTCGGACCGGCTCCAAAAATGGAGCTGGAGTTCGGCCGGAGACTGAATCTGCTTACAGGCGATAACGGCTTGGGGAAGAGTTTCTTGCTGGATATTGCCTGGTGGGTCATGACTCGCAAGTGGCCGGCCGAGTTGAATCCCAAATTGACCTCCGGCAAGGTGGCCTTGCCACTGATAAAAAGCTCAAAGCTGAAATTGATTTTTCGTTTTCAGCAGCTTCGACCACGAAGGACTATACCAGTACGTTTGAGTCTCGGGGACAAAGCTGGACTGTCCCGCAGGGTCGGCCGGCAAATCCGGGCTTGGTATTTTATGCATTGGCCGATGGTAGCTTTGCCGTCTGGGACCCGGCTCGCAACTACTCGAAAGCGAAAACCGCAGAAGAAGGCCAGGATCGGCCACCAGCATATGTCTTCAGCCAGAAAGAGGTGTGGGACGGATTGCAGCGCGAGGACGGGACATGGCTTTGCAATGGTCTGATCCGTGACTGGTCGAGCTGGCAGAAAGAGAAGGGGAGGGCTTTTGAATCCCTGATCTCGGTGCTGGAGGTGCTCTCACCATCCTCTGCAGAAAAAATGGTTCCGGGATCGTTGATCCGCATCAGCCTGGACGATGTTCGCGATATGCCCACACTACTCATGCCCTATGGGCAGGAGGTCCCCGTCGTTCATGCATCGTCCGGTATGCGACGGATTATTTCTCTGGCCTATTTCCTTGTCTGGTGCTGGCAGGAGCATATAAAAGCCAAAGACTTGCTTGGAGAGTCTCCTTATGGCGTCGCATGGGATGAGCATACCGATGCATCAACAGCCATATCGGGCAAGAGGCCCGTAGCCAATGTCGCGAACGCGGTGTTTCTGATCGATGAGGTCGAATCTCACTTGCATCCTAAATGGCAACGGACGGTGATCCCGGCCTCATGAAGGTCATGGACCAGTTGACTGACGCTGCCAATCTCCAGTTGATTGCCGTTACGCACTCTCCATTGATCATGGCATCAGTAGAGCCCCTGTTTGATCAAACCGAAGACGCATGGTTTGACCTTGACCTGGTCGATAATGCAGTTGAACTGACCCGAAGCAGTATGCCAGAAAGGGAGATGCCCGCAGTTGGCTGACCAGTGAGGCGTTTGACATGAAGTCAGGGTATTCGATCGAAGCGGAGAGCGCTTTGGATGACGCCGCCCGTGCCCTGAGTGACGAACAGCTCAGTAACGCCGATGCAGCAGCCCTTGAACAACGATTGCGTGCTGTGTTGTCCGATACTGATCCATTTTGGATGCGGTGGCGGTTTGTCTCCGAAAAGAAAGGGTGGCAGCTATGATCCATGTAGATGAGCAGCCCGAGCCGGTATCGTTCAACGGGCAGGTCCGCCAAAAGGGCCTTGCCTGGTTGCAACAACAGAGCATTCCACTTGATCAGCCATGTCCGAAAACCGTTGAGATCAAGCCCTATTGGCGCTCCTGTCTTGAAGATTTGCATGAAAGCTACAGCGGCTGCTGTGCTTATCTGGCAGTGTTTTTCGAGCGCTGTACCGGTGGCGGCTCCGTAGACCATTTCATCGCCAAGTCAAACCGGGCGGACCTGACGTACGAGTGGAGCAATTACCGCCTTGCCTGTTCTCGCATGAACAGCCGCAAGCGGGACTTTGACGATGTACTCGACCCGTTTGAGATTGAAACGGGTTGGTTTCGTCTCGAACCCGTCACGGGACGCATTTACCCCAATCCCACTGTGCCGAAGGAGCAGCAAACCCTCATTCAGGCCACGATTGATCGGCTCAGTCTGGACGATGCCGGATGCCGTGAAATCCGTGCACGGCATTATCAGGAATATCGAGAAGAGCAGTACACGGCAGAATTCTTCAAGAAGCGTTCTCCCTTCGTCTACGCCGAAGCCCAACGGCAGGGCCTGCTGTAACGCGACAGAGCGCCGTGATAGGGGAGGGGAGTAGTATCTCCCCTGATAAAGAAGGCCCGGCTCATGCCGGGCCCCGGGTCGGAGGGCTTACCCGTCAATCAGGCCGCTTCCCTGAAGCTGAAATAGCCGTTTTTGCTTCCGATGATGACATGGTCCAAGACTTGAATGTCGAGTAGCTTGCCGGCGTTCACCAGGGTTTTGGTTACGCTCTGGTCTGCCGTGCTCGGCTGTACATCGCCTGACGGGTGATTGTGTGCCACGATGATGGCATTGGCATTCGCCAGAATAGCTCCCTTGAACACTTCTCTCGGATGAACCAGTGATGCGTTCAGCGTTCCCTTGCTGATCATCTCCATGCCGATCACCTCATTTTTGGTGTTCAGGTAAAAGGAATGGAACTCCTCGCAAGCCCGCTCATGCAGGCCGATGATTTTAAGGAGCTCACAGACTACCGCTGCTCCCGTGATTCTCTGCTCATAGTATACTTCGGACTCCTTGATGAGCTTGATGTTGTACCGTGGGATTAAGCCTTCTTTTCTTCTGCGGCAAAGAGCGGGAGGGTAAGAGTGCGTGACATGGTGGTAAATGGCTAGTGTTACGTGAAGTCTGCTGTTCAAATCACATTCCCCGGGGGACAGAGGCTCTCCCGAGGACAGGCAAACTTTTTGCGCAAGGGAGGAAGAGAGCTGCACAAACGAAGAGCGGAAGCGAAAGACCCTTGCGCAAAAAGGCAAACTGGCCTATCGTATGCCCCCCTCCGGGGATGATTTACCATGTTCATCCGCTACGCGGACATGACATCGTTTTCCGCCGTGCCATAGCGGCAGGGCGGTTCGAGTGTTTCTTCAACGGGTCGGCTGGAATATGTGGTCGACCTGTTGGATTGTATGCTTTCTGTATTGATGTCTATATGTAATGCAGACAGTGCGGATTGTGCGCATGTCTGCATGATGCATGATGCCTGACGATCTTCTTTACCCAATGTGAATTCGTTGTGCTGATCTGATCCGGTAATCCGGTTCAGACGAGCACCATGCTATGGAGGGCCGAAGGCCTGCTCCAGCCCTGCTCGGCGATGGACGGAATGAATGACTGCTGGCATGCATTTTTGCGCTGCAAAAAACATGACAAAGGGCAGAAGGGAATCCATGTCGATGAGGGCTGGAGTGTACGTTCTCTGGCGGTGGGTGTCCGGATGTACGATTGTATGATTGAAATTATGTGGGCAGTATTGATGAGTGTGAGTCCGGATTGATGGTTCTCAAAAGGGTGACGCAGAATGCGGGACGGTGGGGGAGGGGAGTGATTCGTTTTTTTTTCTGCGTATGTGTACCTTGTGACAATACCGGTAGCCATAACAATCCTCAGATCGACATGTAGCCATGGGTCTTGCCATCAATATCGACAAATTGATCAATGGGCAGGTCATTGAATGGGAGCGTCTTGAATTCAAGCAAGGCTGGAACCCTGAAGATGTCATGCATACCATGTGCGCGTTTGCCAATGATATCCATAACTGGGGAGGCGGCTACATCATTGTCGGCATTGAAGAGCAGCATGGCCGTCCCGTTCTGCCACCTGCAGGCCTCGATCCCGATACCATAGACAGGATGCAGGGTGAGATCATCCAGCTGTGCCACCGGATTGATCCACACTACTTGCCCCGTCTCCAGCCGTATCTGTTTAACGGCAGGCATATCCTGGTGCTGTATTGTCCTGCCGGAGAGATCAGCCGTATACGGCACCTGCAAGTTTGGGACACGGGCCGCAGCCCCGGCACCATTACATCAGGAGTGGATCCAGAACGGTTCAGGCAAAGGGCGACAGTGTTCGGCGTCTGCAGGAACTGGCCACTCGCATTCCTTACGATGACCGGGTGCATCCAACTGCATCGTTGCGGGATCTTGATCTTGGTTTGATCCGGAGTTTTCTTGGGGAGGTGAAAAGCGACCTTTTCGAAGAAAGTGCCGGGATGCCATTTATGAACCTATGCCGGCTCATGAACATCGTCAGGGGAGCTGATGAAGCACTGCGTCCACTGAATGTCGGGCTCCTGTTCTTTTCGCGTACGCCCGACCGCTTCTTTCCAAGAACCTGGATTGAAGTGGTTATCCGGAAAGATGAAGCCGGCAAGGAATTCGCCGAACGCTACTTCAAGGGGCCGATTCATGTCCAGCTTCGCGAGGCGCTTGATTTCATTCGCACGCACATCATCGAGGAACGGGTCCGGAAGGAACCAGGTCAAGCTGAAGCATTGCGGTTCTACAACTTCCCCTTCGCGGCAGTTGAAGAGGCTCTGGCCAATGCCGTCTATCATAAAAGCTATGAACTCGGCAACCCGATCGAGGTGCAGATCTGGCCGGACAAAATTGAAATCCTGAGCTTCCCGGGCCCTGTGCCGCCCGTGACAGCAGAGCTCCTTGCCCAGAACATAAGGCTCGTTGCAAGGGACTACCGCAACAGGCGGGTGGGGGATTTCCTCAAGGAGCTCCATTTGACGGAAGGAAGGGGGACAGGAATTCCAACGATAAAAAAAGGCTATGGAGGTCAATGGCTCACCGGCGCCGGTCCTTGAAACGGACGATCAGTGCACCTATTTTTTAACGGTTCTTCCTGTTCATGAACTCGCGAGTGTCGAAGCTAGTGTCGAAGGTGTCGAAGCTAGTGTCGAAGTCTCCGATATTGCCTCTTCCATGGCACCCCTGCTTCGGTATTGCAATCTGCCTCGAACCAGAAAAGAGATACTGACGCACTTGGGGCTTGCTTATCACACTACGAATTACAGTCGCCATATTCTTCCCGGCATTCAGCATGGGTGGTTGGCAATGACCGATTCAGACAAGCCAAATAGTCCGTTCCAACGCTATGTGGTTACAGAGAAAGGGAAGACATGGCTGTCAGAGCATGATGAGGAGTCTTGACCGAGATCTTTCGCATTGTGTGATTGTATGCAATATGTATTGATGGAGATCTTACACCGTATTTGATCCGACATCTGATTCTGCTTTAAACGTATTTCGAAAAAGAGAGTAGGGTTGTTGGTAGACTGGCTCATCACTATTGATGAGATGGTCCAGAGGGGAATGATGTCCCCAGCCGATACACGTTCACACGGCGGATCGATTAGGAGCGGGACTTGAGATTCTAGGATCTCCATTAGGTATCACAGAAGGTGACGATCAAGTGAGATAGGTTTCTTTGTAGTGGTCCCCATCAGAATCCCACTTCGATAATGCAATGATATTGCGGTAGTGAAAAGTATTGCGTATTATGAGAAAAGTGAGGTCAGGTGTAGGTTCGTCCGTTCTGCTGCCTTATCTATCGCAGGAGCTGCCATGAATGAGTTACTTTCTCTTCCAGTATGTTTAGGCTTGGTCATCCGCAAGAAGCGGTACCATCTCGGCTTGTCTCAGGAGAAACTTGCTGAGATTTCCGGATTGCACCGGAGCTATATCGGCGTGGTCGAGCGGGGCGAAAAGAACATCACCGTTTATAACCTGGCCCGTATGGCCGAAGCTCTCGATTGCACATTGGTGGAACTGTTTGCCCCGTTAGAACCAATTGATGCTTGACCCTCATGACCAAATCTGTCCTTGCCGAACAATTCGATCAACTTCTCAATGTATCAACCGAAGCCTAAACATACTGGAAGAGAAAGTAACTCATTCATGGCAGCTCCTGCGATAGATAAGGCAGCAGA
>PYLN01000065.1_pt1 | contig 11394 bp, 16 predicted proteins | sample 1675811 | NCBI WGS metagenome assembly PYLN01 (sample SAMN08732055, study PRJNA438928) | Freshwater metagenome, whole genome shotgun sequencing project. | isolation source: meromictic lake | place: Russia: Kandalaksha Bay | collected 2014-09
AGCCTCAACAGCAGCTTCCGGTGCAGCCTCAACAGCAGCTTCCGGTGCAGCCTCAACAGCAGCTTCCGGTGCAGCCTCAACAGCAGCTTCCGGTGCAGCCTCAACAGCGGCTTCCGGTGCAGCCTCAACAGCGGCTTCCGGTGCAGCTTCAACAGCAGGCTGGGCCTCTGCCTCTTTTTTCAGCTGGCGACGGCGCGACTTGACAACAAGTCTTTTCTGGCGCCTTTCAGCCTGTTTCTCCTGCCATTTCTCCATCTCTTCTGTGATCTCCTCCTCACTGCGTCCAAGACTCTTGAGGCGAAGCTCATGAAGAAGTCCGGTCATGCGGATAAGGCTGCGGACAGTTGCAGTAGGCTGTGCTCCGGTCTGCATCCAATATGCCACCCGCTCCCTGTCGATGGTTACGGTATGGGGTTTTGCTGTGGCTGATAATGGCCCACAACTTCAAGAAATTTTCCATCTCTGGGTGCCCGCGAGTCAGCGGCCACTATCTGGTATACAGGGAGTTTTTTCCTTCCTGCTCTTCTCAGTCTGATCTTTACCAAGCTTCGTGTGATTTAGGTTATGAGAGTACGATTGTAAAGTAATATAGGTCTACCGTTTTAAAAACTTGTCAAGTGCAAGGTTCTGCGAAGTAATCTTCCTGCCGTTACCCGAGAGTTTCGAGACAGAGCGCATCATTTTTTTCATCTCCCCGAACTGCTTCAGGAGCATGTTGACATCCTGAACCCTTGTGCCGCTTCCGAGAGCAATGCGCTGGCGACGGCTGCCGTTGATGATTTCAGGGCGCGACTTCTCTTCTTTGGTCATGGAGCTGATGATTGCCTCAATCGGCTTGAAATCCAGATTCTCCAGGTCCTGCTTTGGAACCATTTTGTTCAGACCCGGCACCATTTCTATCAGACTCTGCATTGAACCCATTTTCTTGAGCTGCTGAAGCTGGTCAAAAAAGTCATTCAGGTCAAACTCATTCTTCATGAGTTTTTTCTGCATCTGGAGTGTCGCCTCCATATCCAGACTTTCCTGGGCCTTCTCAACGAAACTGACAATATCACCCATACCCAGAATCCGCTGGGCCATACGGTCGGGGTAGAACTGGTCAAGATCGTCAACCTTCTCCCCCACGCTCATGAACTTGATTGGCTTTTCAACCACATGACGGATGGAAAGTGCCGCACCGCCACGCGAATCGCCATCAAGCTTGGTCAGCACAACTCCGTCAAAATCAAGACGGTCATTGAACGCCTTGGCGGTATTGACAGCCTCCTGCCCCATCATGGAGTCAACCACAAAAAGAAGCTCATCGGGCTTCAGGGCATTCTTGAGCGCCTCAGCCTCGGCCATCATTGCATCATCAATCTGAAGCCGCCCGGCAGTATCAACAATAAGAACATCATGCGCACCGGCCTTTGCCGCTTCAAGACCCTGCATTGCAACCTTCATCGCATCCTTCTCTTCAATGGAGAACACGGGAACCGACACTTCGGCACCAAGGGTTTTCAGCTGATCCACAGCTGCGGGTCGATAGACATCTGCCGCAACCAGAAGAGGATTCCGGCCGCTTTTTTTCAGCCGCTTTGCCAGCTTTGCCGCGAAGGTGGTTTTTCCCGAACCCTGGAGACCGGCAACCATAACCACGGCGGGGAGCTTGAAGACGAAAGGGCGAGAGGCTTCTGCTCACCACCCATCAACTCCGTCAGCTCATCACTGACAATCTTGACAATCATCTGTGCCGGCGAAACGCTCTTGATCACCCCTTCGCCGAGAGATTTCTGACGGACATCCTCTACCAGCTTCTTGACAACTTTGTAGTTGACATCGGCGCCAAGCAGAGCCCGTTTGATATCGCGCATGGCGATACCGATATTGATTTCATTGATGGTGGCCTGACCTGCAAGTTTCTTGAAGGCGCCGTCCAACTTGTCGCTTAAACTCTCAAACATCAGGATTCCGTTTCTTCTGATAAAGCGTAAAAATGCTTAGCTTTAATTATAACAAAAAAACGCACAAAATAAAATCAATAGAGAGGAACATTCTTTATCTTCTCCCAACAAGTTTCCCTTCAGCACACATCACTGCTTCACGACCCCACCCACTTATGGACAAACAACGGATTGAAGAGATTATCGCCGCCTTCAAGGGCAAAAGGGTTGCCGTCATTGGCGACATCATGCTCGACAAGTATATTTTCGGCCATGTCTCACGCATTTCTCCGGAGTATCCCGTTCCCGTAGTTGATGTTACCCATGAAGACCATCGACTCGGAGGAGCGGCCAATGTTGCGCTCAACACCCTCTCGCTCGGAGCCGAAACAATCCTTTTCGGCATTACGGGCAACGACAGCAACCGTACAACGCTGCTTGAGCTCTTCAAAACGCACAGCCTCTCCTGCCAGGGACTTATTTCCGACCCATCAAGACCGACAACCTGCAAAACACGGATACTCTCCCAGAATCACCATATCACACGGGTGGATTTTGAAAAAAGGGAGGATATTGATGACAGCACCATGCAGCAGGTTCTTGATGCACTTGAGGAGATCATTGGAACCATAGACGCAATCGTCCTTGAAGACTACAACAAGGGGCTGCTGAGGGAAGAACTGATTACCGCCATCATCAGTACAGCCACCCTGCACGGAGTTCCAGTGCTGGTAGATCCGAAAATGAAAAACTTTTTCGCCTACAGAGGGTGCACAATTTTCAAGCCCAACCTCTCTGAAATGGCCGCATCACTTGGCATTCCAATAAAAAACAGTGACCGCGATGTTGAAGAGGCCTGCCTCCTCCTGCAGGAAAAAATTGAAGCCGAAACACTGATAGTCACGAGAAGCGAAAAAGGCATAACTGTTTATGACGGCTCATTCACCCATATTCCGGTCAGCTCACTGGAAGTAGCCGATGTATCAGGTGCCGGCGATACCGTCATCGGAACCCTCGCCCTTGGAGCGGCAACAGGGCTTGATACCCTCACCAATGCCTCCATAGCAAACATTGCCGCCGGAACGGTATGTCAGGAGGTAGGAGCCGTCCCGGTCAAACCCGACAGGCTTCTGAAGGCATGCTCCGAGAAACTCTGCCGAGACTGAATTCTCAGACTATGGAGAGGTGCAGATCGGCCTCCCGGGGATATGGGGATTGTAACTGCCGTCAGCAGCAAGCTGCCTCAGATTCTTCAGCGTGTAAAAGGGGACCTCAAACATGGCCTGATTGCTCAAGCCTGAAGGAACATCGGCTCCTGGATCTATATGCATCACAAAGGTCAACTGGACAGTATCAGGACCATCCGGGGTAAACGCCCACATGCCGGTAATGTCGCGAACCCGGACAGCAGAACTGTTCTCGGGAAGAGCATCAGCTGCCCCCTGCATGGTAACTGCCACCCCATTGTCGCCAAAAGGCGCCAGAGCAGTCCTGATGATCATCTCCCGTTTTGCAACAGGCCACGGGGCATCAATGAGCTGGCGGATAACATATTCAAGACCGTCGTGTTTCTCAAGCACCTCCATCTCCAGCAGGTGATGAACCCAGCGAAGGTAACTGCCGGTGTCATGAAAGAGAGCAATCAGCTTACGGAATGTTGTGGGAATCGTGACTTCGCCTTTAAAACCGAGTACATCAGACCCCTCTACCCTTGAGGAAAAAATCCTTATTTCCTTGTGCTCAACACGAAACTCCCAATCAGCCTGAAGGATTGAGTGTGCATCCATACCCTGATAGTTGATGATTGGCATTGCCGGCTCTCTGCATACATCCCGACGAAACTTCAAACCAGTGAACTCCCCGCAGAAAAGCCTCAGTCGGCAATGAACTCTTTGTAATTACGGACAATATCTTTTGAGGACTGTTTGAACGGCGCATCAACAGGAATCCGGTACTTCTCACGCTTGACCATTTCCCGCATATTCTGAAGGGTGTGATAGGGCGTGTCTATGACGGCTATGTTGGCAAGCCATGAGGGAATTTCCCCTCCCGGCTCAAGATGGAGACGGAACACCACACGGCAGCTGTCCTCCCCAAGCGGCATGATATTCCATGCGCCTTCAAGTTGCGGCACCCGGACGGCATTGGTATTGGGCGGAAGAAAATCGGGGAGGCACTCTATGGTAATGAAGGCCTCTCCTGTTTCGGGATCCATATAGCCGTTTGATCGGCTGATGATTTCACGGTCGGAGACGGGCCAGGGTGCTGTTACCCGCTGATAGACAACGCGGCCGCCATCATCTGAAAGCTCTTCGAGTATCCGCATTTCACTTGTTTTCCAAACCCACTCGGTTGCAACTTCAATATCATAGAGAAGCGCAAGAACGGCATCCCTCGAAGCATCAAGCTCAGCAACGCCAACAAAAGAAAGGAAATCCGAGCTTGGAACCGGACAGGTGAAAATTTTCAGCCAGTCATTCTGGAGACGGAGCGTGCACGACGCGTTATTGATTTTTTCAAGAAGTGACATATGTTCGTTTTTTTTAATCCTGAGTGATGCTGTATCATTCAATGAGCCGCCGGCAGTCGAGCAGCGAGCCTGACAACCGGATCTGTCGTAGAAACATATGATTTAACCTGCCCTTCCGATCCGAAAAGCTGATGTGCAATGCGCGATTTCACGGCAATGGCAATATAACGCCTGTCCTTCCTGAATGCCGCATCATCAAAAACGATTTTTTTATCAGGCACAGCCCGGCAATTATTTTTTCCAGACGACCATCTTCCCGGTAGTCTGCTATAAAGGAGGCCAGGGAGTTCCTGTAGTCCTGAACTGAACTGAGCGGATCGTCAAGTATCTTCAGTGCTGCATCCTCCAGCACTCCGGTTCTGAAGAGTTCCTGATAAAACTCAGTATAGGCTCTTCCGGCAACCCAGTAATCCGGAATAATCCCCCCGCAGACCGAAGACCTTTCAGAGCAGCTCCCTCAACACTCCCGGAAGAATCCGCTGATGCAGGAATGCTTCTGAGAGAAGTGGTACGGTAGACAGAAAACTCATTGTTCTTCTCATAAAGCAACCTGCCGGGATCGTCAAAGAGTTTCCCCGGCTGGATATTCCCGGGAGACTCATGGAAGTACCGGTCCCTGCCATCTTCTCCCTTGCTGTAATGGCGCTGTATCTGGCGTCCTGAAGGAGTATAGTAGCGGGAAACAGTAAGACGGAGAGCGGAGCCGTCATTGAACTCCATCTGACGCTGCACCAGACCTTTGCCAAAAGTCAGCTCCCCGACAATCAGCGCTCTCTGGTTGTCCTGAAGCGCTCCTGCAAGAATTTCAGAAGCCGAGGCGCTCCCCCGGTCAACCACAACAACAAGCTCTCCCGTCTCATACCCATCGCCGGAACGGGCCATATAGCGGACATCCTCAGCAGCGTTGCGGCTTTTGGTATACACAATCAGCTCGCCATCGGAAAGAAATTCATCGGCAACCTGCACCGCCTGTTCAAGAAATCCGCCGGGATTCCCCTGACATCAACAATCAGCCGCTTCAGCCCTTTCTTTTTAAGACTTCCAAGAGCATCACGAAACTCTTCGGCTGTTGTTGCCATGAACCTGCTGAGACGGATATACCCGGTCCCGCCATCCATCATGAAAGCAGCATCAACGCTTTTGGTTGAAATTTTTCCTCTGGTGACAACAAAATCAAGACTCTTGCCCGACAATGGGCGATACACCCTCAGACTCACCGTGGTTCCGCGTCTGCCCCTGAGCTTGCGGAGCACATCCTGGTGGGTGATGCCGACACAGGAACTGGAATCAATGGCAACAATCCTGTCACCGGGAACAATGCCCACAGCAGCACTCGGCCCCCCCGAAAGAGGGGTAACAACAAGGAGGGTATCATTGATCACATCAAACTCAATGCCGATGCCATCAAAATTGCCATCAAACTCAGCCTGCGAATATGCCGCCTTTTCAGGGCAAGATAGACACTGTGAGGATCCAGATATTCAGCCATCCCCCTGATGCCCGCCCCAACGAGACTGTCGCCGGCAACCGGGTCGACATAAAATGCCTTGATAAGATCATAAGCCTCAACCAGCCGACCATCTTCCCTGTAGGAAGAAGCGCCTCCCCCACCCAGCCGTGAACCGAGAAAAACGCCAAAACCGAGAACGGCAAGCATCATGAGCACAGTAACTATTCGAGACATGGCGCAGGCACATTGATGAACAAGAATAACACAAGAGAACGACCGGCAACTGACAGTTTACCCATCACCGATGAAAAAGACAAAAAAACATTCCGGCATCCGGCAATCAACAAGGAAGGGGCTGAAAGACAAAACAAAACAAAAAAAAGATAAGACATAAAGCAAAACAGAAAAACGAAAACACATAACCATAAAACAGAAAACAAAATCTTAAAACGCCAGCAATAAACAAAGAGGAACAAAAAATCAGAAGCACAAAAATCTAATAAGACAGAAAAGAGGCAACGCCATAATAACACAGATAAGCGAAGACAACAAAAACAATGATTTAGCAAGAAAACAACCAAAGCAACCGATTAAATAATGACCATTACATAGTAAGGTAAGTTTTAATAAAGAGCAGCCAAAGACTTATAATAAAACAAGAAAGGCACTTTTACATAAAAAGAACATTATACCATTATGCGCAAAAAGAATTCTGACAAATAAAGTCATAAGTGTAACTTTCATCCACACAGATGAGTCAGTTTAATCTCATAATGATGATGAGTACTGCTCTGTCAACACAAATGATAACCGCAAATACTTCAACCTTACTATGCACAGAAACTGGCTTATAGGCTGTATGATACCATGGGTGTTTACTGCCGATCATGATTATGTAATCATAATCAATAACAGCTCCAGTGATGGGAGTAGATTCAGCTTTTTGAGAGGGGGTACAGGGGGTCAAACTGAACGATCAGTTCAAGCTCCAGGCTGGCACCCAGAGGGAGTTCGCCAACGCCTACCGCGCTGCGCACATGGACTCCCCTCTCGCCGAACAGTTCGCGGAGAAGAAAAGATGCTCCATCTGCAACCAGATGCTGGCCGTTGAAAAAAGGGTTCGCTGGCCACATACACGGTGAGCTTTATAACCCGTTCAACCGCGTCAAGCGACCCGGCTGCGGAACGGATTGACGCAAGCGCATTGAGCAGTGCAATGCGTGAAGCCTGGATGGCAGCATCAAGATGCCTCTCCCCTATTCTTCCATTTGAACCTTCGGCAAGAAGCTTTCCTTCTGTTAAAGGCAGATGGCCGGAAGTATAGATAATGTTGCCAACAGGAACAGCTGTTACATAGCATCCGGCTGGAGGTGGCACAGAGGGAAGAGAGAGCCTCTGTCAGCAAGCTTCTGTTCAATGTGTTCCATACTTGAGCCAGACATCAGGGTTATAGAGGAGGAGACGCAGGTTGTGATTACGGTATAATTTATTTATAGTCCGAGAATAATCCAATAAGCCTGCACTCATGAGCTCCGCGAATTCCCAGCCCCTCCCCCTTCCCCGCATCTGCTGGATAACGAGCGGCAGGGAGACGGATGGCAGCGGACAGCAGATTTCCCGGCTGCTGCAGGAGCTTCCGCTCAACCGCCCGGCAATGGTTCTTATCCGTGAAAAGCAACTGAACGGGAGACAGCTTCTCGCCCTTGCGTCGAGAATCGCAAAGGAAACACTTCCAAACGGCTCACGCCTCATGCTCAGCGAACGCATGGATATTGCGCTTGCCGCCGGGCTTCACGGCGTCCACCTGCCTGAACACTCCTGCCCTGCAGACCGCCTGAGTAGCGCCTCCCCCGGCATGCTGATAGGCAAAAGCGTCCACTCGCCCGAAAGCGCACTCGCAGCCGAAAAAGAAGGGGTGGACTACCTCTTTTTCAGCCCTGTGTTCGCCTCGCTTTCAAAACCGGGCTACGGCCCCCTTCAGGGAACCGCACTGCTCAGGGAGGTATGCAGGGCCACTTCCGTTCCAGTGTTTGCGCTTGGAGGAATAAGACCTGAAAATACCATTACATGCATTGAATGCGGAGCCTGGGGCGTCGCCTCACTCGGCCTCTTCACTGAAACGACAAACTTCAGGAAAACTGCTGAAACCATTGACCGACTGCTGCCATGATGTTCCCTTCCCGCCCCATGCTCTGCGTCATTACCGACGAGGAACTCCCCCCGTAACATTCGCCCGTCAGGCTCTTTGGGGGGGAGCCACGATACTACAGCTGCGGAACAAAACAGCTTCGGGAAGGGATCTCTGCAGATGGTCGGAAGCCATCCTGCCACTGACACGCCAACACAATGCCCTGTTCATAGTCAATGACAGGCTCGACATTGCCCTTGCCACGGGTGCTGACGGAGTCCATCTCGGTCAGGACGACCTGCCTGCCACTGTAGCCCGTAAACTGCTCGGACCCGACCGGATCATCGGGGTTTCAACCGGCACCAGAGAGGAGGCTCTGCAGGCCGAAAAGGAAGGCGCGGATTATGTCGGGTTCGGGCACATCTTCCCGACCGGCTCAAAAGACAAACCCCTCCCCCCTGTAGGAACCCTGGCACTTCAGGATACCGCCTCACTTCTCTCCATCCCCTTATTGCCATTGGCGGTATACAGCTGGAGAATGCCCGAAGGGTCATATCATGCGGAGCTTCAGGCATTGCCGTCATTTCCGCAGTAAGCCGCCATCCCGATCCCCGAATTGCTGCCGAAGCTCTTGTGCGTGAAATGGAGGAGGGCATGCTCTTATGACAACACCGTCCACCATCCTCACCATTGCCGGTTCTGATGGAAGCGGCGGAGCGGGCATACAGGCCGACATCAAAACCGCTGCCGCGCTGGGATGTTACGCTCTGTCGGTCATTACCGCCATAACAGCGCAGAACACATGCGAAGTGCAGTCCACCTACCAATGACCTGTGAGTGTGTAACAGCACAATGCCGCACGCTATATAGCGATATTGTTATCGACGCCGTAAAAATCGGCATGCTTGGCAGTTCGGCAATGACAGCTACGGCAGCCTCACTTCTGCGCGAACTTCCCCGCCCCGTCCCAATTGTGCTCGATACCATTCTCCGGTCAACATCAGGCTCTTCCCTTCTGGCCACAGACGCACTGCCGGTGATGAAACAGGAACTGCTGCCTCTGGTGACGCTTATTACCCCGAACCTGCCTGAAGCAGCAATGCTTCTGGGTATGGAGTCCATTCCCGGAGCGCAGGAAGCGGTTGAAGAAGCTGCTGTGGCACTGCATCGTATGGGAGCACATTCAGTCCTGGTCAAGGGAGGGCATGGCAGCGGACCACTCTCGAGCGACTGCCTTCTCCATAACGGACGAATCACATGGTTCAGTGCCGACAAAATTGCCACCCGCAATACGCACGGAACAGGCTGCACGCTCTCAACGGCGATAGCATCATTCCTTGCAGGAGGAGCGGGATGGAAGAGGCTGTCGAGAGGGCAAAAAAATATGCCACTGCCGCCATAAAGGCAGCAGTGGCATGGGAAATCGGGTCGGGAAGCGGTCCCCTGAACCATTGTCAGACGCCTCTGGGCAGGCGACCGATTGAGTAATAGGTAAAACCGGACTGCTCCATGAACTCAGGGCTGTAGATATTCCGCCCGTCAAAAAATGACAGGGCTGTTGAGATCACGCTTTACCATTTCAAAATCGGGACTGCGGAACACCATCCACTCGGTAAGCACCACAAGCGCATCAGAGCCCATGACAGCATCTTCGGGGTTGGCTGCGTAGTAGAGGTCTTCCCTTTTACCGTAAATGCGTTCAGCCTCTTCCATGGCAACAGGATCATACACCCTCACGCTTGCCCCTGCCTTCCACAGAGCCTCAATAACCACCCTGCTCGGTGCTTCGCGCATGTCATCGGTGTTGGGCTTGAACGCAAGACCCCATATGGCAAATGTCCTGCCCTTGAGGCTGCCTCCGAAATGGTCGCTGATTTTGGCAACAATGCTGTTTTTCTGGTCATGGTTGACAGCCTCCACCGCCTGAAGAATGCGGGCATCATAGCCGTATTTGCGGGCGGTGCGTTCAAGCGCCTGCACATCTTTGGGAAAGCATGATCCGCCGTACCCGACACCGGGGTAGATGAAAGAGAAACCAATCCGGGAATCGGAACCGATACCCCGCCTGACCGCCTCGACATCAGCGCCAACCCGTTCTGAAATGTTTGCAATCTCATTCATGAAGCTGATCTTCGTGGCCAGCATTGAATTGGCTGCATATTTGGTCAGCTCTGCTGAACGGATATCCATGGCAAGGAACCGCTCATGGCTGCGGTTGAAGGGAGAATAGAGAAAGCGGAGCAGCTCTTTTGTCCTCGGGTTGTCAACACCCACAACAATGCGCTCCGGCTTCATGAAGTCATCAACTGCATCTCCCTCTTTAAGAAACTCAGGATTGGAGACCACATCAAAATCAATGGCCGCTGCACGCGCACAGAGGACACTGCTGATTTTATCGCGGACAAGGTCAGCAGTACCCACCGGTACGGTGGATTTGTTGATGACAATCCTGTACTCCTGCATATGCTCGCCTATACTTTCGGCCACAGCAAGCACATGGCGCAAATCGGCAGAACCATCCTCATCGGGAGGTGTTCCCACAGCTATGAACTGGTAGAGTCCGAACTGCACACCTTCCTCAATGTCCGAGGTGAATCGAAGCCTGCCCTCGCGACTGTTTTCAACAACAATATCCTCAAGTCCCGGCTCATAAATGGGATATCCCCTCTTTAAGACGATTGATTTTGTTCTGGTCAATATCAACACAGAGAACCTCGTTGCCGACTTCGGCAAAACAGGCACCTGTTACCAGCCCTACATACCCCGACCCAAAAATGGTAATCTTCATTACTTCGATATTATGTTAACAAAAACTCTCAAAGCCACTCAATCCACTGCCTTACACCCTCTTTGGTTCCATACCAGCGGGTGTGCGGTGTTGGCAGATGTTCGGCATCCGGAACAACCACATTTTCTGCCCCTTCAAGAAAACAGCTCCCGGCAGGAACTATGCCATCTCCTTCTGTATCGCCGTTTCCATCAACACTGCGATAGAACTGATAGCACAGCTTCTCCACAAACGAGCCCTGCATGTTGCCCCGGTACTTGTTGCTGACGACGGAGACCACGGGATGGCGCATAAAAAAATTCGGGGGTCAGGTGACGCTCGATGAAATCTGTCTTGAGCCTTGCGTATCGCTCCGAGGTATGGAAGGGCGTTCCGAGGGTAACAAGCTTGCCGACCTGCCTCCAACCTCATACCGGTCGCCCTGGAAAGGGCGCTCAAGAAGATAGACCATTGCAACCGTACCACCGCCGCTGTGGCAACAAGCGTCACCTGCTCACCGGAAATTTCCGCTCCAGCCCGGCCAATGATTGTCCTATGACCTCATCACCTATTGTGAACGCTCAGAGAGGGGGAAAA
>PYLN01000066.1_pt1 | contig 11175 bp, 14 predicted proteins | sample 1675811 | NCBI WGS metagenome assembly PYLN01 (sample SAMN08732055, study PRJNA438928) | Freshwater metagenome, whole genome shotgun sequencing project. | isolation source: meromictic lake | place: Russia: Kandalaksha Bay | collected 2014-09
TTAGGGCCTCTCACTCGAATCTCGTAACCTGGACAAAGGATGCTTGACAGCCGTTCATCAGCATGTCGAATACACGATAACGATAAGGTACGAGATTCTACAGAAGTGAGCAACCCGCCTCTTTTTTCGTGCTTTACAAAGCACTGGTGGGATTATTATGCAAACGGGAAAACTTTGTGTTTGATGGTTTCAATATAGGATGTCCCCTAGTTTTTGATTCATCAAAATTGTAGTTATTCACGATATTCAACAACGTCCCCTAGTTTCAACGTCCCCTAGTTTTGTTTTCCTGGTTTTCCTGGGTTTGGGATTGAAGTCTCATGTATTCATTGTATGTTTACCGGGCGGCTTCTGCTGTTTGCGGGTTGGAGTTTATGGGTTTGGTGCATATCAAAATGATGCAAATGTATGAGTAAGAGAGTGAATTTGTCTATCCGCCGTCTGCCGGTTGCGGCTTGCTTTGCTATGGTTTTGTCGCTCTTCGGCTGCGGCCCGCAAAGTGCTCCACAGCAGGAGCCTCCTGCACTTCCGTCCATGACGCTTCAGCTGACTGATGCCATGGTGGAGAGTTTCTATGCAACACGGCTTGAGGGCAGGGAAGATGTGGAAATCCGTCCACAGGTGGATGGAGCGCTTCAGAAGATTTTTGTTGCAGAAGGGGATTATGTCAAGGCGGGTCAGCCTCTTTTTCAGATTGACGACAGGATGTATCGTTCTGCTTATGAAGCCGCGAAAGCATCTGCGGCAGTGGCAAGAATCGAGATGGAGAAGCTGGTGCCTCTTGTTGAAAATAAGGTGGTTTCACCCGTTCAGCTTCAGACGGCAAAGGCAAAGTATCAGGCGGCAGAGGCTTCTGCTGCCTCAGCCGTATCAATCTCGGCTATACGCTCATAAAGGCCCTATCAATGGTTTTGTGGGCGTCATACCGCCTTCCATTGGCAGTCTGGTAAGCAGGAATCAGAGCGCATGGCTGAGCACGATGAGCGATGTCAGCAGAATCAATGCGTACTTCAGTATGAGTGAGGCTGATTTTATGCGTTTCCGAAACAGCTATGCCGGTAAAACTTTGCATGACAAGCTGAAGGCCGTGCCTCCTGTCTCACTTGTTCTGGCTGATGGCAGCCGTTTTGGTTCCACCGGTACGCTTGAAAGCATGAGCGGTTCGTTTGATGCAACCACTGGTGCAATCCGGATTCTGGCGGTATTTCCCAACCCCGGGGCTGTGCTTCGTTCCGGAAATACTGGAAAAGTTGTGGTCTCTTCGCCTTTCAGAAATATTCTTCTCGTTCCTCAGGCTGCAACCACGGAGATTCAGGATAGGGTATTTGTTGTTGTTGTTGCCAGGGATGGAAAGATTGCACGGCGTCCCATTACTGCAGCGGCTTCAACCGGTACTGATTATGTGGTGACGGATGGACTCAAAGAGGGCGAGACTATCGTGACTGCGGGATTTGAGCGGTTGCCGGATGGTACCGTTATTCGCCCTCTGGGCGCCACAAAGGCAGATTAAGCGCTATGTTTGAACGATTTATCACACGGCCGGTTCTTGCTACGGTCATTTCGGTGATCATAGTTATTCTGGGCATCGTTGGCATGACCCAGCTTCCGGTGACGCGTTTTCCTGATATCGCCCCTCCCAGTGTTACCGTGACGGCAAGCTATCCGGGTGCCAGTGCGGAAACCGTGGGACGGTCCGTCGCCCCCCCTCTTGAAGAGGCAATCAATGGTGTTGAGAACATGATCTACATGACCTCAACTTCAGCCAATGACGGTTCTCTCTCCATCAATGTTTTTTTCAAGCAGGGGACCAATGCCGATCAGGCTGCCGTCAATGTGCAGAACCGCGTTGCACAGGCCACCAGCCGTCTTCCCGCAGAGGTCAACCAGATTGGTGTGTCGACCATCAAGCGCCAGAACAGCATGATTATGCTGGTGAACCTGTCAAGCGCAACTGCTGAGTACGACCAGACATTTCTGCAGAATTATGCGAAGATAAATGTTGTCGATGATTTGGCGCGTGTTCCCGGAGTGGGGCAGGTGTCGGTGTATGGGAATATGACTATTCCATGCGTCTCTGGCTGCGCCCCGAAAAGATGGCGGCATACAGGGTGAACCCACAGGAGGTTATGGCTGCCATCAATAGCCAGAACCTTGAGGCTGCTCCCGGTTCTTTCGGAGAGAACGGCGGGCAGGATATGCAGTATGTGATGAAATATCCGGCAAGTTCGCCTATCCGGGTCAATATGAAAATATTGTGATCAGGCCAATTCCGATGGATCCCTGCTCAAACTGGGAGATATTGCCCGGGTCGAGTTCGGTGCTTACAGCTACAATGTTCGCGTCAAGTCCAACGGGTTGCCGGGTATTGTCCTTGCCGTTTATCAGGCTCCCGGCTCAAATGCCAACGAGGTTGAAACACAGATTCGAAAGGTGCTTGAGAATGCGTCAGCCGACTTTCCTTCAGGCATTTCTGTTTCCATTCCATACAGCTCCAAAAAAAGTTGTCGACGATTCCATTGAGCAGGTGCAGCATACCCTCATCGAGGCATTTCTTCTGGTCTTTCTTGTGGCCTATATTTTTCTTCAGGATTTCCGCTCAACCCTGATTCCAGCCATTGCCGTGCCGGTTGCCATTCTCGGTACCTTCTTTTTCATGAACCTGTTCGGCTTTTCCATCAATGTTCTCACCCTCTTTGGCCTTGTGCTTGCCATTGGCATTGTGGTTGATGACGCCATTGTTGTTGTGGAGGCGGTGCATGCCAAAATGGAGAAGACCCGGTGGCCGGCAACCGTTGCTACTGTGTCGGCCATGAGGGAGATAACCACTCCCATTATCACAATCACTCTGGTGATGGCCTCCGTATTTCTGCCGGTTGGCTTTCTTGAGGGATCGACTGGCGTTTTTTTACCGCCAGTTTGCCTTTACCCTTGCCATTGCTGTTCTCATTTCTGCAGTCAATGCGCTGACCCTCAGCCCGGCTCTCTGTGCGCTTTTTCTTGGCGAAATGCATCAGGACGAAACAAAGAGCGGTGCTCACCGTTTTACTGGATTCCAGCACCGTTTTTTCACCGGTTTCAATACCGGCTTCACTGTGCTCAAGCGACGCTATCTTGATGTTCTGGCTCTGCTGCTTCGCAAAAGAACTCTTTCCCTTTTCGGTCTGGCGCTCATCACTGCCGCAGCTTTCTGGATGTTCAAATCCACCCCAACCGGTTTCATTCCTGATGAAGACAACGGTTTTGTGATTGTTTCTGTCTCCATGCCTCCCGGCGCCTCTCTGGAGCGGACACAGGTCACCATGGATCGTGCTGCAGGATCGCTGCGAGAGATGCAGGCGGTCAACAGGGTGATTTCGGTTGCCGGCATCAACATACTTTCAAGAAGTTCCTCACCCTCTTCCGGTCTGATTTTCATGCAGCTCAATGATCTTCATGAACGAGGACCGGGGGGGACATCAAGAATGTTCTCGGCTCAATAAACGGCAGACTTTCTGCCATAAAGGAGGGCTCCTTTTTTTGCCCTTTCAATGCCGACCGTCCCGGGATTCAGTACCGTTGGTGGCCTGGAGTTTGTTCTTCAGGACAGGAGCGGTGGAAGCCTTGAGGCGTTCAACGGCGTTTCGGGGAACTTTATAGGACAACTGATGCAGAGGCCTGAAATCGCTTTTGCGTTCACCACCTTCAATGCCTCCTATCCCCAGTTTTCGGTTGAGGTGGACGCAGCAAGAGCCAAGAGAATGGGGTTGATGTCAGTGATCTGATGAGCGTTATGCAGGCCTATTACGGCAGCATGCAGGCATCTGACTTCAACCGGTTCGGCAAGTACTACCGCGTTGTGATGCAGGCAGAGCCTGATGCCCGGAGCGAACCCTCTTCTCTGAACGGGATTTTTATCAAGAATTCATCGGGTGAAATGGTTCCGGTCGGCTCACTGCTGACCATCAGACGGGTCTATGGGCCGGAGTCTGTTGATCACTTCAATCTTTTCAATGCAATACCCATCAATGCAGTTGTGAGCCCGGGCTACAGCACCGGTCAGGCGATTGCGGCAGTTGCAGCAGTATCGGCCGATGCCCTTCCGACAGGATTCAGTTACGACTGGAAAGGACAGAGCCGTGAAGAGCTGGAGTCCAGCGGTGGTCAGCTGGCCATTTTTCTTCTTTCCGTTATTTTCGTCTATTTCCTGCTTTCGGCCCTCTATGAGAGCTACCTGCTTCCACTGGCCGTTATGCTTTCCATTCCTACCGGGCTTCTGGGTGTGTTCATCGGCATCGGGTTTGCCGGCATTGAAAACAATATCTATGTACAGGTTGCCATTATCATGCTGATAGGGCTTCTTGCCAAAAATGCCATACTCATTGTTGAGTTCGCAATCCAGCGAAGGGTATCGGGCATGTCGCTTTCAGCTGCAGCATTACAGGGGGCAAATGCCCGGCTACGCCCGATTCTGATGACCTCGCTCACCTTTGTTGCCGGTCTCATACCTCTTCTTTTTGTTACCGGTCCTGCTGCGGCGGGGAACCACTCCATCGGTGCGGCAGCCATTGGCGGCATGTTCATCGGTATGGTGCTCGGCCTTCTGGTGGTTCCGGTTCTCTTTGTGGTGTTCCAGCATCTGCAGGAACGACTGACCGGAACGGCAACTGAACCCGTGGAGGCCGGAGAGCTGCTTGAAGAGAGACTCGTCAACGAACAGAAGAGCAGGGGGAGCGGTGATGGGCCGAACAGGAAAAAACACGGTTGTTGCGGCGTGTCTGCTGCTTCTTGCTGGATATGCGCTTTCATCCTGCACGATGAATGGTTCATACCGCCGCCCGACATTGCCATGCCAGACCAGTACAGGGGGAGTACAGCAGCAGATACCTTGTCTATCGCCACCATGCCTTATCGAGAATTCTTCAGCGATACACGGCTGATTACTCTTATTGATTCGGCTGTTGCCGGTAATCTTGACCTGCAGGTTGCAATCAAGAACATTGCATACGCCCGTGAAAGCTCCAAGGTGGCAAAGCTTGGGTATTTGCCAACCCTCAGCATAGGAGCCGATGCAAGTCTCAGCCGTCCTTCGGACAATGGTTCCAGCGCCTTGACCGGGTCCGACAAATCGGTTGAAGACTACAGCGCTCAGGGGTCTCTTTCATGGGAAGCCGATATATGGGGCAAAATCAGAAGCCGGAAAAAGTCGGCGCTTGCCGCCTACCTGAAAACCAGAGAGGTTGCCCGGGCAGTTCAGACACGGCTGGTGGCTGATGTTGCCGACAGCTACTACTCGCTGCTGATGCTCGACGCCCAGCTTGACATTTCCCGAAAAAATCTCGCTCTTGCCGACACGACTCTCCGGATGATACGCCTGCAGTATGATGCGGGGCAGGTTACATCGCTTGCCGTTCAGCAGCAGGAGGCATCCCGTTCAGCAATTGCTCTTGCAATTCCCGAACTTGAACGGCTGATTGCCGCCCGTGAAAATGCCATCAGCATTCTTACCGGCCATATGCCTCACGCGTGGAGCGTGGTGAGCCACTCTTCAAAACTCCCGTGCACGACAATCTTCCCGCTGGCCTGCCTGCATCGCTTCTTGAGAACCGTCCCGATGTGAAAGCTGCCGAACTTGGTATGCGTGAGGCTCATGCAAATAGCGGAGCTGCTCTGGCTGCTCTCTATCCCACCCTCACCCTTACGGCTGAAGGGGGGCTCAATGCCTTACGCGCATCCGATTGGTTTTCCACTCCCGGCTCACTGTTTGGGGTTGTGCAGGGGGCAGTGCTCCAGCCCATTTTTCAGCAGGGTCGTCTCCGTTCCGAGTTCCGCAAGACGAAAATCAGGAGCATCCAGGCAGAGCTGGCGTTCCGTCAGGCCGTACTCCTCGCTGCAGGTGAGGTTTCCGATGCGCTTGTGCAGCTCAGCTCACTGCAGAATCGTGAAGTTGAGGCTTCGAGTCGGGCAGCAACACTGCGGAAGGCTGTTGACAACAGCACTCTGCTCTTTCGGAGCGGTATGGCAACTTATCTTGAGGTGATTGCTGTTCAGAATGCCTCACTGGGAGCCTATCTTGAACTCGCCGAGATTCGTCGCCAGCATCTTTCAGCCATGGCCGAACTCTACCGGGCCCTTGGTGGTGGCTGGGTGCATTCACAATCGTGAACGGTTTTTGTCGCATCGGAGTTGGTATATGCCGGGTAGTCTTGTGGTATGGGTCAACAGGTAACAGAAGGAGATCATGATGGAGCGTATTCCCTACAACGCCACTGTAAGGGCTGTCACAGTGGTGACACCCGACTTGATGATTCTGCAGATTGCTACTGATGAGCCCCGGCAGGGGTTTCTTGCCGGTCAGAACATGCTGCTGGGTCTTTACGGCAATGAAGGGCGTTCTCTGAATTCAGAGCCGGAAGCCAATCCTGTGCCGCATGAACAGCTTCTTCGTCGTCCTTACGCAATAGCTTCACACTCCACGGAGACCTCACTTTTTGAGTTCTACATTTCCCAGGTCAAGTCAGGCCAGTTAAGCCCCCGCCTGTTCAATCTTAAAGTTGCTGATCGCCTGCATGCGGGTGAAACCATCAGAGGCGGATTTCTGCTCAATGAAACTCCGGATGGGAGCGATATTATCATGGTGGCTACGGGAACCGGTATTGCCCATATATCAGTTTTCTGCGTACGCACATTGCTGAGCGGCCAGAAAGCAAGATGATTGTGATTCAGGGCGCTGCGCACCGTGAGGATCTGGGGTATTTCAGCGAGCTGGTGTTCCTTGAGAAAAGTTATCCCAACTTTTTCTATGTTCCGACCCTTACTGATGCTGATGATGGCTGGGAGGGGAAGTGCTCCAGAATAGAGGACCTGCTGGAAAACGATTTTCTCCAGAACGAGTTCAACATTACCCCCGACCCGGAATGGACCCACTTTTTCATTTCCGGTAAGCCTGACATGGTCGGCAGAATATCCCGCTGGCTGGAACAGTTCGGTTACAGACGCCACCATCCCGATGACCCGGGTGAGTATTATATAGAAGAGTACTGAGTCACCGGAGCTCTCAAGTATGCCCGCTTCCACTGCAGGATAGTGCTTCATAATGGAACCCTTCTGTTTCAGAATGGGCCGTTCCAGCGGTTGCCGGTTTTATGCGTACCATTCAGAGTCGGGCGTTGCCGGCATTGGTACAGGAATTGCTGTTGTCAAAAAGCGATCCCTTACTGTTGTATTGATCAGGGATTGGAGAATCAGCTTCCCGATCACAAGTAAACGATCATAGTGGTGTTGAAACAGTTATTCTCTTCAAACAAAAGGCCTCCTGAAAAAGCGTTTTTACGGGAGGGATTGGCAGAGCTGAATGGGCGTGGAGAGGAGCTGGATCTTGATTTTGATATTCCATCTGTGGAAGATCTGCAGACAGAGGTTTTTGCTTCGGATATTGTGCACAAAGACAATGCTTCATCAATGAATATTCTTGCACAGGGTGCGGCACTCACTGGAAACATAACGGTTGACGGGGAACTGAAAATCTACGGTAAAGTGCTTGGCGACATCATTTCCTCATCAAGTGTGATTATCGGGGAATCAGGTCTTGTGGAAGGCAATGTCAAGGCTGCCGGTATGGAAGTAGCTGGAACATTCAGAGGAAATGCCGAGGTTACAGGAGAGTTTCTTGTTTCCTCAACAGGAAAAATATTCGGCGATCTTCTCATTGGGACCATCAATGTCAACGCAGGAGCGAAGATGAATGGTTCAATACTGATGACCGTTCCTGAATCGTGCTCCTATGATATGGTGCCCATTGAAGCTTAATGGGCAGGTAGTGGATGCAAGCCGGAACCCTTCTGCAGCGAAAGAGGCCGGTGAACGAGTGGTGCGGCATGTCAACACACCGGGGGGGAAGAGAGGTAAAGCTGTCATCAGTTTACTATATTCTTTCTCTTGATGTGTTTTCGATGCCTTAACTTCTCTCTTCTCCCCTATGCAGAACAGTATCGTCATCATCTATCTTTCAGCCGTCCTTCTTGTCGGTATTCTTGCCGGTCGTAAGATAACCGGGCTCAAGGAGTATGCTGTTGCCGGAAAATCTTTCGGGGCTATGGTTATTTTTGCCACCCTTTCAGCATCATTCATCGGTGGCGGGTTTTCCATGGGCAATGCTGAAAAGGTTTTCCTGATCGGCATTGCCAATATTGTTGCTCTCTGGGGGTTCAGCCTCAAGGAAGTTCTTGTTGCGCTTTTCATTGCTCCAAGAATGAAACACTATCCTGACGCCATTTCCGTTGGCGATATTATGGAGCCCATTACGGAAAGGGGGCGAGGATATTCAGCGGGCTGTTCGGTGTTGTTCTCTGCGCGGGAATTCTTGGCGCACAGGTTGGCGCCATGGGATACATCTTCAATCTTTTTCTCGGCATTGACCGCACCAGCGGCATTCTCATCGGATGCGGCATTGTCATAGCGTATGCCACCATTGGCGGCATGCGTTCGGTTATCTGGACCGATGTGATGCAGTTTATTGTGCTTTCGGTAGGCATCCCTCTTACCCTGTTCTATGGAATCCAGTTCGCCGGAGGATGGGAGAGCATGATCCAGCGCATTCCACCGACCCATCTGCAGCTGCCCTCAAGCCCGGGGCGATTACAGCCCTTGTTTCTCTTTTTTTGACATTCGTCCTCGGTGAAACTCTGGTTCCTCCCTATGTACAGCGACTTCTTATCGGCAGGACCGATCAAGATGTTGTTAAAGGAACGCTTTTCAGCGGCCTGTTTTCCATCCCTTTTTTTCGCCGTGACCGGACTGATAGGCATTGTTGCTCTCTCGCTCGACCCGGGAATCAATCCAAATCTTGCCCTGCCGTTTGTTGTGCAGGCTTCATTGCACCCGGTGCTGCAGGGTATCGTCATTGCAGCAATCATTTCCATCATCATGTCTTCAGCCGACTCTTTCCTCAATGGGGCGGCAATAGCGTTCAGCAATGATCTTGTGGCCCCTCTGCGAAGAACGCCTCTGGCGCCTTCTGCTGAACTGTTTCTGGCCAGGGCAACGACGCTTATTGTGGGGGTCGCCGCTGTTGTTTTCGCGCTCTCAATTGAAAGCGTTCTTGATATTCTCATCTATGCCTATAACTTCTGGGCTCCTACCGTAGTGGTTCCTCTTGGTGCTGCCATCCTTGGATTCAGGGCTACGAAAAGCAGGTTCATTGGAGGAGCATCAGCTGGAATTGCAACGGCTCTTTTATGGAACAGTGTGTTTCAGGCTCCTTACGGGATTGATGGTCTGGTCATGGGATGCTTTGCCAACCTGGCAGTTTTTTTTCATGATTCCGGCTGGCGGGGAGAACGGGGAGGGGAGAGCGAGATCTGGCGGGTGAGGTTGTTGTGGGCAATAGTGGATTCGAACCACTGACCTCTTGCGTGTGAAGCAAGCGCTCTAACCAACTGAGCTAATTGCCCTCATGAAAACAGCCTGTCAAGGTAATGATTGGAAATGATTTGGCAAAATGCTTGTTTGAATCCGGCACGAGCCGAGGGGAATGGAGTGCGTGGGGATTTGTATTGATGATGGGTCTTGTGATATATTCATCCATAGGCTGGGTTTTCAAGAATATTTAAATCCTGAAATGATGAATGAGAGTCAGATTGATATGGTGAAAAAGACCATAGGTGCTGGTGGGGCTGTTGCTATCGCTCCGCTTGCCGCTCCAGTTGTGGGTCCGGTATTGAGCGGGGTTGCCGGTATTGCTGTTCTCGGACTTGGCGCTTTTGCTGTTGGTTCGCTGGTTGGCAAGGTCGCCGGGTTTATATCAAACGGGCCTGGATCTTCCACTGCTCCGGAAAGAAAGGGAGAGGACTAATTGAATTTCCAATTCCTTTTCATTGTCAAAGCCGCAGCGATGCGGCTTTTTTTATGGTGCAAGGAACCAAGTTCCTTTTAATCCTGTTTTAATTGGTATGAACCTTATACTGATGATTTTGTTTTTGACTGCGGCATATGGCTGCACTGCACCAACACAAAAGGAGGATGGCGTGAGCTATAATGATCTTTCACCGGACGAGAAGAGGGTTATAGAGAATAAGGGAACGGAGAGGGCGTTTTCGGGTAAATATTATCTCAATAAAGAAGCTGGAGTGTATCTCTGTCGTCGTTGCGATGCGCCTTTGTTCCGCTCTGAAGACAAGTTCGAGTCGGGAACAGGCTGGCCGAGTTTTGATGATGCCATTCCGGGTGCGGTTCGCGAGGTTCCTGATGCTGATGGAAGGAGGACGGAAATTTTGTGCAGCAACTGCGGCGCACATTTGGGTCACGCTTTTTATGGTGAGTCAATGACTGAGAAAAATGTGCGTCACTGCGTCAACTCTGTTTCGCTTGATTTCAGTCCTCGGGCAACGGCGCCCCGGCTGGAAGAAAAAGCGGTGTTTGCCGGCGGATGTTTCTGGGGTGTGGAACATCGTCTTTCTGAGCTGAAGGGTGTTCGTTCAGTCACTTCGGGCTATACTGGAGGCAGGAGTGAGAATCCATCGTATCGGGAGGTGTGCAGTGGCGATACTGGACATGCCGAGGCTGTCGAGGTTGTGTTCAATCCTGCCGAGGTCAGTTATGAAACCCTCGCAAAACTGTTTTTTGAGATTCATGATCCTACCGAGCTGAACCGTCAGGGGCCGGACAGGGGAACCCAGTATCGGTCAGCTGTTTTTTACAGGAACGATGAACAGCGGTCTGTTGCAGAGCACTTGATAGCGGAGTTGAAGGCTAAGGGATACCCGGTGGTGACCACGGTTGAGAAAGCCGGGCGCTTCTGGCCGGCGGAGGAGTATCACCAGGATTATTATGAAAAAACAGGCCATGAGCCTTATTGCCATATCTATACAAAGCGTTTTTAAAAAAAGAGGCCATCTGGCTTGACAGGTGGCTTTTTTTGTGGTATGTTATTGGCATATGCTAATAACAAATTGTTGAGTAACTATTGAGCCGTATGCCGAGACCAGTCAAATGCAGAAAAATTGGGTGCAGCCCGGAGTTTGTTGTTTTCAAGCCCGCGGGGTGCCTCTTGATGAGCTGGAAGCAATTGAATTGACGGTTGACGAGTTTGAGGCTATACGGTTGGCGGATTTTGAAGGCTGTATCAGGAGGAGGCTGCCGGGCGAATGCATGTTTCGCGACAGACTTTCGGCAATATCCTCAGCTCGGCGCGCCATAACG
>PYLN01000067.1_pt1 | contig 11084 bp, 10 predicted proteins | sample 1675811 | NCBI WGS metagenome assembly PYLN01 (sample SAMN08732055, study PRJNA438928) | Freshwater metagenome, whole genome shotgun sequencing project. | isolation source: meromictic lake | place: Russia: Kandalaksha Bay | collected 2014-09
CCAATTTGCCTGACAGAAATCTTCATTTTAAGCTCCTATTATCGATGTGATTTTTGGGGGTGTGCGAAGAATAAACAAAAAGGCTATGTCCTTCAACAGAATGAGTTGGCTGTGCTAAATAATGTACTGAAAGATGAAGCGCAGGTTTTTTTGGCGGGAGGGGATGCGTTTATTGGTGATGGTGTTCTTGCAGTTTCAGCGGTAGACGTTGCAGTGGAGTATGAGAAAAATCAAGTTGCGGCAGATATAAAGTATTTCAAAAAAACACTACTAGTGACAGGATATGTATCAAGTATTAATAGTGGGCTTGGGAACGAGCCATATGTGATGCTTCGCGGTATCAATGAATTCTCTTCGCCACAAATTCATTTCGATGAAAAAGTTAATGCGAATCAAGTTGCTTTGCTTGAGAAAGGGCAAAAAATCAGCTTTGTGTGTAACGGTGGGGGGCAATTATTGGAACTCCAATATTCAAAAACTGCGTATTTGCTGATGATTATGCTGAAACAAAAGTTGCGGAAACTAAATCTCATGATTATGCTGAAACAAAAGTTGCGGAAACTAAATCTCAAGTTATTGACTTTTTGAGCGGTAAGGATATTGACTCTAAGTATAGTAAGGCGATCGCTATCGCGGTAATAGCTCTTGCAAGGGTATTGCCGGAATCATCAACATGCTTTACTGATGGCAGAAATTCTTCCACGGAACTTAGTGGTATAATGGGGAACGAGGTGTTTAAAAAAGAAATGAACACCGTAGCAGAAGAGTTAAGTTTGCTTGGGTTACATGTTTCCAAAACAAACAAATGATTTCAAATTAGTTGAAAGTGCGGGCAGGCATCGAAAAAATCCTTTCGTGCTATGCCGCCTTCCGCCGGTATAGATGCTTTTGAAAATCAATGAACGTTGATAGGATTCTGTCCGGAGGCCAAGCAACGCCGTCGCGTCCGGTAGTGCATAGTATTTCAGCTTCAGCAACTGCGGCAGTTTCTCCTGGTCAAGTTCCTCTACGCCTGTTTCAATGTACTTGCCCAGCACAAACGATACAAAGTCACGCTGCTGTTCATTCAATCCGTCATAAATGCTGTCCTCGGCCTCGGCAACCCTTGCCGCACGCGTGATGGGTCTGTAGGCAAAAGAGATGTACTCCAGCACGTCGAACAGATCACTGTTTTCGGCATTGATCATCTGCTGGACGGACTCCAGCTGCTCTTTGCCATAGCCAGCCTCTCCAAGTTTTTCAAGCAGTGCTTTGCGGGTTTTAGGGTTTGACCACAGGACTCTGAGTTCATCCTCGCTGGAGAAAAACTTCGGCAATGCACCGAACATGTTCTCAAGGAACTCCTCAACCGAAATCACCCGGCCGTCAGCACTCCAGAACGATGTCGACACCATGTGCTGAATCTCCCGCTCCTTGCCATCGCTCAGTTTGATTTTTAAGCGTTGCCTTGGCGGTGGTGGCGGCGGTGGGGTTGGCCCATCTGGAGGGGGGACGAAACAGTGGCCCTTACAAAACTGACGAAAGAGGCTGCGGCAGGAAAGCTCCTTGATGCAGTGGAACGGCTTCTGCCGCGAAAGGCAAAGCAGGCATGAATTCTTCATCGTTGGAAGCCCTTGCCAAAGAGGCGGACAAATGCCGGAAGTGCCGTCTGGCAGATACCCGGCATTCGGTAGTGTTCGGTGAGGGAAACCCGGAGGCCGGGCTCATGGTGATAGGAGAGGCTCCGGGAGCTGACGAGGATGCAAGCGGAAGGCCGTTTATTGGCCGTTCAGGGCAGCTGCTCACCAAAATCCTGCAGGCAGTGGAGTTCAGCGTGATGAGGTATTCATTGCCAATATCGTCAAATGCCGCCCGCCGGAGAACCGAAACCCGCTGCAGGATGAAATTGCCTGCTGCACGCCATGGCTGGAGAAACAGCTGGAAATTATCCGTCCAAAGGTCATTCTTCTTCTCGGCAAAGTTGCCGCCAACACAATACTCGTCAACCAGACGGCGCTGGGAACAATGAGAGGCAAGGTGCTGGAATGGAAGGGTACAGACTGTTTCGTGACATACCATCCTGCGGCACTCTTACGAAATCCGAATTGGAAACGGGGATGCCGGGAGGATGTGCAGCTGATGCGACGCCATTATGACAACCTTATGAAGAAGAGCCGGGCATGAGAAAGCAGGACAGGAACATTATAGATTTTGAACAGGACATCGACTTCTCGAAAGAGAGCCGCATCCCCCATACTCCACCGATATAGAGCAGGAGGTACTGGCCTGCGTGCTGCTTGACGACGACCCGATTGAGCAGGTGATACAGATTTTCGGTGAGAGCGGAGGCGATGTATTCTATGAGCGGCGTCACCAGATCATCTTCAAGGCGATGATGCAGCTCTACACAAAGCGCCAGGCGATTGATCTTATTACGGTGAGTGAGGAGCTGGTCAAACTCGGAGAGCTCGACAACATCGGCGGACGCCACTACCTTGCGGAACTATCAGGCAAGGTTATCAGCGCAGCCAATGTGGAGTACTATGCGCGGCTGGCAAAAGAGAAATACCTCTACCGGCGAATGATATCAATCTCCACAAAGATTTCGGAGAGCTCGTACAGCTCGTCCATGGACATTTTTGACCTTGTGGAGCATGCCTCACAGCAGTTTTTCAACATCTCCCAGGCAGGAATCAAAAAGAAGGCCACGCCAATAAAGGATCTGGTCAAAAATGGCATCCGCATGCTCGAAACCCTTCGTGCATCGCAGTCATCAATAACAGGTATAGGGTCAGGGTTCTCGGAGGTCGACCAGATGACTGCGGGGTTCCAGCAGTCCGACATGATCATCATCGCCGCCCGCCCTTCAGCAGGAAAAACGGCGTTCGCTCTTGCTCTTGCCCGCAATGCTGCTGTTGATTTTGAGACCCCCGTTCTTTTCTTCAGCCTTGAAATGGCTGAAGTGCAGCTGGCCATAAGGCTGATGTGTGCAGAGGCTTCGGTGGAGTCGCAGCTGGTAAGAACCGGCCGCATTTCGCAGGAGATGATGGGACGCATCATCAACAACATGGACAAGCTGAACGAGGCAAAACTCTTTATTGACGATACACCCGGCATCTCCATCATGGAGCTGACAGCCAAAGCGCGACGGCTGAAGCAGGAGCACAACATCGGTATGGTGGTGGTTGACTACCTGCAGCTGGTAAGCCCCGTGCGCGATGGGAAGAGCAACCGTGAGCAGGAGATTGCCCAGATATCAAGGTCGCTCAAGGCGCTGGCCAAGGAGCTGAACATTCCAGTCATCGCCCTCGCCCAGCTCAACCGGTCGGTAGAGCAGCGTTCAGGAGACCGTCGGCCACAGCTGTCGGATCTTAGAGAGTCGGGCTCAATTGAGCAGGACGCTGATGTGGTAATGTTTCTCTCACGGCCTGAAATGTACGGGAAACAGACTTTTGAAGATGGCTCATCCACCAAGGATGTGGTTGAAATCGTCATCGGCAAGCAGCGCAACGGCCCTATCGGCGACATCCGCCTGCTCTTCCTGAAGAACTACGGGCGGTTCCAGTCGATGGCAAACGCCTATGTCACCGCCGGTGTCGCAGACGACAGCTACGGCAATCCGGATGGCTACCCTCCACAGGCTGCAGAATTTTCCTCAGAAGGCGACATGCCTTTTGTAAACCCAGATGAATCCCCTTTTTAATCCTTTATCCACCATGCAGGAAAAAACCTCTGAAGATCCTCACTCAACCGGCAGCGCTATGGGCCCATCCAGCCTGAAGATCGGGCTTCCTTCGGGAGCTCCTGCAGAAGACAGGTATACAGGTATTGCCGCCTCACGGGGCATCGCCATCGGAGAGTGCTACTCCTTTGAAAAGGAGATGGACGAACCACAGCCGGAAGTGATTGAAGAGGGACGGATTGAAGAGGAGGTAGAGCGGTTTACGGCGGCACTCGGGCGTTCTGAAAAGGAACTCCGTAAAATCGAGAGGGTCACCATCAAGAAACTCGGGAAGGGGTATTCGAACCTCTTTCAGGCGCAGATCATGATTCTCCAGGACCCCGTGCTGACGGATGCCATTTCCAACCGCATCCGCACGGAGCGTCGGCCGGCCAATCTGGTAATTGAGGAGGAATTCAACCGCCACCTTGAGCATTTCCGGAACTCGGATGACCCGCTGTTTCAGGAACGCGCCGACGACTTGACCGATATCAAGGACCGCATTATCCGGAACCTGCAGGTCCGAAAACTCCATTCATGGATTCCCGAAGGAGTGATTGTTGCCTCCGACCATCTTTCTCCGGCCGACATCATCCTCCTCAGCCGCAGCAATGTGAAAGGGTTCGTCACCGACACGGGAGGAAAAACCTCGCATATCTCGCTTATCTGCAAGTCGCTGAAACTCCCCATGGTGGTCGGGCTCGGCAAATTCTCGCAGAAGGTTTCCACCGGACGGAAAATGATTATCGACGGCCGAACGGGAACAGTTGTCACCGATCCGACGGACGAGACTGTTGCTGAATACATGAAGCGCCAGGAGGAGGAACTGCGAAGTGAAGAAGACGCATCGCGCAGCGCAGTCTTTCCTGCCACAACAAAATGCGGGGTGAGAATCGGGTTCTACGCCAACATTGATTTCAGGGAGGAGCTCGACACTCTCTGCGAAGAGGGGGCCGAAGGGGTCGGGCTGTTCCGGAGTGAAAACCTATTCACCGACGCCTCCAAAGTACCCACAGAAGCAGAGCAGGAGAACTACTACTTCCAGATGCTGACGCCATTGCCCCAATGCCGCTCGACATCCGCCTGTTCGACATCGGTGGAGACAAGCTGATGTACTCACCCGTCAAGGAACCAAACCCGAACCTCGGCTGGCGCGGCATCCGCATTCTTCTTGACCTTCCGGAAATTCTTGAAGCACAGATAACAGCCATCCTGAAAGCCAACTCACACGGCAATATCGACATTCTGGTGCCGATGATCATGTCACTCGATGAAATTGCCAGGTACGCGCAATTGTTGACCGGGCCTTTCTGGAACTGACCAATTCAGGATTACACCACATTGAAAAACCCGGAATCGGTGCGATGATAGAGGTGCCTGCCGCTGTGGAGCTGATTGATGAAATCACCCGGGCAGTCGACTTCATCAGCATCGGGACCAACGACCTCACCCAGTACACCCTTGCCGTCGACCGCAACAATGTGATTGTGCAGGACCTTTTCGAGAAATTCCATCCAGCGCTCATCCGCCAGCTCTACCGCATTATCAGCACCGCACAGAAAAACCGACGAAAAGCTGTCATCTGTGGAGACATGGGTTCCGACCCGCTTGCTCTACCCTTTCTCCTCGGCTGCGGACTGCGCCACTTCAGCGTTGTCAGCTCCGACATCGCCAAACTCAAATCCCTTGTCGGATGCTTCACCCTTGAAGAGACCGAAGCACTCGCCCGTGACTGCCTGCAGCTCACTTCCCCGAACGCCATCAAGGAAAGGTGGAAGCGTTCGGAAAAGGGTAAGGCGATGAAATCCCTCAACCTGCACATCAAAGATGCCCGGAGGGTTATGTATGCTTGCAAGAAGCTCCGCTCAGGGCCTCAAATCTTCAATCTTCGCCTGCTTGCGAAGAGCACTGAAGTAAGCGAGAAGAGCTGTTCCTGCTTGAGGCCAAGCACCTGCGGTGCTATGCCGGCTTTTTCCGTCTTGATGTCAAGTCCTTCCGGGAGAGCCCGACTGGAAACCTCACAAACCGCGTATCCACTCTGGATCTGTACCGGCTCTGAAAGCCTGGCAAGCGGCATGCCGGCCATGGCTTCCACCAAAGGACGATCGACGCCGTAACCCGGAATAAAACCGTCGCTCCAGCGGATGTCGCTGGCGCTGAACATGCTGAAGCTGCTGTCAGCGGCAGCAATTGCGGCAAGCGTGGCTCCTGGAGAGGCTGCAAGCGAGGCAAGACGGTTCTTGATGAACTCGCCCTTCTTCTCTTTGATGATTTCAGTGGTAATGCCGGCTTTGAGGTCATCATCAAGCTTGCGGTACCCGCTGTCGTTTTTGCCGGTCAGGCGCATGACATAGAAGCCTTTTGGGGTTTCAATGACATCCGAAAGATCACCCTCGCTGGAGCGGAAAGCAAAATCATCAATTTTGTCGTTGTAGCCTATGGCGGCTATAGGCATGTGACGGCCAAATTGGCCTGTGGTTTCAAGGGGCAGTTTATCGGCGAGGCACTTTCGTCCATTCCTTTCTCTTTGGCATCCATCTGAAACACCATGGCACGGCGGCGTATGCCTCGGCAGTTTCGCTTGAGGGCCGGATGGTGCGAACAATTTCAGAGGCAACAACAGCCTTGCGGTCAAACCCGGCAACTTTAATGATGTGAAGGCCGAACTGTGTCTGCACAGGCCCTACAATGGCTCCGGGTTTTGAGGCGAACACAGCATCAGCAAACTCCGGCACCATGCGATCGCTACGGAACCAGCCAAGATCGCCTCCCCTTGCTGCGCTGCCGGGATCGGCCGAGTATCGCCGGGCGAGTTCAGCAAAATTTCCTCCAGCCTTCAATTCCCGTAGAATCATGTCGGAAAGAGCGCGGCCTTTCTGGATGTCGGCACGGCTGTTGGGGTTGAAACGGATCAGAATGTGGGATGCCCGGGCAACGGGCTTCCGGGCCGTCGTCACTGATTTTATTTTCAGGAGACGGTAGGTGCCGCTGTCGGCAATGGGACCTATGATCGATCCTGCCCTGAGGCTGGAGGAACCGAAAAGAGCGGCTCCGGCAACAGGCGAAAAATCCGAACGGTCAAGTGTTTCGTTGATGGAAGAGGAGCGGTCGCTCTGCATCCTCACAAAATCTGTGTCGTTGCGGGTTGTGGCAAACCCTGCGCGAATTGATGCAAACTCCTGCTGTGCGGCAAGGCTGTCTTGTGCGGAAGGTGTGAGAGGGAAAAAAACATAGTCAGAAGAGCGGGATGGAGCTTCGGCGAAAAGTTCGCGGTGCTCGCCGTAGTACCTTTTAATCTCATCCTCCTTGACAGGGTATTTGCTGTCATCTCCGGCAAAACTGAACGGAACGGGGATAAACGATGCCGCCATGCGGGTATACTGCTGGCGCACCAGAGTTTCAAGCTCAAGATCGGTTACATGCTCCATGGTCCGAAGCGCCCGAATCAGCTTATCAATCTTGAGTTCACGGCGGATGATCTCCTCCACCTGCACCCACATCTCGCTGTTCTGCGGGTCACGACGGGCAGCGTCAAGCTTCTGACGGTCAATCTGAGCAGTTGCAGGATCAGTAAAATTGCCTGCTATCACCTGCGGCGGGTCGGGGCGATTGATGGCGGCAAGAATCTCGCCATCCTGCACCGTGATACCGAATTTCTGGAACTGCTGTTCGAGCAGCATCTGGTCAACCACAGTGTTCCATGCCTGCTCCTGAATGCGGAGTTCAATTTCTGGCGACATGTCGGCACCCGGGTTGCTGCGACGATAGTTTTCGCTGAACTGGCGGTAGAGCTGGTCGTACTGACTGTAAGAAATCGACACACCGTTCACACTGCCGGCGTTCTGCCCCTTCCACCGCGTCCGCCGAATCCGGCAAAATCCATACCCCATTCAAAGACGATCAGCCCAGAAAAGACGCAAGAAGGATATAGAGAATGATATGCGTTTTATCGCGCAGGTTTGACATGAGCGCCATAGAGTCCTCAGCTGATAGGTATTAGTATAAAAGTGTGTTTTTATCATCCCAACCCTCCCTGCCGACAAGCGGCACGAAGGCAAAATTCTGGTACTGCTCCCTCTCAAAGCGGGCACCCTTCCTGGTGACGAGGGTCATCACCTGCATACCGCGGTTGCCGACGGGAATTACCATACTGCCGTTTTCGGCAAGCTGCTCCTTCAGCGCTTTCGGTTCTGATGGAGCTCCGGCACTCACAAGGATGCCGTCAAAAGGCGCCTCTTCAGGCCACCCGAGGGTACCGTCTCCCAGACGGCAGGTAATCGGAAGACCGAATCGGTGAAACTTCGCCTTCGCCTGATGGTACAGAACAGGCAACCGTTCTACCGAGAAAACACTGTAACCTATCGCTTCCAGAATGGCCGCCTGATATCCCGAGCCGGTACCAATTTCCAGCACTCTGCCAAAGGGTCTGCCACTGCCTCCGGGCACATGGTCTGCCAGCAGGCTCGTCATATAGGCAACCGTAAAGGGTTGCGATATCGTCTGCCCGTAACCTATCGGCCATGCTGCATCGTCGTAGGCGTGAGCCCGCCCCTCTTCGGGGACAAACAGATGCCGGCGAACCTCCTGAAAGGCTTCAAGAACCCATGGATTCTGAATGCCATTTCTTCGGAGAGAATCCACCATCTCCCTGCGCTGGCGGTCAAATTGCGTTTCCGTCCATTCCATACCTGAAATCTCTTTATCTTTCAGGCGGAAACGCCGGGGACCGCTCCGCTTTTGAATATTGTATCTAAAATATGAAAAAAACAACCGTTCAACCCTCTCTCAACACCAAAGTTTACCATTTTCGGCGACAACTGCCGCATGGGGAGCTATATCCTGTTCATCCGGGTCGAAAAAAAAACTGAATATTTCCTTTGGCCGGTTCCAGAAGGGTACGCCGGTTCTGGTTGAGGCGGGAGAGTATCTTTATCTGGGCTCAGCCTCGGCAACCGCCCTTCCGCCGCCCCTCTTGCAGCCCGCCTTCTCCGCCACGCCTCGCGCTCCGGAATGCTTCGGGCACACCGCATCCGCAGACCAATGGCAAAGCGATTCAAAGAAGCCGGACTGGTTGACGCTGTTCCTCGCAAGATACCCTCAAAACATATTCACTGGCACGCAGACTGCCTGCTCGACCGGCTTGAAGCAGAAATAACAGGGGTTGTTGCTATCCGCAGCCCTCTCCGCCTTGAAGAAGCTCTTTCCCTGGCGCTTGGCTTCATCCCGGAACCCGGCCCCTCGCTCCGCGCCTCGGCGCCCAGGATGCCAAAAGCGGTACCCACCTGCTCCGCCTTACCGACAGGGCGGCTGTTGAAACAATGCTGATGGAGAAAATCACCGATCTCTCAGCCCTTCTCCCGACCTAACAGCGCCCCCACAAATCGGCTGCGGTCAAAGAGCTGCAGGTCGTCAATTTTTTCACCCACCCCAATGTACTTCACCGGCAGTTTCAGCTCGCGCGATATGGAAAGAACAATCCCCCTTTCGCCGTACCGTCGAGCTTGGTTACCACAATGCCGGTTACATGGACAAATTTCATGAACTCGCGCGCCTGCTGCACAGCGTTCTGGCCAGTTGTGCCGTCGAGCACCAGAAGCACCTCGTGCGGGGCTTCCGGGATTTTCTTTTTTCGCCACCCGCATAATTTTTGCCAGTTCCTCCATCAGATGGCTCTTGTTATGCAAACGGCCAGCCGTATCAACCAGCACCACATCAGCGTTACGCGCAACAGCGGCACTGACGGCATCAAACACCACCGAAGCGGGATCAGCCCCCTGCCCCTGCCCGATAAGCGGAACCCCCGCCCGTTCAGCCCATACCTGAAGCTGCTCATAGGCCGCAGCGCGGAAGGTGTCGGCAGCGGCAATCATCACCTTTTTGCCAGCCTTTTCGTAGTTGGAGGCAAGTTTGGCAACACTCGTTGTCTTGCCGGCCCCGTTCACACCCACAATGAGTATCACATAGGGTTTTGCGGGAAGCGGAGCGTCAAATTCAACAGGATGCTCCTCTCCGCTCTCCATGAGCATCTTGCCTATTTCATCCATCAGCATCCCATTGAGCTCATCCTCCGAACGGTAGCTTTCAGTGCCGGCCCGTTCAGTAATGGCGTCAACAATTGCCAGTGTTGTTTCAACGCCAACATCGGCCGACACAAGAATATTCTCAAGTTCCTCGAGGAACTCGTCATCTATTTCCGTTCTGCCCTTTGTCACCACGGCCAGCTTTTCGCGAAGGGTCTCCCTTGTCTTTCCAAGGCCTTCGGTTAAACGCGATAATTTGAACTTGTCAAAAAAACCCATATAAAAGAGATATTGTCCTATGTTTACCAAGTACCGACACACGCGGACTCTGCCGCAGGAAATGTTGAACCAATTTACGCAAAATAATGGCATATAAAGCTACATCGGAAACAGGAGAGTTCGGTCTGATAGAACGCATCAAGAGCATTGTCCAGCCAACCCTGGAAAGTGCTCCGGAACTGGTACTGGGAATCGGTGACGACTGCGCCGTCTGGCAACCATCCACAGAACTGCTGCAGGTGAGCTCAACCGACCTGCTGGTAGAACAGGTACACTTCGACCTGCTCACCACGCCGGCAAAACATCTCGGAAGCAAGGCAATCAGCGTCAACGCCTCCGACATCTGCGCAATGAACGCTATTCCCCGCTACGCCCTCGTCTCCATTGCCGTCCCCCCCTCAATGCCGGTGGAGATGGTTGAAGAACTCTACCGCGGCATGGAAAGCGCCGCACGGGAGTACGGCATAGCCATAGCTGGCGGCGACACATCCCGCTCCCGCTCCGGACTGGTGATTTCAGTAACGGTGACAGGAGAAGTTCCTGAAAAGATGATAGCCTACCGTAACGGAGCGAAAGAGGGCGACATTGTCTGCGTTACCGGTACGCTCGGCGGTTCAGCAGCGGGGCTGAGGGTGCTGACCCGCGAAAAGCTCATCATGATGGAGCACATAGAAAACAACGAGACCTACAACCGCAACCTCATGGCCGACCTTCAGGAGTACACCGGCGCCATCCAACAGCATCTACTCCCACTCGCCAGGCTCGACACCGTCCGGTTCCTGCACGAACGCCAGGTCACGCCCTCGTCAATGATCGACATATCAGACGGACTCGGCCAGGACCTCGGCCACATATGCAACGCCTCCGCCGTCGGAGCCCTTCTTCAGGAGAACCGCATCCCCGTCAACTCCACCGCCCGCCTCATTGCCGACGAACTCCAGGACGACGCCCTCGGCTGGGCCATCAGCGGAGGAGAAGACTACCAGCTCCTCTTCACCATCTCAAAAGAAGAACACAAAAAAAATAGCCGACAACCGCGATATCGCAGTCATAGGAGAAATCACCCCCAAAGAGTCCGCCTCCTC
>PYLN01000068.1_pt1 | contig 11058 bp, 20 predicted proteins | sample 1675811 | NCBI WGS metagenome assembly PYLN01 (sample SAMN08732055, study PRJNA438928) | Freshwater metagenome, whole genome shotgun sequencing project. | isolation source: meromictic lake | place: Russia: Kandalaksha Bay | collected 2014-09
CGCCGGCGTCTGCCTCAAAATGGGTGTAGACCAAGCCACAAGCTATGCCAACGACCTCCCCCCCGAATACTTCACCGAGGTCTCCCGACACATTGACGCACCATGATGGCTGAAATTCTCGGTAAAATGAAAAAACACCACGCCGAAAAGTTCATCATAACCGAACTCCGCCACCACCTCACCCGCATGCTCCAGATCGCCGAACACCTCAACGACCGCATGCTTGAAATCGTAGCAAAGCATGTCGCCATTCCATCAGGAGAAAAACTCCCCGCCAGTCCCTACACTTCGCTTTTCAGGCGGATTCAAGATCTCTGAACACATGAACGCCCTCCCCGTCACAAAGTGACACACCTCCGAGAGCCGTGAGACAAATTTCCGTCTCTTATCCGTCTCACCCACTTCCACCACACCACACGCCCAGAAACCGCCAAATTTCTATTTGAAAGGCGTTTGCCGGGCCGCACCATTTTCTGGCACGATTCTTGATGATACCATTATTGCCGGGGCTCTTGACGGCAGGATTCAACAGAAAGCAATCTGCACTCACCTACAAAGAAAAGATGCAAAGCTCAGCAGTGAATCTACCAGAAAAGGGATCGGTAAATCACATTTCAACCAATTCACTAACTCTTTCAGGAGACAATTATGAAAAAGACAATGATCACAACGCTCGCAGTTGTAGCCGCATTCGGTATTGCCGGCACCGCTGCAGCTATCGAGACCGATGATGTATGCAATAGCGGTCTCAAAGAAACCACTGTGGAGGTAAGCATCGAGGATGCTCTCAAATCTGCTGATGACAGCAGCATCAATGATGCTTACAAAACCGACAACAGTGTCACAGATGCAAACAAACTGGATGTCAGTCTCGATGTCGCTGATGCTCTCAACAACAAGTCCATCGCGAATTCCTACAATCAGGACAACGATGCACTGACTGCTACGATAACAGTAAACGATGTCATTGTTTCTCTTGGAGCAGGTGATGCTGTCAAGGTTAACGGCAACTATGTTGAAGCTCAATTGATGCCAGTATGGATATCAACAGCTTCAGCATAACCAACAATGGCAATGCGACAGCTCCTTCCACAGCCATTATGCCTGTTCAAACAACGACCACCGAGTGCTGCAATACGACTGTTACAGAGTCCCTTGCCAGCGTTCCCGGAAGCATGACTGTCAATCAGAGCGGTGCTACATTTGACTCTGCCATTGGCTTCAACAATGCAAGCGCAGCCTTCCAGGCATTCAACAGCCCGACGGTTCTCGTTACCGGTGGCGGATATGGTGTCACTCCTAGTGAGTAATCCGTAAAGCTGAATTGATACATCACACAATCCCGGGCTGAATGTTCAGCCCCGGTTTTATCAAACCACACAAACGCGGAATCATGAAATCTTTGAAATGGATCGGACTCGGAATGGTTGCGCTCTGCATGACGGCGCCGACCGTTCATGCTGAAGATCCGGGAAACAACTTTGTCATGGCAAGTGATCAGGGTCAGGCCTATCTGATTTATGGCAATTTGGTGCAGGCAACAAGCAACGCCAGTCAGACTGTCAGCGGACTTACTGTCAATGTGTACAATAATGCCGAATCAGGCTCAGCGACAAGCAACCAATCCAACGCAAGTATGACCAGCAGTGTCGGCGTTGCCTATGGCAGCGGCGTTGTACAGATCAACAATTCTGCCTCGGCAATGGCCGTTGGCGGCAATTACTGAATATGAAGAAGTAATGAATATCAAGTGTTTCAAGATGTTGCTCGGTGCATGCGCATTGAAATCTTGAATAGTTTCATCATTAAAGTATTATCTCATGAAACAGAAAAAGATTCAACTTTCACTGCTATTGGCAGGCCTCCTTATGGCACAGCTGTTCAATCTAAGGCCGAGACGGACATAACCAATTCAGGCGAGGGAACAGCCATTGGTTATTTCAACTACAACATCGGAGGGAACGATCACCCGCCACCGTATGCTCCGGGAGTGGTTACAGGACCGATAGCATCTCCAACTCTTTTTTCGATTCAGGGTCTTCCTGCACAGGTGAAAGGCTTTCCGATGTTGACTAAAAACTTCTTTTCCACAGCTAAGCATGATGTAACCATTGGCTGCAGCAGGGGAACGAAAATCATTTACAACGGCGCCGATATCAACAAAAGAAAAGGGGTAAAAGAGCGGAAGATCTCCTTCAGCTTCAACGGGATTTCCGAAGGTGAAGTTGTTGGCGCCATTACCATCCAGAGCAGAAAGAACAAGGCGGACGAGGTTGATTTTCCTACACTTATCCACGATGCGAGCAATTACATCAACGATGTTGATGAGCTCAAGGGATACAACATCACTCTGCTGAGCCTCACAGAGGCCCTGACATATACTCTGGGAGTTGATACCAAAACAGCCGGTTACGCTCTGTCGCCTTTTGTCTCGGGGTTCATCAATGGCCCTGCTGGTGTCTTAAGCGGGCTTGCATCAGGGGCATCCAAAAGCGGAGGTGTTACCGTACCTACAGCCACCATTGGAGGAACATTCCTGGTCCTGATTGACAGCGAGAACAGCCGGAAAGTCAACATCAGCAATAACTACAGGTCAATGCACCGCAACCGGCTCAGGACAATGAGAACGACAACAACAGAAAAAAAAAATGAGCCGTCAAGGAGAATCCAGGCAAATGATGCCTTGAACTGCAGCAGAACATAATCATGAAAAAGGCCGGAAACTCAACCGGCCTTTTTCTGTTTACCGCAGCACCTTCTCAACCTCGGCTTTAAGCTGGGGATAGGAAAGGGCTCCGGCTGTACTCCAAACCTTTTCACCGTTCTTGAATAGCATAAGGGCAGGAATACCCTGCACCTGAAATCGGGCAGCTGCTGAAGGTTGTTCGTCAACATTGACCTTCACCACCGTCAGCCGTCCCTTGAACTCTTCGGCAAGTTTCTTTACTGAGGGAGCCACCATTTTGCAGGGGCCACACCATGCGGCCCAGAAGTCTACAAAGACAGGGGTGGAACTGGTTTTTAAGAGCTCTTCAAGGGAAGTTGCCATGATAAATCCTGTTGTCGTTTAAGGGGTAAGTGTATTTACGATAACAAGAACACACTGCATATGGCTGAGGGTTCCCGGTCAAGGTATTTTCCTGGGAGTGGTGAAACTTATAGGAAATCGTACGGGTTGGTTCTGTCAGTGAGGTTATTTGAGTACATTGTTGTCTGAAATCCGATTGCATGAAGAACTGATGAAAAAAGAAAAAAGAGTCCTCCCCCCCCTGCCCCGGCCAACAGGCCCCGTAAACTCTATGTCACCCGCACAATCGAATTCAATGCGGCGCACCGGCTGTTCAATCCGGAGTTCAGTGATGAGAAAAACCGTGAGATTTATGGGAAATGCGCCAATGCGCATGGCCATGGTCATAACTACCTGCTTGAGATAACCCTTGGCGGCATCATGGATCCGGACACCGGGTTCTTGTTTGACCTGAAGGAGCTGAAAGGGATTCTTGAGGAGGAGGTCATGGCCCGATTCGACCACCGCCATCTGAACCATGATGTCCCTGAGCTCAAAGACCTTGTGCCTACAACGGAGGTGCTGGCAGTTCTTATATGGGACATTCTTGAACAACGATTCCAGAACATCGACAACAGGGAAATCTCCCTCCAAGCTGTAAAAATACATGAAACAGGAAAAAACAGTGTCAGCTACCTTGGTGAATAACCCGGCACTTACCGGACGCGGCGCATGCTGTGATGACGACGAGTGCCTGAACGACCCGGCACAACTTCCAGCAGAGATAATGGAGTCAATGTCAGAATCTGTCTATACACTCCTTGAAGGGGTTGGAGAGGATCCGGAGCGCGAAGGGCTGCTGAAAACGCCCGAGCGGGTAGCCCGTTCACTTGCATTCCTGACAAGAGGATACCGTCAGGATCCTGAAGAGATGCTGAAAAAAGCTGTTTTTACAGAATCCTATGATGAAATGGTTCTGGTGAAGGACATTGACATTTTTTCAATGTGCGAGCATCACATGCTCCCTTTCTTCGGCAAGGCACATGTTGCATACATTCCTGATGGAAAGATAGTGGGGCTGTCAAAACTGGCACGGGTGGTTGAGGTGTTTGCACGCCGCCTTCAGGTGCAGGAACGCCTGACCCAGCAGATTCGTGATGCAATCCAGGATGTGCTGCACCCGAAAGGTGTGGGAGTTGTCATTGAGGCGAAGCACATGTGCATGGTGATGCGGGGCGTTGAGAAGCTCAACTCTGTCACAACAACATCTGCAATGTCGGGCGAGTTCATCTCCTCGGAATCAACAAGAGGAGAATTTCTGAGGCTGATACGCCCTGAACCGAAAAAATCACAGCTCTCCCATCCATGTAAAAGAAAACCCCGTCCTTCTTCGTGAAGCGACGGGGTTTTCTTTTACGGACTTCTTCCGGCCGTTGAACTGTTGGTTCAGTAGAGTGAGAGCCGAACATGGCAGACGAGTAGCGGGCAAATTCCGAGAGCGGCTCAAAGAAGAGACCGAACCAGATGGTAAGTATCATCAGCACCGCCATCATGAGCTGAGCCAGGAAGCCGGGATTGAGTGATTTTTCATTCGGCTCAAGCGACTCGCGAAGGAACATATTCAGAGGAATGAGCATGTAGTAGTAGAGAGAAATAACGCTTGTCAACACACCGATAAGCGCAAGCCAGATGTAGAGAGCGCCTTTGGAAAGCAGCGCAGAGAAGATCATCAGCTTTCCGATGAAGCCGACCGTAGGAGGAAGACCGACAAGCGAGATGAGAAACACGGTGAGCGCTGCACCGGCAAGGGGCATTTTGCTGCCCAGGCCGCGGTAGTCGTCAAGAGTTTCACTTCCTGTCCTGTTGGAAATGAGTACCACCACATAGAAGGCGGCATAGTTCATCAGGAAGTAGGAAAGCAGGTAAAAGAGCACTGCCTGTGTGCCGATTTCATCCATAACAATAACACCAAGCAGCAGGTAGCCGGCATGAGCAATTGAGGAGTAGGCAAGAAGCCGCTTCACATTTTTCTGCCAGATGGCCACCACATTGCCGTAAATCATTGAAGCCACCGACATGATGACGAGCAGCGTGAGCCAGTCAATACCGATAATGTCCTCGTATGGGCTGACGCCATGAGGCACGGCGATATAGAAAAAACGGAGAAGAAGGGCAAACCCGGCTGCCTTTGATGCAACGGAGAGATAGGCGGTAATGGGAGTGGGCGCTCCCTCATAGACATCGGGGCTCCAGAAATGGAAAGGGAAAGCACCGATTTTGTAACCGAATCCGGCCATGATCAACAGAGTTGCCAGAATCATCACCAGCGGATCGTAGCCGTGATCGGCCAGTTCCATGCTGATTTTCAGAATGTTGGTCTCGGCGGTCATACCATAGATGAGGGAGAAACCATAGAGCATCAGCCCCGAGGAAACTGCACCGTACACCAGATATTTCAGAGCGGCCTCTGAAGAGCGGGCATCCCGCTTGAAGTAGCCGGAAAGGATGTAGGCACTGAGGCTGACCAGCTCCATGGCAAGGAAAATCATCAGAAGGTCTGAGGCGGCTGCATCATGACCATACCGATAACCATTGCCACCACAAGCGCATAGTACTCTCCGATGCTTTTAACCTCTGCGTCGAACTTCCTGTCAGCAAGCGTGGCAACAACAGCAAACATGCCGGAAGCCACAAAGAAGTACTTGAAGAAGATGGCGTACTCGTCAAGCACATACATCCCGAAAAAGTGCTCCCCCGCCTGCATTGCATGCTGCTGGGCGATGAAATAGAAGCTTCCCCCGAGTCCGATGAGGGTAGCCCACCCAAGAATGCCGCTCTTGTTCCTGCCTTTAAGAGCCAGATCAAGAATGATCAGGCCCATAAAAAGAATAGAGAGGTAGATTTCAGGGATAAAGAACCCCAGACCCGATTTCAGGATCGAAATGATACTCTGGATTTCAGCACCTGATGGCAGCTCGAACATAATTCTCTTCGTTTATTCTGTTACCTCGTTGTATCCGATTAATTCACCACTGCCATCATCACCGGAGAGAGAACCTCCACCAGATGGTTGACGGTGGTTGTCATCAGCCCATGATGGGCATTGGGTAGATGCCAAGGAAAATGGTGATCACCACAAGCGGAATCAGCATGGCCAGTTCACGACCGTCAAGATCAAGTTTACCGTTCCAGTCGTGGAAATGAATCTGTTCCTGTCCATCAGGACCAGTCACAAGATCGTAGGCAGCGTCGTCTTTCCTTTTGCCAAGGAACATCCGCTGGAGCGACCAGAGCAGATAGGCAGCACCAAAAACAATGCCGAGAACGGAAACCATGGCAATGTAGCGGGTGGTTTCAGAGCTGAACGCCCCCACAAAAACAAATGCTTCGGAGATGAATCCGCTGAGACCGGGAAGGCCAAGAGAAGCAAACCATGCAACAGTCACAATACCTGCGTAGACCGGCATATAGGAAGCAAGGCCGCCGAACTTGTCAATCTGTCGGGTGTGGGCACGGTCATAAATAACACCCACAAGAAGAAAGAGCATGGCGGTTATGGTGCCGTGGTTGAACATCTGGTAGAGCGCACCGGTCATCCCTTCGCTGTTGGCTGCGGCAAGACCGAGAAGCACATATCCCATATGGCTGATTGATGAATATGCAACCATCTTTTTCAGATCCTGCTGGGCAAGGGCGCAGAATGCCCCGTAGATGATGTTGATGGCACCGAACACCCCGATGACATACATGGAAGCCTGGAATACCTCCGGGAAAAGCGGAAAGTTGATGCGCATCATGCCGTAGGTACCGAGCTTCAGCAGCACACCGGCAAGGATGACGGAAATCGGAGTTGGTGCTTCAACATGGGCATCGGGAAGCCATGTGTGAAACGGGAACATTGGCACTTTGATGGCAAAACCGATGAAAAGCACGATGAAGGCAACATAGCGCCACATTGCGTTATCGGGCCGAGAATGGCATCCTTGATGTAGTTCTCCTGGCTTGCCATGGCAACAAGACTGAAGGTATGGTTGCCGGTGAGCGGATCAATGACGCTGAAGTAGAGGCCGATCATGACAAGAAGCATGAAAACGGAACCGAACAGGGTATAGAGGAAGAACTTGATTGCCGCGTATTCACGGTTGGGGCCGCCCCAGATACCGATAAGGAAATACATCGGAAGAAGCATCAGTTCCCAGAAAACATAGAAGAGGAAGAAATCAAGCGCCACAAAACAGCCCATCATCGCAGTGGCAAGCAGGTTGTAGAGCAGGAAGTACCCTTTCACCTGCTTCTTGATGGTCCAGCTTGAAAGCACGCCGATGGTGGAAACAAGGGCGGTAAGAATGACCATGGTGATGGAGAGCCCGTCAACACCGAGGAAGTACTCAATGTTCATGCTGCCCATGTTGCCGAGGTCAAGGCTGATCCATGGAAGCCGCTCAATGAACTGGAACGAACCTTCCGGCATGCCTCCTGCCATGGCGGTAATGCCCGCAAGCGATGGATCGTATCCGCGCCATATCATGACAGCAAGCACCATCTGGACCACCGCCGCAAGAAGCGACACAATCCGTATGATCTGCTTTTGTGAAGAGGGCACGGCAAGAATGATCAGCCGGCAATAACAGGCAGAAAAACAATTAAACTGAGCATGTTCCCTATCGGTAAGTTATCAATGTAAAAGAAAATCGCGCTTAATAGACCAGTTGGGTAAAGTAATAGACGAAGTACCCGAAGAGTGCAAGAATGACCATAACGACATAGGTCTGCACCTTTCCGGTCTGAAGCTTTTTCATGAATGCTCCAGAGGTATTGACGAAGAATGCGGTAAAGTTCACCATTCCGTCAACTGCATATCTGTCGAAGCTTCCATTGGCAAATGCGAATTTCCGGGTCAGGGTGGCTACACCGTTGACCACACCGTCAACAATGTTGGCATCAAACCAAGACAGAAGCCGCGCAATCCCCAAAGAGCCTTTGATTACGGTTGCATTATAGATTTCATCCCAGTACCACTTGTTGAACGAGAGAAGGTAGAGGGGGCGTATTGCCTTTGCAGTCTTGTCGGGATCGATGAGCCGGAAAACATAGAAGACAAGAGCAAGAACGATGCCGAGTGCCACCATGATGCTTGAAATCATGATTGCCTGATTGTGGGCCGCATGAGACAGATGGCCTATTTCGGCCTGCCGTGGGTCGGCAAATGTATGGCCTCAGTGTGGGTTTCGGCATGCATTTGAGCAGCACCGTGCCCTGGAACTACTTCATGACCCTCACCGGCAGCCAGACTTTCCCCGGCTTCCATATGAAGAGCCGGTTCTGCATGCACCGTTTCGCCAACAACCGTTGCGGGAGTCTGAATCATGTGCATGAACCACCCCTTTCCGCCATCAAGCGGGTCGGGAGAGTAAACCACAAAAATTGAGAGTGCTGCAAGAATGACCAGCGGAAGGCGCATGTTCCAGGCAACCTCATGAACTGCGTGATGCTCCCCCTCATGGCCGTCATCATGTGCATGCGCAGCGTGATGGTCGTCCGGAGCGGCAGGCTTCAGATGGGTGCGGCTTTCACCAAAGAAAACAAGCCATATCTGCCGGCCCATATAGAATGCGGTCATCAGGCAGAGATGAATCCGAGGAAAGGAACAAGGTAGTAGATTCCGCCGCCCTCAGCCTGGGCAAACCCTATGGCACCAGCAAGGATGGCATCTTTGCTCATGAACCGCTGCTGAGCGGAAGACCGGCAAGCGCAAGGGTTGCAACAGAGAATGTTACGAATGTCCAGGGCATGTTTTTGCGAAGCCCTCCCATCCAGCGCATATCCTGTTCATGATGCATGGCATGGATGATGGCACCTGAACCAAGAAAGAGGCAGGCCTTGAAAAATGCGTGGGTAACAAGATGGAAAATGGCTGCGGAATAAGCTCCAACACCAAGGCCGAGAACCATGTATCCAAGCTGCGACACAGTTGAGTATGCAAGAACCCGTTTGATGTCGTGCTGGGTGATTGCTATGGTGGCAGCCATGAACGCGGTGAATGCACCGACAAAGGAGATGACATAGAGTGCTTCGGGTGTCAGAAGCACAAAGATACGGGCAACAAAGTAGACGCCGGCAGCAACCATTGTGGCTGCATGGATAAGGGCGGAAACAGGTGTCGGGCCTTCCATGGCGTCAGGCAGCCAGACATGGAGCGGGAACTGGGCAGACTTGCCGACGCAGCCCATGAAAAGCAGAATTCCTGCGGCGGTCAGCCAGGCATGGGACATACCGAACTCCCCTGCTGCAAGATGGCCGAAAATCTCATGGTAGCTGAAAGTATGGAACTGTGAGTAGAGAATCAGAATGCCGAGCCACATGCCGATATCGCCCACACGGTTGGCAAGGAAAGCCTTTTTCTGTGCATCTGCGGCACTCTCTTTTTCAAAGAAGAACCCGATGAGCAGATAAGAGGAGAGACCCACAAGTTCCCAGAAAATGTAGATGGCAAAAAGGTTGTCGGCCAGGACAATGCCGAGCATGGAGAAGGTGAAAATGCCGAGATAGGCGAAAAAGCGACCGTAATGCTTGTCGCCCTTCATGTAACCCGTCGAGTAGAGATGAACCAGAAAACTGATGAGCGTCACCATTGCCAGCATGATGGCGGTCAGGTTGTCAATGACAATGCCCATCTTGATGACAAGCGGCCCGACGCCTGGAACATTGCCAAAATCAATCCAGGTAAAATCCCATGCAACACGGAACGCCGGATCGTAATGCTGTACAATGACAGTCCAGAAAATATATGCCGAGAGCCCGAAGGTTGCACCCAGTATCCCCACACCGATAAAGTCGCCCCGTCTGGGAAGGCGGCGGTTGAAGAAAATGAGGATGACAAACGAGAGCAGTGGCAGCAGCAGAACGGCTATTGACAACTGGATTAAACTGTGCATGTTCCTTTCGGTTTACAGAAAAAATTGAAAACTGGTAATTCGTCTTTCCTTGTTCACTCTTTCATGGAGTCGATTGAGGAGACATCAACACTCTTGAAGATCTTGTAGATATTAATGATGATGGCCAGCGCAACTGCAGCCTCGGCAGCCGCAAGCACGATGACAAACAGACTGAACATCACCCTTCCATCCCTCCATTATAGTGGGAAAACGCAAGAAAGTTGATGTTTGCCGCATTGAGAATAAGCTCAACCCCCATCAGAACGACAATGGCGTTTTTGCGGGTCATGACGGCGTACAAACCGAGAGCGAAAAGAATCGCCGATATGGTCAGGTAGTGGTTGATTCCTATGGTCGTCAGCTGTTCCATGAATAAAACTGCTTAATGTTCGTTGGTGCCGCCATTGTCATAGCGCGCAAGAAATGCCGCGCCTATAAGCGCAGCCAGAAGAAGAATTGATGCCATTTCAAAAGGAAGGACATAGCGCGACATGGTCTCAAAGCCTATCCGCTCCACACACTGCCCTGCAGTTGGGTATCAGAAGGCATCCACCCGTTGGTGGTGTAGAAAGTAAAGAGCAGAGCGGCGAGTATGCCGAGAAAAAGGAATGTTCCGGGAATGGCATGCAGAACATCGGTTTTCAGGTCGGTATCCATGATGTTATTGGTAAACATGACACCAAAAAGAAGAAGCACCAGAATGCCCCCAACATACACCACAACCTGCGTCACGGCAATGAAGTCGGCACTCAGAAAAACATAGAGAGCCGCTATGCCGAAAAAGGTGAAGAGAAGCGAAAATGCCGAATAGATGACATTGCGCGAAAAAACGACAAACGCGGCTGAAAACACCGTGATGGCCGCAAAGAGATAGAAAATCGCCGTATAGGTCGGGTTGCTCATAGCTCAGTATGCGTTTATTGTTCGCCTGCAGGCCTTCGGCCTGCGCAGCTTTAGCTTCTGCCGCCTTACACTCCTTCTCGGCCTGCGCTTTAGCCTGAGCCTCAGCCGCCTTCCGGCGTTTGGCATCGGCCTCTTATGCGGCTCAGATTGCCGAAATGGTAGAGCAGGTTCTGACGGTCAATTCAGAAAAAAATCGCTGACCGGCGTATGCAC
>PYLN01000069.1_pt1 | contig 10988 bp, 16 predicted proteins | sample 1675811 | NCBI WGS metagenome assembly PYLN01 (sample SAMN08732055, study PRJNA438928) | Freshwater metagenome, whole genome shotgun sequencing project. | isolation source: meromictic lake | place: Russia: Kandalaksha Bay | collected 2014-09
TTGCCGTATGATGAAACAGAACTTGAAGCGCTGGCGCTTAGGGTGGTTCGCAATCATGTGACCATACCTGGCGTGCAGCCAAAGCTTTCGCTGCATCTTGGCGCCCGAAAAAAGACTGGAACCGCAGCGATTCACCATTGTGGGCCTTTGGGGGGAGTATATCCTCAAGCCACCATCCCCTTCATATCCCCAGCTTCCCGAGATTGAAGATCTAACCATGCATATGGCGGAGACGGTAAAAATCAGGACCGTTCCGCACTGCCTGATCCGGATGCGCTCTGGAGCCCTTGCCTACATCACCCGCCGCATTGATCGGCCAGAAAAAGGCAAAGTGCATATGGAGGACATGTGCCAGCTGACGGAACGCCTGACTGAAGACAAGTATCACGGCTCATATGAGCAAATCGCTAAAGCCATTCGCCGATACTCGCTCAACCCGGGACTCGATGTCATTGATTTCTATGAGATGGTCGCGTTCAGCTTCCTGACCGGAAACAGCGACATGCACCTGAAAAACTTCTCGCTGCTCGATGTGGGTAGCATGGGCGGTACAGGGTACAGCCTTGCTCCAGCCTACGATATGCTTGCGACCGAGCTTGTCAATCCTGCCGATACAGAGGAGCTCGCCTTAACCCTCAACGGAAAGAAGAGTCAACTCCGGCTGCAAGACTTCCAGAGAGCATGGAGCACAAGTCAAGTAGACACGAAGGTTCAGGAGCGGATGCTGAAGAAATTCCAGAATGCAATGCCTGCATGGGAGCAGCTCATCGCCAACAGTTTTCTCGGGCAAGGCATGAAGGCCGCCTATCTGGAACTGATCCATGCGAAATTTTCCCAGCTGGGACTTTGAAGGGTGCCTGCATAAAGTCAGCAGCTCCACTGGACTGTACTTCAGCACAGAAACTGGTCTCGGAGAAGCAGAAATGCAGCACCAGACCGGATTGGATACCTGCGAGATCAATAGATAGAAACAGCCGGGGTCCCGCCCAGTCATGCGGCATCACTTGAAGCCCCACCGAACTTCGGCTGTTCCGGACTTCGGCTGCTCCGGACTTCGGCTGTTCCTTACACAAAGGAGGGGGCAAGGTGCTAGCCGGGCGTGAGAGGCGGATAGTCAGGGAACCCCACCATAGCCCATCGGAAGGGTAACGCATCGCACTGAGGGCCCCAACAGCAAGAAAAGGGTGCTCGAAATAAAGCTTTCCCGAGAAATTATTATTCAATATATTTTCTAAAGGTAGCCGTAGAGAACCCAAGAAGTCAACACCATGATACAAGCATCGCCACTGCAAGAAAACCAGCGCCAAAAAGTGCTTTCGAAGGCAATCATCCGCACGGCCGGAACGCTCGGGCTCTCAAATGCAAAACTAGCTGCCATCATCGGCCTCAGCCCATCAACCATCACCCGGCTCGGCAAAGGCACCTACCTGTTGAACGAAGGGAAAAAAGAGTGGGAATTCGGGACCCTGTTCATACGGCTGTTCCGCTCTCTCGACTCCATCACCGGAGGCAATGACGAAGCCTCAAGAACCTGGCTGGAAAGCGCGAACAGCGCACTTGCCGGACAAAAACCTGTTGATCTCATAGCAACCACCGAGGGACTCATCCATGTCGTTACCTACCTGGACGCCAAGCGAGGTATCATCTAAAGCCAGCGTTGGTTCAAAGAACATATGGCGGATGGTTGAAAATCAGCATGTCGCCGCTACGATGAAAATCGTGGACACGCTCTTTGAACAGGAACTCCTGGAAACCATCATTGAGGAACAGAAACCCGCTATCCCAACTGAAGCCGTAACACTCGACTACCTGCTCTTCACCCCATTTCGCTACCTGCCGCCAACGGGTGGTTCAAGATTTCGCGGCACCGATGACCCGGGCGTGTTTTACGGGGCGGAAAGCATCCACACCGCAGCCGCTGAAATAAGTTATCGCAGATGGCAATTCCTGCAGGATACAACCGGTCTCAACCGCCTGCCTCCAACGCAATACACCGCATTTTCAATACCTGTCGCCGGGTTGATGGTTGACTTGAGATGTCATCCATTCGACAAAGATGCCGGGTATTGGCTGCACCCCCATGATTACCAGGCAACCCAGCAATTTGGACGAACTGCCAGGGAAGCCTTGATTGATGCCATCATCTACCAATCCGTAAGAGACCCTGAACCGCACTTCTGCATGGCACTCCTCACGACCACTGCCTTTCAGGCAGACAAGCCGCGAAACCTGCAGAACTGGACGATGACCATGTTGGAGAAAGAGGCCGTCTGGCAAACCTGGGGAGAAACAACCCTCTCATGGAAACCCTGAGGGTAATGGGCCGAAGTTGCAGCAATGGACATGCTCCGTTGTCAAGGGACACTGCAAGCTGACCCCCGAAAGCGCCCCATCGGGAACGCAACCCGCCGCACCGGCTAAGGCCCCGCCTGGCGGTACAGATCGTATTCTCTGACAGCCCGGTAAAGATGATAGATCTTCTCAGCAATTTTGGCACCGGTAGCCTTCCGAATCCGCTTCATCGTGTTCTCAAAACTACCAATGCGAGCCTTACCATCATGACTTAACTGAGGTCCGCATCTGCTCAACTCCTTGATAACCCACCGCCAGTCAGCTTGGAGTTCAAGCGGAAAGTCTTTTTCCGTAAGAGGATGAAATCCAAGAAAGGCTGCCATCAGGCGCTCCCGTACATCACCAGGATGCGTTGCCAAGCACTCAACGGCAACGGAAAGCTTTTCAACAGCATAATGATACTGATGCAAGGGCATTGATTCCAGGGCCCCTCAATTGCAGGGCTCAATTCAGACTCCACACTGCATGCCGGAACATACCGCCTTCCCATCAAGCCAACCCTTATATACCAGAATGTCAACCGCCTTTCTGATCTGACGCTCCCGGAACTGCTCCTTCCGCTTCCCCCAGGCATACACGCCCTTGACGACATCATCCAGAGAGGCAACATCCTGCTGGCTGGCCACCCAGTGCACCGTCGACAGGAGCTCAAGACCGAACGAAGACTCAAAACCCTCCACCAGGTGCCCGACCCTGTCCAAACGCTCCCGCGTAGCCGCTTCCCCCTCAAGAAAACGCCGGGCATCATCCAATGCTCCGCTCATCAACGAAAGTGGCTTATCAGGCTGATCACCCCCATCATCATACCCCGAAATCCTATGCCTTCGAGCGCCTTGAGCACATGACGAAGGTTCTCTGCATAGGGCCGTAATGCCCTTTGGTGAATGACAGCCGTAGCGGTTCCCCGCTCACCTGCATGAAGTACATCAGTTTATGCACCTCGAGAAGCGAGATAAACGGATCCAGCAAACCATCCCTATAGCGCGCCATCAAACAAAGCAGCGCTGCTCGCCCGGCGGTCATCTTCGGAACATCCCGGGTATCGTTGTTGCAACGAACGGCATTCGGATCTTCGGCAGGCTCAAACACGAACACACGAATCCCTCGACGTCATGAAACGCCTCCTCGATCAAGGCACGCACATCCGGCCAATAGAGGCCGCCGAGGCCGCTGCCAGGGGAGGGATGGCTATGGAAGTAATCCCTCGAGACCTGATCTCCCCTACCAGGTCCTGCAACCCGGACTTGATATCCTGAAGGCGGCTCTGCTCCCGCCAATGCCTCTTCGTAGGGAAATTGATGATGTAGCGCGGATTGGTCAGTCGCCCTGTCTCATAGACAAACATCTTTCCCGGCACCACCTCTTCACGGCGGCACGCCGCCGCATATGCCTTGAAATTCTCCGGATAGACGTTCTTGAACTGCAAGGCAATACCACGACCCATGACACCGACACAGTTGACGGTGTTCACCAGAGCCTCGGCTTCTTCAGCCAGAAGATTCCCCTTCTTATATGCAATCATAGTTACGGCCTCCTCATATCTCAATACTACCAATCACGCCGAACTTCAACAAGAGGATCATACCCATACCCGCCAAGAGCTCCTGAACCTTCCCATGAATATCCGGAGAGTGCACGCCCACCCGTTCAACAAGTTCAAATGGACATCTCTGCTCCAAAAGGAATTCAGCCTGTTTCCCCTCCTTCCTGTCTCGCCAGTTTCTGGCATTGACCGCATCCCAATCAATTTCGACAAGCTGCCGGAGATCACTCCGGTCCTCAAAGTACACTGAGCCGGCATTGGTCAAGGTAAAGGCCCATCGCAACGCATCGTCTTCCGCCCAGGCAACGGCTTTCTGAAGATCCACCTCCAAATGAACAATCGGACCCTGCCCGCCATGATAGGACAGTTGCGGGTGGTTCTCCCTATGCAGCATAAAGAGCATCACGGAACGGGGACAGAAATAGAACGGTACGCACTCCCCCACATGCAAACCCGGTCGGCTGTCAAGAGGCAACCGGCGCCGCCGCTGCTTAATATCAGCCATCCCTATCCCAGTGCCCGAAGAGGCTCGACGCTCAACCTCCGCGTCACACCACAAATGCCCGTCCTCCAATACCGAGGCAAGCTTATCGATGTGTACGATATGGTAGATCTTGGTATCTGACGGCTGCATTCTTTCACTCCCTGAACGTGATTGAGACAACACACAAACAACTGCTCTCGGCAAGCCTCGCCATCACCCTGCCCTGCCTGTATTGTCGCCGTCTGCCCGAACGCTCCTTCGACTGCATTCCGGGCTCCTTCCTCTGCCCTGATCTGCCAACGGCGAACCCGGTTCTTCTCAACATCCTTCGGATGCCAACCTGGGGATTCCTACTTTCCAAAATATGAGGAATCTTAATTTCCGATTTCAAACCCGCTCTGCAGCCCAGCGAAGTACCGAAACCGTTGCAGGAACCCCCGTCATGCGTTCACCATTGATTATCAGTCACTCGCAAATGAGGTTAATGTGGCGAAGTCAGGAAAGTTCCGATCGATAGTGCAGCAGCAAATGAAAAAGGCCTCGCACAACAGCAAAGCCTCTCACAGGATCAAGCGGCAGCCAGCATCACTCAGAGGCTTCCGGCTCGGCCTCTCCGGAACTCCGGACGAACACCCTGCCTGCGATAAAGACCGCGGCAAGCCCTATCAAATCGAGCCACCGATAATGGATGCCGTTACTTCGTGGCCGCTGAAAGCGAGCCCTGCAGCAATGACAAGGGCCAGCGAACAGATGAAGAGGGCATAATGCTGGCCCCGGGTGGCCTGCCGCATCTGCTCTCTGGCAAGAAGGGATTCCGTGTCGATTCTATGCTCGAGCTGTTTTTCGGCCATGCGCAGAATCCGCTCGGCACTGCCCGGTACTACATCATCATATCCGGCAAGAACGGAGGGGTGCGGCAACGGACCCGCAAACTCCTGACGGATAAGGCTTACCTGTCCCGAATCCTGACGGTTGCCATCGGCCGAACCGCTCTCCTCGTGTATGTTATCTGGAAGGTCGCGAGGCATTCTTTCGTGTTGCTTTAGGAGCCGGGCTACTCTTTACGGCCACGGTCGCCTTGCGGATTTCATTGCCGACAATCCCCCAGTCACTGCGAAGCGCCCTGATATCATCCGAGGCATCACCGATCTTGACAGGGCGAGTGGATGCACCGGCAAGATTAAAGACGCTGCCGGCTCCGAAGAGGGTATACTTGTGCTTCATCATCATTTTCATTGCGTGGTCCAATTCGCCTTTTTTCGAGAGCGACACAATAGTAAACTTAACACATCCTGACGACTATTTGAACAAAAAACGGCACAATTGCTGCCTTCCGTACCCACCACAGCATATACGGCAAGGCTCTCGGCTATTATGGATTAAGATCGGCGACATAACCATCCCCTACCACCCGCTTCACCTCCTCATACCATTTCCGGAACCATTCCTGGTGGTGCAAGAGGCTTATCCGCTGAGCATCGAACAGTTCAATCCAGTATTTGGCCTTCTCCTTATCCCCGATAGCTACAAGTGCAGATACGCAACCGCAACCGCGAACTGCTCACGACCCGGAAATGGCCACCCATCCCTCATGACCACATCCATACGCACCAAGTACTTGATCGCAGTCTGCCAAATCTTTTCCCGTCTGGCAGGATGCAAGGCCTCTGCATAACCCATATACTCATCACAATACCCGATCAGGACGTTAATCTCTTCCCCTCTGTTCTTTCGCTCCGACCATAATTCATTACAGCCTATAACCGTCAATGAGCTGCCGACCAAAAAAGCCTACGACTCTTTGCGTATAAACAAATCACGGACAATCCGGCGATCTCATCCTGATCGGATTTAGCATGCTCAGCAAATCCGGCAAGTTCTGGATCTGCCATGCAGCAACCTCGCGACTCACCCGGAAGCGATCAGAAACGACCCCGATCGTTTCCCTCACCGAACTGCCGGCTTTCAACACCTCGATAGCTGCAGCCTGAGGGAGAAGAAACTCGGCAGCAAAAGCCCTTGCCCTTTTCTCAAGGATACTGGCGTCATGCCGCCAAGCACCTCCGCCATTGGCAAGCCTCCCTCACGATCCACCAGCAAATGGCAGATTTCATGGGCAAGAGTTGCCCTCCGGCCGAACCCATGAGCATTACGGGAGGTTGTTGAGGTATTCAATACGACTACGGGCCATGCATCTCGCCCCAGGCTGCCACGGCATCCAGCGTATCGGCTTCAGTCGGAAGCTCGATCTCACGGATCTCGACATTCCAGCCATGCAGCAACGTTTCCGGATCGACCGGTGCATGCCGCACAACCCCCAACTCCTCACGCAACCAGGTAGCCAATCGATAGCCCTGCTCATAGGGCGGCAAATCCGGCTCGGAAACCAAGGCCTCCTTCACCTTCATTGAGAGTGCATCCAGCACTGCCGTGTCATGAACGGATGCATTCCGAACCGTCTGGATCAAGGTCGCCTGAACGGCACTGGAATAGACCACTGAAGTCATTCTAGCCACGGCAAGCAGTTCGGAATCATAGCGGCCCTCCGCCTCCCAATACGCCAGAGGATCCTGCCCGCCCTCCAGCTCCGCCCGGGCTTCAACATCCAGGCCGCTATTGATTGCGATCTTCTTTTCCTCCAGGACCAACTCCCGCTCCCGCCATTTCCGGACAATGGGCTCACACTATCCTGCGCCCCCTTCATCGACGATACCGACAAAAAGGTCACCGACCTTGGTCAAGGTATCGAGCAACTCGACAGCAGGAAGCAAGATCGTCCGTTTAGGCAAGGGTTGGTCAGCGTCCCATTTCTCAACGATATGCGTCCCCTTTTTGTTTTGATAACAGTAACATAAGTGTTACTATGATCCATGGATAAGCAGGTAGAAGTTATCGAAGCCCTTGATGTTTATGCAATAGCCCATATCAAGAGTGGTTTGACTCACTCGATGCAGTAACTGCTGCACGAGTGGTGGTCTATGTAGAGCGAGTAATTCAGGGCAATCATTCCAATGTAGCTCCGATAGGTGCCGGGTTATCTGAGATAAAGATGGACTTCGGCCCCGGGCATCGGGTTTACTTTGGCACGCGAGGCAAAAACCTGATGATTCTTTTAGGCGGAAGTGGTAAAAATGGGCAGAGTAAGGCGATCGCCAGTGCCAAGCGGTTATGGAAAGAGTACATGGCGACTGCAAAGGTGTCGCGTAAATCCAAATAATGGAGAAGATAATGGCTTTAACGAAATCATATAGGGACACTCTAAAGGCTCGGGTCGAACGAGACCCCGAGTTTCGAGCCGCATTGTTTGAAGAAGCAATGTCTGCATTCCTGAATGGCGAAACCGGAGTCGGCAAAGCTCTGCTGAAGGATCTGGTCCATTCAACCATTGGATTTGAAGGGTTAGCACTTGAACTCAAAAAGTCCAGCAAGAGCCTTCACCGAATGCTTGCGCCGTCTGGTAATCCTACGATTGGCAATTTCTTTCAAATGATTGGTGCAATCAAGCGTACAGGTGATCTGGATTTGACCATGAAATCTTCGCCACATCACCGAGATAAGGTTCACTGATCTGTCGGTTTTTTTATACCCTCACCACAGTCCTTTTTCGGAACGCGGCATTGTTAGTTATAAATGCTCGTGAATTCAGGTTACTCACGCCGCTCACCAACGTCCCGACTCCCTCGCAGTCCGGCGCAGCATCTTCCGCTGTCATTCTGAGTCCGGCGTCGCCGGGCGAAGCATCCATCCCCTTGACCGGGTAGCCCTGGATTCTCTCACCTGCACAGCTCAGCAACGCATTTCATTTATAAGCGTAATGCATGGTACAGGTCATCATGCTCAAAAGCGCTCTCCATGCGCCTGATTTCGGCTGGCCGGGCACAAACAGCTTTTGCAACATCACGCCAGGTCTTTGTAGCATGAGCACTTCGGAAATCATACGATCTGCCGCCGCCATCTGCAATCCGAAGAGAGGAGCAACCTCCCGGACCAGCTCGATTGAGCAGGTTCCATCCTCATAGTTGATCGCGGTTGTCAGAACTCTTGGTTTCAGCTCCTGAGCGTCGGGTTGAGATCGTACACCGGAGACAACCTCCAGCCATGCCTGCCCAACATCAGAAAACCGTGGTTGCGCAGATGATCATCAACATTTGAGATCAACACATTGAAAACCATGCGCCGAAACAACTCGGCACGATCCTCCTTGGCCTGCACACCGGCTTGCCCGAGCGCATCAACGATATCCAGATAGCTTCCCCCCTGGCCATCCGACGATCCGGTCATAGACATTGCAGACATGAATGGAACACGTCCTTCCTGATTTCGATCAAAACGGCGGGAAAGAAGGACTGCCTTATCCGCAACCATTACCAAATCATGCTCAGGTGTTCGTATCCCGGCTTTTTCAGCGAGTCTCAGAGCAATCTCTTCCCAGGATTCGATGCTGTATTCATCGTTCTCCTTTGGAAACTTGGCTATCGCAAGATGACCATACTGATCAATCACCGAAGCTTCGGGCGAGCGCTCCAAGTGAAGAGCCCGGAGCAAAAATCATCCGCAGATCTTCATCGCTCTCTTCATCACGAAAAATCCGCTCGCTCACACCCAACAATTTCCCAAGATCAACGAGCCTGGGCACCCCACTCTCTTTCGGTGACTGGAAAACCTCCTCTCCGGTGTACTTGAAGCGAAGGGCGCCCTGCCGAGTCTCATCTGCAACTCCCAGCAGATAGTCCGTTTCAAACAATGTACGCGGTGTCCGCCGCTCTTTTTCAGCACAGCGACGCTCAACACGACGCATAAGACGCTGTCCCCATTGATCGGGAGCTGAATCACCCAATGTTCCGAACATCTCCTGCCCGGGCAGTGGAACAAAAACACCTCGTCCCACCTTGAGTGAGGCGTCAATTGAGAAATGATCGACCGCCTCGATCCATCCATTGTCATACTGAAATGAAACCGTCTCACGCCCACGTCCGCTTTGAGGGAAAAGACGGCCGATCAATCGGCATGTTCCTTGCCAATCCAGAAACACTTCGATATCAGGCATTGCCGTCTCCATGTTTCTGGCCAGTAATGCGGGCCCGCCTGGGCAACCCAGCCGACACAAGTTGTTGCCCCACGCTATCGAGTGCGGGATCTGCAAGCCCGGCAAGATCATCCAGCAGCCCAAGAGCCTGAAGCACCGCTGCATAAATACCGATACTCACTGAAGGATCGCCCTTCTCAAGACGCGAGAGGGTTGGCCTGGAGGTCGCAGCGCGCTCTGCAACAACACTCATAGGGAGCTTGCGGCGCACCCGCGCTTCGTGAATATTGGCTCCTAACTTGCGCAGCACTTTTCGAACTGCAGGCGATGGAAAATGAGGTGTAGGCATTGGTAATGTTCATGTATCCCAAAAACCATTTAATGTAATACGATGATTACATATCACCGAAAAACCACAGAAATTCCTGGCATGTCCCCACCTGTCATCCTCACCCCGGAGCAGCCGTGCGAAGAATCCATCCCCTGGATGCTTCACTCCGCTCAGCATGACAGAAATGTACATCACCGCCGCCCCACCGTGTCATTCTGAGTCCCATGTTTCCTGTAAGTCCGACAGGCGGCTGGCAGGTACGGCCAAATCATAACCGAATTGACCAAGCCTTGGAGTTGCAAGGGAAAAATGAACACTTTAAGAAGCCAAAGACCTCGATTGGTAATAATTGCGTAAATACTCTACTGGAGAGAGATATCCCAAGGTCGAATGCATCCGTTTCCGGTTATAAAAGACGTGGATATACTCAAACAGGAGCTTCTGTAGCTCTTCCTTGCTACGGATCCTTCTGCCGTAAATCCATTCGGACTTCAGGGTCTTGAAGAACGACTCTGTTGCCGCATTATCGTAACAGTTTCCCTTGCCGCTCATGCTTTGAATCATCCGGTACTCGGAGAGTTTTTTTCTGAATGATTTGCTGGCATACTGCACGCCACGATCAGAATGGAAGAGGACTCCTTCCGGTGGCTGCCGATGTAGTACAGCCATCTCAAATGCAGGAATGACAGTGGTTTCGGTCGACATGCTTCTGCTGAGTGAATACCCGATGATCTCCCGATTGAAGAGCTCCATGACCACTGTGAGGTACTGCCAGCCGCTATCGGTCCACAAGTAGGTCAGATCGCTCGTCCAGACTTCAAACGGCATATCCGGATAGAAGTCCTGATCCAGGAAATTCGGTGCTATGGGCTCCTTATGGTTCGAGTCCGTCGTCACCTTGAACTTTCTGGCGCACCTTGCCCGGATGCCCATTTCCCGCATCAGTCGGGCTACCCGGGGCCGGCTGCATTTGATGCCTCGCTTCCCCAAATCCAGCGCTATCCTGGGGCTCCCATAGGTCTCGTGGCTCTCTTTATGGATATCCTTGATAGCGGTCATGATTCTCGCGTTCTCTTCGGTTCTGGAGCTTTTAGGTCGCCGTGTCCAGGCATAATACCCGCTGAAAGTGACGTCAAGAACCCGGCACATCGTCCTGACAGCAAAGACATTCTTGTGTTCATTGATAAAGCTATAAATCAATGATTTTACCTTGAGAACACGGCGAGTGCTTTTTTTTAATATCTCTCGTTCT
>PYLN01000070.1_pt1 | contig 10842 bp, 16 predicted proteins | sample 1675811 | NCBI WGS metagenome assembly PYLN01 (sample SAMN08732055, study PRJNA438928) | Freshwater metagenome, whole genome shotgun sequencing project. | isolation source: meromictic lake | place: Russia: Kandalaksha Bay | collected 2014-09
AACGGTCGAAACTTTAGAGTTCAACATGCAATAAAGACGTTGACCACAATCCTCATCTTTTTGGAAAGAAGCACTGCCCCTTTGCGTCAAAAAGAAATCCATTTTCAAATTTTCTTAGACTAAAATTTCCGGCAGTTAGAGAGGTCCATGTGTACCCTGGGGTAAAGAAATACCTCTGCCACCCAGCACAAAATCAAGATTGCCCTTCAAATATGGATATTTGATATTGGATATCTCTCGAATTTCTTCACCATCATTCTGCCAGTTGACTACATACGAGTGATTTCCGTACCACTTTCTGAATTCACCCCCTTCTGATAGGGATACCAGCGTTTTTCAGAAAAGGTGTCCTCTTTAGATACTGCTTCATAGTTTGACTTGTCTTGAGAAACCTCATGCCAAAAGCGTAGAAATCTGTTGTTGTCAGAGGTGCTCATGCCGTGTTTGAAGTCGGCAAAATTGGACAAAGGATGTCCGGCCGCAAAGCTTTCAACGGTGGTTCTACTAAGCCAGTACGCAATTGGATTGCCAGGTATTGCGGAAAAGTCGGATTGTTTGAAGTTATATCGGTTATACGTGTAATCCAGATAAAGGTCTTTAATTGTTTCAATATCTCGCACTTGAACATGCACATCAAAAAGTCGCCTGTATGTTGCGACTGCATCTGCTCTAGGAGTCGCGCTATTGAGCACAAATGCAACACTTCCAAAATCAGAACCAAAAACGCCCCTACCCAAGTGGACGAGAGAAGAAAATGTTTGGTTTGAAACAAGCCAATTCCTGAACTTCTCAAATGAGCCCAAAAACATCCAAGATGGTAGATTAATCATCGCCCAAGTCCCAAGTTGCAGGCACAACTTAGGGGCTCTCTCCATGAACATAGTCATTAGATCAGACCTGCTGTTTGGGTAGTTGTCTTTCGCCCAAGCGCCCAAACGCCCATTCATCCCCTTGCCACCCATATACGGCGGATTGGCAATCACTACATGGTATTTGGGGCTCAGGTACTCGGCCTGCCGCAGGGCTTGCAGCACCTTCTGATGGGTCATGCTGATAAACAACTGGCCGGAGGCGTTTTTTTGACTCCAGAATCCTGAGCATGCCGTCCACATCGGTGACATCGGGACGAATCAGGGAGCCGAAGTTGTCGGCCTCTTCGAACTGGCGCAGGGTGGTTTTCAGTGGCGCGGTGAACAGATCGCGCCCGACAAAATCCATGTAATCCTTCAACTCATTGCCGTCGAAGTGAACATTCTCCAGCACGCAGATGTTCGGCTTGACGCCCTTGTTGAAGAACCGGCGCTGTTTGGCGCGGGCCTTCATGGTCAGGGCAAAGGCGGCCAGCTCCCCGGCGCGTTCGTCGATCTCGATACCGTAGAGGTTATTTGTGAGGATCTTCTCCGGGATCTCGGCGGGATCAACGCCTTCCTCCTCGTAGATGGCATAGAGCAGGTCGAAGGCATAGGTGAGCATGTGGCCGGAGCCGCAGGCCGGGTCGCAGATTTTGATCTCTTCCGGCTTGCTGATGCGCAGAAAGTCCAATTCGGCCTGTTCGGGTTTGATGTAGTAGTCCATCTGCTCAATCAGCTTTGAGCCGGGACGGTTGAGCAGCCACAGACGACCGAGGGAGTTTTCCACCAGGTAGCGCACGATCCAATGCGGGGTAAAAAGCTGGGTGGCTGCCGGGATGTTCTCGGGCGTGATTTTCTTGTTCTTCTTCAGCCGTCGAACACCTCGTCCTTCTTCTCGGAGATGTAGAACTGGTAGAGCCAGCCGATCACCTCGACATCTTCGCAGGCATCCGGCGTCATCGCCTCGCGGGTGTAGGCGAGGATGGAGTTGCCCGAGAGCAGGTCGTCGGGCATCAGCAGTTCGGTGTAGTCGTCGATGCGTTGGAACAGGAACGGCATCGCGCGGTGAAGGAAGTTGCAGGCGGCCACCACCAGCTGGCGGTAGGCCTCACCTTGCGGATCGCGGCTGGGTGCTTTGCCGTCGAGCAGGGCGAAGATCTGCTGTCGGACCTTATCGTGGACCATCTCGTCGTCAATATGCCCCATCTTGGCTTCGGCCAGAATCTCGGGCTGGAACTGTCCGGGGTCGGCTGGAGAGACAATATTGACTCGGTTATAGCGGTTCACATCCATGAAGCGCAGGGCGCAGAAGCGGTTGAACCAGATGTACGCCACACGCTCGATGACCTGTTCCTTACCGTGCCCCTTGATCGCCTCTTCAAGCTTCTTGATGGCCTCGGCACGTTCACGCCGAGCCGCGCTGTTTTCAGCAAGCACCAGTTTCAGCTTGGCGGAGACCTGTTCCAGCAGGCTGCGTCGGGCATATTGAGCAAAGCGCTTTAATTTAAGTGTTTCCATGGTTACACCGCAGCCAATTCATTGAACTGAAGATAGTGAGGAGACGAAATTTTCAAGAATGATTCCGGCGAGTCATGCAACGGCGTTGATTTGTGGCGAGATGGTTTTTTACTGACACTCAAATTAACCATGCCAACATACCGATGCGCATAGCCATCGAGAAATGTGCTTTCGCTCCAGAACTGTCTTCCGATTTCTTTGCAATAGGAGATTACACAGGAAGCTCCCTTTAGCTGTTTAACTATAATATGGCGGGCATCCTTTGCGCCTGCCTTCAGCTCAACATAAAGAATGACTTTCTTCTCTTCGCTAATAATAATGAAATCGGCCCGCTTGCATTCTCCATTGTCGCCTTTGAAAAAAGTCTTTGGCGCGGGAAATTTGTCAGCTTTGATGACAATAACATCTGAAGGTATGTTGCGGATGAAGGAAACAGAATCCTTGACTCCTGCTTCCTGGAGTTTGATGATTGGCTTCCCGTATTCATTTTCATGGGGAATCAGCGCTGATTCTAAAATCAGCTCAGAGAGGATTTCCATATCCGACATTATTCCTCTCCTCCCCAAACGATTTCTTCCTGGATTCGATTCATGTCTTCTATTGTCTTGTCAAAACTACGTGCCTCTATCCCAAGCTTACTGTCGATGTCGGTTGAACGAGGGTTTGACATTTTGTTTTTCGCTGCGCACCATCGAGCTTAACGAGAGCTTCTTCCGCTATATACACCCTTACCTTCTCAGGGTGCAGTATTTCAGAATCTCTGTAACTCTCGCGTTCAGCAAGAGCCCTAAGCCGTTCTCCCCCTTGGTTTAGCATAATCAGCGTATTCAATTCTTTGATGATGTAATCGCTGTGCGTAGTAATGAATACCTTGATGCCGAGGTTGACCAGTTGTGCAAAAAGGCGTGCAACCCGTCTTTGATTTTCCGGATGAAGATTCAGCTCCGGTTCATCGACCATAAGCAAATCGCCCGGGGCTGCTACATGGCGAAGGTAGAAACCGATATCCAGCAGTGAACGCACCGCGCTTGAGCTTTCGACTAATGACAACTTGATTCGCTTGTTTGATGCGGGGTGATATTGAATTTCGCCATCTTTAGATACTTTGTATTCCCCCCGATAATATCTTTAAACGCCTCTAATAAATCAGGGTGATTTTTTAAAATGAAGCTCTCTCTATGGGTAATATTTGGCAGCTCTCGAATAAAGTCTACGTTTCTCCTTACCGCGATCGGATATTCTCCACTGAACTTACCTAGTAATTGAACAGGGTGAAGCTTGGCGCTTTTATCACCCAGCATTTCAATGAGCCTATTTCTAGTAAAATCAAGCTCTTTTTGGAAAATTGCCGCCCCTGTCCGTTCAGCACTTGCTAAAAAAGGCTTAGGGATGACGCTTCCCATCAAAACATTCCCTATCCCCCTTCGGATCATGTCCTCAACAACATGCTTTGGTGGTAACTCTTCATCGGATTTTTCAACAATCAGGCTTATTTCAATGCTATTAATATCAGGGATCGATTTAATGTTGAGAATGCCTCTATTGGCTGTCCCGAATGTGAGTTCAACCTTATCGGTTAGCCTGCTATCTCCACAATCCATATCAAAAGTCAGTGCAGCATCATCAAAATGCTGTTCGCTACCGGCGAATATCCGATGCAATATTTTTGAGTAGTTTTTTGAGCTGATATTCAGATGCCTTTTCAAATCTTCGATGTACGGTTGAAGCGATATTTGAATGGCTCCCTCGGCGTACAACTTTTCAATATCGCTTTGGTTTACCGGAAATTCTGCATTCGTGCGCAGAAAGTCCAAGAATCCGTAAGTTGCATGCGTTGCATAGGTCTTTCCGGTGTTATTTCCGCCGCAGATTATGGTCAGTTCTCCGAGGGTGAACTCTGCCTGTTTTATGGCACCGAGATTCTTTATCGAAATTTTCATATCGCTGCTCTCCTTAGATTTGAATTCGTTTGCCTTTGCGGATCTCTTCCAGCAACGCCTCACGCATGGATTTCAGGTAGCGATCCACATCGGTCTCGTCAGCCAGCCAGGCTTTTTCGAATGAGACCTTAACTGTGCGGCTGGGCACATACTCGATACGCGGTTCCGGTTTGGCCGGTGGTGTAGGTTTCGTACCTTCATCCGGCGTGGCAGTTTTACCGGGTTCCGGCGCAGGCTCTGGTGCTGGTGCCGGTTGCGCCCAGGTTGTCATCTGTGAGAGCTGGCGCTGGTAGTCGCTTTCCTCAAACCGGCGCAGGGTGTCGCGGATGACGGCAATCAGCTTTTGGCGCTCAATGGCGGCATTGAATTCGTTGAACGGTCGAGTGATCTGCTCCTGCTGCTCGCCGTTCAATGCGCCGAATTCAGCCATGCCGCAGAGGCGACCTTTGAGGTCGGCAACGGTCTCCTTGGCTTTGACAATCTCGGCCTCAATCTGGGCGTTGACTTTTTCCTGCAGCGTTTCGACTTGCGTCTTAACCTGCTGCATGCGGTTGCCCTTGAAACATTCCGGATCGGTCAATATCGCTATCAAGACCCCCGAAGAAACATCGTCAGGATCGCCTTCTCTCACTTCCCACTTCCCACTTCCCACCTCTTCTTCGATGTAGGCGAAGTTGGGCTCCTGGGTTTGAACGAACTTGCGGGCGTTATCGAAAATGCCTTTCTGCGGGCCGCTCATGAACTTGCGGACAGGATCGATGACGCTTTCCTTCATGTCGAGCAGCGCGACTTCCTGGCGGGTGAGTTCGGTCAGATACCAGGTATAGGCTTGCCGGTCAGCTCCTTGAGCTTCTCGAGCACCGGCGTCAGCGCATTTAGGAACGGATACTGGGATGCCTGGGCCGCCAGTGGCGCGAGCTGATGCATGAGTTCCTGGAGTGCGGTGCCGCTTTCCTTGCCGAGGGCTTTTGCATCACTGGCGCGGGGCGGGGCATCGAAGAAGTCCTCAAAGAACTCCTTGAGAGCTCGAACCTGCGACGCGGTGAACTCGACCTGGGGCTCCAGCACTACATTGCCGTGGCCATGGGTATTGCGCAGTGTCCGTTCCAGCTCGTCTTCTTCAAGCAGGTTGCCGTCGGTGCGAACCTCGACCTTGCCGCGAGCGCACAGGTTGGCCAGCGTGCAAAGCACGGCGGCGTAGTACCAGCCGTAGGGTTTGCGCTCGAATTTCTCCAGCAGGTTTTTCAGCGTGGTACGCACGCCGCCCCGGTTATTGCTCTGGATGAAGGCCAAAAGCTCCTGCTCGGACTCGGCAAGGGAGGTGGCATCGTTGCCAAACAATCCTTGCTGTGAGTGCTTGAGGCATTTGGCGATGTCGTTCTCGGTGTAGGTGATGCCGCGCAGCATACGAAGGTTCGAATATGCACGAGAGACGAGCTCATGGAACCCGCGCAGCACCCGGGTCTGCGCATCCTCGGAACCGATTTCGATGTCGCACCTGCCATGAATAACTTGCCTTACCCATCAGGCTTTGAACGCGCTGCTGGAGCTCGGCATACCGTTCCCGGTTCTGGAAGCCCTTGTCGGTCAGGATGCGTTTCACCGCCTCCTGCTGTGTGATCGAAATGTTCTGGCGGATGTATTTTTCAGTCCGCTTGTACATCAAGATGTCGCGAACCAGGCGTTCATCCGCAGGCATCAGGACCAGCAGCTCGTCCCGGCCCATGCTCTGCATCCGCAGGATGGACTCACTTTCGGCGTTTTCATGGAACGGCTGATGACATGGATAGCCAGCTCGTACTCCCGCCCGTGTAACCGATCATCGAGTTTTCTGGAGAACGGGTAGTCCTGGCCGTTCTCGTCGTAACGAATCTTCCGATGCTTGATGACGTGGTCAAAAACGAGCTTCTCAAGCTCGGCGGAAACGTCTGACGACTCCACCTCGGTGTTCTTGATTTCCTGTTCGACGTCTTTTTCCTCGTCGGTGAGGTATTCGTAGATCTCGCCATTGCGCTGCACATAGGTCTGCTGTTCCAGAAGGCTGAGGGCTTCTTCGACACGCTTTCGCAGTGCAGGCAAATCCTGATTGAAGCCGTCCAGCATCAGGACGCACAGATTCCGAAGAGTCGGCTTGAACTCCTTGACGTATTTGACCAGGAAGAGCGTTTTCAACAGACGGATCGCAAAGGGACCGTCAAGATGGTTTTCCGCCTGAATGATGGCTCGCTGGATATTGGATTTCAGCGCGGTGCGAATCCCCTCGAACATCAGGTCAAAGGTCGCCAACTGGCCAATTTCATGATCCCCGATCTGGATCGCCACCTGCTGGAACACACCCAACATAGAGCGTTCGCCCACCGAGCTGTGCTTGCCCTCGAAGGCGTTATGCTGCGACAGATTCTGAATGGCCGACTGGAACAGTGAGAATTGGTACGGGGTAAACGGGTAGCTGTGAATGAAGTGATCCCGATCCTGAAAGTTCCGGTAGGTTTGGGACCCATCCGCAAAGTCGAATAGGGTCTTAAAGTTGTTGGACTGCGCGTGATAAATGTCCGACAGCAGACGAACGCCTTCTTCGTTTTTCGTCAGCAGGCGCTTTTGAATGACCTCTGCCACATCGGCGCTGGTCAGCTTCATGCGGTTAGCAAATCGTGCCTGAATTTTTGAAAAGTCGTTACCCTGTTGTTTGCCCATCTCACCCACGACTGTCCCCATATCTTCCTGGGCGGTCACGAGACCCATGCGCGGCCTCGACATTTGGTGGCCAGGCTTTCGGCAATGGTCTGGAGGTTGGTCATGAGCTTGACGTTTTCAGCGATGTACTGACCGACCTCGTCGACAAAGAAATTCAAGCGGAATTCTTTTTGATTTTCCTGGGTCGATTGCCGTTCGATATAGGCGTTTATCTGTTCAGCAAAATCCTCGATGGAGACCCGGTATTGGCTGCGGTACTTATCCAGTATTCCCATGGCTGACGGCTCGTCGACACCCGTTGCTGGGCATAGGCTTTGGCGATGTTTTTCGCCTCCAGCAGGGCCTGTTCGCGGCCTTTTTGCCATGTTCTGCCTGCCATGGATTCATAGGCGGATTTGAACTGTTCGTAGAGGCCACGGCTGTCGAGGTCGCGCTCGAACTGGGCAATGTGTCCCTGCTTACCGTAGTAGCCGCACATCTCTCAAAGACTTTGACAAAAACAGCAAGGAGCGCATCAATCTGGGTCTTGCTGATGACATCCGCTTTCTGGTCGATATTGAACAGAATGCTTTTCGACGGGATGGCGACCGCTCGCTTGAGATCGCCGCGCAGGATTTCGTTGTCGCCACACTTCGGCAGGAACAGGTCAAGTGCGGAGGCCCCGTCGATCTGCCGGTTTTCGAGCAAGAGCGCCAGCATCTTCAACAGGTGGGATTTACCGGACCCAAAGAAACCGGAAACCCAAACGCCGTTGGCACCTTCGTAGTTGTTGTAGGCATCCAGGAAAGACTCAAGCCGCTTCTCGACTTCATTGGTCAGCACGTATTCTTCAATTTCGAGGCGAAGGCTGGCTTCATCGTCAGCTTTGATGACCCTTCAATCGGGCGGTCAACTGGCTTGTTAAAAATGGTCTTAAGAGTCATCACGCTTCCCTCGTTTATGCTTCGCAGTGAAAGATGTTGAATGCCCGGTAATACTTGTCGTCATGCAGCCTTCCGAAGAGATCGAGAGATGCTCCTGACTCCAGGGAGTGGGTGTAGGCTCCTGGGAAAAACATGACGGTCGGCTTTTCTTTCGCCGTGCTCTGCAAATTATTCAAAACGTTGTGCGAGCGGATGTAGGGGAAAACCTCGCCAACGCCGGACAGAAAAAAGAACCTCGAAATCCGTGCTTGCCAGCTTGGCCGCAATGGCCGGAACAAGATGCGCTTCGGGGTCCAGCACTCCTTGAAGTAGTTCTTTGAGCTGCTCTTTGGAGACAGACTCCTCCATCTCGAGAATTTGGTTCCAGACATCACGCTCTTTGAGGATTTCCATCGAAAGGTCGTACAGGTTGATCTCCAGTATCCGGACACCGGCCTGCTCAAGGCGATTGACCAGCTGACGCTGGAGCCTCTCCATTTCAACGGACTCTTCAGGTTTGAAGGGACAGATAAAGAACGGAACCTCGTTACCGAGACCTTGCTTGTTGAGAAAACGCTGGCCCGAGATCACAGCAAAAAGATGCTGAAATCTGTCTTGCATTGGCATTCTGGCTATATCTGCTGTCACTTCGCCATCCCCTTCAGATCGGATTCAAATAAAGGGAAGTACGAAACATCCCTGCGGCTGCCACGATGGATCACATCCAACAATCTCGGGCTGAGCATGGCAGCGTTTATCATGTTGTTGGCCGCTAAGAGATCCGCCTCTCGAAGTATCTTGAATAAGACCTGCCGCAATTTGCTTCGCGTCGCCGGGGTGATCTCATCCAGTTCCAAATGCCATTCGGATTTCCGGTTGAAGAAGGAATCAAAATCCTCGTGGGTCAGATCAGCTTTCAGCGTGATATAGCGCTCTCGAAGCACTTCGACGGCAAAATCAGCGATGAATCTGTACCGACGGCAAACGGCGAGCCACAGGAGATAGGCCTGCTCTTGGTGGCTGCCCTCAACAAGGAATTCAAGTTCACCTGGGCTCATCGTTCTAAGCCGAGAGATGATCTCGCGGCAGACTCGTTTGAGCGTATTCAGTGTTCTTGTCTGTAGTAAGTTTTCTGCGATGACCTTGTCTCGAACAGAGTTCCAGTCGCCAAGATCAAGATACAGCGCGGCCAGCTTCACCGATTCGCGGTGAAAGAGACTGCCCGTTGTAAATGACATGCTGTATCTGTCGTTACTCATTCTTGGTCAAGATTCCTTTTGGTATGCTCTGCGGCACCACCGGCCTTTACCCATTCGTCCACTTCATCCTTCTTGAACTTCCAGAGGCGGCCCATGCGATGCGCGGGCATTGCATGTTTATCAATCCATTTGTACACGGTGTCATTACTGACCCCAAGGTACTTGCAGATCTCACTTATCGATAACCAGCGGTCTTCCATCTCGGCCATTTCTCAAGCTCCTCGTGGGCGATTGGGGTTAAGCCATGCGCTCGCCAGAGGCGAAGTAAGGGAAAACAAGCGGAGTTCTCCCATTCAAATGACTTGAAAATATACGAATTGGCCGCCGGTTGTCAAACGATCTTTACCGATTAAAGCCGATTATTTGCTAACAAGGTCGATGCCAGACGCCTGATCCGAGCCTGCTCCCGGTGTCGATGCGCGGCATCCGGTAGGTCCAAGCCGTAATCGAGGTGCGCCCGCTCAGCACCGCCACCATCACCCGCTGGTACATGCTGTGCCCGTCGGGCCGGAAACCTTCCAGCCGGTCGATGGGCGGCAGGTCGCGCTGTGGGTCGGTGAAGGTCACCAGTTCCCCGTGGATCAGATCCCAGTCGCCGGTCGGGCGTCCAAAGCGTGGCTTGCCGATTCCCTGTTGCTTGCGAGCATCGGCGAGTGGGTCGGCGGTGCCTCGGGCCAAGATCAGTCCCTCCGGCACTTCGAGGGCCGGGAAACCGGCGTGGAGGTGGTAGAGCCTGCCCCAGACCACGGCCGCTTCGATGCTGCGAGCCTGGGCGCAGAAGCGTTGATGATTCCAGTAGCCCCGTTTCAGGGTGCCGTAGACGAAGAGCCGGAGGATGGTCTCGGGAGTGTCTTCCGGGTTTGTGTTCAGCTTCGAGGGTTCTTCAATGTTCATGCATTCACTCCTTCTGGAATTGTCCCTTTGCGCTCCTGGGGGATGAAGCGAAATTCGCTGTTCTCGATGGCCCGCACATCCTCGTGGCGGATGGTGAGCATGGTCATGGGCGGCACTTCCAGCTCGCGCCAGCCCTTTTCCTTATCCACGGCAAAATCGATAAAGGCGTCGTCCGAGGCGTAGAGCACCACCCGGTGCTGGCGGTGGATACGCAGGCAGAGCGGCTTGTTGCCCTTGAGCACGGTGATGGTGCCGGGGTCGAGCCGTGAGGCCAGCACGGCGCTCATCTGGCCGCGACAGAGGGCGAGCGCTTTTTTTCAGCCCCTCCTGGTCGATGGGGCCTTCGGGCGCGAAGCGGTCGGCCAGGCGGAAGATCAGTTCGCTGTCCACCTCGGCGTAGCGCGGCAGCCCGAGGCGACGGAACAGATAATCGGCGTTGTAGATGGTGCCGTTGTGGGTGCCGATGACGATCCCGGCCCGGATGGGATGGTTGTTGCGGTTGTTGAACTCGTTGCCCCGGGTGCGCCAGCGGGTATGCCCCATGAGAACGGTGGTCTCGTTGTCGACCTGTCCGAGCAACTCCTGGAACGGTTTTTCGTACACCAGCTCGTGCGCCCGCATCGGCCGCTTGAAAATCAGGTGGCTGGAGAGAGGTTCCGGAACGATGTCAAAACAGCCGAAACCCTTTGAATACAAGGGGAAAAAGAAAACCCGTCACCCCAGAGAATCACTCTGGAGAGACGGGTTGTCATTTTTTAAAAATGGTGGAGATGCGGAGCGAACC
>PYLN01000071.1_pt1 | contig 10748 bp, 15 predicted proteins | sample 1675811 | NCBI WGS metagenome assembly PYLN01 (sample SAMN08732055, study PRJNA438928) | Freshwater metagenome, whole genome shotgun sequencing project. | isolation source: meromictic lake | place: Russia: Kandalaksha Bay | collected 2014-09
ATATATTTCTGCCTATGAGGGAGGCGACGGATGCATTAGGGAGATTGTTGAGATGATTCTGTCCGAGCAGGGGAAATGGCCTTTTGTGAAGCCTCTTCTGCTGAAGGGTAAGGTTTCCGCTGCCGACCTCGGGGTGCAGTGTTGTTCTCAGGCTTCCCTGCCCCAGAGCAGTTTCGTCCGGAGCACTTCGCAGTAGTCGCGGCTGCTGTTGGCCACCAGATTGATGGACTGGCTTGACTTTTTTTATCGTCACCACCTCCTGTGGGGCAAGCATTTTACGCAGATGGCCGTCACAGTTGAGCGGAAAAGCGCCGTCGGGTGCGTCAACAGATACCTCAATACTCTTTTCGTCGCTGATGACTATCGGCCGGACGGTCAGCATGTGCGGACAGATGGGGGTGATGACCACCACGCTCGATTTCGGGGCAATGATGGGGCCGCCTGCCGACATTGAATAGGCGGTGGATCCGGTTGAGGTTGCAATGATGATGCCGTCAGCCCTGTATGAACTGAGCAGTTCGCCGTCAAGCTTTATGATGAATGCGGGAATGCGCGGGTAGGTTCCCTTTTCAATCACGACATCGTTGAGGGCCCGGAAATGCTCCGGGCTGCCATTGGTGAGAAGACCTGCTTCAAGCTGTGATCGGGTGTGGATGGAATAGTCGCCATTGAGGAACCGTTCCACGGCAGGCAGCATCTCTTCTGGCGAGAACTCCGCAAGGAATCCGAGCCGGCCGACATTGACCCCGATGACAGGTTTTGTGACGGAGTGCTGTGAAGTGAAAAGGAGGTGCCGTCACCACCGAGCGAAATGAATGCATCACATTGAGTATTGAGCTCTTCAATCGGCGCACTACGATGCTCCCGGTTTTTTCAGCCGAAAGCGATTCAAACACATAGTCAACCTTCCTTTCGTCCAGCCACCGGGCAAGCCTGCGGGCAAGATCAATTGCGCTCTGGCGCGACACATTGACAACAATTCCAAGGCTCATTTGCGGTTCATCTCCTTCAGCAGGGCATGCTGCCGGTTGGCTTCATTGAATCGTCCTTCAAGTTTTTTCCGGTCATTCCGGCGGACTTCATCCGCAAGTTCCTTCAGCTCAAGAGAAAACCGTTCAAGTTCATCGGCAATGTTCCCGCTGTTGGTCGAGATGATGTCGCGCCATATGCTCCAGGGGCTCGCGGCAAGCCTCGCCATGGAGAGAAATCCGGGTCCTGAAGACTCCAGCGCACCGGCGCACCGGGTCATCAGTGCCGTTGATACCAGTTGGGGAAGGTGGCTGATGCAGGCTGTAACGCGGTCATGCTCCTCGGCGTCCATCAGGCTGATGCGGCATCCTGCCGCCTCAAGCATTTCCCGGAGAAGCGTCCCTCTGAAAGAGTTGAGATCATCCGGCTCCCCGCAGAGAATCACCCGGCTGCCCCGAATCAACTCTTCACTGCTTTCCCGATAGCCCTGCTGCTCTTTTCCTGCCATCGGGTGCATGCCGATAAAGGGGATTGAGAGCTCTTTTGCCCGAAGGCAGATCATGGTTTTTGTGCTGGACACATCCGCCACCAGAGTGGACTTCGGAGCGAGCTCTTTGAGTTCATCCAGGAGTGCAATGTTGGTTTCAACTGGAGCGGCAAGCACCACCAGGTCGGCGCTGAAGAGCTCGTTTCTGTTGTCGGTGAAACGGTCAAGCCCAAGGCACAGGACTGCTTCGCGGTCGCTTTCGCTGAACGAAGGATCGTAGCCGCTCATGACGGGAGAGTTTTTCCCTGCCGGAACACTGGCTTTCAGTGCCTGAGGAGCGACATCCCTATCAGTCCGAGGCCGATGAAGGAGACTGTCTGATGGGCTGGCGGGTGCTCATGCAGAGGGGGAGGGGCTGGCGGCCCTGCTTCCGGGGGCCTCAATGGGCACGCCGTTACGGCAGAGCGGGCAGGATTCGGCCGGCCAGCTGTGTACCTCAAGCGAGATGACGGAGAATTGAGAGTCGGCAAGCCTGACAGTGCCGTTGCTTCGGTCGACCACGCAGCCGACGCAGCAACCTCTGCTCCTGCGGCTTCTACCAGGGCCATCACCTCTGCGACCGATCCTCCCGTGGTGATGACATCTTCCACCACCAGTACCCGCTCGTTCTTTTCAAGGCTGAAGCCGCGGCGGATGGTCATTCTGCCGTCCTTGCGCTCTGCAAAAATTGTTTTGACACCGAGCTGGCGTCCTACTTCGGTGCCGACCACAATCCCTCCGATGGCAGGCGAAATGACTGTGTCCACGCCGCTTTCCCTGAAATGGTCGGCAATGGCGCTGCAGATAGTGCCGAGATGTTCCGGGTGCTGCAGCACTTTTGCACACTGAAAGTAGGAGTCGCTGTGGCGGCCGGAGGTGAGCTTGAAATGGCCATCAAGAAGGGCCTGGGTCTCTTTGAATATGCTGAGCATTGCAGAAGTTTCCATTACTATTGCGGGACGGGGTGAAGTGGTGGTGGTTTATGGAAGGTTTTCATCTGTAAGATAAACAAGCCATGCAGGAAAAGCTACACGAAAAACAGCGCACTTACAGGCTTCCGGAGCTTTCTTCAAGGTAACGGGTGAGCAGCACGCAGGCGGCTGCCGTGTCGAGCCGCCCCTTTTTCTGGCGATCTTTTCTGCTCCCTCCCGCTGCAGCAAGAATGTGCACGGCCTCACGGAGGAGTGGTACTCATCAACCCGTTCAATTGCGACATCGGGAAACGCCTCCCCGAGCTCTGTAATAAAGCGGTCAATGACGCCGGTCATTGCGTTTGTTTCGCCTCCGGAGCTGAGCGGGTAACCAACCACGAGTGTTGCAATACCGTCCTGGCGTTCAATCTCCTCCAGCGCCCCCTGTAGCCCTTCGCGGCTGAATGTGCCCACAGGACGGGCAAATATGCGGAGTGGATCGGCCACGGCCAGTCCTATGCGTTTGGTTCCGTAATCAATGCCAACCAGCCGTTTCTTTTGCATTCCTTATCTCTGTTGTTGTTTCTCAGGCTTCTTCGCCCGTTGCCATCTCATCTGTTCGCTTCTGTCTTTTTTTAACAGTATTTTATGGGGTTGCTCTCCGAAAGGACTTTCCTCAAGCTGCCTCGCACTAAGTATAAACGGGAGAAGATCACCATGGCAAAGGTTGTCATTATCGGCGCCGGCTTTGCAGGCCATACTGCCGCAATGTACTTGGGGGACTCCCTGGGTAAAGAGCATGAAATAACGGTTGTCCACAAGTTTGATTATTTCGGATTTGTGCCCTCATGGGTATGGCTCGGTATTGATGCGGTCAAGCCCCGGAACACCGTATTCAAGTTAAAGCCGATTTATGACAAATTCAATGTGAACTTCATTCAGGGAGTGGCTGTTTCGGTCCATCCCGATAACAACCATGTGGTTCTTGAATCTGCCGGCTCTCCCTCTCAGGTTATACTGGAGTATGACTATCTGATTATTGCAACCGGCGCCACATGAATTATGATGCGACACCCGGTCTCGGACCCCATAAGTTCACCCAGTCCATCTGCCATTTTGATACCGCCATCCAGACTCGTGATGCCTACCTTGAGGCCGTGGAGCGCATGAGACGGGGCGAGCGGCGCAAGCTGGTTATCGGTACAGGTCACCCCATGGCCGCCTGCCAGGGAGCGGCATTCGAGTACATCACCAACATCCATCACGACCTCACACAAAGAGGATTGCGCGACAGGGCGGATCTTGTATACCTCTCCAATGAACCCGAAATAGGCGACTTCGGCGTTGGCGGCATCAATGTTGTGCGCCAGGACGGCAGAATTGCCCGTGGGGGCGACCTCATCGAGGATGCCATGGACGAGTTCGGTATTGAAAAAGCAGTCCGCCGCGGCGTACACTCGGTAGATGAACGCAGTATCCACTGGGAGGATTTTGAGGGCAATTATGGCCAGACCGATTACGATTTTGCCATGCTCATTCCCCAGTCGAAAGGGGTCACCTTTCCCTTTTTCGACGGTGAGGGGAACGACATCACCTCAAAGGTATGCAACCCGGCAGGTTTCATCTATGCCGATGGCATTTACGGCCTTGAGTACGACGAACTCCGCCACACACCCCAGGCCTGGCCTGCGCAATACAACCACCCGATCTATAAAAATATTTTCTCCGCCGGCATCGCTTTCGCCCCTCCCGGGCCGATCTCCCGCCCCACATCACAAAAAACGGGACAGCCATTATCGCCGGCGCCCCAAGAACCGGCATGATTTCCGGTGTCACCGGCAGGGTGGTCGCCTTCAATGTGATTGACCTGATACGGACAGGCCGCATGACCCACCGCGAACGCATGACCGAAATGCTGACCGTCTGCATAGCCTCCAACGGTAAATCCCTCTGGAACGGCTCCGCCATTGTCATGATCATCTACCCCGTCGTTCCCGACCACACCCACTACGACAACAGCGAAGGTCGTGACATGTTCGTCACCAGAGTAGAGAGGGGAATCAGCGGCGCCTGGCTCAAGCAGATGGTGGAAACCACCTTCATGCACAAATTCCAGGGCCGCATCGGCTGGCAGTACATCCCCGAATAACCAAACCACAGGAGACGCCATGAGGCCCACAACATTCCAAAAGTTCCTGATGCGCTGCCGGCTCTATCAGCTCTGGCGCTTCATCATCCTCAACATCAAAATCCTCAAAGCTGTCCATCACGAAAAAACCGCGTAAAAGTTGGGGACACTCATGACAGAGTGTACTAATTAGTACACTCTGTATGAGTGTCCCCAACTTTTAGTTTGGTCAGTCGGTGCAGGAGATTGTCCTGAGGGCGGCGGCGAGGATACGGTAGGGCTCCATTCTGGCGGATTTTGCCATATCGGCAGCGAGGCGCGGCATCCAGCGGCAGAGGTGTTCTTTCATGAATGTTTCTCTGGCGGTACGGGCATCTTTGGCGAGTGAGCCTTCCATGGATTCGGCTGAGGCGAGGAAGGCGAGGAATTCGAATTCGGTGGCAATGTGGTCAATAAGACCTGGCGCGACGGTCATTTCCCACTCACTGTAAGCTGCCTGAACGCCAATGGATGATTCTCCGAGCATGCGTTTTTCGAGGTATACCGATTCGTAGGGTACGCAGGGTGTGGTCGGGTAGCCGTTGAGGAAGAGCTGGGTATATTCACCCTGAAGCTGCTCTGTCTCTTCCTGCTCAAATGCGCCGATCAACGCCATGAATATTTCGGGGGTATCAGTCAGCTCTGTTGCGCATTTACGGAGTTCGGGCATGAAGCTTCGTTCGGGTATGCGAATGCCCTGCTGAAAAACCTGAAGTGAAGTGCCCGTTGTTGGGGATCGTTCATTGTATCCTATGAGTTAAAAGCCCGTCCGGCTCTTTTGCTGGACGGGCTTTTGGGTGTCTGTTGCCGGTTCGGGCTTGATGCCTACCAGGGGAACTGGTAGAGACCCGCCTTGAGAACATAGTACCGGAGGAGGAATCCGCCTACCAGTACGAAAATACTTGCTGCCATGAGCAGGCTTCTGGATTTCTTCGTATGGTCCGCAAAAAAGATTCCGTGGGTTTCAATGGCAAGGGGACGATGAGGCCAAGTATGAAGAAGCCGATGATGAATACCGGGCTGTGGAAAAGAACTTGTGCTGATTCTCTGGCTCCGGTGGGGAGGAAAAGGGCGAAGTTGAAGTAGGCTCCGAGGATGATCAGTTCGGTTACAATCAGGATTGCGTCCAGCTCCTCAAGCTTTGCGGCGATTTTCCACGACTCTTCGTTGTTTGAGAAGGTTGAGAGAAGGAGAAGAAACGCGGCCCCTGTCGAGAATCCGGAGATGACGAAGAGCAGCGGCAGGGCAGGTGTGTTCCAGAAGCTGATGGCTGGTGCTGCAGAAATGAGCAGGCCGGTATAGATGGCAACAAGGAATCCGGCGGCTGATCCAACGAGAGCGGCAAGGTTGTTGAAGCGCTCAAGCAGCTGAGTATGCCGGTAGGGATTTTCTTGATGATGGGCAGCAGCTTCGGCCATACCTCAAGAAGGGGTATGACATAGCAATGGCCGCAATAAAATAGAAGTTGATGAAAATAACACCCCAGAATATCCATGAGCTCGGGTTTGTGAGCGCATAAATCGCCTTCAGCGGCTGGAGCATGTCGGCAAGGAGGAAGATGGTCCCGAGAACAAGGAACCCTATCGACGACATGACAGCTATTGAGAGCATTTTGCGGTCGCACCCTTCAAACAGGTGAATGAGGCGCTGATTGCAAATGTTGCGCCGCCAAGTCCGCCCAAGAAAAGGTATGTGGCAATCTGCCAGTGCCACACTTCCTGATGAACAAATGTCATAATGGTCCTCCTCCTAAACTATGATGGGATGTAAAATACTTTCGGGGATGTTCCGAGCTGCGGGTTCAATGCCTGGCTTTGCCGCTCGTTGCCAGTTTGTGTACTTCGCTTTCGGGATCGTCGAGGTCGCCGAAAATCCTTGTATGGGTCGGGCAGGTGCTGACGCATGCGGGTTCGCGCCCCTCTGAAACCCTGTGGTCGCAGAATGTGCATTTGTCAACATGCGGCTGATCGTGCTGGTGAATTTGCCGTATACCTCTTCTTCCTTTTTCACATCCTCACCGTCGTAGGCGTACCGTGCATCGTAGGGGCATGCAATGCAGCAGGCGTAGCAGCCGATGCATCGGTCGTAGTTGACCTTGACAATGCCGTCCTCAGTCATGTATGTGGCCCCGGTCGGGCAGGCTGTGAGGCATGGTGTGTTTTCACAGTGCATGCAGAGCCTCGGCAGCAGAACTCTTCGTACATCAGGGAAGATGCCTTCAGCCTTGTCTTCGACATGCGTGCGGAACTTTTCGTTCCAGAACGGGGTCTGGTTTTCCGCCGTGCACGCAGCCATACAGGCCTGGCATCCAACGCAGGTTCGCATGTCCATTACCATTCCATATCGCGCCATAGGTGCTTACTCCTCCATTTAACTGTTGACGGGCGTGACGCTTACCGTAAATTCCTGTGACATGAACGATGCTGCTATCGGCTCGAGGCTGTAAGGCATCAGCTCGTTCAGTGCCGTTCCTTTTCCTCCTGCGACCGAGAGCATCTTGTTGCGGCTTCCGTAGGACGAAGGGAGGAAGACCGTGTCCGGGCGTATCATCTCGGTGACGAAGAGCGTTGCCGTTACTTTCGGGCCGTAGCGGAGGTTGGTTACTTCCACCTCCTGACCCTCCCGGAGGCCGAGTGCAAGCGCCTTCGTGGCGTTCATCCAGAGGCCCGTGAATGCGCCCTCTTTGGGTTTTGTCACAGCGGCAAGCACCGCGTTGTTGTTGTTGGTCGATGCGTGCGACACCACAGGAACCTTGCCGTAGGTGAAGTAGAATTCGTCCGCCTTGAGGGCGGGTTCGGGAGAGGTGTCGCTGATTACCCTCGGCACATACCCAAGAATCGGGTCAAAGATGGGTTTGCGTCCGGCTTTTTCACCGAAGGATGATAGGATCGGGCTGAAGAGCTCGAGCCGTCCGGTGGATGTCGGTACGGGGATTTTGCCCGGCATGTTCATTTCGTCAACCACCGTATCGGCGTCTTTCAGCATGAGCAGCCCTTGTCCATGATGGTCGCTTCCACCTCGGCGGCGCTCATGTGCTTGCCGGTCACATGCCCGGCAAAGTGTCCCATGGCTTCATAGGCGGTTTTCAGGAACGCCTCGTTCAGCGGTTTGCCGGCTTTTTTTTGCGGCTGCGACTTCGCGCTTCAGCATTGCATGATCAAGACCCGCGTATTCGGCTACTCCGTGGATGTAAGAGTCGAGCTTGCCCATCCCCTCGGCGATGGCGCAGAGAATGTCGGCCGTGTCGCGTGTGTCGTAGATCGGGTCGATGGCCCTGATCCTGGTCGTGAAGCCGATGCCCGTATTGGGTCCGAGCGGGTAGAGCAGGGGTTCGTTGCGCTCAAGGTAGGTATGGTTCGGCAGAATAACATCCGCATAGAGCGTCGAGTCGGAGGGCAGCACATCGACGGCTACCACGAGATCGAGGTTCTTGTGCGAGAGGATCTCCTCCCACCGCTTTGCCGGGAAGTAGTGGCGGATCGGGTTGGCCGCGTTGAGGATGATGGCTTTGATGTTGTAAGGTCTTCCGTGGTACTTCAGTTCTCCCCTCACCGCCTCAAGCAGGCCGGTATCGGCCATTGCCGGGAGGAACGCGGACTGCTTGCCGGCTTTCGCCTGCTCTTCGGCCCATGCGAACGAGAATGCGGCATGCCGTGCTTCCAGGCCTTGGGGTTGGCGAAGATGTCAAGCAGGCCGTATGCGAAGCCCATGCCGGGGCGTTCGACAGGCAGGAGGTCCTTGTCGCTCTTGCCCTGCTGCATGTTGTGCCAGGACTTCTCTGCCTTGTGGTGCAGTTCGCCGTTCATCATCCAGCCGCCGGGACGGTCAATGCCGCCGACGAGGGTCTGTATGATGGCCTGCAGACGCCGCTGGCCGATAAGGTGGTGATACCTGGCGCCCATCCAGCCGGGGTCGACCACGGCTGGTCGTGCCTGACCGAACTCGATGGCAATTCTTTTGATTGTTGCCGCAGGGATGTCGGTAATTTCGGCTGCCCATTCGGGGGTGTACTGTTCCGATTCCGCAATGAAACGGTCAAAAACGGTTGTGACCGCACGGCCTTCCCAGGTCAGGTTTTTCGGGGCGTTGAGGCCCGGCTGTATCCGTGCGCCTGATTTGGTGCGTTCGTTGGTGTTGGTGTACGCTGGTACAGCGCGGACCTCCTGGCTGATGAGGTCAAAAACATAATATGCTGAAGGGTTGCCGTCTTCGCCCTTGTCTGCAGCGAGTTGTACTGCGCCTTTTTCGTCCACAAAAGAAAGGAACGGGGCGTTGGTATGCTTTGAAACAAAGGGCCCGTCATAGAGCCTTTCGCGCAGCAGGGTGTGGAGCAATGCGAGGAAGAAGGCGTGGTCTGTGCCGGGTTTTACCGGAATCCATTCGTCAGCCTTTGATGCCAGTTCGCCCATGCGCGGGTCGAGGCATACCACTTTCGCTCCGTTTTTTTTTCGCCTGACCGAACCGGACGGCACGGGCTGTGGAAATTGCCGCTACTGAGGCGTTGTTGAGGCTGAAAAGAATATAGCGGCGTTTTCAAAGTCTACGAGAATTTCGTCGTGCACATTGAAGTTGCCGGTCACCAGATCAGTGCCGAGGTGTCCCGCCGTTACACAGTGCTGAAGGGGGATGCTACAATATTTGGTATCTGAAGGGACTGGCAGAACGGGAGACTGAAATGCATGTATGAGACGCACGCCGTCCATCCTCCGACAAGGCTGATCTCCCAGGGGTTGACCTTCTTCATTTTGCCGATGATGTGGCTGTAAGCTTCATCCCATGTAGCAGCTCTGAAGTTCCATTCCCCGCGTTTGCTTCCCTCAACCCTTATGAGAGGCTGCTTGAGGCGGTCAGGGTCGTAGGTCTGGTAGAGGCCTGCCTGCCCGCGTGCGCATATCCGTCCGCGGTTGAGAGGGCTCTCTTTATTGCCTTCAATTTTGACGGCTCGCTTGACCCCGTCAATCTCCTTCGTGGCAACATGAATGTCACAGAACGAGGAGCAGAAATTGCAGATGCTTGGAACCCAGGTGACGGTGCCCGAAACGGCGCCACCGTTTTCAGGTGCTCCCGCCTGGCTGAGGCTCCATACGGGACGAAGCAGCGACATGCCCCCAGAACACCGGCAACTTTCAGGAACTGGCGGCGTGAAATAGTTTTTTGCATAGAATTTTCTCTTCAGACAGATGAAAAAATAGCAGTGATTTCCTTGTGGAAAAGGAAGGGAGATGGGAAAACGGAGGATAGCCACTGCCGTTCTGCTGTTTTCGCCATGAAACGAAAAGACAGAAATATAACCCCGGGGGCCCGTTTCTCCAATTGTTAAATCCCGGATTCTCTCGACTTCCGCTCCATAGAGCACATGCATTGCGTGCTGCTCTCGTGTTTTCATAATGGAGTCAAATGTGTACATTTCATTCATGCAACAGATGTTTTTGCTCATCTTTCAAACGCTTTTTGCGCATGAATCCGATGTACTATTTTATTGGGGCGACGCTTTCCATCCTGCTCTCGATTTATGTGTTCATTTTTGGCACCGGGGGTAACCATGAGCTGGTCGGTATTTTTATTGGTCTCTGGGCCCGACCATCATTGCTATAGGTATTTTCAACACTCTTCTTGGGATCCATGATGAGATGTGTTGTGCACACCGGCGCATTGAGGGTCGCCAGAAGGGTGATGATGAGCAGTAGGAGCGGCTTATGATGCAGTTCTCTTCTGTTCTGCTTGCAGGGCCGGGGTTTTCTTGGTACGGTTGCCCGTTACCTGGTGGCTTTGGCGTTCAGTCCCTCCATGCCGGGGTTTCCGTTTGCTACTTTTACGGTCAATATCCTTGGGAGCTTTCTGATTGGTTTTATCAGCGAGCTTGCCGTTTCCTCCACGATGGTCTCTCCCCAGGCGCGTCTTTTTCTCGTGACAGGTTTCTGTGGGGGTTTACTACATTTTCGTCGTATATGTATGAAGCGCGTCGCTTGTCAGGGACGGCCAGTTGCTCTATACAGGGGTCTACCTTGCAGGGAGCGTCATTGGCGGGTTTGCTGCGCTCTACTCGGCACTCTTGCTGCAAAACCATGGACATGATGGAACTTGAGACCAGGGAGTTGCTGAGGGTTTTTGTGGGCGAGCATGCCCGTTTCGGCCATCGCCCTCTTTATCGAGAGATTGTCCGGAAGCTCGCCTG
>PYLN01000072.1_pt1 | contig 10724 bp, 17 predicted proteins | sample 1675811 | NCBI WGS metagenome assembly PYLN01 (sample SAMN08732055, study PRJNA438928) | Freshwater metagenome, whole genome shotgun sequencing project. | isolation source: meromictic lake | place: Russia: Kandalaksha Bay | collected 2014-09
ATGATGATGAGCTTCGTCATGATGAGCTTCGTCAAGCCACGAGGCTTGCTGAAGGCCAAACTGAATAAAAATATCTTTGCAACCACTTTTTTTTACCTCCAGGCTGGCCGTGCGCATGTATATGTAATAGCTGTTATCCCTGCCTGTCTTTCAGCCAATCCCTCCATTTCGATATTTTATGGGACAATAAGGGCATCTCTCGCGTTATTGTCCAGTTCGGTCTGCGGTCCGGTCAGTGTATATATATTTTTTATATTTATTAATAATTTATTAACATCTCCTATAGGTATTGATTTGTTCGTGAGTGTTGTGATCTCCATGCGTTATGCCCCCGTCAAAAGACATTATTCGTACCAGAAAGAGCGACGCCCTGCGTATAGCTTTAGCTCCGGTTGCCGAGTATCTCAATGATGCTGCGATTGTGGAGATTATGGTCAATGCCGATGGACGGATCTGGTCGATGCGGTCGGCCGAGGGATGTACTGTACTGGTACTGTCATGCATGCCGACGAGGTTGAACGCATCATCCGTTTGCTTGCTTCTGCTGTCAATAGTGAGATCAACGACCGTCACCCATCGCTTTCTGCCAAGCTGCCCGAGTGGGGCGCACGAGTTCAGGCCTCCGTGCCTCCTATCGTAGCATCTCCCGTCTTTTCCCTGCGCATGCCAGCCCAACTGGTTTATTCTCTCGATGACTATGTCGCTACAGGAATTCTCGAAGAAGATGATGCTTCCGTGCTGCGGAATGCCGTCAGGGAAAGAAAAAATATTCTTGTTGGCGGCGGTACCGGTAGCGGTAAGACGACATTTGTCAATGCCCTTCTCAAGGAAGTGGCGGAAACCGGGGACCGAATCTACATCGTAGAAGACAATTCCGAGCTGCAATGCGATGCTGAAAACAAGCTTGAAGTGCTTGTGCAGCCACCCGTCTACACCCATCAGCGAGCCATCATGGATGCGCTCCGGTTTCGTCCCGACAGAATTATTGTCGGAGAGGTACGGGACGGTGCGGCGCTCGAAATGCTGAAAGCCTGGAATACCGGTCATCCCGCGGGATTGCCACCATCCATGCCAATAGCTCGGTCTCGATGCTTGATCGCCTTTGCCAGCTGTGTGAAGAAGCCATGCCCCACGCGCCCCGCTATCTCATCGCGGAAGCGGTTGATATCTGTGTTCATATCCGTCGCGATGCAGATCATCCTGCCGGACGTTCAATAAGCGGGATCGTCGAAGTCCTGGGGGAAGATGGCGTGCATTGGAGCACCCGTCCGGCACGACTACCCAATAACTGGAAAGTATCGGCATAAGTTAAGCCGTACTTATGGCGACTGCTTGATGGGGATTTTTGTGTGCCATGGTATTAACAAAATATTAACACCATTTAACTCATATCGTTTTTTCTCGAAGGAACATTTCACTAACAGCCAATCCGATCCATCCTTATGAAACCACAACTTTCTGCTCGCGTTGCCCTGCTTGCCGGCATGTTGCTTCTCCTTGCTGCGCATCCCGTTTTTGCCTCGTCAACAGGCATGCCGTGGGAAACGCCGTTGAACCAGCTGCTTGATTCACTTACCGGTCCTGTCAGCAGAGTGCTTGGTGCAGTCGCCATTGTGGGGCTGGGTATCGGAGTGGCCTTCAGCGAAGGTGGCGGTATGATGCGCAAGGCTCTCTGGGTAGTCATGGGGCTTGCCATTGCATTCAATGCCCTGACATGGGGGCTTTCATTCATGGGGTTTGGTGGGGGAGTGATCGTATGACGGACGGTTATGAAATTCCAGTGCATCGGTCGCTGACTGAAGTAATCCTGCTTGGTGGGGTACCGCGTACTCCGGCAGTGCTTCTCTGGACCATTTCTGCGGCGCTTGGGTTCGGTATGCAGCAGCTCTGGGTGCTGCCGGTTGCCGTTGTCCTGCATATGATGCTTGTCGGCCTGACGCGGAGAGATCCATTCTTTTTCGATGTGTTCATCCGTGCGTTGAAATCCCCTAAACGCCTTGATCCGTAACCTTATGATCAATCTTAGACAGTATCGTCCATCTACAAACCGGTTACCGGATTACCTGCCCTGGGCGGCTCTGGTCGCACCCGGGGTTATCCTCCAGAAAGATGCCTTTTTGCAGAAGACATTCGGGTTCCGGGGTCCTGACCTGGCCAGTTCATCGCAGTCCGAGCTGGTGTCGGCCGTGGCCAGGCTCAATAATGCCCTCAAACGACTTGGTTCCGGCTGGAGCCTGTTTATCGAGGCTCAGCGTTTTCATCTTTCCGAGTACCAAGGGGCCAGCTGGTCAAAAAAAAGGACCCTGGCTGCTTGATCGTGAACGGAGAGGACAGTTTGAGGAAAAGGGGAGCCATTTTGAAAGCGCCTATTTCCTCACCTTTGTCTGGGCTATGCAGGGGATGAAAAGCAAGAAAGTCTCGGGGCTGTTTTATGACGATCCGGAATGTGAGGCCGATTCGGCGATCGAAAACCATCGTGATATAGATTTTTTCACCAAATCCTGCCATGAAATCGCCGATCTCATGCGCGGGGTGTTTGTCGATGTCGTTGAGCTCAATGACGATCAGACCCTGACCTATCTGCATAGCACGATTTCAACAAACCGCCATGTCGTGAAATGCCCGGATGTTCCGATGTATCTCGATGCCCTGCTTCCGGACCAGGCGCTGACCGTTGCGGATATCCCCATGCTTGGGGACCAGTTTATTCCGACTGTGACCATTACCGGATTTCCTTCCACGTCCTTGCCGGGAATCCTGGACGAGCTCAACCATCTGGAGATTGAGTACCGGTGGGTGACACGGTATATCTGTCTCGACAAGGACGATGCCCGTAAAGAGATTGAGAAGTTCCGGCGGCAGTGGTGGTCAAAGAGGAAAAACCTCTTCACCATGCTGAAGGAAGAAGCGACCAAGGAGCGTCGGCACTTCTTGACAGCGATGCATCCAACAAGGCTGCTGATGCAGATGCGGCTCTGCAGGAGCTTGGGGAGGACCTGGTCTCGTTCGGGCTTATGACTTGCACGGTGACGGTGACACATCCCGACCTTCAGGAAGCCATGCGCCGGATCAGGAGGATCAAGCAGGTCATCCAGAGTAGGGGGTTTACGGTAAAGGAGGAGACGCTCAACAGCAAGGAAGCCTGGCTGGGAAGTCTGCCAGGGCATGTCTATGCCAATGTCCGCCGGCCGATCGTCAGCACTTTGAACCTTGCTCACATGATGCCGTTATCGGCATCTGGGCGGGAGATCAGGAGAATTCCCACCTGCGAGAGGTGACCGGACTCGGGGCCTATCACCTCATGTGTTCAACCACAGGCAGCACTCCCTTCAGACTCAACCTGAATGTCGGTGATGTCGGCCACACGCTGGTACTGGGCCCGACGGGTGCCGGTAAATCGACGCTCCTCTCCATGCTTGCCTTGCAGTGGTTGCGTTATCCTGATGCTCAAGTGGTCATTTTCGACAAGGACCGCTCTGCCAGATCAGCGACGCTGGCGGCAGAAGGGGAGTATTACGAGCCAGCGGCCAATGATGAGTCACTGTCATTTCAGCCGCTTTCCTCGATTGACGATCAGGCGAGCGGATCTGGCTGCCGAGTTTGTGCTGCTCTTGCTGAAGGAGCAGCATGTCGAAGAAACGCCTGCAATCAAGAAGGAAATTGATTCAGCCTTGTCAATCTTGCCAGTTATGAGCGGGAGATGCGCACGTTGACGGTTTTTGCCGACCTCGTACAGTCTAAAGAGGTGCGTGACGCATTGCGCCCTTATACGATGCAGGGGAATTATGGTTCAATTTTCGATGCCTCGGAAGAAGTCCTTCCTGCCAGCCACTGGCTGACGATCGAAATGAGCGCATTGATGGCAATGAATCAGGAAGCAGTCATTCCGGCGCTGTTCTACCTCTTTCATTCGGTAGAGAGGCGATTCGATGGCCGTCCTACCCTGCTTGTGCTTGATGAAGCCTGGCTGTTTCTCAAGCATCCGGTCTTTATGAACCAGCTTCAAAGCTGCTGAAAACGCTCAGGAAAAAGAATGTCTATGTGGTTTTTGCTACGCAGGAAGTTTCTGATGCCGCAGGCTCGCCCATCATGGCAACCATTCTTTCAGCTTGCCATACAAAGATCTATCTGCCCGACGAAGAGGCCCTGACGCCAGCCATGGCAGAAACCTATACCCGTTTTGGCCTTTCTGATGCGAGATCCACCTCCTGTCTTTCCTCCAGGCAAAACGGGACTACTACTACCGATCAGTGAATGGCCACCGGGTGTTCAACCTTAACATGGGTCCGGTGGCGCTCGCATTTGCCGGAATGTCCAGTCCTGACGACCAGAAGTTCATGGCTGAGCTTACAAAAGCCGAACCACCGAGCCAATGGGCCGCACAAATGTTGCGGTACCGGAATCTTGATTGGGCAGCTGAGCTGGTTGAGTCCGTGTCCTCTGTTCCCTTGCAGTCATAATTTCTTAACCCTAACAGGCATCAGGATGAAAAGATCATTTAAGCCGTTGCTGGCGAGCACTGTTGTGCTGGCTGGATTAGCGCTCCCCATGCAGACTGCTCCCCGGGATGCCGTTGCATCGATGCCGGTAATCGACGTGGCAAATCTGGAACAAAGCATGTTGACTGCGGTTAGATCAGCACAGCAGATAGAGAACCAGCTTGAGTCGATTCGCAATCAGGTCAGAACGCTCTCAACCCTGCCCTCAAGCAGTTATGATCCCTTGCACTCGATATACGGGAACAATCTGCAGGAACTCGATGCGCTCATTGCCGATGTGCAGGGGATCAGTTTCGACCTGAACCAGATTGACGGGCAATATAATCAGCTCTACCCATCAGGGACATGGGACGGGCGGAGCAGTGCCGAGTATGCACAGTATAACCGCAGCTGGAGTCAGCAAATGATGGAGCAGCCAGAACGGCTATGCGAGGGCAAAGCGTCATTAGCAGATCAAGGGGCTATAACCAGGCAGCCATGAACATTTTGAGTGGCAGTACCGCAGCGGATGGGGAAGTCCGGCAGATTCAGGCGACCAACCAGATGCTTTCAGTTGTTTCTGCTCAGCTGAATGGGCTGACGGAAAACCTGTCTACAAGTTCACGGTTAAATGCCATGGCTGCGGCGGAAGGGGCTCAAAGAAGGGCGGCTGAGCAGGCGTATAAAGAAAAACTTATCAATGGATATGGGGGAATGAATACTACCCCAGACCCCATAACTCTTCCACCAATTAAATAAGGAGTATCAGCATGCTCAAGTCACGCTACAGGGTCAAGCAGTATGTAATGTTAGCATTATTTATTTCCGTCGCTATATGCTCGTTTGGCTGTGCACCGGGTAATGAGGAGGAAGCTCAACGAGAAAAGCGAAATGAGCAATTGTTGAAAGGATATGGAAATCGAGATACTTCTCTACATCCAATCAAGTTTCCTGCCATTAAACGATAAGGACTGACATGGATCCAGGAATTCTGACCACGACACTCAATCATTTTCTGTTAGCGTTCAGTTCGGGTTGGAGTAATCTCCAGCCAGCTATCAATTATCTCATAGCCACCCTACTGGGCATTGAGATTGTCATGATGGGCTTGTGGTGGGCTCTTGGCGGGGGCGAACAGCTCGCGGCAGTTATGAAAAAGATCCTGTATTTGGGGTTCTGGCTGTGGATCGTCAGGCAGTTTCCTCAATTGGCTAATGCCTTTGTTGGATCACTCATTCAGGCCGGGCAAATTGCTGGGGGAGGGACTGGTGGCGGCGGAAGCTTATATGATCCTTCAAATATCATCGATTATGGTATCAACACAACTGCCCCAATGGTAGATCAGATAATGAATATGGGGATCACGGAAGTCGTCAATGGGCTGATTTTAGCCTTGAGTTATATCATGATCATGCTTGCCTACATCCTGATCGCTTGGCAGATCTTTTATGCTGTGTTGGAATTCTATCTCGTTACGGCGTTGGTCGGGATTTTTCTCCCTTTCGGTTTTCTGGAGCAGACCAAGTTTCTCGCTGAAAAAGCCCTTGGAGCCGTCATCTCTTCAGGCATAAAGCTGATGGTGCTCGCCTTTATTATGGCTGTGATTGAACCGGTGTTGAGTACCCTCAGTTTTTCAGGTGACCTAACTCTCACCCAGATCTGGAGTGTGCTTCTTACAGTCGGGGCTATCGCTTTTCTGGCATGGAATGCCCCAGGAGTTGCCGCTGGGTTAATGGCCGGAAGCCCGAGTTTGAGCTCGGGGACAGCTGTTCAGAATATGATCGTCGGAGCACGGCAGCGGCTTTAGCTGCAGGCGGTGTGGTGGCAGCTACTCGATCTGCTGTTCAGGGCATCAGTGGCGGAGCAGCTGCAATGATGGGAAAAACTGGTGCTGCCGCCTCTGGCAGTGGCTCCGCCTTAGCTTCATCTGGCGCTTCAGGTGCTTCTGGTATGGGGAGTGGTGCGAGTGGAGCCTCATCCATGGGTTCTTCCTCATCACCCGACAAAGGTCCTACAGGTGGTGGGTCCGGAGGCGGCAAGGGCGAGGGCGGGGCTGAAAAAAGGCCAAGCGCCCAACTGGGCAAAGCAGGCCATGCATGCGATGCATTCTCCCGAAGAGGCAAGGCCTTCTGGGGGAAGTGCTACCCCAAAACTGTAGTCAGCAATATTAACCTCTTACCCTCGTATCCATCATGAAAGGCACTTCAAAAAAATGGTCTCCAGCTGGAGAGCTCGACACCCCGTATAAACGAGCTTCGCAAGAGTGGGATGACCGGATAGGCAGTGCAGTCGTGCAGGCTAATAACTGGCGTCTGGCCACCTTTGCAACGATTGTGTTTGTTGCCCTTCCTTCGATCTGCGGGATGATTTATCTCGGAGCACAGCCCAAGCGATGCCTCACATTGTTGAGGTTGGTGTTGACGCAGCGCTGCCTATCGGGGAGAAATTGGTAAGTCATGGGCGCAATTCAAGCCTTCGGACCCCTCGATCAAGTATCATCTGCAGCGGTTTGTCCAGAATACCCGGATGATCAGTAGCGATGCGGGGGTAATCAAGCAGCATTGGCTTGATGCATTTAAGCTGGTTACACCGAAAGCGGCTAATACCCTTTCGGCCTATGTCCAGAAAAACGATCCCTTTGTTCGGGCCGCCAAGGAAAGAGTGAATGTCGATATCATTTCAATGGTGAGGGTGTCGGAAGAAAGCTGGCAGGTGGACTGGAAGGAAAGCCAGTGGGGGACAATGGGAGAGCCTTTAGGTGAGAGCTTTTGGAGAGGCATTTACAAGGTTGTTCTCAAGAAGCCTGAAAATGAAAGGCAGCTCGAAGCAAATCCGATTGGCCTCTTTATTGATGAGTTCAACATCGCACAAATTTACAGGTAACAGTCACCCCTAAACAAGACCAGATCATGAATAAAAGCACAACGGCGATTGTCTCTCTGTTGGTGGCAGCCGGGCTTTCGGGCTCTGAAGTCCATGCAGCCCCATGGAAGGTAATCGACAACGCAAACCGTAGCGCCCAGATCAATCCTGATGCGCATGGTTACATGAATGCCATCATGCAATATGATTATGAGCCTGGGCAGCTTTATCAGGTATATGGAGCGCCTTTGCGCATTACCGATATCCAGTTTGAACCCGGGGAATATCTGACATCTGAGCCTGTTGGAGGCGATGCCATCCGATGGATCCTTGCAAGAACCAAAAGCAAGATCAACGGTATTGACCAAGAGCATATCTATGTCAAGCCGACCCGTCCGTGGCTCAAAACAACACTGAGCATCAATACCAATCTTCGGACCTATCACATTGAGTTGACCAGTTACGAGCGGACCTACATGCCGGCGGTCAGCTGGAACTACGAACAGTACAACATGCAGCAGATCCGGCAGGAGACAGAATCCTCCATCGAGCCGAAAGTGAATCTTTCCGCACTGAATTTCCAGTACCGCATCAAGGTGCAAAAGGGCGGTAAGCCAAGCTGGATGCCCGTCAAGGTCTTTGATGATGGGCAGAAGACCTTCATCCAGTTTCCGCAGGCCATGCTGAGCAATGAATCTCCAGCCCTGTTTGTACTCGGTCGGAGCGGTGACATCCAGCTCGTCAATTTCCGCCAGAAGGCTGATTACTACATCGTCGACCGCCTCTTTGATCGGGCCGAACTCATAGCCGGAGAAAAAGGCCGGAATATCATTCGAATCACCAAATCACGATAGCGATGATGGACGCGCATACCCCTAAATCACCAGGAGATCGTATGGATGATCCTCATGGCTCCAAGATTTCTCCCGATGATCCCCGTCTTCGGCTCCCGACGATGAAAAGTCGATCATTGAAAAAGGCTCCCGTCATTGTGATCGGCACCGCCCTCTTGACTGTCCTGCTGGTTGCCATGAGTCTTGCCATGTGGCCAAAAGCGAAGAAAACAGCAGTCAAGGAAGAGTCGGATACGGTTACACAGCAGTTTGTGATTCCGGATGTGGTTCGCCATGGTCCCGGCAACACCGATCCTGTAACAGCTCCATCCGTTCCCGATGACTATCCCCAGCTCGGCGAACCCTTGCCTGGAGACTTGGGCCACGCCATGATCCAGCAGGACGGATATCATGCTGGAGGCCAGTATCAGGCGGAGAGCCCTGAGGAAGCTGAACGTGATGCCGCGTTGAAAGCCAGTCCCTTCTTCGGCGCGGCAATAATACCGCAGTAGGAAGTTCAGCGGCAGGAGCTGCTTATGCTGCAACCGGGCAGGGGACATTGCCCCCAGCTCCGGCAGCAAGTCCGTATGGACGGGACCAGAATATGCAGGACAGGAAAAACGATTTTTATTCAGCAGCAGGCGGCGACGAGAAGGAATATCTCTCCAAGTCGATGCATCAGCCCGTCAGTCGTTATGAAGTGAAAGCCGGATCCATCATACCGATCCTGCTCGTGACCGGGATTAATTCCGATCTGCCGGGCAGCGTTATTGGCCTGGTGAACCAGCATGTCTATGACACCCGCTCTGGAGCATACCTCCTGATCCCCCAAGGGACCCGGGTGGTCGGCAAATATGACAGCATGGTCTCCTATGGGCAGAAACGGGTCCTCGTGAGTTGGAATCGCCTGATTCGTCCTGATGGCAGTTCAATCGTGCTGGAGAATATGCCTGGTGCTGATCTTTCTGGCAATGCAGGTTACCAAGACAAGGTGGACAACCACTTTGACCGGCTTGTCGGGGGCGTCGTGCTTTCCTCAATGCTCTCGGTTGGCGCAACGATTTCTCAAGGGACATACAGTGATAGCGATGATATGTCGACACAGCAGCGAATGGCCGCTTCTCTGGGGCAGAATGTCGCCAGTGCCGGGGGGCAGATCACCCGCAAAAACCTTGACATCCAACCCAGCCTCAAGATTCTTGCCGGACAGGCAGTTAACATCCTTGTCAACAAGGACATGATTATCAAGCCCTATAACCCATAAACCTGATACCATGCAAACACTCAACATCGACATCAAGGCGCAGCAGGAGCCCGTCAAAAAAAGCTTTATCCTGCCGAAAGAGACCGCTGATGCGCTTGATCTTTATGTGCAACTCGCGCAAAAAGAGTTTCCGAGGGTCACCGAAACAGATGTGGTCACGGCAATGCTAACTGCCCACATGAAAAAGGACAAGTTTTTTCAGGCCCAGCAGAAAAAGCGAATCGCCTATCATGCCGAAAGCCACAAAGATCTGCGGCCACTGGCGGAATGCAGGAAGAGAGCCGCGAAGTAGCCTAAAGTCCACTCAGGATCGCCCTTAATCCAAGACGCCAGCGGGGTGGAGGCGGTTCAACAGCCAGGAATACATATAAAAGCATTGGCCGGGGTAGCTCCCGGTCTTTTTATGATTTTGATAATAAGAAGAATATTATTATTCTGATGAATATTGAGTCAACTCAAAGGAGATTCGTCATGGAAATCAGTAGTGAAATTCGCACACGCATCATTGCCGCCGCAGACAAGCTGTTCGATGAGGCGGCACGAGAGAAGTTTCCCCCTGTGGATCAGGTCCGCCGACTTGCAAAGGCTGATATGAACACCACGAGTGCCGTGATGAAAGACTGGAGGCGTCAGCAAACAGCCGCATCTCCTGGGGCTGCTGCTATTGAAGTTCCGGCCCGTATACAGGAGGTCTTCCGGAATGCGCTGGCCGAAGCTTGGCAGGCAGCATTGGATATGACCAATGAGACGTTGCATGCCGCTCAGCAGGCATGGGAGTCTGAGCGGCAGGAGGCAGAGCTGTTGCGCGGTGAGGTCTCCGAGGCCTATGAAGTGCAAGCCAAGGAGTTCGATGAAGTTCGCCAGCAATTGGCGGCTGCGCTGGACCGGGCAGAGGCTGCTGAGAAGACACAGGCAGAGCAGAACAAGGAGGTGCAGGCGTTGTTAGTGGCGAAAACGCAGCTCGCAACTCATGTTGATCAGCTAACTACTGAACTCGAGGCGACCAAGGGTAAGCTGGACGCCACCCGAGCAGAGCTCGCATTAGTGCAGGCGAAGGCTGATATGAAGGTCTTGAAAGCCGTCGAGCGCTATAAGGAAGCTGCCTTGCGGCTTGATGATGTGCAGGGTGAGATGGAAGGGCTGAAGCGGGAGTCGGCTGAAGCGATCAGGAAGGCTGATCGGGCAACGAGGGACGCTCGTGAGCATGCGGCCGGTCTGGCTGGTCAGCTGGAGGCGCTTGCGGCGCATAATCGAGAGCTGATGGAAGCTTGAAGAGTGGCAATGCAG
>PYLN01000073.1_pt1 | contig 10478 bp, 14 predicted proteins | sample 1675811 | NCBI WGS metagenome assembly PYLN01 (sample SAMN08732055, study PRJNA438928) | Freshwater metagenome, whole genome shotgun sequencing project. | isolation source: meromictic lake | place: Russia: Kandalaksha Bay | collected 2014-09
CAGCGCTCCTGCCGGCCTCAACATTTACAGCAAAGCCATGTTCGGGTGCCATGAGATACTGCAGCCTGACACCATGACGGAGCATCATGCATATCCCGGCTCTCCCGTCCCTGTAGCAGCGGCCTCGTTGGTAATGAGCCCCACCCTTAGGCCGCTGAGCTCACTGCATCGTGAAACATCAAGACGGTCTATTCCACTGAGAAGCGGCTCAACCGCAAGTGCAGGAAAAGAGGCCGACCGGTCAGCAGCATGCAGCGAACATGGCAGGAAAAGGGGAAGAAGAAGAAGAAAAAAAAGAAAAGCAGGAGCAGGGAGTGAAGAACGACCTGAATTCTTTGCAATGAGTCGACAAAGACACTCAGTCATGAATGTCCCCGGGAAACCCAACGAAAAAAAGCCGATTCTCATGGGGTGAGACCGGCTTTTTCTTTGTGGTGGGGACAGGACTTGAACCTGCAACCTTCGGGTTATGAGCCCGACGAGCTACCAATTGCTCCACCCCACGGTGTTTGTATTCACAATGTAGGGAATAATCAGCAACTTCCAAACATTTATTGTACAGAGCTGCCATTTATTTTCTCTCCCTGAGGTTCGACCATATAAAGTTTTCCCGCGTCTCCCTCTACGGCAAGCAGCATGCCTTCAGACACTTCGCCGCGAATGGTTCTCGGCGCAAGGTTGGCAACGAGGAGTACATTTTTCCCTACCATCTCTTCCGGGCTGTAGTGTTCAGCTACTCCGGCAAGCACCTGACGGGTTGTTGAACCAACCTGAAGCTGGAGCTTGAGAAGCTTTGAGGCTTTCTTGACTTTTTCAGCCGAGATGACACTGGCCGCCCTGAGATCCACTTTCTGGAAATCGTCAAACTCAATCAGCGGTTTGAATTCCATCTTCTCTGCTGTTGCTCCGGCTTCACGAGCCTGTGCTTCAGCAAGCAGCCGCTCGATATTGCGGAGTTCGGGTTCAATCATGGCGTCATCTATTTTGGCAAAAAGAATTTCTGACTCACCCGAGAGGCTGTGGCCCATAGGAAGAGCTGGTTCAGTAAGGGACTTATAAAGCGGCACTCCCCTTTTGAACAGGGATTCAATGGTGCCCTGAAAGCCCAGCATGGAATGAATGCGATTTGCGGTTTCCGGAAGAACTGGATAGAGGGCAATGGAAAGCGCATGGCAGAGATTGAGCGAAAGGGCCATTGTTCTGGCGGCACCGTCGCGGTCTTCTTTAATGGCTTTCCAGGGCTCGGCCCCGGTAAGGAAACGGTTGGCGGCACGAGCTATGTCCATTGCGGCTGAAACAGCCTCACGGAAATGGAACCCTTCAAAGGCCTCGTCAAGCTGACGGATGGTGTCGGCCCAGTTGATACCAAGGCTATCCCACTCCTCACAACTGCAGGCGTGGGGCACAATTCCCTCAAAACGGGAGTTGGTAAAATCAACTGAGCGCTTGATAAAGTTACCCAGCGTATCGGCAAGCTCACCGTTTGTACGGTTCTGAAAATCAGTCCAGCTGAAGTCACTGTCCTTGTTTTCAGGGTAGTTCATCGCAATGCTGTAGCGCAGGGCCTCAGCGGGAAACTTATCAAGAAATTCACCGAGATAGACCGCGTAGTTCCGTGACTTGGAAAACTTGCGGCCTTCAAAGTTCATGAACTCTGAGGCCGGCACATTGTCGGCAAGGTTGTATATGGAGTCGCTGCGGCCTTCATTCCATGCCATGAGTATGGCGGGAAGCATGAGAGTATGGAAAACGACATTGTCTTTACCGATGAAGTTGACAACCCGGGAGTCGGGATTCTGCCAATATTCCTTCCATCTGTCAGGCGAACCCTGAAGGGCGGCCCACTCTCTGGTAAAGGAGACATAGCCGAGTACAGCATCAAACCAGACATAAAGAACCTTCCCCTCTGCGTCCGGATCCTGGAGAGGCACCTTGATGCCCCAGCTCAAATCGCGTGTAATTGCCCGGTCGTTAAGCCCCTGGTTAAGCCAGGTTCTTGTGTAGTTCAGCACATTTGCCCGCCAGTCATCGTCATGACTGCCAACGAATGCTTCAAGCTGTTTCTGGAAACGCCCAAGTGGAAAGTACCAGTGGAGGGTTTCGCGAAGCTCGGGGGTAGCATCGGAAAGTTTACTCTTGGGGTTGATGAGCTCCAGTGGCTCAAGTGAGTGCACACTGTTCACACTGGTCACCATTAGCCTCTGTATTGCCGCAGATTGGCAGGTACCCGTCACATACCGGTCGGAAAGGAATCGGCAGGCACTTGCGTCATAAAAGAGCTTTTCAGTTTTGCGCTCAAAGATCCCCTTCCCTTCTATTTCAAGAAAGAACTCCTGAGCCGTTTTATGGTGGAGCTCAGAAGAGGTTCTGCCATAATAATCAAAAGAAATACCGCATCTCTTGAAGGCCTCAAGGTTCATCGAATGATAGCGGTCGACAACATCCCGGGGAGTAATCCCCTCTTTTTCAGCAGTAATGGTAATGGGAACTCCGTGTTCGTCAGAACCGCCTATATGGATGACATCCTCTCCCTGAAGGCGCTTGTATCGGACAAAAAGATCGGCCGGGAGATAGACCCCGGCAAGATGGCCAAGATGAACAGGCCCATTGGCATAAGGAAGAGCTGTGGTGACGAGGGTTCGCTGGAACTGCGGCATGCGATTAAGGTTACGGATATTGAGTGGTCACTATTTATTTTTTGCGGGCAAAGAGGGCATTGAACCGCTCAAGTGAAAGCCTGCGTCTGCGTGAATCTTTGTCATAGAGTATGGAAACGCTCTTTCTGGTCCCGTCAACGCTATGAACAACTGCGGGACCATCGGGAGTGGAAAGACGGCTGCCAACCTGCGGCAAGCCGTTGCCGGACTGGTGAACTGTGCAGGAGTTTCCATTACCCGAAAATCCGAGACAGCATTTGGTTTTGTTGCATAGCCCTGTCATGTTGAACGCATTATTGTCATTGCCTGCCGAATCCAGATATTGAGCCTTGTCGGCAAACGGATTGGCATGAATTTTCTGCATCCAGGTTGAACAGCATATCTGGCACCCGCATGGTCCGGAAGCATTTGCGCGGCGGGCCTCTTCACGCGTTGTAATCTGCACCATCTGGATCCGTGCCTTGAATTCTCCGGCAAGATCACGCACAAGGTTCCTGAAATCCACCCTATGAAGCGATGTATAGTACACAGAGAGCTTCTGGCGATCCAGACGAAGCTCAACATCAACAAGCTTCAGTTCCAGTCCATGTCTTTTTATTTTTTCGCGGCATACCTCACGGATTTCATCCTGCTTTGTTTTAACCTCACCGATGCCAACCAGATCATCTTCACTCACAAGCCTCAGCACAACAGGAGCTGCCTCGGTTTTCCTATCGAGCCCCTTGATGAGATATTTTTTTCGGGCAATCAGCCCCGCAGTATAGACAACCCCAAAATCATAACCTCCGTCAGACTCAACAATAACCATCTGACCTACTTCCAGGGGAATGCCTGTAGTGTTACGGAAAAACTCACGAAGGCAGCCCGGCAGCTCTACCTCACAGATATCACCGATCATGTCGGTTGTCTCGTCTCCGTACAATGATGAACTTTCGTTGTGAAGAAGCTGCGAAAGGCGAAGCCTTACGCGGGCATTGTCACCTGAAAGACAACTGCAGACCACATTGCTCATACTCTTTTCTATACCCTGTTATTTCACTCTTCTCCAAAAACGCATCTTGCGCCCAATAGTCTCAACCCGCCGGTTAATGGATGGCACTCCGGTAACGAGAGTCTCCGCATTGCCAAGCTGACGGCTTACAACCATCTCCTTCAATTCATCAAGATGCGATTCAGCCGTCTTTTCCATAATCTCCCTGAGAGAATCTTTGCCCGGGCAGGTGTCGGGCATGATTTTTACCGGAGCCTGAAATGAGAGAAAAAGCTCCGGCCTCTGATCATCAAGATATTCAATCCGGCTGACAACTGAAACAAGGTAAATTGCCGGACTTCGGGCAAGCACCCGGGAAACGATGGAGGCGGTTCCGCTAAAAAAACCCAGAGGCCGGCGGTCAACATGATGAATCTCTCCCTGGGGAAAATCCATAAAGCGTTCTGCCGGATTGAAGGCTGTAGAAGGAGTTCGGCAGCATACTCAAGACTTCGGACTGCACTGCGGGGATTGCTGCGGAGAATGGAAAATGCACCGATACGGGTAAAGAACCTGTGCTTACGAAGTTGAGGCTCTTCAATGGCAATGAACAGGTTCTGGTGAAAAAAATTTTCCGTGCAGAGCTGCGACCAGAAACCATCCCACCAATATGCGTGATTGGCATAAAAAACAACTGGTACCCCCCTCTCCATAAGAGGGTTTGGGGATTCATGAAAACCCGGACCGAGTTGAAAAATCTTCTGAACTGGCGTCGTGAATACCATCCGAACCAGAGGGTATAGAGCCTGCTGCGGTTGACCTTCAACGCCACCGAAGAGTCACTCTGCATAGGTGGCGTACCTCAGGAAAAGGCTTTTCTTATACGATTGACCGCCTCCTGGAGCGAGGTGAGCGATGCAGCATATGAAAGCCGAAGATTCTCGGGCGCACCGAAAGCATCACCAGGAACGGTGGCAACAAAGTGCTCCTTGAGAAGATATTCAGCCACATCTGCAGAATCATTCATGACCCTGCCACCAAATGTTTTGCCAATCACCCCCTGATGGAGGGAAAAATGTAAAATGCACCTTCCGGAAGGGTGGCTTCAATACCGGGAATGCTGTTGAGCTCTCGATACATAAAGTCCCGCCGCTTCTCGAATTCAACCCGGCGCTCTTCCACAATACTCTGATCACCCGTGAGAGCTGCGACGGCAGCCTTCTGTGCCATGGCATTGGGGTTGGATGTGGTCTGCGACTGAATTTTATCGCAGGCATCAATAATCCATTTCGGCCCGGCAATGTAGCCGATTCTCCAGCCAGTCATGGCATAGGTTTTCGATACTCCATTGCTGACAATAGTCCAATCCTTCATTGCCTCAACCCTGGCTGGTGAAAATGGCCGCACTCCACCGTACACAATCATATCATACATCTCATCGGAGAGAACAAAGATTTCACGCCCTTCAAGAACCTCCATAAGAGCCCTCACCTCCGACTCGCTGTACACAGCACCGGAAGGGTTTGAGGGTGAGTTGAGCACCAGCATTTTGGTAGCCGGGGTTATTGCTGCAAGCAGCAGTTCCGGAGTCATTTTATAGTTATTCTCAATCGTCGTTTCAACCGTTACGGGAGTAGCACCGGCAAGACGGACCATTTCGGGAAAACTGACCCAATAAGGGGCGGGAACTATGACTTCGTCACCTTCCTGGCAAAGGGCAAGAAAGGTATTGGCCAGCGTCTGCTTCCCTCCGTTGCTTACCATGATCTGGTTTACGGGAAACTCCAGCCCGTTATCACGGCGAAACTTGGCCGCAATGGCCTGCTTCAGCTCCAGAATACCCGAGTTTGCCGTGTAACGGGTAAAGCCTGCGGAAATTGCGGCAATACCAGCCTGGTTGACAAAATCCGGAGTCGGAAAGTCAGGCTCTCCAGCTGAAAGGCTGACAACATCAGCCCCATCAGCCTTCATGGAGTTTGCAAGAGCTGAAATACGCATGGTCTGTGATTCCTGCATGCTCTTGACCCTCTTGGTCAGGTATTTATCAGCCGGCGAAAGAGAAGTCGACATTGGGTATAGATATTTTCGTTACAAGAGAAATGAATTCGATGCCGTCATGAACAAGAGCCAGAAGCTTCTTCGCGCTTCCGGTCCAGCATTTTCAGCACCGTCGGATGAACAAACTTGCTGACATCACCACCAAGCATGCCGACTTCCCGTATGATTGATGAGGCAACATAGGTGAACTTGACATTAGGCATAAGAAACACTGTGGTGGCTTCAGGGTAAAGATGGCGATTGAGAAGTGAAAGCTGAAACTCATACTCAAAATCCTTGACCTGGCGCACCCCTCTGATAATGGCGGTTGCCCCTGCATTGCGGGCATAATCGGCAAGGAGTCCATCATGGAGTACATCAACATGCACTCCATCAAGACCAGCCGTGATCTCCATAATCATCTCACGACGCTCCTGAAAGCTGAACAGTGTCTGTTTGCTGCTATTGACGGCAATAACCACCGTCACATCGTTAAAAAGAGTAACCGCCCTTTCAAGAACATCGAAATGGCCGTTGGTAAAGGGGTCAAAAGTCCCCGGATAAATAGCCTTCTTAACTTTCAGAGTCATTGCAGGGGCGTTCTGGGTGCTGAAAAAATGTAACTCTTGTCATCCCGTAATCTTTATGAAACCGGTAATACGCAGATGCTGTCAAGTCAAGTCGCGCGCTATGCTCAATAAGGAGAAACCCGTCCTCACTGAGGCCGCCCTCATCCATTATGCTCTCAATCAGCCCGTTATAATCCTGCCATGAATAGGAGGATCGCAGAAAACAAGATCAACCTCACCGCTGTTTCGGCACAAAAAAGCAGGCACATCTTCGTCAACTATGCTGACTGATCTTCCAAAGCAAGCTCTCGGGCAGTCTCCCGAAGTGAACGGAGAGATTCGGGGTGACGGTCAACAAAAGTGACTGATGCCGCACCGCGACTGAGTGCCTCAAAACCAAGCGAACCAAACCCCGCAAACAGATCAAGAACCTTCGCTTCCTCAAAAGTAAACCTGTGCAGGAGTGTGTCAAAAAGGGACTTTTTGACACGGCTGCTGCAGGGACGGACATCCTGCGACGATGTCGTTCTTATTTTTCTGCCCCTGTATGCACCTGCGATTATCTGCACGCTGTGATTTTCTGCTTAAAAGTCTCCGTATGGGGTCTCCGAAAGAATCTCAAGCGCTTTTGCAGCATCCTCTTTTGATGGCGGTTTTCCGTGCCAGTTGGTATTGTCGGGCATGGTTCCCTCAAAAAACGGTACGCCCTTGCCCATAACTGTAACGGCCAGCACAACAGAGGGCCTGTCGGAGGATCCAGCTGCCTTGATTTTCCCTATGGTTGCTATGAAATCCTCAATATCATTGCCATCGCAATGGTAAACATCCCAGCCGAAAGACTTCCATTTATCGGCAAACGGCTCAATTCCCATCACGCTGGATACCTCGCCATCAATCTGCTGATTATTGAAGTCCACGATCCCGATGAGATTGCCAAGCCCGAAATGGGCTGCACTCATGGCCGCTTCCCATATCTGACCCTCCTGGCACTCACCATCCCCCATCAGGCAGAACACCCTGCCGTCACATCCATCCATCTTCATCCCCCTGGACGCTCCAACGGCAACCGAAAGCCCCTGGCCAAGAGAGCCGCTGGCTATCCTGATACCCGGAAGTCCCGATTCACAAGTGGGATGACCCTGCAGATAGGAGTTGATTTGGCGAAGTGTTGCAAGCTCCGCAATGGGAAAGTATCCCGACCGTGCCAGCACGCTGTACCATACGGGAGCAATGTGTCCGTTGGAAAGATAGAGGAGGTCCTGACCATGATGATCCCCAAAATCATGCGGGCGATGGTTCAGCACACGAAAATAGAGCGCCGTGAAAATATCCGCCATCCCAAGCGAACCGCCAGTATGGCCCGAATTGGCAAGGGAAAGCATTCTGACAATATCGCGCCTGACCTGACGGGCCATAACTTTAAGGTCATCAAGAGTGGCAAGCTGGAGCAGCTCACCTTTTTTTTTCTGCCGGATAGCGTTTTCTGATCTTGTGCCATGGGGTTACTGCAGCTTTCAGTTGAAATGGATTGTTTCGGGAACAACAATTTTAAAGGTACAGGGCTCACTGGAAATAACAAAAAAAAAGTCAATCTTCCCTTTGTTTTCTCCTCTTCATATAACGCCGTAGCGAAAAAATCAGCAGCAGAACAGTACCTGCGGTAACAGGAAGCGAAAAAAGTGTGGCATACCGGCCAATATGCTGCCAGTTGTCCCCCAGAAGTGCGCCTGAGTAGAGAAGAAGCACATTCCAGGCAAAAGCACTCACCGTTGCAGCACCCAGAACCCTCATCACCCTCAGGTGCATCAGACCGGCCATGATGGAAATGACCGCCCTTGACCCGAAAAGAAAACGGTTGAAAAGAACAGCAATATATCCGTGCGACGCATACTTCCGACGCAATGCAACCATGCTTGATGGAGGGAACAGCCTATAGGCGCCTCTTGAGAGCCAGTGTCTGGCTGTTGTTTCACCTTCGGCATAGAGCCTGATGCCAAAATGCCGGCTGAGAAGAAACAGAAGCATGAAACCGGCAGTTGAACCCAATGAGGCTGACACCAGTGCACCGGCAAAAGAGACCGGGCTCAAACTTATCAGCGAACCAATGAATGCAACCGGCAGATCTCCGGGAATGGGAGGGAAAACATTTTCGAGAAAAGCTATCAGAAAAAGAAAACCATACACGGCATTAGGGTCTGCCTGCTGAAGCCAAAGAAACGCAGCTTCAAACATAAGCCGCCCCCCGCATTGCTGCTCTCTTGTCCCGATACATCATATGTTCAGTCCAGCTCAAGTACTCTGCGCTGCACCTCGGTGTATGCATCCTCCACACCACCAAGATCAAACCGGAAACGGTCCTTGTCCATCTTCTCATCAGTATCAAGATCCCAGAACCGGCAGGTGTCGGGCTGATTTCATCGCCAAGCAGAATTTCTCCCTTATGGCGCCCGAACTCAAGCTTGAAATCAACAAGTTTGAGCCTTCTGTCGGCAAAAAACGTTTTCAGCACATCGTTGATGGCCCCGGCCCGCGATTTGAGAACCTCCAGTTCATCCATTGTGGCAACACCAAGAGCAACTGCATGCTCAGCGATCATCAGCGGATCATCAAGATCATCATCCTTGAGATAGAACTCTACAATCGGCCTGGCAAGAACGGTTCCTTCGGTAAATCCATAACGCCTAACCAGTGAACCGGCTGCAATATTGCGGACAACAACCTCAACCTTGATGATGTCAAGTCGACGGCAGAGCATGTCACGATCTGACAGCTTCTCCACAAGATGGGTGTTGACGCCATGCTCTTCGAGCATGGTGAAGAGCCTGCAGGAAATGGCATTGTTCACCACCCCTTTATCAGCAATTGAGCCCTTCTTTTTGTTGTTGAATGCCGTTGCGTCATCCTTGAACTCCTGAATGACAAGATCAGCATCATCTGTCAGAAAAACTTTTTTGGCCTTGCCTTCGTGAAGCAATGTAGTCTTGTTCATTATCATAGTTCAGCTGTGCTTTGGTGTTGTCAATTGTTATGAATAAATAAGGCGAAAGAAAAAGGGAGAACTCCTGTAATGAAAAATCAGTGACCGGAAGGAGTGGCGGACGCCGCCTGCTGCACCGCACCGGTAAGGACAATGGTGATCTGATCATCAGTCAGCCCTTTATCCTTGAGAAAGTTCATGAACCGGAAGACGCCCAAATCAGAAAGCATTGCGCCGGGCTGGTCTTTTTTACTCAATCCGCGCGCACGGCCATACTCTTCTGAAGTGGTAATCCAATCGTCAATAAAAGGCTCTGACTTCCCTTTTTCAAGAAAATAAGCTGTCACAATCTTCACCACATCCTCTCTGGTAGGATCAGGATGGGCCTGAAACATCATCTGCATCTCTTCGGAAATTCTGGCCAGAACAATTGCCGCTTCCCTGTCAAGAGTCTCTTCAAGAATATCTTTTGCGCGATTCTTGACATCTTGTTTCTGGGCCATACGGACTCCCTTCGTCAGTAGATGAAATAAAAATTGATAACCGTAAAAATCCCGGTTAAGTTACATAATCAAAATGGTAAAGAAAAAATAAACCATGATGGCGGCGCATGCAAAAAATATACTCACTTTTATTCTTGGCACTGCTTCTCTTTATTTCACACCCCTTCGTTTCAAAAGCAAACCAACCAGAAACAGAGCCCCTCGTTTTTATGTGGTGGAATCTGGAAAACCTGTTTGATACCCTTGATGACCCATCCACAAACGACAGCGACTTCACTCCATCAGGAAAACTCCACTGGACTGAAAAAAAACTGAAAACTGAAACAGCTGCGCATCGCGTTTGTCATTTCAGCAATCGAAAAGCATCCAGACTACAGAAGGTTCCCTGACATTGTTGCCGTCTGTGAAGTGGAAAATGAGGCTGTCCTGAAAGCCACCATGGCCAAAGTTCCCAAAGTACACTATAAAACCCTGCATCATGACTCTCCCGACATCCGCGGTATCGATGTGGCCTTGCCTACAACCCGAAAACTCTCGCCCCGACAGGAATGAAAACCTACTGCGTTCCTCTTGAGGGACGACCGACAAGAGATATTGTTGTAGCCGGCTTTACAGCTGGAGGCCGCCCGCTTCACCTGGTGCTCAACCACTGGCCTTCCCGCGCATTCGATACCCGATGGACTGAAAAAAAACGCCATTGCGGCAGCCACCGTTGCCGGCAATAGTCGACAGTCTTCTGCAGAGAAATCCACAGGCGGACATCAT
>PYLN01000074.1_pt1 | contig 10435 bp, 12 predicted proteins | sample 1675811 | NCBI WGS metagenome assembly PYLN01 (sample SAMN08732055, study PRJNA438928) | Freshwater metagenome, whole genome shotgun sequencing project. | isolation source: meromictic lake | place: Russia: Kandalaksha Bay | collected 2014-09
TAAACCTTTCGAGAAAGCCCTCCGGTTCCTTCCGTTTCTTGCCGATAGGGAGCTGCTTGGTTCCGCTGTTCAAATGGCGGGGCTGCTTTCGGGGGGGCTCCGGGGCCGGCGGCCGGCGGTGCAGTGACATGAAGGCGTTGCATTCGGGGGCGGTTCTCTGTATATACTTTCTTTGCCGGAGAGTTCCGGTGTCATGAAATTATTTCCAGAAGGTATGAGGGTTCCGGTTTCTGAGGAGGCGATGCATGATGCACTGCAGAAGGTATTCGGGTTCAAGGGGTTCCGGCCGAATCAGCGGGAAGTTGTCCGGGCCCTTCTTGATGGGAGAGATGTTTTTGCCGTAATGCCGACGGGTGGCGGCAAGTCACTCTGCTATCAGCTCCCGGCGGTTCTGCTTCCGGGTACCTGCATGGTTATCAGTCCCTTGATTGCGCTCATGAAAGATCAGGTAGACGGGGCGAGAGCAAACGGCATTCGTGCAGCGTATCTGAACAGTTCTCTCTCTCTGGCTGATCGCCGCAAGGTTCTTGATGAGCTGGAGTCAGGTTCACTTGACCTCCTCTATGTGGCCCCCGAACGCTTTGCCCTCGATTCTTTCCGGAAGCTGATCGGGAAGGTGCCCGTCAGCATGGCGGTCATTGACGAGGCGCACTGCATCTCTGAATGGGGGCATGATTTCAGGCCTGATTACCTCCAGCTCTCTTCTCTGGTCACCATGTTCCGGGATGTTCCCGTGGCGGGCTTTACCGCTACCGCCACCCAGCGGGTGCAGCTCGATACTCTCCGGCGGCTGGCTCTTCGTGAGCCCTTTACGGTCAGGGCTTCGTTTGACCGCCCGAACCTTACCTATTCGGTCCTTTTCAAGGATGGCGTGGATGCACAGATTGTTTCACTGCTTCGGGCCCATTCCGGCAAGGCGGGCATCATCTACCGTACCAGCCGTAAAAGTGTCAATGATACTGCCGCCATGCTTCAGGCCAAGGGGTTTCGGGCTCTTGCTTATCATGCGGGTCTGGGTGATGAAGAGCGGGAGCGGAACCAGAACGCCTTCATCCGTGATGAGGTTGATGTTATTGTTGCAACCATAGCGTTCGGTATGGGTATCGACAAGTCGAACATCCGGTTTGTCATTCATGCCGACATGCCCAAAAGTATTGAGAATTATTATCAGGAGACAGGCAGGGCCGGTCGTGACGGCGAGCCAGCGCACTGTACCTGCTGTTTTCGCAGGGTGATCAGGCAAAACTGCGTTTTTTCATTGACACCATGGAAGACGAAGGGGAAAAAGCCCGTGCGCTTGAGGCACTCCGGAAGGTGGCATCTTTTGCCTCGTCGGGGGTATGCCGGCGCAAAGCTTTGCTGAACTATTTCGGGGAGCAGTACAGCAAGGAGAACTGTGTTCGTGCGATGTCTGTCTTGGCCATTTCAGGAGCGTTGACTGCACGGTTGAAGCGCAGATCCTGCTGTCGGCAATTGCACGCACCGATGAGAGGTTCGGAGCTGCGCATATTGTTGATGTGGTTGTTGGAAGCAAAAACAGGAAAGTCAAAGAGTGTGGCCATGACCGCATTAAAACTTACGGGGTCGGCAAGGGGAAAGATAAAAAAGTTCTGGCGGCAGCTCATTGATGAACTGCTTGCACAGAATGTGATTGCCAAGGCTGAAGGACTTTATCCTGTGCTGATGCTGTGTGAAAAGGCTGTCGGGGTGCTGCGCGGTGAAACAACGGTTTCCATGGCACTGGAGGTGGTGGCAAAATCGGCGGCCGGGACTGCTGCCGAGGGGGATGACCAGAAGGGAGACCCCCTTCTTTTTGAGCAGTTGCGCTCGCTTCGCAAGGTTCTTGCCGATGAGCAGGGAATAGCCCCCTATCAGTCTTTACAGACAGGACGCTTCGCCTGATGTCTTCTCTCTGTCCCCGAAGTGGAGCGGAGATGCTTTCGGTCTCGGGTGTTGGCGAGGTGAAGCTTGAGCGATACGGCAGGCAGTTTCTCGGGCTCATTGACCGTTGGCTGCTTGATCATCCGGCTGAAGAGGGGAGGGATGTGGCGCAATGCTGATGCTGTATAAGATTCTGCCGCTGCTGCTGCTTCCGCCAGGGCTCTCGATTCTGCTGGTAGCCGCTGGCATGGTGCTTCATCGCCGATGGCTCGTATGGATGGGAATCGGACTGCTCTGGCTCATGTCGATTCCTGTTGCCGGAGATGGTCTGATGCGCGTCCTTGAGGGTCCCGGCCGGCGGGTCGCGGTTTCATCAATTGCTCCAGCGGAGGCTATTGTGGTGCTTGGCGGAATGACATTGCAAATTCCCGGGGCACCGTCTGGCGAATGGGGTGATGCCGCCGATCGGTTCGAGGCAGGTGTTGACCTGTTTAGGGCCGGCCGGGCGCCGCTCCTGGTTTTCACCGGGGGCCGGCTGCCGTGGCGGGAGAATTTCGAGCCGGAGGGGGAGCTGCTCCGACGCCGTGCCGTTCTGCTCGGGGTGCCGGCGGATGGGGTAAGGGTAACTGGTATTGCCGGCAATACGGCAGAAGAGGCCCGTGCTGCCGCAAGGCTTCTTGGGCCGAACAAACGCATTATCCTTGTCACCAGTGCATTTCACATGACCCGGTCGCTTCGGCTGTTCCGTTCTGCCGGGTTCACTGTGGTGCCCTTCCGGGTGGATTACCGGGTCCAGCCTTCAGCCCGCACTACCATTCTCTCGTTCATCCCGGATCCCGAGGCTTTGCAGCTGTCATTCACGGCGTTGCGGGAGATGATGGGAATTGCGTGGTATCGTGTGCTTCTTTTGTGAGAATTCGACTGTTTTTTGTGATTTTTGCTATTATTTTTGATCCCGGGAAGGGTATTTGGTTTGGCAGTGATTACATTCCTTGCCCTTGTGGCCAATGTTTTACGCAGTGAGGCGTCGGAATTGAGGGGAGTTTACGGGCTCCCGAGGAGGGCCGCCTTAAAATTTTTGTCCGTTAGGATCCTTGTCTATGATTGAAGAGTTGAATCCGCATTGGTATGCGGTCTATGTCCGTTCCCGTTACGAAAAAAAGGTTCATCAGTGGCTGGAGGAAAAGGAGTTGACCAGTTTTCTTCCGCTTCTTGAAACCATGCGGCAGTGGAGCGACCGGAAGAAAAAGGTATACGAGCCGTTGTTTCGCGGTTATGTATTCGTGAATATCGATATGAAGCACGAGCATATAAAAGTGCTTGAAACTGAAGGGGTTGTGAAGTTCATCGGCATTGGCCGGAACCCCTCTGTCATCAGCGAGCGCGATATTGAATGGCTCCGTACTCTCGTCAGGGAGCCTGATGCATTGCACCAGACTGTCTCAACCATGCCTGCCGGCCGGAAGGTTCGGGTGCTTGCCGGTCCCTTCAAGGATCTTGAAGGGATTGTGGTCAAACAGGGCCGTGAAGACAGGATGGTCATCTTTTTTGACAGCATCATGCAGGGCATTGAGGTCAGCATCATTCCTGATTTTCTGCTGCCGCTGTAAGGGTTTTGAGTATCCTTGCGAGTGCGACCTTTTGTCGGATAAGTACACTCAGTCATGAGTGTCCCCAACTTTTACGGTTTTTTTTTAGATGGCGAGCCAGGTTTTGAGTTCTTTTTGCTGTGTGGGAGTTGGTGAGGGTGAGGGGGGTGCCTTCGGCTACTATGTGGCCGCCGCCGTGGCCGCCTTCGGGCCGAGGTCGATGATCCAGTCGCTGTTGCCGATGATGTCGAGGTTGTGTTCAATGATGATGACGGTGTTGCCTTTGTCGACGAGGCGGCGGAGGACTTCGAGGAGGTGCTGGATGTCCTGGAAGTGGAGGCCTGTTGTGGGTTCGTCAAGGATGTAGAGGGTTTTGCCTGTCTGGATTTTGGCGAGTTCGGCTGAGAGTTTTATGCGCTGGCTTCGCCGCCGGAGAGGAGGGGGGAGGGCTGGCCGAGCTTGAGGTAGCCGAGTCCGACGCTCTGCATGGTGGCGAGGATGCGGCGGATGCGGGGGAAGTCGGTGAAGAAGTCGGCGGCTTCGGTGATGGTCATGTCGAGAACATCGGCAATGGATTTCCCGTGGTATTTGACGAGCAGCGTTTCGCGGTTGTAGCGTTCCCCTTTGCAGTTTTCGCATTGGACATAGACATCGGGGAGAAAGTTCATCTCTATTTTTCGGGTGCCTGCCCCCTGCATGCTTCGCATCGGCCTCCTTTGACATTGAAGCTGAACCGGCCGGCTTTGTATCCGCGTATCTGGGCTTCGGGCAGGCGGCTGAAGAAGTCGCGGATGAAGGTGAAGACTCCGGTATAGGTGGCGGGGTTGGAGCGGGGGGTGCGTCCTATGGGGGACTGGTCTACGCCAACGACTTTATCGATGTGTTCAAGCCCTTCAATTGCTTTGTAGGGGTAGGTGAAGAGTTTGGATCGGTAGAAGTGGCGGGCGAGTATAGGGTAGAGGGTTTCGTTGATGAGGGTCGATTTGCCTGAGCCGCTGACACCTGTGATGCTGACGAGGGAGCCGAGGGGATGCGGAGATCGACCTCTTTGAGGTTGTTGCCGGTGCAGCCTGTGAGGTTGAGAGAGTGCTCCGGGGCTTTTTTCTGCTCGGGCTCTGCTGCACATGCGACCTTCAGTGAACCGCTGAGGTAGCCGGCGGTGAGTGAGCGGGGGTCGAGGGCATCGGCTGTGCCTGAGTGACGATTTTTCCGCCATACTCTCCAGCTCCGGGCCCATGTCGATGATTTCGTCGGCTGGAGCATGGTGTCGCGGTCGTGCTCAACGACGAGTACTGTGTTGCCAAGGTCGCGCAGGCGGAGAAGGGAGGCAATGAGTTTGTGGTTGTCGCGCTGGTGAAGTCCTATGCTGGGCTCATCGAGAACATAGAGAACACCGCTGAGTTGTGATCCGAGCTGTGATGCGAGCCGTATCCGCTGGGCTTCCCCTCCTGAGAGGGTTTGTGAGCCGCGGTCAAGGGTGAGGTAGTCAAGGCCTACATTGAGCAGGAACCGGAGCCGTTTTGTGATTTCGTGCAGGACAGGCTCTGCAACCAGCTTTTCTTTTGCGCTCAGTCCTCCTTCAAGTGTGCTGAAGAAGTCGAGGCATTCCTGAAGGGGAAGGGATTCGGTTTCTGCTATGTTGAGGCCGTTGATTTTTACGAGCAGGCTTTCACGGCGAAGTCTTGCTCCGCCGCACTCGGGGCATGGCATGCGGACCATGTAGCTTTCTGCCCATTCTCGGATTTTCGGGGTGGAGGCGTTGCTGCTGATCTCTTCAACATAGGGAATGGCTCCGGGAAATTTCTGCGGGTAGGATGTGTCGAGTCCGGAGTTGCTGTAGGTGACATCAAAGGCTCTGCTTCCCGATCCGTGTAGCAGAATCTCAATTGCTTCGTCGGGAATGTCGGCAATTGGGGTGTCGAGGTTGAAGCTGTATTCGCGGGCGATTGCCCGTATGATCTGCCAGATGTTTCTTTTTCCGGGTTTGCCGAGTGGGTCGAGCCCGCCTTCGTTCAGGGAGCGAGTGGGATCGGGGAGTATCAGTTGCGCCGAGAGCTGCATGAGTTCGCCAATGCCGTTGCATTCGGGGCATGCACCGAAGGGGGAGTTGAAGCTGAAGTGGTTTGGTGCCAGGGTGTCGACGGGGACGGAGCCGTCGGAGTAGGCGTAGCGGGTGCTGAAGACCATCTCTTTCATTTCCGGATCGAGCGGGTCGCAGGAGAGTGTTGAGCGATGTTCGGAGTTTGCTATGGCAAGAGCGACTGCTTTGGTAATGCGTTCCCGAAGATCGGGGGCGAGGGCCAGACGGTCGACAACAAGGTCTATGGTGTGGGTTTTGTAGCGCTCGAGCTGCATGTTTTTTTCGAGCTCGCGGTACTTGCCGTCAACGCGGACGCGCAGCCACCCTTTGAGCATGAGCCGTTCAAAGAGTTCGCGGTAGTGGCCTTTTCTTCCGGTAACGAGGGGAGAGAGAATCTGTATTTTGGTGCCTTCCTCCAATGCCATGATGGAGTCGACAATGCTCTCTTCGCTCTGTTTCTGGAGCATCTGGCCGGTTACGGGGTCGTACCGTCGGCCGGCTTTTGCGAAGAGCAGCCTGACGAAGTCGTGAATTTCAGTGATGGTGCCGACGGTGGAACGGGGTGAGCGGCTGGTGCTTTTCTGGTCGATGGCGATGACGGGCGAGAGCCCTTCAATGAAGTCGACATCGGGCGTTCGATGTTGCCGATGTACTGGCGTGCATAGGGGGAGAGGGTCTCCATGAAGCGCCTCTGCCTTCGGCGTAGATGGTGTCGAAGGCGAGGCTGGATTTTCCTGAGCCGCTGAGCCCGGTAATGACAACAAACCTGTTGCGCGGGATTTTGAGTGAAATGTTGCGGAGGTTGTGTACCGTGCACCTTGTATGGTGATGTGGCTGAATTCCATTCGGTCTGTTATCGTCTGTTGCTTCAAGGGGTGAAAAGGATAATAACGCTAATTCCTGTCAGTATGCAAGATGAAATCATTGTATGGTGAAGGGAAGAAAATGCCTATTTTGAAAAAAATGATAAAAAGCTCTTATGGATGAACTGCAGTATGGGCTGACGGGCGCGACGCTCGGGGTTGTTTTTTTGCAGATTCTGCGTATTTCAGTTCCCTATGTGCTGACCTCCGTCGGGGCGGTTTTTTCGGAGCGCGGCGGGGTGGTGAACCTTGCGCTTGAGGGACTGATGCTGGCTGGCGCGTTCGGTGCGGCTGCGGGGCAGCATGTTTCCGGTTCGGTGTTGGGGGGCATGGCAGGCGCTCTTCTGCTCGGTCTTCTGGTCGCTCTTCTGTTTGCATTCATTACCGTTACCCTGAAGGCCGACCAGATTGTTGCGGGTATTGCCGTCAATATTCTTGTGATGGGTGCGACACGGTTCGGTCTGGTGCTGCTCTATGGCAGTTCCATCAATTCTCCTCGCATTCCCGGCTTGAGAGCGGCCTCTCTTTTTCTTGACCCGCTCTTCCTTGCTGCTCTCGTTTCCGTTGCCGCCGGATACTGGATTCTCTACCATACTCCTTATGGCCTTAGGCTGCGTGCGACAGGTGAGGACGCTGCAACGGCGGACAGTGCCGGCATCAATGTGCAGGGCATGCGGTATTCGGGGGTGCTTGTTTCAGGCCTTCTCGGCGCTCTTGGCGGTGCGTTTCTTGTGTTCCAGCAGCATACCTTCACCGACAATATGACGGCCGGCAGGGGGTATATTGCTTTGGCGGCAATGATTATCGGGCGGTGGAACCTTTGGGGGCGGCACTTGCGAGCCTGTTTTTTTGCCGCTGCCGAGTCTCTGGAGATATGGACCCAGGGCGGCTGGATTCCTTCGCAGCTGCTGCAGATAATTCCCTATGTGGTGACGCTGCTTGTCCTGGCTGGTTTCATGGGCCATTCGGCCGCTCCCCGAGATGCGGGCGTCCCGTTTTATAAAAACCGCCGTTCAGAGTAGCCTGGCAAGTTCTTCAACCAGCCGGTCAATGCCTTTTGCCACTTCGGCGATGGAGGGGCCCAGCATGTAGGCGGGTGTGCTGACCACTTTCCCTTCGTTCCAGACGATTGCATTCCATACCGGGCAGTCGACATGCCGGGCTCCCATTTTCTCAAGATCTTCTGCTGTTGAGGGGTCGTTGCCGATGGTGAGCGGGGGGTGTTCTGCTCCAAGGACTTGTGCGGCCAGAGCGGGGGCAATGCAGATGAATCCGATGGGTTTTCCTGCAGTATGGAACGATCGTATTGCGTGGGCGACATCTGGATTGAGGCTGCATTCGGCTCCTTTGAAGGCGTAGTCGCTGAGGTTTTTGGCGGCTCCGTATCCTCCCGGAAGAATCAGGGCGTCGAGCTCAAGGGTGTCAATAAGCGCAAGGTCGGTGACGGCTCCCCGTGCGATGCGGCTGATTCGTCGAGTACATTGCGCATCTGGCCTTCCTCCACTTCGCCGGTGCGGTGGTTGACTGTATGGGTCTGCGGTATGTCGGGGGCGAGCATGACGCTTCAATGCCGGCGCGGTCGAGGGCAAGCAGGGTGAGGACAGCTTCATGGATTTCCGATCCGTCAAGGAATCCGCAGCCTGAGAGAATGACACCTGTTTTTTTCATTGCTATGGTGATGGTTTGAGGTTGTGGGTTTTCCGTCCTGTTTCAGTATATCCAGGGAATGAATTTTTTCACTTGTTTCCGGTAGTCGCTGTATTCAGGATGGCGCAGGGTGAGCCACCGTTCTTCGCGGGAGGCTTTGAAGCTGAAGAAGCGAGGGCCAGAATGGTGAGGAGCATGTGCGAGAGGCTCAGGCTGAAGATGCTCCATCCGGTGGCCAGCAAGAGCTGGCTGCTGTAAAGCGGGTGACGCACAAGGCTGTAGATGCCTGTGGTGATGAGGCGGCTGTGCTCAACCGGATAAGGAAGGGGTGTGAGTACCTCTTTCAAATGGCGGGAGCCGAGTGAGCCGAAGATCATTGCTGCTATGGAGAAGAGAATCAGGACAGTCCAGCGCAGGGGTTCGGGAATGAAGCTGGCGAGTGAGTCCGGGACCGCAGGCATGACAGGAAGGGCGATGAAGCTGAAAATCAGGAGGAACTGGATTGCGACAAGGTATTCTCCCCGTTTGCCGGGTGGCTGGTAATGAGGTGCAGCAGTTTTGTTTTGCATGAATTTCGTGTGATTTTGTATCTTTAAAGTTACAGAAAGGTATGATATTTGCAGTCAGAAGTTATCTCTGCGCTGTATTTCCAACCATTGTTTTTATTAGACAATTCCTCCCATGATTCAACCTGAAGAGTCGTTGCTTCTCGTCATTGATGTCCAGGGACGGCTTGCGGCAAGCGTTGCTGGAAGCGACTCCCTCATTGCAGCGGTTTCGCGTATGGTTCGGGGCTGCGCTGTGCTTGAAGTTCCGGTTATGGTGACCGAGCAGTACCCCAAAGGGCTCGGAAGCACTGTGGAGCCGATCATGGAGCTGCTTCCCGGTGCTCTCCCGCTTGAAAAGCTTTCATTCAGCTGCTGCGGCGACGATGATTTCATGGCATCTCTCCGCTCCTACGGTCGGAACGACATTCTCATCGCCGGCATGGAGACCCATGTCTGTGTCTATCAGACCGCCATCGAGCTGCTTGATTTCGGCTACAATGTCCATATTCTCACCGACGCGGTTTCATCGCGCACTGAAGGGAACAGGCAGTTGGGTATAGGCTGCATGGAGCGGGCGGGAGCATTGCTTACCAGTACTGAAATGGCTCTTTTCGAGCTTCTTCGAGAGGCTGGAAGTGAACGCTTCAAGGCTGTGTCAGCCATTCTCAAGGAGCAGTGATCCCTCTTTTTTGAAGTTTCTATCTCCCCACAAGATCTCTGAGTGCCATACGGAGCTTTTCTTCTCCCTCAGGGAGCCTGGTTTCTATTTTCAGGTAGCTGCATCCAGCATGTTCCATCAGCTCCTTCAGTTGGGGGTCGCCCAACAGGCGGAACCAGTCTTTTTCGGTTGTGACGAGCGACAGCCCTTTCTCTTTTGCCTCCCTGATGAGTGAACGAACTGTTTCGGTGGTGTAGGGCTGGTGGTCTCGGAAGAATCTGTGGGCCCGGACATCCGTTCCTGTTCTGCGGAGGCTGGCAAGGAACTCTTCGGGTGCGGCAATGCCTGCAAAGGCAAGCGCCTGAAGCTGAACGCCGGTGTTGGCGGACTCTTCAGAGCGGTCAGTTACGGGCTCGAGGCCGAGCGTATGTACCGTGTTCTGAGACTGGCCGACCGGTTGCTGTGAGTGCATGCTCTATTGCATCGGCTTCGTCGGGTCGGTGATTTTTCCCAGAAGGATGATGTCAGCCCGTGCAAGGTTCCGGAGCGGTTCGCGCAGCCGTCCTTCGGGCAGCATCCGTGCCTTGAAAAAAGGTTCGCTGGCGCTGACGATGACGATGTCGAGGTCGCGTGCCATCTGGCGGTGCTGGAAAGCGTCGTCAAGGATAATGACATCGGGCGGAAAATTCTCAAAGGTTTTCTGAATGAAACGGGCGCCCTCTTTTCTTTTTTCAGCAGCAACGACAATGGCTTCGGGGTTGTTTGCTGCCAGCATTGCCGTTTCATCTCCAGCTTCTCTTGCGCTTAAAAGAAGATGGCGCCCGTCAGATACCATCTGCACTCCTTTCGTGATTCTGCCGTAGCCCCGCGAGATGATGGCAACTCTGCAGCCGAGTGAGAGAAAATATTTCGTTATCCAGTCAACCATCGGGGTTTTTCCTGTTCCTCCGGCCGTGATGTTGCCGATGGAGACAACAGGGCAGGGGGGGCGCCATGGGGTGAGGAGGGCGGTTTCGAACAGGGTGTTACGGATTTCGGCAATCAGCCATAGAGGAGTCCCAGCGCCTGAGCAGTATGGAGAGGGGGCGCTTATGCATGGGCGAACCGGTCTGAGAGCTCTTCGGAGAATGCCCGAAGCGTTTTCTTCGGAGCTGAATGGGGAGGGAGAA
>PYLN01000075.1_pt1 | contig 10395 bp, 17 predicted proteins | sample 1675811 | NCBI WGS metagenome assembly PYLN01 (sample SAMN08732055, study PRJNA438928) | Freshwater metagenome, whole genome shotgun sequencing project. | isolation source: meromictic lake | place: Russia: Kandalaksha Bay | collected 2014-09
ATTGCAATGGCTGTTGTGGCTATGACTTGGTAAGGGAGGCCAGGTCATAGATGGTGGTTGTGTCGGCCGGAGTGGGGTGACGGGTGCATCTGGTGTTGCCGAATGCTGGTGGAAAACAGTTTCTCCTTTATGGAAAACGGCAATGGATGCTCCGGGAAAGACCTGTTTTTTTTACCCCTTCCTGCAGAAGCTTTTCAACAGGCGTAAAATCATGACCGGGGGCAATGGAGGGGAGTGCTGCAAGGCAGAGCAGAAGCAGCAGTGTCTTGACTCCTCTGCCGGCGGGTGATGGGTGGCCGACCTGCCGACGCTTAAAAAAGCGTGAATCGGACATAGCGTTCGGGGTTCTTTTTCAAGTCAGCAAGAAGGGTGTCGAGTGTTCCGAGCGATTTGGTCAGGTTGTTGTAGAGTGCAGGGTTCTCCTGAAGCTGTCCGAGTGTGCCTTCGCCGCTGTTGATGCGCATCATGACTGAGTCGGCCTGCAGTGCGGCATGGTTCAGGCGGGCAATTGTGTTTTCTGTGTTGTCGGCAAGCTTTTTGTCATTGATGAGTTTTGCGAGCAGTCCGTTTCCATGGGCGGCTTTTTTCGACATTGCGGCAAGCTCTTCAGCTGTCGTGCTGAGGCTTTTGATGGTGCCGGCAAGCTCTTCGCCCATTGCTTCATCGGAAATAAGCCGTCCGGCAACCCCCTTTCCGCTGTTGAGTTGTTCAAGGAGGGTGTTGAGGCGGTCTACTGCCTGTTTGGCGCCGCTGGTCAGCCCTGCCATGCCGTCTTCGGTATTGAGGCAATGAAGTCGCCATCCACAACTGAAGCTCCTTTTCCTGTGGTGATGTCAACATATTTGTCACCCAGAACGCCAAGAGATTTGATTGTGGCTTTCGAGTCTTTGGTGACCAGCCCCGCAAATTCCTTGCGAAGCCGGAGTCGGCTACGACATAGAGTGAGTCATGGCTTCCGACAAATTCCATTTTGGATACCGTACCTACTTTTTTGCCTGATACGGAGACAAAGTTGTTTTCAGCCAGGCCATGCATGTTGCCGGCAAGCACCTTGACTGTGGTGACTCCGGTGAAGAGGCTGCTGTTTTTGCCTATGACCAGCCCGAGATAGGCGGCAAAGCCTATGCCGAAAATGAAAAATATTCCGGTTTTCAGATCGCTCCATTTCAGCGCGTTGGGGTTTCTCATACCTGTGGCGTTCTTTAGTCGTTTACAATTCGAGAATTTTGTCGGAGAGGATGGATCGGATGAACGGATGTTCCGATTCATGAAGTTTCGGGGCGGCATCGTCAAAAATGATTTCCCCTTTATACAGCACTGCGGCACAGTCGGCAACATTGAAGACATCGTCAATGATATGGGTGACGATGACGGCTCCCAGGTTGTTGTGTTGACGCAATGAGCTGATCAGGGAAAGAATTTTTTTCGAGCTGACGGGGTCAAGTCCCGCAGTCGGCTCGTCAAAGAGAATCATGTGCGGCTTGAAAATCAGGCCCGTCCGATTGCAACCCGTTTGCGCATACCGCCGCTGAGGCTTTCCGGAAGCTGCTCTTCATATCCCTCAAGGCCGGCGAAGCGGATCTGTTCCTGAACCCGGCGCAGTATCTCTTCTTCAGGTAGATTGAGGTTTTCACGCAGAAAGAACCCGAGGTTCTGGCTGATTGTCATGGAGTCGAACAGTGCGTTGCCTGAAAGACCATGCCCATTTTCCGGCGTATCGGGAAGAGTTCTGCCTCCGACAGGCTGGAAATTTCAACACCGTCAACAAACACCTGGCCCGATGTGGGACGCATGAGACCAAGCATCAGCTTCAGGATGGTGCTTTTCCCTACGCCGCTTGGGCCGAGAATGGCCTTGATTGTGTTGTCCTCAATGGTGAGCGAGACGCTGTGCAGTATCTCTTTCTCGCCATATTTCAGGCTGACATTGCGTAATTCAATCATTCAGTTACATGTTTTCCAGCACGATCTTTGAAACATAGAAGTTGGCAATCAGAACCAGCCCCGAGGAGACGACGATTCCCTTGATGGTTGAGCGGCCCACTCCCGCGGTGCCTCCGCTTGCCGAAAAGCCGTTGAAACTGCTGACAAGGGTGATGATGACGGCAAACACCGGAGCCTTGGCAAAGCCTACCACAAAGTCTTTCAGTGCAAGGCGGGGGTAGACCGAGTTCCAGAAGATTCCCGGGTCGAGATGGTGGTAATGTTCGGCCATGTATGCTGCACTGTAGAGGCCGGCAAAGTCGGAGAGGGCGGTGAGCGGCAGGAACATGATGAGCGCGGCGACGAGGCGCGGCATGACCAGTTTTGCTATGGGGTCCGTTCCGAACGCTCTGAGGGCATCAATCTGTTCTGATATTTTCATGGCTCCGAGCTCTGCTCCGTTCCGTGAGCCGAAGCGGGCTGAAAGCATCAGACCCATAAGCAGGGGCCGAGTTCACGGATGACGGAGATGGAGGTTGAGCGGCCAAGCATGGTTTGGCGCCAAAATCCTCAAGCAGGTTGCCTACTTCAATGGCCAGGAGCGATCCGATGGAGATTGCGCTGACCAGCACGATTGGAATGGAGTCGGCCCCGCATATTTTTGCCTGGTCGAGAAAGTCTCTCCAGTATCGTCTGATTTTGGGAATGGTAAGGAATGAGCGCACTCCAAAGAGGAAAAAATCCTGCATGGTGAGGAAAAAGTCCTTGAGCCTGTAGACAAGGTCTTTTTCGATGTTCCGTATGAGAGTTACCGGCATGTGCAGTGTGTGTTGGGGTGCGCACTGCCTCTGCAGTGCGGCTTGAAACGAGAGTCGTGAGTATAGCAAATGTTCATCAATTCACCAATCATGAGTGCTGGCTGCTCAATGCTCAGGCCTTGACCAGCCGGCTTTTCATTTTTGTTACCCAGTCCATGGGGATGGTGAGTTTTCCGAATATCTCATCCTCACGGTCTTTGAGGCCATGAAAGTCGGAGCCTCCGGAAAAGAGCAGGAAATACTCATTGGCTATTTCACGATAGTAGTTCTGCTTGTAGCTGTCGTGAGAGGGATGGATGATTTCAATCCCGTCAAGACCGAAGGTGATCAGCTGCTTGAGAATTTCATCCGATACACTCTGGCAGGGTGGGCAAGAAACGACAGCCCCGAAGCCTCATTGATGAGCTTGATGACCTCTGCCGGATGGGTCTCGATGCTTTTGACATATGCCGGGCTGTGCGCGCCCAGATAACGGCTGAAGGCTTCGCTGAAGCTTTTTTACATATCCTCCATCCTGCAGCACTGCTGCAATGTGAGGCCGTCCTACACTTCCATTCTGCGCTTTGAGTATGATCTGCTCAATTCCGATTTTGACGCCCATCTTGGCCAGCTTTCCGACCATCCGCTCAGCCTTTCGGTTCGCTGGAGACGGCAGTGGTCGAGATACTGCTTGAGGGCAGACTGCTCATAATCAAAAAAATACCCAAGGACATGGATGTCATAGCCCTTGTAGGCCGAACTCATTTCTGCACCGGTAATAAGCTCGATGCCTTTTTCTATGGCAGATGGCTTTGCTTTGTCAATACCGGCAACGGAATCATGGTCTGTTATGCTGATTGCCTTCAACCCTGCGGCTGCAGCTTTTTCAACAATCTCTTCAGGTGAAAAGAGTCCGTCAGAACATTTGGTGTGTATATGTAAATCTGCTTTTTCAAAGCCATTATGCCCTGTGCCTGAAAGGCTTGATGGCATGGCTGCTTGGTGATTAAAAGGTTATTTCAAGTTCTTTATATATAAGAAAAAAACCCATACTGATCAGTAAAAAGTTGCATGTCGCAGGACGCAATCAATTCGGAGAGGGGGCTATGGTGTTTCATGGCAGCAGCGTGCCGGTGGAGAGCAAAAGAAGGAGCAGGATTCCGGCAAGGAGGCGGTAGATGATGAAGATTGTGGTTGTGTGTTTCTTGAGATAGCTGAGCAGGAATGCGATGGAAAGGTAGCCTACCACTGCAGATGTGAAGGTGGCTGCGGCAAGGTTCATGATGTTGCCGGGTGAGGCTGTGATGATGTCCAGGTTTTGTAGAGCTGGAAAATTCCTGCAGCAAAGACGGCAGGCAGGGAGAGCAGAAATGAGAACCGGGCCGCTGTTTCTCTTGAAAGGTTCAAAAAGAGCCTCCGGTGATGGTGACCCGGAACGGGATGAGCCGGGGATGAGGGCGATGCTCTGGGCGAGGCCGATAAGGAGAGCCTCTTTCCATCCGATCTGTTCCATGGTTTTCAGCGGCCGGCCGCCACTGAGGTGCTTTTTGATGTTCCATTCAGCAAGGGAGAGAAGAAGGGCGAGGCCTATGAGGGCGCCGCTTATCCAGTAGAGCGAGCGGAGCGTGGTCTCTATCTGATCTTTGAAGAGCAGCCCGAACACCACAATCGGAATGGTGCCGGCAGCAATCATCCACCCCATTCTGGCTTCATTGCTTTCCAGTGGCTTGCCTTTGAGGATGCCTTTCATGACAGCGGAGACTATGGTGATGATGTCCCGCCAGAAATACATCAGGACTGCGGCAAGGGTTCCAATCTGGATGATTGCTGTGAATGCGGCTCCAGGGTCGCTCCATCCGAGAAGGGCCGGGACGATTTTCAGGTGTGCGGTGCTGCTGATGGGGAGAAATTCCGTCAACCCCTGCACAATGCCGAGCATGATGGCTTCAAAAAGTGTCATGGTCTGTGGTGCGGGTCAGAGTATTGTGTGAAGGAATGCAATGGCTTTTTTTGTGGCGAGCGCACGATGGCTGAGGCTGTTTTTTTCCGTCCCGCTCATTCTTCCATAGGTTTTTCCGGCAGCGGTAACCATGAATATCGGATCATATCCGAATCCGCCACTGCCGTCGGCTTCAGTGGTGAGTGTTCCCTCAACCAGCCCTTCAATCGTTTCTTCAATGCCTGTTGTGCCATTCTTTCCTTCAACGATGCCTTTAAGCGCAATAACCGTCCGGAACCGGGCACTTCGGTCTTTTTCTCCTTCCATTTCGTTGAGCAGGTGGGTGACATTGTCCGATAGGTGGGTTTTTCTCCATTAGCAACGGGGGCATAACGGGCAGAGTAAACTCCTGGAGCGCCGCCAAGTGCATTGACTTCAAGGCCGGTGTCGTCTGCAAAAGCAATCATGGCGGGAAAGCGGCCATTGAGCAGGTTGAAAATTGCATTCGCCTTCAGCATGGCATTGCTTCAAGAGTTGTTTCTGTCTCCTCTATGTCGACAGCTATGCCTGCTTCAGCAAGAGAGATGACGCTGAAGCAGGGGTCGATACCCTCGAGAAGAGGTCGGAGTTCGCGGACCTTGTCGGGATTGGCGGTGGCAAGGATGATGGTGAGGGGCGTCCTGGATATGGGTGTCATGTCAGTTGATGATGTCAAGCATTTCCCGGACGGCAGCTGGAATGCCGACAAAAGCGGCGCGTGCAATGAGGGCGTGGCCTATGCTGACCTCTTCAATCTCTTCAATATCGCGGAAGGGGCGATGTTCTCATAATTGAGTCCGTGTCCGGCAACAACCCTGAGGCCGAGGCTTTTGGCGTATACGGCAGCCTGACGGATTTTTTTGAGTTCAATCGCCTGTTCTTCGCCTGTTTTCAAGGCGTATGCCCCTGTGTGGAGCTCAACCAGATCGGCGCCCGCTTTTTCAGCAAGATCAATGGCCCGTTGTTCTGCTTCAATGAAAAGGCTGATTTCAATTCCGGCTCCTTTGATTGGCTCCAGAAAGTCAACGAGGCGGTTGAAGTGCCGTTCAATGGCGAACCCGCCTTCCGTTGTGAGCTCTTCGCGCTTCTCAGGCACCAGCGTAATCAGTTCCGGCATGGTGGCAACCGCAATCGCTCCCATTTCGTCCGTCATGGCCATTTCAAGGTCAAGCTTTGTTGTTACCGCTTTTCTCAGTGCGGCAAGGTCATGATCGCGTATGTGGCGGCGGTCTTCACGAAGGTGGCAGACAATGCCGACGGCTCCGCTTTTTTCGGCGAGAAGCGCGGCTTCAACCGGATCGGGGTTGTGTTCATTGCGGGCATTGCGCAGCGTGGCTATGTGGTCTATATTGACGGCAAGGCGCATGGGATTCAAGGATAGAACGGTTCAAGGAGGCAGACTGGATTTCACTTATGCGAAAGTAAAGAAAAAAAACAGGTAAAGCAGAAAATTCCGGTTGAGGATTCTATGGACAGCAGCAACCATAAAAAAACTTGAATTTGACAGGGTTTCGGCTTATGCCGCAGGACTCTGCATGTCAGCGCCCGGACAGGACGCACTTCAGGGGCTTGCCCCATGCTTGGGACGGGAGGAGCTGCTTGTAGAGCTTGAGCGGGTGCTTGAGTTGAAATCACTGCTTCAGGAAGGCTCTTCTCTCCCGTTCTCCACTCTTCCTGATACACGGCCGCTTCTTGTGAAAATTGGAATGGAGGGCAACAGGCTTGAGCCTGAAGAGCTTCACGATATCAGCGATCTGCTTCAGGCTTCAGCCGCACTGCGGCGGTTTCTGGCTGCAAATCGGGAGTCATGGCCGCGTCTGGATTCACTTGGCGAAAAGCTCTGGCTTGATACATTCATACGCTCAGCCATCAGGACAATTATTGACGAAGACTGCAAGGTCAGGAGTTCGGCAAGCCATGAATTGAAACAAATCCGGCACGCTCTTGGTGATGACAGGCAGCTTCTTCTGCGCCGTATGGAGAAGATTCTTGACCATTGCAGAAGAAGCGGCTGGTTGATGGAAGAGAGCGTTGCCATCAAGAATTCCCGCCTCTGTCTTCCCATGAAGGTGGAATATCGACAAAGGATTCCGGGGTTTGTGCAGGACTGGTCGGGCAGTGGACAGACGGTGTTTGTTGAACCTGCTGAAACCCTTGAAATAGCCAACCGAATCCAGGAGGGAGAAATTCATGAGAGGCGGGAAATCGACCGGATACTCAGGGAGATGACAGATCGTCTCCGTCCCGATCTCGGGAACCTTTCCTATACCTGCGAGCTGCTTGCATTCTTTGATTCTCTTGTGGGCGCGCCCGTTTTGCTCTTGAAACGGCCTCCGTGCTTCCGGCGATAAGCAGCTCCGGGGAGCTCCGTCTCATCCGGGGGTTTCACCCCTGGCTGCTTATTTCCCATCGCGACCGTGAAGTTTTTCCGCTTGACCTTGAGCTTTCATCCTGTGAACCGGTTCTGATCATCTCGGGCCCAACGCCGGCGGAAAGTCGGTGGCCATGAAAACCATCGGTCTGCTCGCCTCATGTTGCGCCACGGTTATCTGCTTCCATGCAGCGAAAGTTCCGTTTTTCCTTTCTTTTCGGAAATCGGGATTGAAATAGGTGATGAACAGTCCATTGAGAACGATCTGTCCACTTTCAGTTCCCATCTTCGCCAGGTGCGCCGCATTCTTGATGGTGCAGGAAAGAACTCCCTTGTGCTCATTGACGAACTCTGTTCGGGAACAGATGTTGAGGAGGGGGCGCTATTGCGCGGAGTGTCGTTGAGGAGCTGATGCGGCGGGGAGCAAGGCCATTGTGACCACCCACATCGGTGAGCTGAAAGCCTATGCCCATGAGCGCGAGGGGTGGTGAATGGAGCCATGGAATTTGACCGCACCGCTCTTTTGCCGACCTTCCGGTTTATCAAGGGGGTGCCGGGAAGCAGTTTTGCCTTTGCCATGATGCAGCGTCTGGGGTTTCCGCAGACGATGCTTGATGAGCCCGCTCGTTCATGCATGAAGAGCATCGGGCGCTTGAGGGACTGCTTGCGGATCTTCATCGGAAACTCTCTGAAAACCGGCTCCGCGGGTGTGAACTTGAATCGGCTGAAGCGCGTCTGGCACTTCGTGAACAGTCGGCTGCCGACTCTGAAGCTTCGTTGGCAAAGCAGCGGCGGGAGCAGAAACTCAAGGCAGTAAAAGAGATACAGCGCGAAGTGGAAGGTGCCCGGCGCGAAATCCGCGATATCCTTCAGGATGTGCGTGATGCGCCCCGGGACCCGCGCATTCTGCAGGAGGCCCGCAGAAAAACTTTCTGCCAGAGCCGCGGAAGCTGAAAAAAAGAACAGCCATCCTTCATGAGGAAACCGCACATCCCCCGACCTGAGCATCCGTGAAGGGGATCTGGTCAGGATTCTGGATTCGTCGGCAACCGGTGAGGTGGAAAAGCTTAAGGGCGAAAGTGCCGTAGTGCTCTGCGGGAACTTCCGTGTGACTGTTTTGCTGAAAAACCTTGAAAAAACATCAAGGCGGCAGACCCGGAAAGCCGACAAAGCCGCCTCTCACCCGAAAGGGTGGAGCGCTGCCCCGGCACCAGTGGAATCGACAACACTCGATATCCGCGGCCTCAGCGGTGATGAGGCGGTGCCCAGGGTTGAACGCTTCATTGACGCCATGCACCGCAGCCGAATGCACTCTGCAACCATCATTCATGCACCGGAACCGGAGTGCTCCGCCGCCGGACTCATGAGCTTCTCAAACGCCATGCCGCTGTCAAGTCGTTTCGTGTCGGTGCATGGGGTGAGGGGTACGACGGGGTCACCATTCTTACCCTGTGAGGGAAGTATAGGCGCAGGCAGACAGATATGAATTGAATTTTTGGTATCTTGACCCCGAAATTTCATTGTCACCGTTCAACCCTACTATCCTTGAAACCCGCTTCTGAACGATATATGACCATACCGAACCAGCTTACCGCCCTGCGGATTCTGCTGGTGCCGGTGTTTGTGCTGCTCCTCCTGCATGAGGATCCGTCGTTCAAGCTTGCCGGGGTCATTGTTTTTACCGTGGCATCACTCACGGATCTCTATGACGGATGGCATGCCAGAAGGTTCAACGAGGAGAGCCGTCTCGGGGCCTTTCTTGATCCTCTTGCCGACAAGCTTCTGATTACCGCCGCTTTTCTGGTCTATGTCTGGATGGGCTATCTTTCTCTCTGGATGGTGGTTCTTGTAGTTGTGCGTGATGTGGTGGTGACAGTGCTCAGGAGCTGGGCCGAGTTCAGAAACCAGCCGGTGGTGACAAGCGTGCAGGCAAAGTACAAAACCCTCCTCCAGAATGTGTTTGCCTATCTGGTGATGGTGCTGATATTCCTTCAGAAGTCAGAGCTTTTTGGCAATCGTTCGGCCGAACTGATCGGCGACTTTCTCTTCTCTTCCGCGCTTGACTGGATTATGCTCTCTGTCACTGTGGTGACGGTGGCGACGGGAGTTTCCTACCTGATGGACAACTGGGATGTCATTACCGGAAACCATGAAGGGGATGCATGAACGCCGCTTCTGAAGGGCTGAGGTTCCAGGTTGCCAGGGCGCTGTCCACCGTTTTCTGGATAGGGTATTTTCCTGTGGCACCCGGTACTGCTGCCAGTGCCGTCGCTCTTCTGCCCTATCTTTTTTTTCCGATTTTTCAACAGCCGGCAGTGCTTGCTGCCGGAGTGCTTTTTGCAACGGTGATTGGCGTGTGGTCGGGAGGCATTATGGAGGATGCTGCCGGAGAGGATCCGTCCGAGGTGACTGTGGACGAGGTTGCCGGTCAGTGGCTGGCGCTTCTTGCTCTTCCCTCAGGGCTTCTGCCCGTCCTGCTTGCTTTTATTTTTTTCCGTCTGTTCGATATTCTCAAGCCCGGTCCCGTAGACCTTGTCCAGCGGCTGCCGGGTGGATGGGGAATCATGATGGATGATCTTCTTGCCGGGCTTTTTGCCAATCTTGCCGTCCGTATTCTTCTTTTCTCCGCTGCTTTTTTTCAGCTTTCCCTGCCGGTATAGAACAGCCTGATTTTTTCGGCTACTGCCGGGGCGTCAAGTCCTGTTTCCCTGTAGAGGTCCGTCATGCTGCCGTGGGTGACGAAGGCATCGGGCAGCCCGATTCTGAGCAGTCTGGTTTTTTTTGATGCTTCGGACAGGTGGTCGGCAACGGCGCTGCCGAAACCTCCTATGATGCTGTTCTCCTCAAGAGTGACGATATGGGTGGCAGAGGCAGAGAGTCTGTCAATGAGCGCGGTGTCAAGCGGCTTGAGGAAACGCATGTCGGCAATTTCTACAGAGATCCCTTCGTTTTCAAGCAGGCGTCCTGCTTCAAGTGCTGTGGCCGCCATGGTCCCAAGGGTAAGGATGACGGGACCCGTTCCCTCTTTGAGCATCCGTCCTTTTCCTGGCTCAAGTGCCGTGAAGTTTTTGCGCATCTCCTCCCCGCCGGTGCTTCCCCTTGGGTAGCGGATTGCAACGGGGCCATCGATATGATAGAGTGCGGTATGAAGCATGTCGCGCAGTTCCTGGCCGTCTGAAGGAGCATGATGGTGAGGCCCGGCACAGCATGCAGATAGGAGAGGTCGAAGGCACCGTGGTGGGTCGGGCCGTCTTCGCCCACAAGGCCGGCACGGTCAATGGCAAAGACGACGGGGAGGTTCTGCAGGGCACATCGTGAATGACCTGG
>PYLN01000076.1_pt1 | contig 10299 bp, 11 predicted proteins | sample 1675811 | NCBI WGS metagenome assembly PYLN01 (sample SAMN08732055, study PRJNA438928) | Freshwater metagenome, whole genome shotgun sequencing project. | isolation source: meromictic lake | place: Russia: Kandalaksha Bay | collected 2014-09
CCGACCATGCGTTCCGTGAACTCTTTGTTTTTTACCGCCATGCGTTCCGTGAACTCTTTGTTTTTTACCGCAGCTCTTGTGAACAGCACGGCTTTGTCTATATTATTTTCGGTCATATCGGCAATGCCATGTACACCTGAACATCCTCCCCCGCAACAGAGGAGTTTGTTGAGGCAAAAAGCGCTCTACAGAACATTTGTCAAAAAAGGCCATAGCACTGGAGGAACCCTTTCAGCTGAACACGGCATCGGAAAACTCAAAAAGCGAATACCTTGCCGAACTGTATGGAGAGGACGCCATACGAGAGATGGCGGCAATAAAGAAATGCCTTGACCCCTTTCTCGTGCTCAACATCGGAAACATTATTCCGCTCTCATTTCTCGAACCCGACAACCACTGAACGGACTGGTGGCAAAAAAACAGCAGACAAAAACATACACCCAGCCATCCAGAACAGGAAGGCCCGATTTGAGTTTGAAATTCTTGACACCGTTGTTGCCGGCATAGAACTGCTTGGCAGCGAGGTTAAATCGGTGCGTCTGGGTAAAGCCAGCCTGAACGAGAGCTTTGCCATCATCCATCACGGAGAGGTCTGGCTTGAGAATATGCAGATTACCCCCTATGAGTTCAACCACCTTGACAGCCTTGAACCGAAACGGAGCAGAAAACTTCTTCTGCACAAAGCCGAAATAGCAAAACTGCAATCCCAAATCAGCGAAAAAGGCTGGCCCTGATTCCACTGAAAGCTTTTTTCAACCGAAAGGGTGCTGAAGCTTGAGCTGGCCGTCGCCAAAGGGAAAAAACTATTCGACAAACGAGAAACAATCAAAAACAGAGACAACGAACGCCAGCTGCAGCAGATTAAAAAACAGTACTGAACACCAAAGAGATCTTTCCATTATGCCTTTTCCGCCACCCAAGGAACAGCTTGACCTTATCACCGCAAATACGGTTGAAATCATTACCGAAAAGGAACTTGAAGCAAAAATCAGCCACAGTCTGAAAACCCGCACACCGCTCAAAGTCAAGCTTGGTGCCGACCCTCCCGCCCCGACCTGCACCTCGGACACTCAGTGGTTCTGCGCAAACTCCGTGATTTTCAGGACCTCGGCCACGAAGCCATTTTGATAATCGGCGACTTCACCGCCATGATTGGCGATCCATCCGGAAAAAGCAAAACCAGGCCGCAGCTGACTGCCGAAGAAGCCCGCCGGAACGGGGAAAGCTACTTCGAACAGGCCTCAAAAATCCTTGACCCGAAGAAAACCACCATCTGCTGGAACTCCGACTGGCTCGGCGCAATGACCTTTGCCGATGTCATCCGGCTCTCAAGCCACTGCACGGTCGCAAGAATGCTGGAACGGGACGACTTTGAAAGACGCTACCGCTCCGGAGAACCAATCTCCATCCATGAATTTCTCTACCCCCTTGCCCAGGCCATGGACTCAGTCCATCTGAAAAACGACATAGAGCTCGGCGGAACAGACCAGAAATTCAACCTGCTTGTAGGTCGCGACCTGCAGCGGGAATACGGCATCGCCCCGCAGGTATGCATTACCATGCCGCTTCTTGTGGGCACAGGAGGGGTGGAAAAAATGTCCAAATCACTCGGCAACGCCATCTGCTTCAATGATCCGCCGACAGATATGTATGGAAGAATGCTTTCCATTCCCGACACCCTCATCACCAACTACTGCTCTCTGCTGCTGCCGCCCGGAACAGCCGACATCGGCAGCATCACCGAAGAGAGCGCAACTGACCCGAGATCGGCCAAAAGAATGCTTGCCCGCAACATTGTGGCACTCTACTACTCCCCGGAAGCCGCTGAAGAGCTCAGTCACATTTTGACCGGGTGTTCGTCCAGAAAAAAGCCCCGAAAACATAGAGCTCTTTGAGCTGTCACACTCGGAAATAACTGTTGTGGACCTTCTGGTTGAACTTGGAGCGGCCTCCTCAAAAACAGATGCACGGCGAATGATTCAGCAGAAAGCAATTCTCATTGATGAAGAGCGGATAGAAGAAATCAACGCAAGCATAACGCTTTCCATAGAACCAAAAACCCTGCGTGCAGGAAAGCGGAAATTTTTCAGGATTGCAACAGGAAAACAGGGCTGAATACCGCTAGTCACGGGGGTTTCAGCAAAAAAAATATTTCGAATACCACAGCTTTTTCCTATACTTGCTCACTTTCGGTTCTGTAACTATTTCTGCAACAATTTATCTGGAGGAACGGCATTGTCATTTGTCCCGACAAAAGTTTTCTTTACCAAAGGGGTAGGAAGACACAAGGAGTATCTCTCTTCGTTTGAGCTTGCGCTGAGAGACGCCAAAATCGAAAAATGCAATCTGGTTACCGTCTCGAGTATCTTTCCCCCGAAATGCGAACGCATCAGCGTAGAAGAGGGAATCAAACTCCTCACTCCGGGCCAGATCACTTTTGCGGTCATGGCCAGAAACTCCACCAATGAGTACAACAGGCTCATGGCTGCGTCCATCGGAGTCGCAATTCCGGCCGATGACACACAGTACGGATATCTTTCAGAGCATCATCCGTTCGGTGAAGATGAAGAACAGTCCGGCGAATATGCCGAGGATCTTCCGCAACCATGCTGGCAACAACACTGGGTATCGAGTTCGATCCGAACAAAGACTGGGATGAACGCGAAGGTATCTACAAGATGAGCGGTAAAATCATCAACTCCTACAACATCACCCAGTCAGCTGAGGGCGAAAACGGTCTCTGGACTACTGTTATTTCCTGCGCCGTGCTGCTGCCCTGAGCCACAACAACCCTCACTGCAAAGTGAGTCTTTTACCTTTGAAGGGGACCAGAGAACGATCGCTCTTGGTCCCCTTACAAAGCCCGCCGTCCCAAGCTTTTTCTTCGCCCGACTGAGAGGAAATTCAGCGCCGTCATGCTATTTTTAATCCGTCCCTCTGTTCCTCCTGACCACCGCACCAATGACCCTCTATACACAACACGCCCATGACTGAAGAGATAACAACAGATGTCCTTGTAATAGGCAGCGGCATCGGAGGACTGTATTTCGCCATTCATATGGCCGAGAAAGCCAATGTCACAATCATCACCAAAAAGGAGAGTTCCACCTCCAACACAAACTGGGCGCAGGGAGGCATTGCCGCCACCATGGACAGCGGAGACAGCGCCGACCTTCACATCAACGACACGCTTGACGCCGGAGCAGGGCTCTGCAACCGGGAGATGGTTTCCACCATGGTACATGAAGGGCCCGAACACATCAGGCGCCTCATCAGGCTCGGAGTCAACTTCACCACCTCCGACCATGATCACCTCCACCTCGGCAAAGAGGGGGGCACTCAAGAAGCCGCATTGTCCATGCGCAGGACCTCACTGGACGCGAAGTTGAGAACGCTCTGCTCAGGAGTGTCGAGAACCACCCCAACATCACCCTTCTCGAACACCACTTTGCCATTGAACTTCTCACCCAGCACCATCTGGGCATCAAAACCAATGACATCACCTGCTACGGAGCCTATGTTCTCGACTCACGACAGCGACGCGCAAAAAAAAATTCTGGCAAAAATAACCATGATTGCCTCAGGCGGGCTTGGCCATGTATACCCTCACACCACCAACCCCGATATTGCAACCGGCGACGGAGTTGCAATGGCCTACAGAGCTGGAGCTGAAATCGCAAACATGGAGTTCATTCAGTTTCACCCCACATCGCTCTACCACCCGAAAGCAAAATCATTCCTTATTTCTGAAGCAGTCCGTGGATTCGGCGGTATTCTCAGATTGAAAAACGGCCAGGAATTCATGCACAAATACGACAAGCGCCAGAACCTTGCCCCGCGCGACATTGTGGCACGCGCCATTGACTCTGAAATCAAGAAAAGCGGCGAAGAGTGCGTGTATTTAGATGTCACCCACATTGACGCCAATAAAACTCGAGAGCACTTCCCGAACATCTATGAAACCTGTCTTGAATTCGGCATAGACATGACACAGGAAATGATTCCCGTAGTACCGGCCGCGCACTACTCATGCGGAGGAGTTCGTACCGACAGCCGCGGCAGAACCACCCTGAACCGCCTCTACGCATGCGGCGAAACAAGTTGTACGGGCGTACACGGGGCAAACCGCCTTGCAAGCAACTCGCTGCTTGAGGCACTGGTCTTTGCATGGCGTTCATGCAACGACATTGAACAGGAACTCCCCTTGATTGAAAACAATGTCAAATTCCCCGACTGGGACGACAGCGGCACCGTCAACCCTGAAGAGCGGATACTCGTAGCCCACAATAAACGAGAAGCCCAGCAGGTCATGAACGACTATGTGGGAATCGTACGAAGCGACCTCCGTCTGGAGCGGGCAAAACGGCGGATCGACTTTCTCAAGGAAGAGACGGAATCATTCTACAAGAAAACCAAAATCACCACGCAGACGCTTGAACTCCGCAACATCATCAAGGTGGCAAGCATGATTATTGAAGGCGCAATAAAACGCCGTGAATCACGAGGTCTGCACTATACAACTGACTACCCGGAAACCGACGACAAGCACTTTCACCAGGACACCATACTTCGCTCGTTTTAAATCAGCTGATTTCCTGCCAGTCACGGGCATACCGGAAATCAATACCGGGCGTGCGGCCTGATATTTTAGCAATCACAGGCATCAACCGCTTGTACTGGTTGCGCACAACCATCTGGCGGACCCGTGCGTAAAAAGGTTCCGGCACACCTTCAGCAAGAATCGACTCCTTGTCCATCCGCAGCTCCAGCATCTGGTAAAGAAGTATGTCCACCTCTTCATAGGTAAAACCCAGATCTGCCTCATCACTCTGCCCCTGCCACAAGTCGGCAGAAGGGGCCTTTTCTATAAGAGCTGCGGGAATGCCCAGATGACGGGCAAGGCCGCGAACCTGACTCTTGTAGAGATCCCCTATGGGGTTGACGGCCGAAGCCATATCGCCGAACATTGTTCCATATCCGAGAAGCAGTTCTGTTTTATTGCTGGTACCGGCCACCAGGCAGCCGTCACGGGCCGACACATCATAGAGAACAATCATTCTGCTCGCGCCATGATGTTCCCCCTTCGAAGGCGGCTCTCCTCAGGAATTCCGGTAAAAAAAGCATCAACCGGCGGCGAAATATCGTGCTCCTCGGAACGGATGGAAAGCCTTTCCACCATCAACTCAGCATGTTCCAGACTCTCACGGCTGCTCGCCCTGTAGGGCATCTTCACCGCCAGCACATTCTCGGCGCCAAGGGCCCGGACGGCCAACTCACAGACCACCGCAGAATCAATACCTCCCGAAAGGCCCAGCACAAGAGACTGAAAGCCGAATTTCCGGATTTCATTGCGAAGGAAAGAAGAAAGAATCTCCTCCACAAGCTGATAATTAAGATCAAGATCCTGAACCTTCATGATAATGGCTGAACACTAAAAATTAAACAGGCGCATAAGCGACATGGAGAGCATAAACACAACGCTCTCTACTCCGGCAAGAAAAAAAACCGGCACGAAGCATCGGCTTCCCGAAACCCCGAGCAACAGAGAAAATCCATACCAGCAAATCAAAAGAGTGTGGCCAAGCGCAAGCAAAGCAACCACCCAGCTCCAGAGCGGCGAAAAATAAAACAGCTCAAACAGCCAGACAGGAGTGAGGCCATAGGCGAGAACAGTCACAACCTTCCCCTCCATTCCGGCAGGCTCAAGAGGGAAAAGCAGTTTAAGCATCCCGCCAGAGAGAAGATATAGAGCAGTAACATCAAGCAGAAACGACGCGATGGAATAAAACATCGCAGGACGGGGCTCACCAATAAGCGGGAATTTCAGCAACTGCACCACAGCAATAACCGGAACAGCATAGCTTCGCAGAAGATCAACCCCTCAGGAAATTCTCCCGTCTCAACCCGGTTCCAGAAATTCCTGTAACGGAACATAACCGCCATCATGGCGGAAAACAGCTGTTTCAGAGGCATTGGCCAGGTAATTTCGGCTACTTTCTGAGCCAGGTTTCAGGGTTCTGCTTCAGGCGTCCTTTCCAGATTTCAAAATGGACAATGGAGCCTCCATCAAGATTTTTGCCAGAAGCGCCTATCACCTGCTGCGACGAAAGAAGCTCGTTCTGGCAACCCGAATGGAGCCAAGATTCGCATACACGGTAAGATACGACTTCGGGTGACGGATAATGACAATGTGGCCGAATGTCGGCATAAAAGCAATCCTGGCAACCTTGCCACCTGAAACCGCCTTAACAATCGTGTTGGCAGGCACTGAAATATCTATACCGTTGTTTGTAGTGACAATATTGAGCTCCTTGTCCTTGAAAGGCCCAAACCGCTGCGACACCCTCCCATTACTGACAGGCCAGGGCAGCTGACCGACAGCCTTGTCAAAGTCAGCGGAAATGCGGAGCAGTTCGGGGGAATCGGGAGGAGGAGGAACAACCCTGCCACCCACTGCCTTACCTGCCGAAGGGGCCGGTCTGCCCGCCGGAGCCATACGGGCGGCCCGTCGTGCATTTTCAGCCTCAATGGCTTTCTGCTCAGCAAGAATCAGCCCTCAATCCGCTTCTGAAGCAGCCGCCTCTTGCGGCGTGCTTCCAGAACCCGGGCAGTATCGGCCTTCCTCTCTTTCTTCAATTTTTCCAGAGCGCGCTCTTCAGCTGTCCGGCTGGCAGCCATATTTCTCAACTGACGCTCCTGATCCTTCACCGCAGCCGCTTTTGCCCGATAGCTTTTCTCAAGCTCCGCACGGGAACTCTCAAGCTTCACGGCAGCCTCCTGCAGCTCATCAACATGATGGTGAACCGCACGGGAGAAATATCCGATATAACCAACACGCACAAGCGCATCATTGACAGAACCAGAAGAAAACAACTGCTCAACATCCCTCTGCCGACCATACTTATAAACGGAAACCGCCGTTCGTCTGAACCCGTCAGAAACCGTTCCATATACCCGCCTGTTGGACTGCAGCTCCCCCTGGAGACGGCCGATATCGCGATCAAGCACCTTCAGATATCGCTGATTTTCACTGATCAGCTTACCAAGAACCTTGATTTTCTTTCGTATGCTCTCCACCTGGCGCTGCGTCTGCTTTTGCTTTCGAGCGGTGGAATTCAATTTCGACTGGTACTCCTGAAGCTGTTTTTTCAGGCTGTTGAGATTGGCCTCAACTGCACGACGCTCCTTTTTGATTTTCAGGAGTTCACTGCTCTCAGCAGCCACAGCAGAACGCACCGGTGTAACCCCTGGCAGGCATACAGGGAGGACCACAAAAAGAATCAACAGACTGACAAGTCGCCCGAAAAAACGGGACAGCAGAATACTTCTCAGAGAGAAGCCATGGAAAGCCAAATCGTTCACTGTGCGGGAAAACGGTTATAGGGTGCGCATAACTGTTTCAAGGTACAGCATTAAATCTTTTCTTCGCAAAGAGCCCGTCAAAAAAATTAATTTGTTATACATTCCCTTTTTGCATCGGCGGAAAACAGCATACATATCCATGGACAAACTTGTCATACAGGGCGGGACCCGACTTGAAGGAACCATTGCCGCTTCGGGCTCAAAAAACTCTTCACTTCCCATAATAGCAGCAACGCTTCTTGCAGGCACCGGCCTCTTCCGGCTGCACCGGATTCCCGACCTGAAAGACATCGCAACCTTCCGCTCTCTGCTTCACCATCTTGGAGCCGAAAGCCACTTTGAAGACGGCATTCTTGAAATCTCAACCAGCAAGGTAAAAAGCGCACGGGCGCCTTACGAACTGGTAAAGAAAATGAGAGCCTCCATCTATGTACTCGGTCCCCTTCTTGCCCGTTTCGGCCATGCAGAAGTTTCACTCCCGGGAGGCTGCGCCTTCGGGCCGCGACCGATTGACCTGCACCTCATGGCCATGGAAAAAACTCGGAGCCACCATCACCATTAAAACCGGATTTATTGAAGCCACAACGAACAAAGGACGCCTGCAGGGAGGGCAGATAGACTTCCCCGTCTCTTCCGTAGGAGCAACCGGCAACGCTCATGGCCGCCGCACTGGCAGAAGGGACAACAACCATCACCAACGCCGCCGCCGAACCCGAAATAGAGGCACTCTGTCATTTTCTGGCCGCAATGGGCTCCCCCATCACCGGCATCGGCACAACAACCCTGACCATAGAAGGCCGACCCACACTCCAGCCGATTGAATTCAACAATGTTTTTGACCGCATTGAAGCAGGAACCCTGCTTGCCGCCGCAGCAATCACCGGAGGCTCCATAACCCTCACCGACACTGACCCCGAACAGATGCAGTCGGTTCTTGAAGCCTTCACCCGATCAGGCTGCACAGTAACAACAAACGGGCACAGCATCTCACTCAAAAGCCCCGGAGCCCTCCAGCCAGTCAACATTACCGCTGAACCCTATCCCGCCTTTCCCACCGACATGCAGGCCCAATGGATGGCACTCATGACACAGGCCGAAGGAACCAGCCTCATCACCGACCGCATCTACCATGAACGGTTCAACCATATTCCCGAACTGAACAGCTTGGCGCACATATAGACATAACCGACAACCAGGCAGTTGTTCACGGCCCCCAGCGCCTTTCAGGAACAAAAGTCATGTCCACAGATTTGAGAGCATCGGCAAGCCTTGTTCTTGCAGGTCTTGTGGCCGAAGGAACAACAGAGGTGCTCCGCGTCTACCACCTCGATCGGGGGTATGAACGCATAGAAGAAAAGCTCCGCCGACTGGGAGCCAGGATAAAACGGCAGAAATACGATGAATTTTCATGATCAGAAAATTAAGCAAAAAAAACAGACCAAAGCTTTGCATTTAATCGTTCAGGCATTATATTAACTCCCTCTAAAGCCAAGCATTGAGGCCCTTAGCTCAGTTGGTCAGAGCAAGCGACTCATAATCGCTGGGTCGTAGGTTCAAGTCCTACAGGGCCCACTGGTTATCTGGCTTGAAAGAATGCATTTACTACCTGGCGTGTTCGTCTAGTGGCCCAGGACATCGCCCTCTCACGGCGAAGATCACGGGTTCGAATCCCGTACACGCTACAGCCAGCCAAAGGCCCGGCAACAAGGTCGCCGGGCCTTTGAGCAATGCACCCGTAGCTCAACTGGATAGAGTATCTGACTACGAATCAGACGGTTAGAGGTTCGAATCCTCTCGGGTGCACAAACAGTTCTTTTGAGGAGTGGCCAAATGGTAAGGCTCCTGATTCTGGATCAGGCAACTGCAGGTTCGAGTCCTGCCTCCTCAGCACCAAAAAAGTCCCGCAGCACAATGTGCAGCGGGACTTTTTGCGTTTCCCCCATCTCTCGTCAATCCAGCATAAAAAAAAGCGGCACCGGTTCCCCGATGCCGCTTTTCACACAACCAAACGAACAGTTTAGAAGCTGTAACGCATGCCGAGCAGAATCTTGCTGGTAGCGAAGCTCATGTCATCACCGCCAGATACTTCCAGATCGATATCGGCTGTAGCAAAGTAACGATAACCAAGATCAACAGTGATGTCATCTGTTGCTTTAACACCAACACCTGCACCGACCTGCCAAGCAAAAACTGTCGAATCATTAGAATAGTCATAGCTGCTGCTCTTTCCTGACACATCGCAGTTTGCAATACCAACACCAGCCATCACATAAGGAGATACTCCATCATTCATCTCAAAATCAGCATAGCCATTTGCCATGAAAGAAAGGACAGAGACATCGCCATCAACATCATCAGACCCAAAAATTTTATCAGCTTCACTTGACTGATAGCCAACAGCGAACTCACCGCGAAACATATCCATTTGTGCACCAATTGCGCCTTCAATAGCATAGCCGGTCTTGTATTCCACGCCGTCACTGAGAGTTCCGCCGATCAAAAAATAACCGCTCTCCAGATCAACATCTGAGTCATGCATTAACCCCAGCCCAGCAGAAACGCTGACATAAGGAGTAGTCTCTGCCGATGCGAGAGAAGGAGCTGCAATTAGGCCTGCAGCCATAAGCGTCATTACGATTTTTTTCATTGTAGTGTGTGTTGTGTTTGGGGGAAATTCCCATCCTACTTCCTGCATTGACGCAATTATACGCCCCGCAAAAACAGATAATACGAAACTTATTCAAGAAACGAAAATCCAACGCAATTACTCCCGCCTCAAAGCGTCAAAAACCAGAGAAAAACTAGGGACGTTGTTGAATATCGTGAATAAAAAGCATAATTGAAGCATTGGGAAACAAGACGCGGCTTACATAGCAATACAATGGATTTACTATGCCAAGAGGTCCGAGACTTGATGCACCGGAACATTCCACCATG
>PYLN01000077.1_pt1 | contig 10163 bp, 13 predicted proteins | sample 1675811 | NCBI WGS metagenome assembly PYLN01 (sample SAMN08732055, study PRJNA438928) | Freshwater metagenome, whole genome shotgun sequencing project. | isolation source: meromictic lake | place: Russia: Kandalaksha Bay | collected 2014-09
TGGCCAAATACTCTTGGGAGAGCTCATCGGAATCGGCTGGAGCTGGATAGGGATTTTCACTGCTGCTCTCCTTCGTGCTTGCCGTACAGCCATGGAAAACCAGCAACCACCTCCAGAACGGCAGGGGCGAGGAACTCAAATAACAGGCGGCGGAGCACAAAAAAAAAAAGGACACCGGGTTATCGGTGTCCTGAAAGAAGAAACAAGATGGTGCTGTGAGGCGGAAAAGCCGTTCAGCAGGCAGCTTTGACGATAGCCGCGAAATCTTCTGCCTTGAGGCTGCGCCTCCAATGAGCCGCCGTCAATGTCGGGCATGGCAAAGAGTTCTGCCGCATTGGAAGGTTTGACGCTTCCGCCGTACTGAATGCGCACAGCATCTGCAGCAGGGGCTCCATAGAGTTCTGCGACCTTGTTGCGAATAATTTTATGGACTTCCTGAGCCTGCTCTGAACTGGCTGTCCTGCCGGTACCGATGGCCCATACAGGCTCATAGGCAATCACAATGTCGCTGATGTCAACAACGCCCTGCAGTCCGCCGGTCACCTGTGTGGAAACAACAGCCTCAAACGAGCCGGATTCCCGCTCTTCAAGGGTTTCACCGACACAGAGAATGGCTTTCATGCCTGCTGCAAGAACTTTTTTGATGCGAAGGTTGACGGTTGCATCTGTTTCGCCGAAATACTGACGGCGCTCAGAGTGGCCAATGATGACATAAGAGCATCCAAGAGCGTTGAGCATGCCGGTTGAAACCTCTCCGGTAAATGCCCCGTCATCTTCATAATGGCAGTTCTGTGCCACAAGAAGAACTTCACTTCCCTTTATGGTGCGGCCAACTGCGTCAAGTGCAGGATAGGTCGGTGCAATACCGGCCTCGCATGCTGAACAGTCGCTTCCAAGCGCAGCAACAACTGCCGAGGCAAGTTCGGTCGATTCAGCGACCGTCTTGTTCATTTTCCAGTTTCCGACAACAATTTTTCTGCGCATGGTATTGATTATTAGTACCCGGTTTTACTATCTGAATAGATTCTGTCGATATGGGCAAAAGCAATCCGGTGCGTCCCCTTGCGGGCATCCTTCAGTTCAACCTCGGCAGGCCGATGGCTGTAATGGTGCCGTGCCACACCCGTGCCTCTTTGGTGACAAGGTTGACTTCACGGTTGAGGAGCTCCTTGCTTCCGGCAATCCGGTCAGGACGGTAGATGATTTGTCGCTTGCCCATGGGACAGTATGTTTTTGGTTCAGCCGCTTATTTAACGAAAATCTTTTTGACTTCATAATGAAGTTCCCCTTTCGGCACAATTATGGTCACTTTATCTCCGACCGCTTTGCCGATAAGGCTCTGCCCACCGGAGAACGAACTGAAATCTTGCCAAGGTCGCTGTCTGACTCCTCGCTTGAGACAAGAGTGTATTCAAGAGTCTCTTTTTTTGTCATCAAGGTTGAGCAGCTCAACGGAGGTAAGAATGTAGACCTTGTCGGTCTTGATATGTTTGGGATCGAGAATGGTTGCCGAGGAGAGTTTGCTTTCCAGATCGGCTATGCGCGCCTCTGTCTGCGACTGCTGCTCGCGGGCGGCATCATATTCTGCGTTTTCGCTCAAATCCCCATGGGAACGGGCTTCGGCAATCTTTTCAAGCACTTCGGCTCTGGTCACATGCAGCAGCTCATGAAGCTCATCCTTGAGTCTGTTGTAGCCATCCCTGGTCAGGTACACTCGATCACTCATCTCTTAACGGCTGATTATAAGTTGAAAAGAACGCAATGGGCCTTCTTCGCCATATTGACATTGGCTGATTTGGCAAAACAAAAAAACAAAAAAGTAAAGTCAGCTCGCACCCTCGCTGACCTTACCTTTATGAAATGTACAACTATCCGCGATTCAGGCAAACAATTCTTTACAGATTGAAGGCAAAATAAATCTTGTTGCCACGACGCTCAACAAGCAGAAACAGTAGCTCCCCCTTCTTGATTCCGCTGACTGAAGCAGAGTAGCCGGCAAACGATTCTACTGGTTTGCGGTTGATGGCAAGAATGAGGTCGCCCCGCCTGAGACCGGCACGCCATGCGTTGGAGCTCTCTGAAACAGCAGTCACCACCACTTTTCCCGCAGTCGGGGAGATGCCGAGCGAACGCGCCTGTTCGGCACTCAGTGCAGAGGCACTGAATCCGAGTGAACTGTTTGCCGGTTGAGCAGAGGCCGCCTCGCCTGCCGCTTCGGCTGATGGTTGCAGCCCCAGGCGCAGAGAGCGCTGAAGAGGCTTGCCATCACGGAGAAGATCGATCTTCACGGATGTACCGGGGCAAGCGCGGCAATGCGGTTACGGAGAGGCACGCTGCCACTCACTTTTTTTTCCGTTGAAGCCTACAATGACATCCCCCGTTTTCAGCCCCGCCCCGGCCGCCGGGCCGCCCGCAACAACAGTGCCCACAAGAGCACCCTCGGGCTTCTCCAGCCCCATGGCTTTGGCGATGTTCTCGTCAACATCCTGTATGCTCACTCCCAGATAACCACGGGTAACGGTACCGCTCTCAATAAGCGAAGTCATCACTTTCCGGGCCATATTTGAAGGCACGGCAAATCCGATTCCCTCAAACCCGCCGGTTCGGCTTGCAATGGCTGTGTTGATACCCACCAGTTCACCCTGAATGTTGACCAGTGGACCACCCGAGTTGCCGGGGTTGATGGCCGCATCGGTCTGGATGAAATCCTCGTAATCGGCAAGCCCCACATTTGCACGCCCCTTTGCGCTCACAATCCCCTGAGTCACCGTGCGGGCAAGGTTCTCACCAAGCGGACTGCCGATGGCGATAACCCACTCCCCCACCCGGAGCCTGTCGCTGTCGCCAATAACAAGAGGCTTCAGGTTCAATCCGGTAACCTTGATGACGGCAAGGTCGGTTTTCGGGTCGGTGCCGATAATTTCAGCGGTAAGCTTCCGGTTATCAAAGGTGCGGATGGAGACGGTGTCAGCTCCCTCCACAACATGGTTGTTGGTAAGAATATAGCCATCACCGGTCACAATAACCCCGGAACCCATTCCTTTCTGTACCCGGCTGCTCTCTTCACGGGGCCTCATGCCCGGAGGGGCAAAGAAGTCATCAAACTGGTGACCGAAAAAATCAAACGGCGATGTGAAGCGGCCGCTCACCTTCTTTTCGGTGTATACCGTCACAACGGAAGGGGTGGCAGACTCGGCAATCTGGACAAATGCCTCATTGAAGCTTTTCAGCGAAAGGGCAGGAAAGTTCTCACTCGCACTTTTTGCCTGGGCATAGTTGGGCTTTCCTGACAGAGCAGCGCTTCCGCCTTCCGGGGAGGTGAAACCCGAAAAAGAGAACTCAAGGTTCGAAAAAAAGAGAGCTCCCACAAGAATGCCGGCGAGAACCAGCAGGATGGGATTCCGTTTAGCAGTATTCATGTTCTTCATGGTTGACTATGGTTATGAGTAGGTATCGCCACGCCCTCAGAGAGGGCCCTTATTGTATCGTTTCAAGGCACTCAACAGCCGTAAGGCCCGCTTTCATTTTGTTCATTGTTTCCTGGTACTCGGCCTCAGGAGTGGAATCGGCCACTATGCCGCCTGCAGCCTGAAAGTAGATAGTTCCACCCTCAACCACCATGGTACGGATAGCAATTGCTGTGGTCAGGTTCCCTTTAAAATCAAGATAACCTACCGCACCGCCGTAGAGTCCGCGTTTTTCTTTTTCCAGTTCGTAGATGATCTCCATCGCCCGTACTTTCGGCGCTCCCGTCAGTACCGGCAGGGAAACAGGACCAGAACGCATCCATGGTGCCCAGTTCAGGGCGAAGTTCACCGCGCACATTACTGACAATGTGCATGACATGTGAATATTTCTCAATCACCATCATCTCTGTAGTCTCAACCGTCCCTATTTTGGCAATGCGGCCAATATCGTTCCTGCTGAGATCAATCAGCATCAGATGTTCTGCGCACTCCTTTTCATCACTGAGCAGTTCAGCAGCTATCGCCTCATCCTCCGCGAAAGTGGCGCCACGGTGACGGGTCCCTGCAATGGGACGGGTATCAACCATCCTGCGACCCTGGCTGTCGTGTTCCACCTTTACCTGCAACTCGGGGGAAGAGCCAACAATCTGAAAATCGCCCATATCGAAATAGTAGAGATAGGGCGAGGGGTTGACGGTGCGGAGCATCCTGTACACATCAAAAGGCCTGGTATTGAGTTTCCGGCGAAGCCGCTGAGAAATCTGTACCTGAAAAATGTCGCCTGCGAGAATATGTTCTTTGGCTATGGCAACCTTTGTAAGGTACTCATCCTTGTGGTGTTGGACACAACAGGCTCGGGCGCTTCAGGGAGAAAATCAATCTGCTCTCTCTGGAGCGGCTTGTAGAGGCTTTCGGCAATAGTCTCGATTTTTTCCTGAGCTGCTCCACGGCCGTTTTCGTCAAGATGATTGGCAATAATGAACATCTTGCGCATGATGTTGTCGAACACAACAAGCGTGTCGCAGAACAGAAGGCATACATCGGCCATACCAGCCGGATCGGGGAGTTCGGCCGCTGGAATGCGCTCAACAAGATGCATTGAATCGTATCCGAAATAACCAAAAACGCCCGAAGTGATCATTTGAACAGAACCGTTCTTCCGCCGGCAATGCCGTCGGTATCAAATGCTGCAAGGCATCGGTCTATCATGCGCGCAGGTCATTACCCTCTCCCGCCACAGCCTTCAGTGCATTGAATTTCGAATCGCGGATTTCAAGCTCAACCGCACCGCCAACCGTGCCACGGAGAATGGCGACGGGATCTATGGCGATATAGGAAAACCGGGCAAGAAACTCCTCCCCTTCAACCGACTCAAGTAGACAGGAATATTGCCGCTGCAGTTTCAAATAGACTGAAACCGGCGTTTCGGTGTCGGCATGCATCTCCCGCACCAACGGTTTGAGACGAAAAAGAGGGGCGGCTGGCTGTTCGGGCATAGGAAAAGAAAACTGAAATGGTTATGGGTACAGCCTAATAAAGAAAAAAATATTGTATCTATAAAAATTGCACCTCCACGAAAAAGCTCAGAATAACATTACCGGAACCCTGCTGCCATAATGGTCTGGAGACCTCCACACACCGCGTTCCTGAAGAAGTGGCTGAAAGCCTTTCTTGTCTCGCCGGGGTGCTTTTTACCGCAGGTTACCTTCTCTGCTATCTTGCCGCCGCGCTCTCTTTGAGCATGGGCTTCAAAACAGCCCTCACCCGTTCGTTTGAGAAGAAAACTGACAGCGCCCTTATCCTCAGCGTTGAGTCACTCCATGCAGACCCAAGCCTCAACTCAATAACACTGTCCACCGTTCAGATAACGCCCGCAGGAACTGACAGGGCCAATGGAACCGGATCCCTCAGCATTGCATCCCTAAAAGTCCCCTGTCCCGACCTGCTGCTCTTTCCTCTCAACAAAGCCACACTGGAATCCTCGGCAGAGAGCCTCAGTGGAACTATTCTTGAGCAGTGGCACGCTGTCAGTGAACCAGCAGGCCTGTCCGCTGCCATCGGATGGAGGCGATTTTGTCAATCGGGTCGGTGAGAAGGGAGATGTTGGGGTTCCATGACCAGTAAACCAGGAGCGCACGACCCAGAATGTCACTCTGGGGAACAAACCCCCAGAACCGGCTGTCGAGGCTGTTGTCGCGGTTGTCTCCCATCGCAAAATAGTAGTCCCTCTCCACCTGGTATCTGGCGGCTGGAGCTCCATCAATAAACACGGTATCTCCATTAAGCGCAACCCGGTGACCCTCATCGGAAATCAGCCAGGCATACATGGGAAACGACTCCCGGGTAAGCCGTATGGTATCACCTTTGGCGGGAATGCGCATAGGGCCGTAGCTGTCTTTGTTGAAACCCGAAAAACGGGGGAAAATCATGCTGTCCTGCTCACCGGGAGCCATCTCCCTACTGAGAAACTGCGCCTTGGGAGGAAGCAGAGTCTGCTTGCCGTTGATGAAAAGCTGGCGCTGGCGGATGGCGAGAGTATCACCGCTGACGGCCACGCAGCGCTTGATATAGTTGAGGGAGCGGTCATGGGGATACTTGAAAACAAAAATATCCCCTCGCTCTACAGGCTCAACCTTCGGGGTACGGAACTCGGTGAAAGGTACTTTCGCCCCGTAAACATATTTGTTGACAAAAATAAAGTCCCCCGCCATCAGCGTCTTCTCCATCGAGCCTGTGGGAATGCGGTACGACTCCACAACAAACACCCGCAGAAGCGAGGCGAAAATTGCAGCTATGATGAGCGCTTCAAACCACTCCCGTGACTGTTTCTTTCCGGAACCACTGTGCTGTCTGTTCAAGTCTCTCTCGTTTTGGTGTTGTTGGTTTGACGCCAGTTCCATGTGCTGCCTCTGCACCATGATGTTTATTCATCAATATTGAGAATCGCCAGAAACGCCTCCTGGGGAACCTCGACGCGGCCCACCTGCTTCATTCGCTTCTTTCCCTCTTTCTGCTTTTCAATGAGCTTTCTTTTCCGGCTGATATCGCCCCCATAACATTTCGCAAGCACATTCTTGCGCATGGCCGAAATGGTCTCGCGCGAAATGATTCGGCTGCCGATGGCAGCCTGGATTGCCACTTCGTACATCTGCTTGGGTATGATTCCCTTGAGCTTGCCGCAGAGCTTGCGGCCCCAGTCGTAAGCTTTTGAGCGGTGCACAATGATGGAAAGCGCATCAACCGGCTCACCATTGAGCAGCACATCAAGCTTTACCAGCTCCGATTCCCGGTAGCCGATGTACTCGTAATCCATTGAGCGTAGCCTTTTGAAATGGACTTCAGCCGGTCGTGGAAATCAAAGACTATTTCAGAAAGAGGAAACTCGAAATGCATACATACCCTCTTAGTGTCGAGATAGTCGGTGTTACGGTACTCGCCGCGCCGCTCCATGCCAAGTTTCATGATGTTGCCGATATAGTCGGCAAGGGTAATGATCTGCATGCTGACATAGGGCTCCTCCACATTGGTGATGCGCGCCGTATCAGGCATCTTGGAAGGGTTGTCAACAATAACGGTCTCGCCGTTGGTCATCAGCACCCGGTACTCCACATTGGGCACGGTGGTGATGATGTTCATGTTGTACTCCCGCTCAAGCCGCTCCTGGATGATCTCCATGTGCAGAAGCCCGAGGAAGCCGCAGCGGAACCCGAAGCCGAGAGCAACGGAGGTCTCGGGCGTATAGACCAGCGAGGCATCGTTCAGGGAAAGTTTCTCAAGCGACTCCCGCAGATCCTCGAACTCGTTCGAGTTAACCGGATAGAGACCACTGAAAACCATGGGTTTCACATCCTTGTACCCGGCAAGCCGCTTGTCAGCAGGGGCATCGGCATGAGTTACCGTGTCACCGACCTTTGCATCTTTCACATCCTTGATGGAGCATATCAGATAGCCGACATCGCCCGCCTCCAAAACCTGCTTTGGCTGGCGTTTCATGCTCATGGTGCCTATTTCATCAGCAAGAAACACCTTGTTGTTGGCAAAGAAACGGACCTTGTCCCCTTTTCTCAGTACCCCGTCAACAATGCGGAGATAGACCACCGCACCACGGTATGCGTCGAACACGGAATCAAAAATAAGTGCACGGAGCGGCAGATGGCCGTTGTCGGCCGGTGAGGGAACACGGGCGATAATTGCCTCCATCAGTTCCGGTACTCCAAGACCGGCTTTTGCAGAGACCTGCAGGATTTCCTCCCGCTCAATACCGATGAGATCAATGATCTGACTGGCAACCCCCTCAACATCCGAAGAGGGAAGGTCAATCTTGTTGATGACCGGAATAATCTCCAAGCCAGCCTCTATGGCAAGATAGAGGTTGGCGATGGTCTGCGCCTCAACACCCTGTGTGGCATCCACCACGAGAAGCGCGCCTTCGCAGGCGGCAAGCGAACGGGACACTTCGTAACTGAAATCCACATGGCCCGGGGTATCAATCAGGTTCAGCGTATAGTCGTCTCCTGCCACCGAACAGTACTTCATCTGAACCGCATGGCTTTTGATGGTAATGCCCCGCTCACGCTCCAGATCCATGTCGTCAAGAACCTGCGCAGAATCCATCTGCGTGCGGTCAAGGGTATGGGTCATCTCAAGAAGGCGGTCGGCAAGAGTCGACTTGCGTGATCAATATGGGCAATGATGCAGAAGTTCCTGATGCGGCTTACTTCCGGACTGGACGGGGCCATAAAAAAAAGCGTTAAATTCTGGTTGAAAGTCAAGATCGGGAATATAAGCAAAAATTCCTCTCACCGCTTACGGTGCTGCAAGAGCCACCCTCACTCCAGCAAGAGGCAATGACTCACTATGGCCAATAGTCTTAACCTCTGGACGTCCAAACACAGCTCAGCCCCCGAGTATCGTGCCGCTCTCCGCCCGAAATCCGCGAAGGAACTCCCCCGCATCCATCGGCCGTTTGCCTTCAAGCTGGAGGGAGAGAATTTCAATCCAGCCGTCGGTCCCACTGGCATAGAGCAACCACCCTCAATCAGCATGGTTCCCGGTTTGCCGCAGGAAGTGGCGGGCACTGCGGGAGCTGGAGCAGATTGGAAAATCTTGAAGTTTTTCCCTCCAAGCGTAGTCCATGCGGTGGGGCGCATGGCAAGCCCCTGATGAAGTTGTGCAGATCTTCCGCGCTTTGGTTCCAGTCTATCCTGGTGTTTTCACGCGTCAGCTTCGGGGCTTTCGATACCAGCGACTCATCCTGTGCTGAAACCTCAACAGTACCTTCAGCAATCAGGCGAAGCGTTTCAACAACAGCCTCTGCACCGATTTGCGAGAGCCGTTCCGCAAGTTGTGTGGCGTTCTCCATACTGTTGATTGGAGTGCTCTTTTTCAGAATGATATTACCCGTATCTACCTGCCGCTGAAGGAAAAATGTGGTGACACCACTCTCCCGTTCGCCCTCTATCAGCGCATGGTTGATGGGAGCCGCCCCGCGATATGCCGGAAGAAGTGAAGCGTGCAGATTGAATGCGCCGAGACGCGCTGCCCCGTAAACCGCAGGAGGAAGAATGCGGAAAGCCGCAACCACAATCACATCCGGCTGAAGCCTCCGGACAGCTTCAGCAAAGCCGGGATCTTTCACATCCTCAACCTCAAGCACCGGCAGACCAAGTTGCAGGGCAAGACTCTTGACCGGGGTCGGTTCCGCCTCGGCGTTCTTTTTTGCGGCGAGGGCGGTCGGGAGCAGTCACCACCTGCACAACCTCAACAGGAAGGCTGGCATCAACAATGGCCTGAAGGGAAGGGACTGCAAAGTCGGGAGTCCCCATAAAAATAAGCCTCAACGGGGTCACATGCATATCGCACCCCCGCCGTCGCGCGAACAGGCGCGTGCAAGTGGGTAGTCTACCTCAATATTTCCTTTGGCTATGTCATCAAGCTCTTTCTGGATTTTACGGCGGTCGCGCTTTTCCATACGGTCTATGAAAAGAGTGCCGCTGAGATGATCTATTTCATGCTGAAGCACACGGGCAAGCATCCCCGAAAACTCTTCGGTCTGCTCCAGGAAATTACGGTCACGATATTTCAGGGTAATGGAGGATGGCCGCTGCACATCGCCCTGCACACCCGGTACGCTGAGACAACCCTCTTCCATCAAATTCTTCCCCTTTACCGACAGAATATGGGGTTGATGACCACCATCGGAGCCACATCCTCGTATGACTTCATACATGAAATGTCAAGCACAAGAAGACGGAGTGAATGGCCAACCTGCGGAGCAGCCAGGCCTATGCCGGAAGCGTTCTCCATAGACTCGAACATTGAATCTATAAGTTCCTCCACCGCTCCATCCACCCCCTTGAGTGGTTTTGCTGTCTGGTGAAGAACCTCATCGGTATATGTAGTGATAGGTAAAATCATGACTCGTCATACTCCTTACTGTTACTGTTCTTTACCACCCTATCATGAACAAACCGGGAGGGGAAGCTTTTTCAGAGGTGAAAATAACATTCTCAACGGTATTTTTTCACCCACCCTCCAGGCAGGCAACAACCATTGCCGGGTGAATGTTATTTTTACTTTGTATACTTAAAATAACACGAATAAGAAAAAAAAACCGTTCACCCCCCGAAAGGGAGCGCCATATGACTCAGACCATTGCAACACCTCCCCTGCGCGAGGCAGCAGATTCCCGGCAGG
>PYLN01000078.1_pt1 | contig 9995 bp, 15 predicted proteins | sample 1675811 | NCBI WGS metagenome assembly PYLN01 (sample SAMN08732055, study PRJNA438928) | Freshwater metagenome, whole genome shotgun sequencing project. | isolation source: meromictic lake | place: Russia: Kandalaksha Bay | collected 2014-09
TTGCTTTTGTGGAGGTTGTTGGGGGACTCAGAGAGGGTGACCGGGTTGCTCTTGTGCCGAAGAGCGCTTCAGGGAGGGGATGGAGGTGCGTTCGGGGGCAAGAGCCCCCAATGATGCTCCCGGTGAGCCCAAATGAATAACCTCATTCTTCTTGCGGTCTGCTTTCTTGCAGGGATGCTGCTCCGCCGTTCAGGCGTATGCCGCTCTCTGCACCGGCGGTTCTCAATAGTTTTATCATCAATGTGTCGCTGCCGGCCTTGACGCTGCTCTCCATTCATGGAATGCAGCTGACTTCCGGGGCACTCCTTCCTGCTTCCATGCCGTGGCTCCATTTCGCTTTGGCGGCAGCATTTTTCCTGATGGTCGGCCGTGTTATGAAGCTTCCCCGTGCTACGGTAGGGGCGCTGATTCTGACCGGGGGAATGGGCAATACCTCGTTTCTTGGGTTGCCGATGATTGAGGCGTTTTATGGTAAGGCCGGGCTGGGTTATGGCATCATGGTCGACCAGTTCGGCTCGTTTATGGTGCTCTCCACTCTGGGCATTACGGTTGCGGGATTCTATTCGGATGGTGCGCCTTCAGCCGGCGCTATCCTTAAGCGGATTGTCCTGTTTCCCCCTTTTATCTCTCTTCTCGCTGCTCTGCTTCTTATTGGGGTGGACTATCTTCATGGCTTACGGCAGTTCTCCAGCGGCTGGGTGATACGCTTGCTCCACTGGCCCTTCTTTCTGTGGGGTTCGCTTTCCAGCCGGGCCATCTTGCGGGTAATGGGAGCAGACTCGCGCTTGGGCTTGGGTTCAAGCTGATTCTTGCTCCGCTCATTCTCGCCCTGTTCTATGTTTACGGTCTGGGCGCTCATGGCTTTTCGGCTCAGATTATGCTGTTTGAGGCAGCCATGCCCCCATGATTACAGCGGGTATCATTGCTTCAGAGCATGATATCGATCCACCCCTTGCCGGACTGATGGTGGCGTTCGGGGTGGTCTTTTCCTTTGTGACGCTTCCTCTCTGGCGCCTCGTTCTCGGCGGGCTATAAAGCCGCCTCAACCTTACCATTCGTCGTATCCTGCCGTGGTTCCCATCAGTTTTTCATGAATGGCTTTTGCTGCCGTGCGCCCTGCGCCCATGGCGAGGATGACGGTTGCCCCTCCTGTCACAATATCGCCGCCGGCATAGACGCCATCTTTTGATGTTGCCATGGTGTTGATGTCTACAATGATGGTGTCGCGTTTGCTGGTTTCAATCTCCGGAGTGGTCTGCTTGATAAGCGGATTGGAGCCGTTGCCGATGGATATGACGGCCATATCGATGGGAAGAACGAATTCGGAACCTTCAATGGGAACAGGGCGGCGGCGTCCTGAATCGTCGGGTTCGCCAAGCTCCATTTTGATGCATTTGACGCCGGTAAGCCAATGGCGGTCGTTGCCAAGGAATTCAAGCGGGTTCATGAGCAGGAGAAATTCAATTCCCTCCTCTTTGGCGTGGTGGATCTCTTCAACGCGGGCGGCATTTCGGCTTCCGAGCGGCGGTAGACGATGTATGCGTGATCGGCACCGAGCCGTTTTGCTGTACGGACGGCATCCATGGCTGTGTTGCCTCCGCCGAAGACGGCGACATTTTTCCCTTTGCAGTCGAAGAGGGGGTATCGCTTTTTGCGGGGAAGTCGTAGGCTTCATGAGGTTGACGCGGGTGAGGAATTCGTTTGCCGCAAGCACGCCGACAAGGCTTTCGCCCGGAATACCCATGAACCAGGGGAGCCCTGCGCCGACACCGATGAAGACGGCGTCGAAGCCCTCTTCCTGCATCAGTTCGTCAATGGTGACGGAGCGGCCGACAACGACATCGGTTCTGAATTCAACCCCCATGTTTTTCATCCCCTCTATTTCCTTGCTGACAATATCCTTTGGCAGGCGGAATTCGGGTACACCGTACATGAGCACGCCGCCAAGTTCGTGAAGGGCTTCGAAGACGACTACCTCGTGGCCATGGCGGACAAGGTCGTTGGCGCAGCTGAGGCCGGCGGGGCCGCTGCCGATGACTGCTGCTTTTTTGCCTGTTGCTGCTTTGATCGGGGGGAGCTCCATGGTGCCGTGCTCCCGTTCCCAGTCGGCAACAAAGCGTTCAAGGTTGCCGATTGCAACAGGCTCGTGTTTCCGTCCGATGATGCACTCTTTCTCGCACTGGTCTTCCTGAGGGCAGACACGGCCGCAGACGGCGGGCAATACATTGTCTTCTTTTATCTTTTTTGCGGCACCGAGGAAATCACCTTCAGCCACTTTCAAAATGAACTGGTCAATTTTGATGTTGACCGGGCAGCCTTTGATACAGACAGGATCTTTGCACTGGATGCAGCGGAGTGCTTCCTTCATTGCAAGTTCAGGCGTGTAGCGAGGTTGACCTCCTGAAAATTTCTGCTGCGTTCTGTCGGGTCCTGTGCAGGCATGGGCTGGCGCGGAATGGCCATTCGTTCTTTGTTGGTGATGTTCTTTGCGTCCATGATAAATCCTTCTGTTAGGGAAATGGTTGAATTTCAGCTGAAGCCCTGCCCAAGACGACCTGTTTGATGAAGTTGCCAACGGGATGGGAATGAACTATGAGATGTCAGCTCAATGGCTTCCATGCAGGCGGCACTGGTGGTCACCCGCTTCTGAAGATGTTTTCTCTTCGCTCTGGTAGATTCTGTTCCGGTCGGCAAGGTTGCTGAAGTCCACCTGATGGGCATCGAATTCGGGACCGTCAACGCAGGCGAATTTTGTTTCGTTGTTGACGGTCACTCTGCAGCCGCCGCACATGCCTGTGCCGTCAACCATGATGGGATTCAGGCTGACAACGGTATGAATGCCATAGGGCCGGGTGACTTCGGCAATTGCTTCATCATGGGGATGGGGCCGATGGCCAGGACGAAGTCAATTTTCTTTCCTGAGTCAATCAGCTCCTGGAGCTTCTGGGTGACGAAGCCATGGTAGCCGTAGGAGCCGTCATCGGTGGTGATGTATGCTTCGTCGGATACCGATTTCATCTCTTTTTCAAGGATGACCAGTTCTTTTGTGCGCGCACCGTTGATGGTGATGACATGGTTGCCGGCCTTTTTGAGGGCGACGGCGGTGGGGTAGGCGATTGCCGTGCCGACGCCACCGCCTATGCTGACGGCCGTTCCGAAGTTTTCAATGTGCGACGGGGTGCCGAGCGGGCCGACAATGTCGGGGATGGAGCTGCCCTCGGCAAGACTGTTCAGCTCTTTTGTTGATTTGCCCATGCCTTGAACAATCAGGCTGATAGTGCCTGCTTCAGCATCTGAACCGGCAATGGTGAGCGGGATGCGCTCGCCGGTCGGGTTGACCCGCAGCATGACGAACTGTCCGGCTTGTTGTTTCTTTGCTATCCTCGGGGCCTCGATTTCAATTTTTTTTAATATTTTCTGCTAACGGCTTTGATGAAACAATTCTATACATTGGTTCGTCGGTTTCGTGTGTTGGTGGAGATCTGTCTGATGACTTCGGCTTGAGGGCAAAGCTCACATAATACGGAAATTAAATGCAATTTAAAAATCGGATTCGCCGGGGCTCCCCCGTTCAAAGCACTGCAGCGCTTGCGATTTCGTGGTTCAGAGGTGTAGTGCACATGGTATTTATAGCTGATTATGGCGCCGGAAATCTCCGTTCCGTAAAAAAGGCGTTCGACTATCTCGGCATCAAGGCTTCAGTCAGCAGCAATCCGGCGGATATGGCAGGGTGCCAGAAAGTTGTGCTTCCTGGGGTGGGTGCTTTCGGTCAGGCAATCGATTCGCTTGATGCTTCGGGTTTCAGTGATGCAATCCGCGAGCATGTTGACCGGGGGGGCACCTGCTTGGCATCTGCCTTGGTATGCAGCTGATGCTCACCAGCAGTGAAGAGATGGGCAGCCATCGGGGAATGGATCTTGTGCCGGGTAAAGTGCTCCGGTTCAGGAGCGAGACTGACAAAATCCCCCAGATCGGCTGGAATTCCATTACCATGAAGAAGGACAGCGTGTTGTTCCGCTCACTTCCCGACAACTCCTTTTTCTATTTCGTACACTCCTATTACTGTGAGCCCGAGAGCACCGGGGATGTAGCGGCCGAAACCTGGTTTGCGGGTAAAAACTTCTGTTCAGCCATTGAAAAAAATGGTATTTTTGCCGTTCAGTTTCATCCCGAAAAGAGTTCTGACGCCGGTTTGCAGGTGCTCAGGAATTTTGCCGCCTGTTAGTGACTGCTACCCCATTATTTAACCTTGTCTGTTGATTATTTCCTATGCTCATTATTCCTGCAATTGATATAAAAGACGGTAAGTGCGTTCGCCTGACCCGTGGTGACTTCAGCCAACAGAAAATCTATCTTGATAATCCGCTTGACATGGCCATCATCTGGCGCAAGCAGAATGCCAAGATGCTGCATATTGTTGATCTTGATGCTGCCCTGACGGGAGAGATGGTCAATTTCGATATTATCGCCAACATTGTTGCCGAGCTTGACATTCCTGTCCAGATCGGCGGTGGCATCCGCTCGATTGATGCGGTGAAGCGCTATCTTGACATGGGCGTTGGAAGAGTGGTCATAGGTTCTGCCGCCGTGACCGATCCGGAACTTGTGGGGGAGCTCATGAAGCATTGGCCGGCTTCTAAAATTGTTGTCGGCATTGATGCCGAGAACGGTGTTCCGAAAATCAAGGGGTGGACGGAAAGCAGTGGCATGCAGGATTATGAACTGGCTCTCAGGATGAAGGACATGGGGGTTGAGAGAATTGTCTATACCGATATTTCCCGTGACGGGATGATGCAGGGTTTGGCTATGAGAGCACCAAACGGTTTGCCCAGAAGGCGGGACTTAAGGTGACCGCTTCGGGTGGCGTGACCAATTCGGAGGATCTTCAGCGCCTTGCCACTCTTCGCCCTTATGGTGTGGATTCTGTGATTATTGGCAAGGCTTTTTATGAGTGCAATTTTCCCTGCCAGGAGCTCTGGTATAATTTTGAGAAGGGGATTTGTCTAGATCAGAACTTTTCGACAGCCCGCCGTAAATAGAGTGCTTTCAGCCGCTTTCGGGCGGTTTCTTCCAACAAGCTGAATTGCCAGTGCAGCAGAGAGAGATGCAGCAGCAGATAGAGTCGGTGATTTTTGCTTCCGAAGAGGCGATCACCCTTCAGGTGATCCGTCAGGTTACGGGTGTGGAGATGGACTCGGCAGCCCTGCAGGAGGTTGTTGAAGCTATCAACAGGGAGTACCTTGAGAGTGGCCGTCCTTTTTCCATTCACAGGATTGCCGGTGGGTACCGTATGCTCAGCAGGGAGGAATTCGCCCCTCTGCTACGGAAACTTCAGGCGCCTAAAATCCGCAGGCGGCTTTCACGCTCCATTCTTGAAGTGCTTTCTGTTGTTGCCTATCATCAGCCGGTGACACGGGGGGAGATTCAGCAGATTCGTGGTGTCAGCCTGATTATGCAATCGACCGGCTTATGGAGCGTGGGTTCATTGAGGTTCAAGGTCGCGCTGATACTCCGGGAAGGCCGCTTCAGTACGGAACAACAAAGGAGTTTCTGGACCTTTTTCATCTCTCTTCATTGAAAGATCTTCCAAGCTTCGTGAAATCAAGGAGATTCTTCGCGAGCATGAGGAGCAGGAGTATTTATCACAATCAGGCGGAGAGAAGCTATCTCCGGCCGCAACAGGACAGGAGTCCGGAGCAGGGGATTATGACAGAGAAGAGAAGGGGTGAAGAGGTCCGTATCAATCGGTATCTGGCGATGTGCGGCATTGCGTCGCGCCGGGCGGCCGACCAGATGGTGATTGAGGGGCGGGTGATGGTCAACGGTCAGGTTGTGATTGAGCCGGGGCTTCAGATAAAGATGGGTAAAGATGAGGTGATTGTGGACGGGCAGAAGTATGCTCTTCCTGAAGAGCGTAAGGTCTACATTCTTTTCAATAAGCCGCGCAATGTCATTACCACCAGCAGCGATGAACGCGATCGTGAGATGGTTCTGGACTACATCAAAGTAAAAGAACGGGTTTTTCCTGTTGGCCGGCTTGACAGGAAAACGACGGGGGTGCTGCTCTTTACCAATGATGGCATTCTTGCAAACAAACTCATGCACCCTTCATCAAATGTGAAAAAAGAGTACCTTGCAGTGCTGGATACTGCTTTTCCACAGAGTTCCCTCCCGCTTCTTACGGGGGGAATGCGGTTAAAGGATACCGGAGAGAAGGTACGCCCCTGCCAGGCGAAAATTCTTGATGGAGGCATGCAGGTTTGGATGAGCCTTCATGAAGGGAAAAACCATCAGGTGCGCAGGATGTTCTGGACCTCGGTTTTGAAGTTACACGGCTTGAACGGGTTACCTATGCCGGCCTTAAAACCGGTGACCTCAGGCGCGGCGAGTGGCGTTATCTGAACAGAGAGGAGGTGCGGCAGCTTCAGGAGCTTGCCGGAAGCTCGTAGGCCGGTTTTGTTCATGCAGGACCAACCCCATTCCCATGAACCAGTCACTGCTTTTACGGCTTCGACATGCCATGCCTCTCGTGGCGTCGTTTTTTCTTCTTATCTGTCTCGCCCGTCCGCCTGAGGTCGGACACTGTGCAACGGATGGAGTAGAGTCCGTTTTCAGTACCTTTGAACCTGAAGGTAATATTGACGCTTTGCTTGATGATCTTGCGGATTTGAAAAAGCAGAAGCTCTACCTGAATGAATCCTCCTCCGAAGACCTGCTGCAGCTCCCCTGGCTGACTTTTTCCGATGTCAGCAATATCATTTCCACGCGGACAGATACCGGTCCGATTGCTACCCAAGCTGCCCTTGCCGAGATTATAGGCGAGGAAAAAGCTGCGTGGACTCTGCCTACATTTATTTTAGCCGTGATCTGCAGCTGCGCCGCAAAGCGCTTCGAGATCAGATTGAGGGTTCTCTCTACACCCGCTACTTTACGGAAATGCCCGAGCGGGAAGGCATTGCCACAGGGGCTTACGCCGGCGGGAACTACAAACTCTACAACCGGCTGCAGCTTACTATTCCGCACCTGAAGGCGAGTGTTGTTCAGGAAAAGGATGTAGGCGAGCCGGATCTTGATGACTTTACCTCCTTCAGTCTGAATGCCTATGACTTCGGTGTGCTGAAAAGCGCCGTAATCGGCAACTATACCCTCAATTTCGGTGAGGGGCTCCTGATGGGCCAGAACCGCTATTTTTCAAAGGGGTCCGATCCTGCAGGGAGTGTGCGGCTGAACTCCCGACGGCTGAAGCCCTATTCCTCAAGCGGGGAGTACGGATTTCTGCAGGGGGCCGCCCTTTCCCTTCGGCCCGGGCCGTTTGAAGTGACGGTGTTCACCTCGTCCAATCGGGTGGACGGGAGGGTGGATGATGACGGGCTCATCACCAGTTTTGACGAGAGTGGTTATCACCGGACGGAGACTGAACTGGAACGGAGAGACGGGGTGACTGAAAAAGTTGACGGAGCGAATCTGCTCTGGAATTTCGGCGCTTCAGGTGTGAGGGGACGGGTTGGCGGCAGCATGATCCATTACGGTTACTCGGAGCCGCTGGAAACACTTGTGGAGTCGGGGATTGAGCGGAAAGACGCCTCCTCGGCAGATCTTGTGGGGCTGGAGGCTGTTGTTACCTCCGGGAATGCAGGAATTTTCTTTGAGACGGTGTTTTCACAAAAACCCGACGACTCCTCCTGGATTGCGGGGCGTCGTATGAGCCTCTTCGCGGAGTGAGTACTGTGGTCGCTGTTCGGCAGTATGGTGAACACTACTATTCTCCTTTTGCCGGTGCGTTTGCTGAGCGGGGAGATGGGGCATCGAATGAAGAGGGGTATTATGCGGCATTGACGCCAGGCTCAGCCGGAAGGTGAGGGTTGGGGCTTATTACGATTGGTTCCGCTTTCCGCTGCTCAGCCCTTCGTCTTATCCCTATCCGTCCGAAGGTCACGACATGCGGCTTTTTGCTTCGTGGAAGGCCTCGTCCTCAATTGCCTGGAGCCTGCAGCTGCAGCATAAGAAAAAAGAGGAGGCTTCATCGGCAGAGGGGCTCTGGGAGGAGCGGGGACCGTCAATGGTTATGCCCCGCTACCGTCTCTTACAGACAGGGTCAGGCTTGATTCTGACATCAAGCTTTCCAGGGTACTGAGCATACGCACACGGGGAGAAGTCAAGCGTGTGACTCAGAAGTTTTTTTCGGGTGATGTGTCCTATAACGGGTGGCTGGTGTATGAACAACTGAACTATAAGAGCGGGCGGTTGAGTCTGAAGTGGCGCGGTACTGTGTTCAATACCGATGATTATGATTCACAGCTGTATGCATATGAAGATGGTCTGCCGATGCAGTTTGACCTTGGAACTTACAATGGCCGTGGAAAGTCGATGTTTTTCCTTGCTTCATGGAAGGCGGCGGAGAACTTGAAGATTGCCGCCCGGTATGAAGTTACATACTACACTGATCGTGAGGTATACAGCAGCGGGTCTGACTTGCGCCTGACCGATTCACCTGCTTCGTTCCATGTGGGCTGCCTGTGGTCGTTTTGAAGCTTGCGCACCTTTCGGGGCCTTGGTGTGTGGTCAGTGATTTCCGGCGGCACGGTTCAGGCGGTCGCGGATAGCCCTGCCGAGGCCTTTTTCGGGAGGCAGTTCGCAGTAGATGGTTTGGATGGCTTCCCGGTCGCAGTGGCGGAAGAAGCTGAAGAGTTCCCGTGCGTATTCCTCATGCGTGGTGCAGAGCTTGGCAAGAGCAATGCCGACGGGCGGTGTTCCGAGCCCTATCCATGCCGAGGCGGAGGGAATTGCTGCAGGTGATTCCCCTCTTTCATGGGTGACGACCCGGGCTCTGGGGCGTAGTGGGGATATTTGAGGCCGGGGCTTTTCGGGGCCTCATTTTTTTGTGTTTCTCCGGCTGGAGTGATTGAGGGGATGATTGCCTGCAGCTCTTCCAGAGTGACGGCTCCGGCGCGAAGCATGAGAGGGCGGGGGCCGGTGCAGTCAACAATGGTCGATTCCAGCCCTATCCGGCTTGTGTTTCCCCTAAGGATTGCGGCGATTTTTCCATCAAGGTCATTGTGGACAGCTTCCCAGCTTGTGGCGCTTGGGCGGCCTGAGCGGTTGGCCGATGGGCCGCAACCGGGCTATGGCAGCATTTGAGGAACTCGTGGGCCGCAGGATGGGCGGGGCAGCGGACACCGACGGTATCAAGCCCTGCCGTTACGGCGTAGGGGACCTCGCTGCTTTTGGGCAGCACCAGCGTCAGAGGGCCGGGAAAAAACCGGGTGACAAGCAGCCCGGCTTCGGGGCTGAGTTTGGATGCAACGCGGGGAAGCTCTTCGGGAGTGCCGATGTGGACAATCAGCGGGTTGTCTCCGGGCCTGCCCTTTGCCCTGAAAACCTCGGCGAGGGCTTCGGGGGAGTCAATGGCGGCCCCGAGTCCGTAGACGGTTTCAGTGGGAAATGCTACTGTTTTGCCTTCATTGAGGATTGCTGCAGCCTCAAGTGGCGAGCTGGTGATGAGAGTCTCCATGGTGGGCTGTGCGGCTATCGGCAGAGTGAGAGCACTGCTATGGCATCGGGCATGAACAGCTGGTAGAAGAGCAGGCCTGCCGTTGCACTGACAATGGGGATGGTGAGGTTGTCGTCAATACGGAAGCCGCCAATTCTGATGATGAATGCTTCAACAATGGTCCCGACTGTTGCCATGATGAGTCCGGCTATTGGGTTGAGGTTGGGGACAATGGCAACGATAAGCAGAGCGGAGAGGAAAAAAGCGGCACTCCCTTCAAGGCTTTTGTCGGCGAATCGGTGCCTGCCGAATGTTTTTCCAACCAGTGCTGCCATGGTGTCGGAAACGGAAACCATTGAAAAGGCTGCGATGGCAATGATTTTTGGAAAAAAAAGTACCAGAAAAAGGCGGAAAGGGTGATGCAGGTGGCTCCGTTGAGGTGCATTTTTTGGGGTTCAAGCTCATGATGGCGGAGCATGGAGTCAAAAGTGCGGTGATACCACCT
>PYLN01000079.1_pt1 | contig 9872 bp, 12 predicted proteins | sample 1675811 | NCBI WGS metagenome assembly PYLN01 (sample SAMN08732055, study PRJNA438928) | Freshwater metagenome, whole genome shotgun sequencing project. | isolation source: meromictic lake | place: Russia: Kandalaksha Bay | collected 2014-09
TCGCCAAGAATTTTATTCAACCTTGGCAACAAGCGAATTCATACTGAAAGGCAACAAGCGAATTCATACTGAAATCCGGCTTGTCGATAAAATTGTATACATAGACCCTGGCTGAAAATCCAGACAAAACTCAATGAAGGCTGCTACATTTTCAACATAAGCCATAGACTTCCTGTTCTCTCCGTTCCCAACCATCATGAAACGCCCTGAAGAAATCTGACGCAAAAGGTTGTAAACGTTACCTCTGTTCTGCTCACCGAAAACCACAGTCGGACGCAAAACAACCAGAGTCCTTTCAGCCGGCTTTTCAGCTTGCCATATCTTAAAAATTTTTTCAGCTTCAAACTTGGTTCGCCCATAATCATTAAACGGCGAAATTGTACCAGACTCATCTGTGCCTATAGGAGCAAAACCGTAAACTGCCACACTGCTGGTAAAGATAATCCTCTTAACTCCTCTCTTCCGGGCGACTGCACAAATATTTTCTGCACCACCTACATTAACCTCGTCATAGAGACTGAGCGGTCGGACATCATCTCTATGCTCAGCTGCCAGGTTGACAATCACTGCTCCATCAGACATACATTTTTGCATGTCTTGTTCTGACCTTACATCACCTATATCAACCAGATCAGGAAATGCTTTACTTGAAGCCTTATCAATAATTTTCAGGTTCAGACCATTACGCCGACTTAAACGCTTTACAAGACGCGTTCCAATAAATCCGCTACCACCGACAATATCAATATTCACTTCAATAAGCTCATTTATGGGTTATACTAGCCAATGCTTTTTCAAGCACATCAACACTGATCTGACGAGTATACTGTTCATTAACGATCTGTTCATTTTCATACGCTCTATCAGAGCGTTCATTCCACTCCTCACACATTTTCACAAAGGCACAACTATAAGCATAAACATCTTCAGGTGGAACAACAATATTTGCCTCAGACTCCTCAAGTATTTTAGCCCCTTCTCCCCGAAGACCACCTATAATAGGCCGACCAATACTCATGCAATCAAAAACCTTTGAAGGCACTGTCATTTCGAATGCATCAGAATCAACCAGGGGAATCAGCAACACATTAGCTCTACTCATGATCGTCATGGCCTCAGATTTAGGCTTTACACCGCAAAACCTAACACGACCAGTTAACCCCAACGTGTCGGCCTGTTCACGCAACTGCTCCTCTAGCACACCGGTTCCAACAATATCCAGACGAGCTCCTTCCATAACTGGTTTTTTCATCGCTTCCGCAAATGCAGTAACGACCGATTCAAGCCCTTGAGCGTACCCTAGATTGCCTGAATAACAGAAAACCAACCCTTGAGAATCATCAGGTGCTGATAAATCTTTTGAAACAGAGAGATCCATTGCTACACCATTATAGACGACATCGACCTTTCGCTTGGTACGCTTCTTGATATACTCCTTCATCGGCTTTGAAACACAGGTCAATGCACTTGAATACTTGTATGCTGTTACTTCAAGCCATTTTCCAACGGTTTCCATAAGAGAGCCACGCCGCACCTTTCCAATACCCACAGCAGACTCGGGCCAAATGTCACGGATATCAAGTACGCTTGGCCGCCTTGTCAATAACTGAATACCTAATGAAGCAAGAACAACAAAAAGAGGTGGTGACGACACCCACACAACATCATAGCTAAAACGCTTTCTCAACCGAATAGCCTGCACAAGCGCTTTGAAAGAAAATCCAAGGTATTGGTCCAGGTAAGCTTTTACACCCTGACCTGAGAGGGGCTGAACAGACACACGAATCAATTCCTGATCACTAAACACCGATTCGTCCAATGTTTCCTGACCACCCTTATGAGGAGTTGAGGTGATAACCACTACTTCATGACCTCTTTTCTTCAATAAAACGGCAGTCTCAAAAATCCTATAGGCTGCAGCCGTCACGTCTGGAGGAAAGTATTGGGACAGAATCAAAATTTTCATGGAATAAAAATCTCTGTTTCAAGAGTTTCAGAAAACGCAACAACTACACACCAAGCATTTACCCTTTTGTTGAAGCCTAAAGCCTGTCGATAAGATTCAAGATACAGAGAAGATGCCCCTTTAAAGGAAAACCGAGCCCCTTTGCAGACAACAACGCTACCACTAAGCACGGGATTTAAAGAATGATGAAAATGGAAGATAGCTTTAGCCTTATGAGTACTGCCTAACAGTTTATCTTTGATCCATATTCGATTTTCTCCGAATTCCCAGGATCGGCGATGCACTACTCCCAAGTGCTTATATCCATTATGCTCAGCAACTAACGTATTACCTATCTCTTCTAGTAACTCCACCCGTGCACGTTTGCCAACTCTGAACCCACCCCACACATCGGATGAATTCACCCCATTGACCACAACCGTGTTATGCGCTGCAGTACCGCGCTCCTCATCACGCAATGAATTCTTTTCATAGGTAGAGATACCTGTATCAACAAGAAAGGGCTTACCATGTACCTGGAGTACAAAATTCAACGTATCAGCATGGGCGTGCCCGGGAATGTAGTCAGCTCCTATCGCCCCGACATCAACAATGCATGTATAGGCTGTCCGATCAAACCGCCGGTACCCTGATGCTGAAAGCGACACTCGCCCAGAAGATCTCAACCCCAACCGCTCTGCATAAGAAAAAAGCTCCTCTGATAAAGGAGCTATACCAGCAGTAGCATCATTCAGATGAGGAATCGAACCATCCGGAAATGTCATCTGCCGTAACCAGCTCAGCATCGCTACAGCTTTATCCTGCAGCATGGCAAGCAAACCATCCTGTCCTGAAAACCGCTGATTATGCTGCAACAGGTTCACGCAATCAAGCAACCGGTCCAGAAGAATCTGGTGGTACATCGGAGAAAGCTCAAAATGAGCCCCATCACCAAGCACCTGTTCCTCCAGCTCTCGCACCAACAGCTTCCTGCTCTTGGCAAACCATGACCGTTCATCAAAATATACAGCCCCGAACAGCAGGGAAAACGCATTCTCGAGCAGATGGTTGCCAAGCAGATGATATTCTAACGTCCGGGAAAGAATATGGTACTGGGAGTACAGCGATCTGTCAACCGCCTCATCCCGGATGCCATGAAGCGATAAAAACTTGATCCAGTTGATACCACGCAACGACACAGGATACGGCTCTATACCAACTCGCATACCAGGCAGCGCATCGACGTATCGCCTGATCAACTCAAGCCCCTGGGCCTTGGTCATATCCGCTTGAAGCAGGTAATCAAAGTAATGCAGGTTATACAGCCAGAGCTTGCCATACTCCATACACTCCCAGTCAACCACATCATCAGGAAACGTCAGCGAAAGATTGAGAAACGTATACTGCCCATCATGAAATGAACTCGGTTTAGCAATACTCTCAGCAAGGAACAATCCACCTGCTGCCCCTGCATAAGCAGCACGAACCACATCATCATATGAGACCGGCTTAACCGCCCGCCTGAACCGATAATACAGCTGAAACAGCACCTGCTCAGGCTTAAGATGCCTGAGTGTATGAACATATCGAGAAACCGTGCCCGTCACTGAACCGTAATCCATTCCCCTCGCTTCATTGACTCAATGGCAGCAAAGCTTGCTTGGTGGTATTCACCAAGTCACCAAACGGAATCAACGACTCCCCGCCTTTCTGCAACCGTTCCACAAACATGCTGAACTGGTTTGCATGCCCCTTATCCTGTGCAGATGATGATGACTTGAACTTACTAAACCCATACCCCTGCAGCTTGCGCCAGTTATCCATAACCAGCACCTTCTGCTGGTTGAACACCTCGACCCGCTCCTTTGCATAGGACTTACTGCCATTAGCAAAATAGTTGATTACTGCATTGCTGCCATTCTCGTATTTCAGCAGGATACTTGCATTATCTGTCGTTTCATCAGGTTCACACCCATCGCATTCATGCAAACGGCCGTCACCTTGCTGCCAGCCAGGCAGGAACAGAGATCGATAAAGTGACATGCTTCCCCGATAATGCGCCCACCCCCGACTTCCGGATCATGCACCCATACATCCGGAGGAATGGCTCCGGCATTCATGGTAGCAACAATGTTTACAGGACCAACATTGTCACCAATAAGCTCTTTCATCTTCAGAGCCAACGGAGCAAACCGCCTATTGAACCCGACCATGACGGTTGGTCCTGAGTGCTGATTGCTGAGTGCTGAGTATGAAGAAATAATGGAATCGAGTTCTTCATTATTGAGTGCCAGCGGCTTTTCGACAAACACATGCTTCCCGGCTTGCAATGCTTCAACCACCATGGAGGCATGCGTATTGTGCCGTGTGGTAATCACAACGGTATCAACATCCTTATCCTGCAGCATAAGCTTGTAATCGGATGTCGCTTTCGCTGCCCCGAACTTCTTGGCCATCGTAGTAGCCGTCAAGCCACCAGCTGGCTATATACTTCAATACAGCAGGCGTTTTTTCAAGGCATGGCAGAATAGTGGAACTCGCAAAGTTACCAGCTCCGATAATCCCAAGCACCGCTTTCTGGCCAGTGTACGCATGCTCTTCAAGGCTAACAACAGCTTCAGGAACACGCCCATTTTGACTGTACTCAAGAATAGACGCAATCGATCCTGGCTTTTTCATATCACCATAGATCTGCGCATACTCCTCCAGCTTGACCTGCTCGGTTATCAATCGCTTTACATCGAGCTGCCCTGCTGCAATCGCTTGCAATACAGCTTCAAAATTGCGTTTCTCTGTCCAGCGAACATACCCGATTGGATAATCCTGCCCCTTGTTCTCGTAAGCCTCATCATACCTCCCCGGCCCATACGAACACGATACCTGGAACGACAACTCTTTCTTGTAGAAATCATCACGACGAAGCTTGAGACCGACAACACCCACAAGAATAATCCTGCCCCGCTTGCGCGACATCTCCGCCGCCTGATGCATAATCTCGTCACTCGAGTTTGAGGCCGTGATAATTACACCGTCACAACCGATCTCCCCGGTCATCTCCTGCACAACAGCAACCGGATCAGCCCCGTTGGAAAGATTCACTGCATGCACACCTTTCTCGCGTGCCATAGAAACTTTCTGCTCATCAAAATCAAACCCGATAACAACACATCCGTTCGCCCGAAGCAGCTCCGCAGTAATCAACCCGATCAATCCCAGGCCAACCACCACCACGGTCTCACCAAACGTAGGGGCAAGCAAACGGATACCCTGCAAAGCAATGGAGCCAATAACCGTAAACGCTGCCTCTTCATCACTCACACCATCTGGCACCTTAGCTGCCAGGTTGACCGGCACCAACACATATTCAGCATGCGGCCCGTTCGATGCAACCCTGTCACCAATCCGGAACTCAGTCACACCTTTCCCGACAGCAACCACCTCACCAACATTGCAATAGCCAAGCGGCAACGGCTGCCCAAGCTTGTTCATCACAGACTCATACGTAGGCTTGACCCATCAGTTTTCACCTTATCCAGCACCTGCTTCACCTTGTCGGGCTGCTGGCGGGCCTTATCGATGAAATTGGCCTTACCAAAGTCCACCAGCATCCGCTCAGTACCGAGCGATACCAGTGAACGGGAAGTCAGCACAAGAAGATGGCCCGACTTCACCTGCGGAACAGGAACTTCCTCAAGAATGGTCTGGCCGTCTTTTATGTCTTGAATTATTTGTTTCATATGTACCTATTTTACAGCATGAATCAACATGAACATTCCTGAGTTCGGTAATAATCTATCAATCCGCTTTCGTGATTACACTTTCCTGCCTGCTGAACAAAGCACGGTTCTGCTCCACCGCATTGTTCATTGCCATATACTCATGGGCATAAGATCGTGCGGAACATCGTGATACCACCAACTCCTCATGAGTGAACCCACCCCATCGTTCAGCTGCCAGCACCCAAGAATCGTCATCATCCAAAGGAATCACCTGCACAGCCCCTTTTGATCATGCGTCCAAGGTGTTTGGTCACTTAGAACGACACTGGTCCCAACACTAAGAGACTCAAATATGACATGCCCAAAGTTCTCCCCTCTTGTTGGAAAGAAAAACACATCATGTTCAGCAAAAACGTTATGCACATCCCGTGGATTCACTTCACCATAATAATGTACAACGATATGAGATGGTAGTTCTTGTATCAGTCTTTCACACTCTGCCCAGTATTCAGCATTTTCCAATGTACCATAAAGAGAGACATCCATCTGCCTAGTCACCTTTTTGAGGATCCGCAATAGGTAATCCAAATTTTTCATTGGTGATATTCTGGAAAGAAATACCATCCGGAGAGCGCGGCCTTCCGCATTATCATGCTGATACGCTACATTTGCCGTTTCACAGGAGACCTTTGGTAACAAATCAGGGGCCACCATTATATCTCTAGCTACGGAACCCATGTTATTGCTGATATCGCGTCGCTCATGGAGACTGGAAGCTTGCCAGATCAACCTTGATGCAACCGAAGTGTTTTTGCGAATAGGGAAAATAGTCGTTTTTTAGTTGCTTTGAGTTGCAATGCACCAGATGAAAATTCTCCGCGCGGCGCAATCACACAAGGTTTTTTTGGGGCCAAGCCCAATTGGCGAGCCAGCAGCGGGAGTGTAGTGCAAGTAACAGCCAGATAGCTGTTCAGATAAAGCATATCGTGCGGGTTTCGCAAAGAAGGCGAGCAATGCCGCGAAGCGAAAGTAACTTTTTCGAAGCGTAAAACACTTGAGCCTTGCCAACAGCATTCCAGCTATCGACCGCAACTTCTCGATAGGGTGAAGCATCCAGCTTATCTCGATCCCTTGTGACGATGCGAATATCGAACTCATCACCAAAGTGTTCAACAAAATTAGCAATGGTCCGCACCGGCCCACCAGAACGATAGCCGGGGAGATAGTAAGCAACAAAGCAAAGGATGACGGGACGGGGACTACTCATATTTGTCTCAAGAGCTGTATGCACGGCTCGCACATTATGTCGTTAATTTATGTATTCCAAGGAGGCGTGGGCTTATAGCGCCATCCATTTCAGACACGAGAATCCGCTTTAGATAGTCGGCTCCAGTTAATGCACCCAAACAAGTAGCCCATTGCGCCAATTCCTGACGACTTTGTATTGACACCCGCCCCGCATCCACCTGCTTGCGGAGAGCATCAGTGAGCGCAACATCATCTCCAGCCGGAAAAACAGCTCCTCTGCCACTGGAACTCACCACAACAGAAGATCCGCAGGCATCACTGCAAATTGCCGGTGTACCGACCATCAGCGCCTCTGAAACCACCGCGCCCCACCCATCGTGCCGACTGGGCAACACGAGACAATCAGCTTGTGCCATCACTGCAGGGATCTCGCTCATGGTCTTCCGACCTAACCATTGAACTTGACCCGGAAGCAACTCGGATGCCTGAGCCTTTAAGGAAACCTCCTCCGGACCACTGCCTACCACCAAAAGGTCAACATCAGGACGGTTGAACGATGCAATAGCACTAATCAGACGATCCACACGCTTGAGCTCTATCAAATTCCCTACAAAGATAAAACGATACGGGCGAGTGTCTGCCAATACGTCCCAGATGGATTGGAGTTCTTGCCTATCCGGCTCGCGCAAGAAATAGGCGAACGGAAATACTTTGGAATGTGGCATTCCTCGTGCTACCACCCAGTCAGGAGTGTCAGCGCCAATTGTCAAGACACCCTCTAATGCATTACGCCAACGCCAAAACAACCAACGATAGATCAAGCACTTGAGTATGCCAAACCGACCGGCATCATCAACCGTCTCCATAATCACCCACTGCCTCATACCTCGAGCACGTAAATGCTTCTGTACTTTAGATACCAACCCATTTCCACGCAAGCCCTGACATAAGTGGATGGAATTGCTGGCGCCGATTGCACAATAGCCTGCACCGCCGTTTCATCTTGCGCAATCTTCAGTTGTGCTGCCTTGAGCGATGGGCATTCCACCCCTGCTGCTCACGTTCTGCAGACATCCGTTCGTTTGCAACATAGAGCACAGGAATGCCCTGCACAGCCATAGCTTCTGCAAGTATAGCCATGTGAGGAGTGACAATGCGCTGCCAAAAATAAACCTGATGTTCAGACATAACAATTAGCCCTATGTCTTAAGGGGACCTCTAAGAATTGAGTTTTTGATATATCATTCTGGCCAGCGGATAACCCTGCAGGATCATATTCAATCCTGAAAAACATTGTTCTTTGACACAGTTCGCTCAAAAAAGCCTTCTGAACGCAGTTACTGGGCGTAGCTATCCCACAGGAATACATTATCGACTTTCTTGTTCAGCTGAACGCATCGCATCATGTTGTATGTCAAGTTGGTCAGCCCGATCTTTGCTGTCGCCCTTGCGTATCCAATGGTCCTGATGTACATGGCCTTCATCGAATTGGTCATGAACCCAAACACATGCTCAACTCTTGCGCGGGTACGGGACTTTTCCCTGTTCGAGGCGTTCTGTTCTTCCGTGAGCTTATGGTACCGATTGCCCTTTTCATGAACCATATTCCTCATGCCGTATTTGTTGATCGTTGTTTCCTGTCCGGTATATGCTGAGTCTGCATACAGCTTCTGACCGCCATCGTTCAGGCTGATAAGGGTTTCGAGCTCCTGGGAGTCGTGGACTGAAGCGTCAGTGACCGTGTAGTCGTTGATGAGCTTGGTCCCCGCATCGGTCTTTATGTGATTCTTGTAGCCATAGAAAGATACGTTGTTTTTCTTGGTCCAGCGGGCATCACGGTCTTTCTGGCGAAGCTTGTTGGGCTTGGATTTCCAGGCTTCAGGGGTCTCACCGTTCTTGACCAGTTTGTTTTCTTCCCGGGTGTTGCGTTGCCGGGGGACCTCAACAAAGCTGGCGTCCATGATCTGACCGGTGTTTGCAAAAACAGACTGATCATCAAGGGCCTGATTGAACCGGCAAAACAGGGCTTCAATGATTCCTTCCTGGATAAGAGTTTCCCGGAACTTCCAGATGGTCTTGCTGTCTGGAACCTTATCGCTGGTTTTCAGCTTCAGAAAGCGCTTGAAGCTTAGCCTGTCCGTGATTTGAAACTCCATCTGGTCATCGGAAAGGTTATAGAGGCTCTGCAGGATGAGTAGTTTGAACATCATGACTCTATCGAACGGGGGGCGACCTGCTTTGCTGCTGTTCTCGGGCTTTCTGAAGGTGAGATCAAGAACAGGCGCAAAGATGTTCAAGTCAATAAAGGCATCCAGTTTTACAAGCGGATCCTTGAGCTTGGTGAGCCGTTCGAGCAGAAAATATTCGTCAAAAAGGCCGAGAGGATTGATGTTTTTCATGACAGCAGAGAATGAATGATGAAATCTGCTGAAATATACGGATTTCCGGCCTTTTTATAAACGCTAAGTTATTGATTTTATGAAAGATATATTCTTCAGGAATAAATAGAGATGGCCTTGAGTTCAGCGCTTGATGGCGCCAGCACTTTATAACCACGCAGCTCTAGCGCCTCGGTCAGGTTCCGACCGATAAAGCCCCGACTGCCTGTGATGAATACAGTTTTCACTGAATTTATTCAGCTACACAATCAATTAAACCGCATAGCGATTGCGCTAACGCTCTTCTTCACTCAATAGATTGATCAGCATGTTGCTGACCAGTTCTGCCCTATCTAACTGCGGTGACATGTCCTCAATAGGACAATTGACCATCAGCTTCGGACTAACACCCGTATTGAGATCTAAGACTACATGAATAAAGGCTGGTCCGTCAACCCGCAAGGCTTCGTCCAGAACTTGACTAATTTCATCGGTACGATGTATGGCAAAAACTGGTAATCCATAGGCCTCAGCCACACGCTTCAGGTCCGGACAACTGTAGCCAATGACTGTCGATTGACG
>PYLN01000080.1_pt1 | contig 9867 bp, 18 predicted proteins | sample 1675811 | NCBI WGS metagenome assembly PYLN01 (sample SAMN08732055, study PRJNA438928) | Freshwater metagenome, whole genome shotgun sequencing project. | isolation source: meromictic lake | place: Russia: Kandalaksha Bay | collected 2014-09
GACGCTCAAACGCAGTCAAACCGGGGCGGTATGTAATGAGCTTGATCCGTGATTTTATAGATGGGAAGTTTGCCAATGAATCCGAGGGGGAAGTTGGCATCGGTGGCTTTACCACGTATGCAAAGGTAAGGGATAACATCGCCCGTGTGCGGGAAGTGCCGACGACATATTTAGAGGATGGGTCGCATGTTAACGATCATATCATTCGAAAGCCCATCATCCTGAAAATTGAAGGTAACATATCAAATGTTCACGTTAAACCGTCTCCGGCACTTGCCTTAGTCCGCGCACTTGAATCCTCATATGGTGAGATTGCAACGTATCTGCCTTCCAGGACGCAGGCACAACTAAGCCGGGTTGCGGGAATCACGGCGGACATACAACAGCGCATAGATCAGGTTGATACCGCTCTTGCGAAAGCACAAAATTTTGCTAATAAAATCGGCTTTACCGGCGATACTGGCAAAACAAACATTGAAAGTTTTATCGACAAAATGGAAGGCTTTTATAATTCAGACGCGCTTATAAATATTGACGGCCCGCTGCGCACGTATGAGAACATGTGTATTACGGCATTTGAATACTATGAGAACATGTGTATTACGGCATTTGAATACGGAACTGATAACGTGTCAGAAAGTATTGACTTTACAATCGAAGCACAGGAGCTGAGGTTTGCGAGACTATATTTTCAATGCTTGCTCCAAACGCTGACCCCGCAACAAACGGACAGCACTCAGGGGAAACAAACAAGGGCGCGCAGACTGGCGAAGAAGTCGAAACAAGTTTCATAAGAAAATACGGCGGGAAGATAGCGAATTTATGCAAGAATTTATTCAATGATTAAAATATTAAACATATCAGATGAACCTATCCAGCGGCACACGATTATTTTTGAGGGATCGGAAATAATCTTGACTTTGCGGTTTTTTCCGCGACATCAGTTTTGGTCAATGCATGTGGAGTATGGTGATTATCAAGTGTACGGTGTCAAGCTGTCGGTAGGTGTTCTGCACATCACCAGCGGAAACCAGCCCTTTGATTTTACGGTTACAGATAATAGTAACAACGGTATTGACCCGTTTAGGATTAATGATTTCAAGGACGGGCGCTGTACGCTGTTAATGTTTGACCGCGCAGAAATGGTAACAATACGACGCGGTGAGGTTATACCGGAATGAAGACGGAATATTATAACCGATTCACCAGAAATTATAAACTTGTTATCGCTGCCCTGGGCGGCACGATTACTATTGCTCCCCCTATGCGCGTTCAATTTCAGGCTGATAAATCAATCTACGGCGGGCTAAATAAAATACAGATACAGCTTGAAAACCTGACTGAGCGCAAACGGCAGGCACTTGTCAAAGATGCAGAGGAATCAAAAAGAATCCCCTTCCAGCTGTCCGTGGGTACAAAGATACCCTTGAATTGATTTTTAAGGGCAACGTATTCAGGGGAAGTAATGCGAGACAGGGCGTTGATATAATCAGCAAAATTGAGGGACTTGACGGCGGGACAGATTTTTTAAACTCTTATACCAGCACAACGGTAGAGGGGTCTGGACAGGCCATTGATGCCGCTCTTGCAGACATGCCCAACACAGAAAAGGGGAAGGTGACGGCACGCCCGGCGACAAGCCGTCCAAAAGTCATGGTTGGAAATTCAGTCAAGTTGATTGAGGAAATGATCGGACCGGATGAAACATGGTACATCGAAAACGAGCAGCTTTATATAGTTAAAAACAACGAGGTCACAAGCTCACTTATACCGCTCGTGACTGCAAGAACAGGCTTATAAGCACGCCGACACGCGAGAATAAACAGACAACATTTGAAACGCTTATGAATCCGGCTGTTAAAATTGGTAGACTGGTTGAACTGGAATCACAAACAGCGCCACACCTCAACGACGTTTACCGGATTTATTCAATAAGCTACCAAGGTGATAACTACGGCGATCAGTGGAGCCAGACTTGCACGGGCCGCCCCGCAGGCGGATATACGGTGATATAGTGGAACACAAGCAGCTCGTAGATACAATAAACATTGCTTTGCAGACCGCACTGGCAAACCTGCACACAGCTACGATTGCCCGGGTTGAGAGGGTCAACGCTACAACTATCGACGTACAGCCGGTTATAAATCGTGTCGTCAATGGTGAGTCAATCAAACTGCCCGTTTTTACAAAAGTGCCGCCATTGTTCCTGCAGGGCGGGTCAAGTTATACAGCCCACCCAATTGCAGTCGGGGACTATTGTTTATTGATTTTTACAGAACGGTGTTTTGATAGATGGTACGAGGGACAAGACGAACAGCAACCGGCAGAGTTCAGAATGCACGATTACAGTGATGGTATTGCTATTGTCGGCATCAATCCAAGGGCCGATGCTATAACCATACCAGGCGTGATAACTCGCATCGGCGACACGTATGAGGAAGGCGACACTACGCACGTAGGAAACAGGATACAGACAGGTAATCATACTCAGGTAGGAAACAGGACACAGACAGGTAATCATACTCAGGTAGGGAATTTTCTACTAACCGGCGACACGTATGAGGAAGGCGACACTACGCACGTAGGGAACAGGACACAGACAGGTGATCATATTCAGGTAGGGAATTTTATACTAACCGGTGATATGTATGTTATCGGAAATATCTTTTGCACCGGAACGATTGCAGCGGCAAACTTTATCGGTATGTCTGGATTGGCGCCAGGTGGACCATTGACAAGTACTGTTAACATAGAAACAACCGGCGATGTCAAGGCTGGGGATATAAGCCTTAATAGTCATACACACACGCAAAGCGGCGGCGGTGAAACAGAGGAGCCGAGTTAATATGAGAGTACGCTCAATAACATCAGATGGGGACTGGACGTTCGGCAAAGGCAAGGCTAATTACCTTACCGGCAGTAAAGCAATATCGCAGAACGTAAAAACCCGCCTGCGGTCGTTTCTTGGGGACTGGTATTTAAATCTTGATCATGGTATAGACTGGATTAATCTGCTCGGGAACCTCAACACTGAAAAGAAAATAACCCGTGCTGTTGAAAAAACGGTGCTGAAAACAGAGGCATTGTAACGGTTAGCCGGATTGATATTGTTCGCCGGAACCGCAGCAACAGGGAAATAACGATTGAGGTTGATTATATGGATGTATTCGCAACGCAACAACAGACTGTTGAGGTGACAGCATGACAACAAAGCCACGGTTTACCGAAAACGGCATTGAAGTACAAACCTTTGATGAAATATACGAGGAATTAGCGGATGGGTATAAGGCAATATACGGAACTGATATAAACCTTGATCCAGACAGCCCGGACGGGCAGCGGGTGGCATTGGAAGCGCAGGCGCGGCTGGATGTTCAAGTCCGGGGTAGCACTTTTATATAGCCTTCTTGATCCTGACTTTTCTATAGGGCAGGCGCTCAATGTGTTGATTAAAATATCCGGTATAACCCGCCGGGCCGCTACCAGATCACAGGTTGATGTCTCAGTAATAACCACAAGAGATGTTACTCTGCCGGAAGGCTATTCGGTTGAAGATGACCTCGGGCAAATATGGGAAACATCATCAGAGGTTGATCTTACAACCGGGACTACTACCGTTACGCTCTTTGCTGAAAACTTTGGCGCGGTGGAAGCGGATGCCGCTACAGTAACAGAGCCGGTTACTTTTGTTCTTGGCGTTTCGTCTGTGACAAATTCTGCCGCGGCAACTGTGGGCCGCGATGAGGAGACAGACGAAGAGTTGAAAATAAGGCGCAACCGCTCACTTGAAACTCCGCAAAGCTCAAGCATCGGCCGCCTTTATACGGCCTTGGGAGAAGTAACGGGCGTGACGGATGTTGTGGTATATGAAAACGATACCGACAGCACCGACAGTGACGGCATCCCGGCGCACTCATTATGGATTACTGTCGAAGGCGGGGACGTTGAAGATATAGCGGAATGCCTGGCAAAGAATAAAACCGGCGGGAAAGGCATGGTGGGTGCCGTCAACGGCACATGGGATGAAACCATTATCAGCCCGATGGGACTGAATTTGTTTTTACCCATGAAATGAGCTTTGACCGGCCCACAGACGTAGATGTCACCATTCGCATGGACGTTACTAAAAAAGAATCAACAGACACCATTGACACCGATTTGATAAAAGAAAAACTTGCAGCACGAACTTTTATTATCGGGGAAAGCGTTATCGGAGCCGACCTCTATCAAAACGTGTTTGAGGCCGGTGACAATTTCATCCCAACTGATCTTGAGATAAGTGATGACGCCGGGTCTACATGGACCGAGGGCCGCCTTGAACCTGAACTTGACGGGCGCTTTACAATCTCTACTGATGACATAACTATAACAGATATTACGCCATGACCGATTTTACTGATTCATATATCAACCTACTGCTCAAGCAATATTGGGATATGCCAATGCTCGGGCTGAGATTGAGCTACAGGCTTCGACATGGGAGCGGACCGTCAATTTTTTTATATTCGTTTATTGATGAGTTCGATCTTGACAATGCCACAGGGGATCGGCTTGATATAATCGGGCGCATTGTCGGCATTGACAGAATCATAAAATATGTAGTTCCGAAAATTGCTTTTGGATTTGATGAGAACGATGACGCACGAGGGTTTGATGATAAGTTTGTATCTATCGCTGACCGGGCTCCATTTTTAGATAAATTTCAGCGGGCTTATACTGACCTTGAGCTTGATGATAATGGGTATCGTTTTTTCATCCGTGCTAAAATAGCGAAAAACACAAGCAGTCCATATTTGGCTGAAGAAGATGGATTATCAATTCAGGAAGCAATCAACACCATGTTCGATGGGCAGGCCTATGCGGTAGACAAAAAGAACATGAGCATGCTGCTTTATTTGTCGCCTGAATACGATGCCGACAAACTAAGGGCAATATTACTGCTCAATCTATTGCCTAAGCCGCACGGCGTGCAGTGGCAGTGGGCCTATGTGGTAGAAGCGGCATCGGGTGATACATTCGGATTTTCGGATAATATTTACGCTCAACCGTTTGCAAATAAGTTTGACACGACAACTGAACCGGGCGGCCGGTTTGCCAACAAATTAATTTAAACGAAAAGGAGTAATAGTACAATGGCTAAAATTAATAGATTCGATGGAGATGTTCAGGCGTTTGCCAGCAATGCGACTGGTACAAACAGGACTATTTTCGGTGATACTGCACAATCAGACGACCTTGACAATAACATCAATGCTGATTTTTTATCAGGATGGGAAATAGTCGGGGTCAATGAAAACCCGACAAAGCAAGACTTTAACGCGCTTGCTTATACTATCAGTTATCTCATTGCCTACCTTCACCAGATGGGTGTGAGCGAGTGGAACACAACGCAGGAATTTGCACAGTACGGCCTTTGTATCGGGTCAGATGGAAAGCTGTATCAGTCGGCTGTTGCGACAAACAGCGGCAACGATCCAACCACTGACGACGGGTCTAACTGGACTGTTGTCACGTCTGCCGCAAATATCGACTATGATAATTCTGATAGTGGGCTAGCGGCTCCGATGTCAAGGCGCTCTGGATGAACTGAAAGAAGCGGCTAACATTGACTATGATAATTCAGACAGTGGCCTAGCGGCTACAGATGTCAAGGCGCTCTGGATGAACTGAAAGAAGCGGCTAACATTGACTATGATAATTCAGACAGTGGGCTAGCGGCTACAGATGTTAAATCTGCCTTGGATGAATTGGATGCAGCAAGCATTGGGGTGACAAGCGGGTATGCAAAATATTCTTGTGTCTATTCAAGCGGAACCGATGCAGGCGACTTTAACAAAGACGGTTGGATAACAAGGGTATTAAACACTGAGGATATAGATACAGACGGAATTGGCTCTTTATCATCGAATAAAATCACCCTGCAAGCCGGAACATATATCATTGCGGCATCGGCACCGGCCTTTGGGGTTACAGAACATGCAGCGCAGCTTTATGATAATACCCACTCGACTGTTAGGATTGAGGGCACCACTGAGGTTGTCGGCGGTAGTACAAATACACAAACAAGATCATTTATGAACCGCAAGATAACACTTGTTGAAGAAGCTCAAATTAGCATAAGACATTATTGTAAATCCACAAAAGCAACTGATGGTCTGGGCCATGCTGCATCAATCCCCGGCAAGAGTGAAGTGTACACAGTTATCGAAATAAATAAGATTGCTTAATAATAAATGAATTTAAGGAGAGAACAATGAAAAAAGTATTAGCGGCACTGGTAATCATATTATGTTTTTGCGGTACTGCAATAGCAGACACGATTGATGTTGAAGTTGGCTCAATTCGGCCCGGCAATAAAGACAACACGGTTAAAATATACCGTTATTCAGGCTCAACGGTTGCCGGTACTACAACGCAGGTATTTAGGCTGAAAGACACCCCTAACATCTATGGGGCTTTAATCGGCTGGGGTTTTGAGTCTTTAAGTGATGATGTTGATGCCTACGGAAGTACAGTAGAAAATGCGGCATTCCTTGACATTGAGACTTTTTTTTGGTAAAGTTGGAATTGACACCGGATACAGCATAATCTTTCCAGCGCCTGAACATTTTTTTTAATGGTGATGCAGCGCCAGAAAGAGCCATATATTTTACAGTTAAAAATGACAGTGCAACCGCTACGGGAGCATGGGAGCTGCGGCTTGTTTTTGCAGATGAATAGCATTAGGAAGAAACCCAATGAAAAAACTTGTATTACTTTTACTTATGCTGTGTGTATACACAAATGTATATGCAGCAACAACCGTGAAGCCTGCAACGCAGGCCAATGACTACACCGATGCTGCCTTGCGGCAAACTCCACAACCGACCAATCCTACACCGACTCCGAGATTGCGGCGCTGCTTGCGGGGAGAAAACATTCACCTCTTTAAGCGCAGACTTTATTGTACGTTCCGATAGAACAATCACAGTCGGTGCGACTGGATGCGACTACACAACTATCGAGGGTGCGTTTACTGCGGTAAACTCGCTAGTTATTCTAGATTCCGCGATAGTAACCATGGACATTCAGGCGGGGACATATTCCCCCGCCGCTAATGCCGTGCAACTTTTAACCCCTTTCGCCGGTTCTGTTATAATCACGGGAGCCACGCCCTATGACACCGGAGGTGCTACTGGTATACAAGCCATTTCGGGAACAACCGGAGCAGAGACTATACAGTTTAATATGGCCTCAACCGCTTGGCAGGCGAATATTTCGGTCAACGACTACGTTTCCGTAACCACAGGCGGTGGTCTAACTGACGCAGACAAGCAGGCTTTCGGATTCTCGCGTGTTACTAATGTTGATACAACGAACAACAGATTGACCGTACAGTCACGACATAGGCTGGACTTGTCTGCGATAATCAACGGCGGGAGTTTTCCTGCTACTCTTGCCTATACGATTAAAAAACCATTGACTTTAATCTCTGTAAATTATAGCACCGCCACAGATATCGTAGTATATATGTCACGCTCACCGTTATCAATTAGCAATCTCGCAATGGTGAACACTGGTCGAGGCGTTGGTAATGGACTGCGACTCGTTGGTAGTGGCAACACAACAATTTCTAATTGTTTTATTGCAGGCTTCGGCGGGAGTGCCGCAACTGGTGAGATTTACGGTTTGTTTGTCGGGCCTCAGCAATACATCGCCCAACAAAGTTCTATAATTTCTGATTGCCGTATCGGGTTGTATGTCCAAGGCGGTACTGTATACGTGGCAAATACTTTTATTACTGGATGTTACATAGGCGGATACTCCGAATTAAATGGCTTGCTCTATTTCGCTGCTTTCTCGTTGTCACAGGGCAATACGCTTGGAGCTAGCGCAAGCTATGGAGGCACTATTATAAATGGGTATGCATGCGCCGTGCAATATAACACGACAGGAGCAAGTGTAGCCCAGTTTGCACGGTATAGTAATCAGTCTACGCATGCAGAAAACACAACAGATTACGCACAAACCATAAACGAATTACTTTCGGACGGCTCTTTTATCTCCGATCCTGAATAAGGAGGTCAGCTATGAATTGCATTACCTGTACCATCAATCAATCATCGACTTTTTCATCGATGTTGGAAACGCTGAAAATATTTGATACCGCCATAAGTAGCGGTGAGGTCGACACTGCGACAGAAATTGGAGCGCAGATGGTTTTACAATATCAAGGGGCTTGCGCTAGGGTTGCAGCACTTAAAAACAACAGTGCAAACTGTGCTAAATGCTCAATTAGGCTTACCGAACAGTTGAAGCATGGTCATGCAATCATATCGCAAATAAAAACACATGAACTTTGCGCCAATATTCTTGCGGATGTTCTCGCTCAAGTGTCTGCGGCCTGTGTAGATTTATAAAATGACAACCTGCCGTGAATGCCTTGCCGAGCTGAGGAACCGTTACGTGGCGCTTCGTGGATCGGTGGCACACGGCTGGATTGATCGGGCAGACGATGAATTTTTTAAAATGCAAGGATTTCTCAATGCTAAAAATAATGGTGAATGTGACAACTGTCTGGCGGATTTTAACCTGGCCCTTTGTTTCTCATGGCAAGCATGGAAAGACAAAGAAACGGAAATGTGTATAGAACACTTTAACAGCATGTATGTAGAGATTACATCCGTTGAGCATAAAGCGGAGGCAAGGGCATGATGTGGCCCGGCGAATATTTTAAACGCTCGGAGTTTGCATGTAAATGCGGTTGCGGCTTTGACACTGTGGATGCGGAATTGCTGGCGATCCTTGTAAACCTCCGGCGGCATTATGGTCAGCCGATAACGATACACAGCGGGTGCCGGTGCCAGAAGCATAATAAGGCGGTCGGCGGCGTGATTAATTCTCAACACCTTATAGGCAGAGCTGCTGACGTAACGGTAAAAAAATGTGGACCTAAAAACCGTATACGAATACTTATGCACCACATACAAAGGCAAATACGGATTTAAACTCTACAAAACCTTTGTTCATCTTGACAGCAGAAGCGGATGCTGGCGAGACCCGAAAGGATCCTGACCGATGGAAAAAGGACAGCACTGCGCAGAACATGAGACAAGAGGCCAATGTATTATGGTTGCAAAAAAGGACAGCGAGAGCGCACACAAAAGGATAGATGCGCTTGCCGATGAGGTTAAGAAATGCCTTCCAACATGGGTGTTTAACACCTGCATTTCATTGCTTGTTGTCGTGTTCGGCGGTATATTTACCCTGCTATTTTCCATCAATTCAAGCGTGAACGATATATCAAAAATCCAAACGCAAATGCTTACCCGTGAAGAATACAGGGAGACGCTTAAACGATGAAGCACATCAAACGCAAAACGCTCATAGGCATTGCATCACTGCTTATCGGTGTCGGTACTTCGGCTGGCATAATCGCATATCCCGAGTGGGCACCTGCTATTAAGGCAGGCACGAAAATTGTCACCAGTTGGATACAGGGAGCTGACAATGTGGACAATCAAACAGCGGCAAACACTGTTGAAAGCGGTCCACATGATGGAAATTAAACATCCTGTTCCGATTGAAAAAGTGCCGTATGTTGCTGGGCCAGAGAGCATATGCGTGTCGGTGATTTTGTCAACTGTTCAGGCAGCAAGATAGTTCAGCGGCTTATCCAATGGAAGCGTGGCGGCGTGTATAAAAACTCCCATTCTGCACCGATAATCAACGACATCACAAATCACATATTGCCACGCGTGATGTTTTTAGAGGCCCTGGGCAGCGGTGGCCTTCTGCCTAACTTTTTAAGCAGATGTTTTTAGAGGCCCTGGGCAGCGGTGGCCTTCTGCCTAACTTTTTAAGCAGATCATACGAAGCGGCTCACGG
>PYLN01000081.1_pt1 | contig 9545 bp, 13 predicted proteins | sample 1675811 | NCBI WGS metagenome assembly PYLN01 (sample SAMN08732055, study PRJNA438928) | Freshwater metagenome, whole genome shotgun sequencing project. | isolation source: meromictic lake | place: Russia: Kandalaksha Bay | collected 2014-09
GTCACACGATACAGCAAACTGATGGGGACACTCATGACTGAGTGTACTAATTAGTACACTCAGTATGAGTGTCCCCAACTCTCCCTAATTTAATCGGGGAGGGTTACGCCTTTTTTCAGCGGCTCTTTCCTGCATGCGGGTATGATGCTCCATCTGAAGCTTGGTGCGTGCTTCCGGATTTTTACAGGCTTTCAGCTGTACCTTGTAGTCGGCAATCTCCTCTTTGCTCATGAGTTCGCTGCCGTAAACAGCTTCAGCTGCCGGCTTTGCGGCTTTAACTGCTGCAGGTGCCTGATGGGCAGCCTCCGGGGCCATGCCTTTTTGCTGGACGGCGGCTCCCGCGGGCGCTTTGGCAGGCGCTGCGCCTTCAGCTGCCGAGGCCATGCCGGTTCCGATGGTAAGTGATGCTGCAAGCATCGGAATGGCGAAAAGCGTTGATTTCATCATAAGTATTCCCCTTTTTTTGGTTGTTTTTTGGTTGTTCAAACTACGGCCACGCCGCCCTCGCTTTGAGGAGCGGAGCAACATGAACCGTAACCGTGTATGGGGGAATAAAAAACTTACTCTTTATCGAGCTTCTCTTGACGCCGGCTTTTTTTTTGCCGGAGCTTCGTCTGCATCGGAAAACTGCAGAGCCTGCTCTTTTTCATCAAAACCTATGCGGATACTGCTGCCTTCGCTGAAGCGGCCTTTGAGCATCTCTTCTGCCAGCGGGTCTTCAACATAGCGCTGCAGGGCCCGTTTGAGTGGACGAGCTCCGTATTTCTGGTCGTACCCTTTGTCAACAAGGAACTGCTTTGCCGGCTCCTCAAGGGTAACCTCAATGCCCATGTCGTGCAGGCGCTTGAAGAGCTTGCCTGCTGTGATATCAATAATCTTGAAGATATCCTCTTTTTCAAGCTGATGGAAGACGATGGTGTCGTCAATCCTGTTCAGGAACTCGGGGTTGAACACCCGTTTGAGAGCGTCCTCAATGGTCGACTTCATGGCCTTGTAACTGCCTGTGCTGTCGTCGGGGGATGTAAATCCCATACCTGAACCAGCACCAAAGCTCTTGATGTCTTTGGCTCCAATATTGGATGTCATGATGATGATGGTGTTGCGGAAGTCGACCTTGCGGCCAAGGCGTCGGTAAGCACGCCTTCGTCCAGCACCTGCAGCAGGATGTTGAACACATCAGGGTGAGCTTTTTCAATTTCGTCGATAAGCACCACGGAGTATGGCTTGCGCCGCACTTTTTCTGTGAGCTGACCCCCTCTTCATAGCCTACATATCCTGGAGGCGCTCCAACAAGACGGCTGACGGAAAATTTCTCCATGTATTCACTCATGTCGGCACGGATAAGGGCGTCTTCGCTGTCGAAAATGTAACGGGTGAGCGCTTGGCGAGTTCCGTTTTTCCAACGCCTGTGGGGCCGAGGAAGATGAATGAGCCAATGGGACGGGAGGGGTCCTTCAGACCGGCACGGGTCCGCTGTATTGCTTTGGTGATTTTTTTGATTGCTTCATCCTGCCCTATGACCTCTTTCTGGAGATCGGCCTCCATGGTGAGAAGCTTTTTGGATTCAGACTGGGCAACACGGTCCACGGGAATACCCGTCATCATGGAGACAACAGAGGTAATGTCGGTATCGGTGACATCGTACACGGTTTCAGCCGCTTCGTCTTCCCACTCCTGCTTGGCATGGTCGAGCGCTTCAAGAAGGTTTTTCTCTTTGTCGCGAAGCTTTGCGGCCTCTTCGAAGTTCTGCATCTTCACGACCTGGTTTTTCTCGGCCTTGACCTCTTCAACAGATTTCTCGAGCTCAAGAATCGCCTTTGGTACATGAATGTTGCTCAGGTGCACGCGCGCACCAGCCTCGTCCATGACATCAATCGCCTTGTCGGGGAGGAAACGGTCGGTAATGTAGCGCTCGGCAAGCTTGACCGCTTTTTCAATGGAGTCTTCCGAGTATCTTACATGGTGGTGCGACTCGTATTTGGACTTGATGTTGTTGAGAATCTGAATGGTTTCGTCAACAGAGGTCGGTTCAACCATGATTTTCTGGAACCGCCTGTCAAGCGCACCATCTTTTTCAATGTACTGGCGATACTCGTCAAGCGTTGTGGCACCAATGCACTGGAGCTCACCACGAGCGAGCGCAGGCTTGAAGATGTTGCTGGCATCAAGCGATCCGGATGCCCCGCCTGCACCAATGATGGTGTGAAGCTCGTCTATGAAGAGGATGACATCACGGCACTTTTCAAGCTCGTTCATGAGAGCTTTCATACGCTCCTCAAACTGGCCGCGATATTTGGTGCCGGCAACGAGGGCAGCGAGATCAAGCGCAACCACCCGCTTATCAAAGAGAACCCGCGATACCTTGCGCTGCACGATTTTCAGTGCAAGCCCTTCTGCAATGGCTGTTTTACCCACACCAGGTTCACCGATGAGCACCGGGTTGTTCTTTTTGCGACGGCTGAGCACCTGGGCAACCCGCTCAATTTCCTTTTCGCGGCCAATGATGGGGTCAAGCCGGTCCTCTATGGCAAGGCGCGTGATGTCACGCCCGAAATTGTCAAGCACGGGGGTTTTGGTGCGTTCCGCTTTGCGGCTCTCGCCTTTTCTGGCAGGGCGTTCCATTCCACCCGAAGAGAACGACTCTTCCATACCAGTGTCTTCCGGCTCGCCGGGGCCGGTGGTGCCGCTGATGGCCTGAAGTTCATCGCGTGCGAGGTCGTAGGTGACGCCAAACTGCTCAAGTATCTGAGCAGCTATATTGTCTTCGCCTTTCAGAATGGAGAGGAGCAGATGCTCCGTTCCAATAATGCTTGATTTGCAGATTTTGGCTTCGAGATAGGTGATTTTCAGCACTTTTTCAGCCTGCTTGGTGAGCGGCACATTGCCCATCTGCGTTGCAGGCACTTTCGGCCGTGTGCTCTCCTCTATTTTCTGCTTGAGCTTGAAGAGATCTATCTTGAGGTTCTTGAGGATTTTGGCGGCAATCCCCTCACCCTCGCGGATAAGTCCGAGAAGGAGGTGTTCGGTGCTATATAGTCATGTCCGAGACGAAGAGCCTCTTCGCGGCTGAGACGGATGACATCCTGAACCCTGTTTGAGAAATTTCCTTCCATTATTGTGTGCTGTGCTATAGGGTTTGTACGCAAGAACTGTTGCGTACAAGAATTATATAAAGATAGCGAGTGAAAAACAATCTCCTTCTCTCGGAAAAACAAACTTGACACAGCTCTTCTCATTTCATAAGTCAAGGCCGTTTGTTCGTCCGCGCCGTTCTCCTTATGTTCATTTGACGCTGCAGTGTCTCATTTCTTTCGTTTCATCATTAAAAACCCTGCAACAGAGTAAAAGGTTCTCAATCTGCCGTTCCAATGAAGGTCACCTATATTCTAATTGACGATGCCGACCCCCGGCACCGGGAGCTCTCCATCTACAGGCAGGGCACCATCAATCGCGTGATGCTGGAAGACAGCGGCTACAGTGTCTACAGCTCCATTGCAATTGACGCACATAACTACGCGGCCCTTTTCCATTACGGGCTGGCGGACGCGCTCGGCAGCCTTCCGTTCATGTCGGAAAGCGGCAACGGGCTCGACAGCTGGGACGAGGCGTTCCTGCACTGCAGCAGCCTGAAAGCGATGCTCAACATCATTGCCGGGGAGAGGAAAAAGATTGATCCCCAAAACCCTGAGACCATTCTTCTTGGATGGCAGGAGGAGCCGCCTGCCGCCTTTCTTCGAGAAATTGACCCGAACCGTTTTCTCTCGTTTCTCAATGAGCTCAGCCTGTTTGTCCGCGCTACCATCAAGGAGGAGGCGGACCTGGAGTTTATTCTCTAAAGAGACTGTAGCGGATCGGGGTGAATAAACCGGTAATTGAGAGCCCCTTCGAGTTTACTGCTGCTGATGATCTTGAAAGGAGACGGCTCACCCCCTTCATTGACAGGAGCAGTTCGATTCCGCCAATTTCGGCCGCCTTCGAGTAATAGTCGATACGGGATGGATGGCCGGGGCTGCAGGCGTTGAAGACCTCTCCCCACTGACCGAGACGGATTATTTCGGTGATGATATTGATACAGTCATCCCGATGGATCAGGTTCATCGGCTGGCCGGGATCCGAAATTTCAGCCATCCTGCCAAGATAGTTTGCAGGTGAGCGGTCATAACCAACAAGACCGCAGAACCTTACCACTGTAGTCTGGAAGGAGCGCTCCTGCATCAGCATCTCTTCAACAAGCAGGAGAGCCTCTCCGGCCGCTGAACCGGCACTGCCCGAGTCGGTATCTTCTTCAGTCACCTCACGGTTCAGCATGGGGTATACCGAGGTAGAGCTGACCAAGAGGACGGTGCGCACCGGGGAGAGCTGAAGTGCATCGATCAGCGATGAGAACTGCTGGACATGGTACTCCGCTATATCGCTTCGGCGCTCGGGCGGAAAGTTGACAATAAGAGTTTCACTTTCAAGGAACTCTGCCGGCTCATCTCCTTCGAGCTCAGGGCTGAGGTTGAGAATATAGGCTCAATTCCCTCCGTACGGAGCTGCTCCAAATGCTCTTCGGCGGTGGTGGAGCCTTTGACGATGAAGCCCTTTTTGATGAGAGCTTTGGCAAGGGGAAGACCGAGCCAGCCGCACCCGAGAATACTGACAGTTTGGTTCTGCATTGAAACACAGGGAAAATTGTTTGGGAAGGAATCTTCATGAGTTGCGATTCTCCACAAATATACACAGCTTTCATTCTACTGAAAACTGCTGACACTCCAACGAACGCAACCATGATGAAACCCGAAGAGATCCGCATCACCGTTATTGTTGACAACACCCCACTTTCAGACTTCAGCTCCGAGCACGGATTTTCCCTCTGGATAGAGGCTGGAGGCTCTACGCTGCTGTTTGACACGGGAAGATCAACAGCATTTTCGGCCAACCTCCACAAGCTGGAAATTGAGCTGTCGCGTGCCGACATGCTGGTGCTCAGCCACGGCCATTACGACCATACAGGAGGGGTGGCTCAGGTGCTCCGGGAGGTTCCGGCAATGAAGGTATGCATGCATCCGGGCGCACTCACACAGCGGTGGAGCATCCGTGAGGGGGTGGCAAAACCGACCGACATGCCCAATGAGGGAAAAGAGGCCATCCGGCTCTCAACCCATCACAAATTCTCAATGCAACCGGGCCGATGGAAATTCTTCCAGGTATTCGTGTCACTGGCCCTGTGCCGAGAGTAAGCGAATTTGAAGACCCCGGCGGCCCGTTTTTCCTCGACACCAAAGGCGCCGTCCCTGACCCGATTGAGGACGATCTGTCGCTCTGGATAGAGACCACGGAAGGGCTGGTCATTATTGCCGGGTGCTGCCATTCTGGGCTTGTGAACACCATCAACCATATCAGAGCCGTAAGCGGAGAGGAACGGATAGCCTCGGTTGTCGGTGGGCTGCACTTATCATCAGCCAATGAGGAGAGGCTGGAAAAAACGGCTCTGGCGCTGGCAAAATTCCCGATTGGAAGAATCCACACCAGCCACTGCACGGGAAACAAAGCGACAGAACTGTTCAGTCACAGGCTTGAATGCCCGGTATCAGCTACGGCGGCAGGGCTTCGGTTCACCCCTTAAGGAAGCTTCCCTGCAGCACCATGAATTTCGCCGGCCATGCCCTCGGCACGCTCTTTCATGGCCAGAAGTATTCCCGGCAGGTCTTTTTTCTGAACCGCCCGCACAAAAAAGTCAGGAGCAAAAAAATCAGGTTTGATATGGGCGCGGAATGTCAGTACCCGGCCGGGAACACCCTCAAGCCTGGTAATGGTCCACTCCCCCTATACAGCTTGAAGTCCCCTTCGTCTGTCGGAAGGAGAGGCGTTTGGGATAGTCGCCTTTGAGAAGAAGCTGGATGGTGACTGTCTTTTTAAAAAAAAAGCACCCCGGTCCGGCCGACTGAAAACATCTCCTGCTCAGTGCCGTTGTCCGAAATCAGCCCGCTCTCCCTTACCTTCGGCACAAAATTCTTCTGGTTGTCGTAATCGGTCAGGGCCCGCCAGATGGAAACTGCCGGTGCATCAACACGAATCATGCCCCTCACACTGGTGACGCCATCGTCAAGATCCGAGGTAGACACAACAGTTTCGCCATCTGCCAGAGAGCTCCGCTCCGCGGAAGTCGTCGCTGGTGCGGACTCCGGAAAAACCGGCAGCGCAAGCAACGGAACATGCAGGAAGAGCGGGCATGCCGCAATCAGCAGTGTCATGCGCACCATTCCCATCAAGCCATCTGTCTTCATCAGGTCGCTCCTCATGTGTAATCCATGAAAAAAAGGGGAAAGCGTCAGAGTCTGGACGCCGGCAGTACGCTTGTAAAATATAAGGACTTCCTCAGGGGAAACCAATCAGCCGGCCGTATGCTCCGCCCTCAGGCGATCCAGGCATGCAGGGCAAATGCAGGTGGTATAACGACGGGAGAGCTCCTCAAGCAAGGCCGCCGGCACAGTGCGCGATGCACACCAACAGTCAAGAGAACCTTCGCAGGTGAAGGAGTTGCCACAGATCGGGCAGGAAATTATTTTCGGATGGGGTTCCTGTTCGCTGGAATGTGTCATGGCAACTGACCGAATGCGAATATTTTCACTCTGTCGGCGTAGCGGGATTTGAACCCACGACCCCTTCCACCCCAAGGAAGTGCGCTACCAGGCTGCGCTATACGCCGATGTGCCGTTTCGGAGTGTAAGTATAAAAAAATCCGGCAACTTAATGGAATATTTTTTTCATCGGACAAATGTTGTCAACAATCAACACTCATTCCGTCAGATAAAATCAGAAACCCCGCAACTATTCCACAATGACACACACAAAAAGCGAACAAACAAATAAAACACAATAATAAAACGACTTAAAGAAAACTACCATACTGTATCATCCGTCTCTTCCCCTGTCCCGCCATGAGACACAGCCAAATCCTTCGACAAGTTATCCACATTCCCTCAACATCAGCAGGCAACGGAAACCGAGAGCTACGGCTGGAGCCGGCGGTGCTTGATATACTCAACAATCGGAGGAAGAATGGAGAGGATGATGATGGCAAGAATAAGCAGCTTGAAGTTCTCCTGAACAAAGGGGAGCTGGCCGAAAAAGTACCCGCTGTAGCAGAACAGGCCAACCCAGAGAAGAGCGCCGGAAATATTGAAAAAAAATGAAACGATGATATGTCATGGCACCGATACCGGCAACAAATGGGGCAAATGTCCTGACAATGGGAACGAAACGGGCGATGATGATGGTTTTGCCTCCGTATTTCTCGAAAAAATGGTTTGTTTTGATGAGGTGTGACGGGTTGAAAATGAATGATTTCTCGTAGTCAAACACCCGTGGCCCCACTTTGTGGCCTATGGCATAATTGAGGGTATCTCCCAGAACAGCGGCTGAGAAAAACACCAGAAAGAGCAGATTTGCATCGAGGGCTGAACCGGCAAGTGAGGCCAGCGATCCTGCTGCGAAGATGAGAGAGTCACCGGGCAGGAAGGGGGTAACAACCAGACCGGTTTCGGCAAAGACGATGAGAAAGAGAATGAGGTAGAGCCAGACACCATAGTCTGCAGCAAGCACCTGGAGATGGATGTCGATATGCATGATGAAATCGACAAGTGGCGCAACAAAGGCGATGGGCGAAAAGTCCATAGGAAGAGTTGGACGGTGTAAAAAAGTTATGGGAGGGCTTTCTGCCTTTCGTATTATAAGTTATATATTAAACTTTTCTTTTTGTCAAACGACACCCTCCTCTACGCATGAGCTATTTCGCCACCGACCGATGCAGGATGTATTACGAGGACACTGCGGAAACGGACCCGTCAGCAACAACCAAACCGGCGGTACTGTTCGTCAATGGCTGGGCAATATCGGCCCGCTACTGGAAGCCGGTGGTAGAGCTGCTTTCGCCAAACTACCGCTGCATCACATACGACCAGAGCGGCACAGGAAGAACCCTCATCAAAGGGCACACCCCTTCGCTCACCATTGGCGGATTCGCCGATGAAGCTGGAGCACTCATTGAGCATCTCGGACTTGACCGTTCCCGGAACCTGCATATTGTGGGCCACTCCATGGGAGGAATGGTGGCCACCGAGCTTGCTCTGCGTTATCAGGATGCTCTGCTTTCAGCAACAATCATTGCCTGCGGCATTTTTGAGGAGTCGATGGGCAACGCAGTCGGACTCTTCATCCTGGGAGGACTGATTGACATCTCGCTCCATTTCAGGAACATTTTTCTGGTGGATCCGATGAAAAGCATGTTCATCAAACGGGCAACAGCAAAAGATATAGGAGAGGAGTACAGCAACATCATTGTTGAGGACTTTGCCGGCTCCGACCGCGAAGCCACCAATGCGGTGGGCCGTTTTTCGATAGATCCGGAAGCACTGAGGAAGTACACCAGAAGCGTCGTCAGCATACCCTCGCCCGTGCTCTGCTGCGTTGGCATGGCCGACCAGACCATCCCCCCCGAAGGAACTGTGACGCTCTATCATGAACGCAAAAAGAGAACTCAGGCTCCTACAGAACTGGCGCAGTTCATGGACCTCGGCCACCTCCCGATGCTTGAGGACACCCTCCGGTTTACTGCGGCCCTGAAAAAACATTTTGAATTTGCCGGGCAATTGTATAAAAAGAGCTCTTGATACCCGATTGTTATGAAAACCGCACCGAAACTGATGACTAATTTCAAGACTGACTGCTGAACGATGATACGACCTCGTTATTCTTTCCTGCCGGCGGCCCTATGAGGGCACTTTTTCTGGCCCTTGTCATCAGCGCCCTGTCCCTCACAGCGGCTCCCTCTGCCGCAGTTGCAAAATCGAACCTGTTCGGCCTTCCGAGCATTGAGGAGCTTGAGAACCCCAACCCCGATCTGGCCTCACTGGTTTATTCGGAGGATGGCGTCATCCTCCATAAATTTTTCCTCAAAAACCGGACCTTTGTGCCTCTGAAATCCATTCCGATGTCAGTCCAGAAGGCACTGATTGCTACTGAAGATGTAGAATTCTACCGCCACTGGGGGGTCGATCTCCGCCGTCTGGTAATTGCCATGGGAGAGAATGTTGTACGGGGCAGAAGCCGGTGGCACGGGGCGAGCACCATTACCCAGCAGCTTGCAAAGAACCTGTTTCTGACGCAGGAGAGGACCGTCACGCGAAAAATGAAGGAGTTCGTGACGGCAGTTGAGCTGGAGAAAACCTATACCAAAGACGAAATTCTGGCCCTCTACCTGAACACCGTCTATTACGGTTCCGGGGCATACGGAATTGAAGCGGCGGCAATCACCTATTTCGGCAAAAAGGCCAGTGAACTGACACTGCCCGAGAGCGCAACCCTGATTGCGACACTGAAGAACCCGACAGCCTACAACCCGGAAAAAAACCCGGAAGGCTCACTGGCAGGAGAAATCTCGTGCTCTCCCTGATGGAAAAGGAGAAGTTCATCACTCCGGCCGTAGCGCAAAAGCAAAAAAGACTCCGCTCACAATCAACTACACTCCGGTCAGCCACCACGGAGCAGCCCCTTATTTCACC
>PYLN01000082.1_pt1 | contig 9347 bp, 9 predicted proteins | sample 1675811 | NCBI WGS metagenome assembly PYLN01 (sample SAMN08732055, study PRJNA438928) | Freshwater metagenome, whole genome shotgun sequencing project. | isolation source: meromictic lake | place: Russia: Kandalaksha Bay | collected 2014-09
ACTTCTCCAATTTCGTCAACTCCTCCATGAGTCCCGACGATGTGCGCAGCATGTGCTGCGCCTGCGTCTTGACAAGCGCGAGCTGCAGAAGAAGGGCGGGGGCTCTTCGGATCGAATCCCCTCACCGGTTCCGTAGGTGTGGTCACCATGAACCTGCGAGAATTGGATATGAGGCGCGGAGTGAAGAGGAACTCTATCAGCGCCTCGAACACACGATGGAGCTGGCAAAAGCAAGTCTGGAAATCAAACGCAAGGTGATTGAGCGTCTGACCGCCGAGGGGCTCTATCCCTATTCCAGGTTCTATCTTCGTCACCTCTTCGAGCATAACGCCGCATACTGGGACAATCACTTCTCGACCATCGGCATTACCGGTATGAACGAATGCTGCCTCAACTTCCTTGGCTGCACCATCGCCGACCCTGAGGGCAAAGCCTTCGCCCTCAGGGTGATGGATTTCATGCGCTCCCGCCTTGAAGCATTCCAGGAGGAGACCGGCCACATCTACAATCTTGAGGCGACACCGGCAGAGAGCACGGCATACCGTCTTGCCAAACTGGACAAGAAGCTTCATGCGGACATCATTACGGCCAATGAAGAGGCTGTTGGTGCGGGAGCCGATCCTTATTACACCAACTCCACCCAGCTGCCCGTCGGCCATACCGACGATCTCTTTGAGGCGCTTCGCCTGCAGGATGAGCTTCAGTCGCGTTACACCGGCGGCACAGTGTTCCATACCTTTGTAGGTGAAAGCGCGATTCCCGGTGAATCGGTGAAGCAACTCATCAAAACCGTGACGGCAAACTTCACCCTGCCTACATCACGCTGTCTCCCACATTCAGCATCTGTCCTTCACACGGTTACCGGTTTGGAGAGCACGAGTTCTGCCCCGACTGTGCAGCCAACGGTGTAGAGCAGCGCTGCACAGTTTATACCCGAATCGTCGGCTATCTCAGGCCGGTCGAGCAGTGGAACGGCGGCAAGCAGAGTGAATACGCCGACCGGAAACTCTTTTCCATGGCCTCTGCCACAAACAGGGAGGAGGTGCTGTGAACAGGACTCCCGTTCTTCCTTTGGGAGGATTTCTGCCACAGAGCCTTGTCGACTGGCCGGGCCATATTGCAGCGGTCATGTACACTTCAGGCTGTAATTTCCGCTGTCCGTACTGTCACAATCCCGAACTTGTGCTTCCCGACGAGTTCGGCTCAACTCCGCTGCTTTCGTTCGACGAGGTGCTCGCCCGGATCACCCGTAACCGGAATCTGCTCGGCGGAGTTGTTGTGACGGGCGGAGAACCGACCATCCACCAGTCGCTTCCCGAGCCTTGCGCACCTTGAAAGGGCTCGGCCTGAAGGTCAAGCTCGATACCAACGGCAGCCGTCCGGAGATGCTCGGACAGATTCTTGACGAGCGGCTGGTTGACGAGGTGGCAATGGATGTCAAGGCTCCCCTGGAGTCGGAGCCCTATTCTCGTCTTGCCGGTATTGGGTGCTCTTCAGAGCTTATCGGAAAGATCCGCGATTCAATCCTGCTTCTGCGCCGTTCCGGCATCAGCCACCGGTTCCGCTGTACGCTGGTCAAGGGTCTTCACGCTACGGAAGATGTTGTAGAGCTGGCGGAGTCTTTCGGAAAAACCATAACATTCCAGCGCTTCAGGCCGGGGAAGACCCTGCAAAAAATGGATACGGAGGCTTTTGACCCGGAAGGACTGGCGACATTGGTATCAGCAGCGCTTCCACAATCAAAAGGAAGTTTATGACGCATCCATACAAAGGAAAAGTATTCATTACAGGGGCTGGCCCGGGCGATCCCGGCCTCTTGACCGTTCGGGCCGCAGAAGTCATTTCCGGTGCCGATGTTCTCCTCCACGATGCTCTCGTCACCGATGAAATTCTGGCGCTTGCAGCTCCTGATGCTGAGCTTATCGATGTCGGCAAACGGCTTTCAGATGGCCAGGACCAGACCGGGCGGCAAGAGCGTATCAACACACTTCTTGTTGAATATGCCCTTATGGGGCGCTGTGTCGTTCGCCTGAAAGCTGGCGATCCATTCATGTTTGGAAGGGGGATTGAGGAGGTTCGGGCAGTCACTGATGCAGGGCTTCCTTACGAGGTCATCCCCGGCATTACCGCCGGCATTGCCGCCGCTGATCTTTGTTCCATCCCCCTGACGGAACGGTATCGTAATACCGCTGCTATTTTCTGCACAGGTCATACTGCCAACCATTCAAGTGCACATTTCCGGCTTTCATTGATGTAATGAAAGCCGGCACGCCGCTGGTGATGTACATGGGGTTTGATACCTTGGTGCCTATCCTTGCTCGCATGAAGGCCGCCGGACTTCCAGATTCGCTCGGGGTCTGTGCGGTTTCGCGTGTCTCACGCCCCGATCAGAAGATTGTTTACGGGACCCTGTCGACCATCGGTGGTCTGATGAGGGAAAGTGTCCTCAAGCTTCCTGTTGTTTTTATCATTGGCGAGTATGCCAGACCTGAATTCCCGGATGGTATGCTTTTCCCCAATTCATCAATACCCTTAAATCATGGACAAGCATCATAAGAAACGCCTGCAGATCAACAAGAAAGCGATACTGCTTGCCCATTTTGGAACAACCTACCCGTCGGCTCTCTCATCGCTCGACAATATCAAGAGGCGGGTCATGGCGGACATTCCCGGCATTGAGACAAGAATCTGTTTCACTTCCAATATGGTCCGTAACACCTGGACTGTCAGAAGGCGGAAGCCTGAAAAGTGGATTGAGCAGGGGGTTACTGACGAATTCCTCAATGTGCAGGGACTTCTTGGCGCCATAGGCAACCTCCATGACGGCAACTACAGGACTATCATTGTTCAGCCACCCACATGTATCACGGAGAGCAGTACGAAGACCTGAAGTCCTACATTAGAGCATTACAGTCCATACGGACGGTCAAGCGTGCATGGCAGCCTTTCGAGTCAATCGTTCTGTCTCGCCCGGCGCTCGGTACCTGGGGCATCGAACATGATTACAGCCGGGATATCGATGAGGTTGTCGCCTTGTTCGGGGACGATGTCGAAAAGGCGAGGGAAAAAGATGCCGCTTTGGTCTATGTTGCCCATGGCAACGATTTCTTTTCGTCAAGCGCATTCAGCGAAACCTGCAGGGCGATGCGCGAAAGATGGCCGGATGCCAGCATCCATATCGGTGTCGTAGAGGGTCGCCCCGGTATTGAGGATATTCTGGCTGAGGTTGAAGCAAGTCACCACGGCAGGGTTATTCTTCGCCCTTTCATGATCACTGCCGGTGACCATGCGCATAACGATATTGCCGACGATGCACCGGATTCCTGGCAGGGGGCATTCGAAGCTCGCGGATACAGGGTTGAGACCCGAATGGATGGGCTTGGCGCAGACGATCGCTTTGCGTCCATCTTTGCAAAGCGAATCCTTGAGACAGCTTCGAACAGTGGCATTCTGCTGCTCCAGGAAATCGGCGATAACCATTGATTGGCGAAACATACTATGGCACAACTTCAAGGAAGCATAACGAGCGTCTCCCTCGGTCCGGGAGATCCCGACCTTATCACAGTGAAAGCCCTCCGTCAGCTGAAGGGAGCAGACCTCATCTATTATCCCGGGACTGTTGAGGATGGGGCGTGATTACCGGTGTGGCCTATGATATCCTTAAAACATACGATCTCGACAGTTCGTGCTTTCGTGGCATACTCGTTCCTATGTCGCGTTCAAGGGAGGCCGCTGAGAAGCGCTACGACAAGGCGTACGCCTCAATGTTGCAGGCGGTCGGTAAGGGGCTGCTGGTTGTTGTAGTGAGTGTTGGGGATGGGGGGTTCTACAGTACGGCTTCAGCTATCGTTGAACGAGCTCTTGCCGATGGGGTCGAGTGTTCGATGACTCCCGGTATACCCGCATTCATAGCTGCCGGATCTGCTGCCAGGCTTCCACTTGCTCTCAATGATGACAGCGTTGTTGTTCTGGCGCAAATTGACACGCTTGATGAGCTTGAAAAAATGCTGCAGGAACACCAGACCGTCGTGGTCATGAAGCTCTCAACCGTTCGAGATGAGCTGCTTGTTTTTCTGGAGAGGTATCGGGGGGCGTTCCTGTATGCGGAAAAAGTCGGGATGGCCGGCCAGTTCCTGACAACTGACACTGAAGCCTCAAAGGTCGAATAATTCCATATTTCTCCCTCCTCGTCTGTTCACGGCGCTGGAGCAATAATCAACTCTGAAATTCTTGCTATGCGTGGAAAAATCAGCGTCGTTGGGCTAGGCCCCGGCGATGAATCAATGATGACTCCCCAGGTGCTCGAGGCTCTCAATAGGGCGGATGCAATCGTTGGCTACTCTGGATATATGAAGAGTATTGAGCATCTGATCCCGCCTTCAGTCCTGAAGTTCTCAACCGGAATGACCCGTGAGATGGATCGTGCCGAGCAGGCCTTTGCTATGGCGGCTGAGGGTAGGCATGTTGTTGTGGTCAGTTCCGGTGACGCCGGCATCTATGGTATGGCGCCGTTGATTATTGAGCTATATGAGCGGGGTGGGCACGGCGATCCCGAAATCGAGGTGCTTCCCGGTATCAGTGCGTTTCAGGCAGCCTCCGCACGCATCGGTGCGCCGATAAGCCACGATTTCTGTGCCATTTCCCTGTCGGATCTGATGACCCCCTGGGAGCTGATTGAAAAAAGGATCGTTGCGGCAGCTTCCGCTGACTTTGTTACAGCAGTCTATAATCCGAAAAGCCGTGATCGCTACTGGCAGCTGTACCGGCTCAGGGAGCTTTTTCTCCAGCATCGTGATCCTTCAACCCCCGTAGCCATCGTTCGCAATGCCACCAGAGTGGATGAAGAAATTGTCGTCTCAACACTCGGTGGTTTTGATCCTGATGTTGTTGACATGTTTACGGTTTTGATCGTTGGAAATTCCCGCTCCCGTATTGCCGGAGACTTCCTCCTCACTCCACGGGGCTATTTTGACCAGGATGAAAATGAAGGCAGCTACAATGTAGGTGCTACGATCATGAGTGGCAGTTTCAGGACCATTGCAAGCCTGATGCGGCGCAATGATCTTGACGACGATGCGAAATGGGCAGTTATGCATACCATTCACACAACGGCTGATTTCGAGATGGAGAAGCTGTTTTATGCATCTCCGGGTGCAATTCGTCACTGGCATAAAATATTAAAGGGCGGTGGAGGAGAAATCGTCACCGATGTGACGATGGTCCAGTCAGGCATTCGCAAGGCTGCTTTGGAGCGATACGGGATCAAGGTCTATTGCTATCTCAACGATCCCAGGACGGCAGAACTTGCGGCATCTGAAGGGCTCACGAGGAGCCAGGCCGGTATGCGGCTTGCGGTTAAGGAGCATCCCGGCGCTCTCTATGTTGTCGGCAACGCCCCGACCGCATTGATTGAACTTGCCTCCATTCTTCACCGCACACCGTTTGCACCGATGGGGGTCATAGGCGCTCCTGTCGGGTTCGTCAATGTGGTAGAATCCAAGCACCGGCTGAAGGCAGCCTGTGGCGATACGCCCATTGCCGTCATTGAAGGCCGCAAAGGGGGAGCGGCATTGCCGCCACTATCGTCAACGCCGCATTCAGCCTTGATGAGGCTGCTGCCATGAATCCCGGGCGCGATGTTTGAACGCCGTTATACGCTCATCGGCCTGACCGACAGCCCTACTCCTTTTCTGGATGAAGCTGCGATAGCCTCAATTGCAGCCCACACCCTCTTTGCGGGAGGAGTTCGCCATCGTGAGATCGTCGAACCAATGCTTCCCCCTCATATCGTTGGATCACCGTAGCTCCGCCGCTCGATGCCGTCCGCTCAGCTCTCGAGGAAGCAGGGGAGCCCGTTCTTGTCTTCGCTTCAGGGGATCCTTTTTTTCTATGGATTCGGTGCGACTCTGCAGAAGTGGTTTCCCGATGCGTCGCTCCAATGTTTTCCCGCGCCTCATTCTCTCCAGCTCCTTGCCCGCCTCTGCATGATTCCTTATCAGCAGATGCGCCATGCCTCGCTCACCGGTCGCGACTGGCAGGAGCTTGACTCGGCTCTTATCAGTGGGGAGGCATTCATCGGAGTGCTGACTGATCAGCGCAAGACACCTGCGGCCATAGCACGGCGTCTTCTTGAATACGGTTACGGCCATTATCGGATGTGTGTTGGTGAGGCGCTCGGGGGCGAACGGGAATCTCTTATCAAGTGCAGCCTCCAGAAGGCCGCCGAAAGGGAGTTCGCCATGCCCAACTGCCTTCTGCTCCAGGTTGAAGAGCCTGCGGCCCGTAGGTTCGGCATTTCTGATGAGCTTTTCGACGGTTTGCCGGGAAGGCCCCAGATGATTACGAAGATGCCTTATAGAATGGCAGCGATTGCTGCTCTCGAACTCGGCCGTGCCTGTAATTTTTGGGATGTGGGGTTCTGCACCGGATCGGTCTCCATAGAATCGCGTCTCCAGTTTCCCCATCTCTTGGTTACGGCGTTCGAGAAGCGCCTCGAATGCGAAGGCATCCTTGAAGTCAACAGCCGCCGGTTCGGTACGCCCGGAATCGTGAAGGTGATGGGAGATTTCCTCCTTCAGGACCATAGGCATCACTGTGGTAAGGACGCTCTGGTCGATGCTGCCTTTATTGGGGGCCATGGAGACCGGCTTGAGGAAGTCTTCGATATAATTGCCCGTTATCTCGCGCTAGGAGGCGTATCGTCATGAATGCCGTGCAGGATTCAAGCCGGGAGGTGTTTGCTGCTTCGGCAGAAAAGCTGGGCTTTGCCCTTGCCACTCCTCTTGATATGAGTGTCGGTAGCCATAATCCAATTGGCGTGATGAAAGCTGTCAAACCAATCCATTAACCTTCTCTTCACCATGGATTTTTCACTCGCCATAATTGCCGCCTCTGACGGTGGTATTCGTCTCGGCAAGACCCTCCAGTCGCTTCTGTCGGCTGATGGTGGGTTTGATTGCCGGATCTTTTCTGCACATGACGCCGAAGGGGTCAGCCTCGTGGAGTCAATCCCTTCATTTGTCAAGGAGTCTTTCCATCGGTTTGATGCTTTTCTTTTCATCGGGTCGTTGGGCATCTGTGTCCGTTCCATTGCGCCTGTCCTTGAGAGCAAACAAAAGGACCCTGCAGTGCTCAACTGTGACGAGGCCGGCAGGTTCGTTCAGCCTGTGATTTCAGGTCACATCGGCGGAGGCAATGCCCTTGCTTTGAGGGTTTCCCGCATGCTTGGCGCTGAGGCGGTCCTGACCACCTCAAGTGATGTGCAGGGGCTCTGGCCGCTTGACATCCTTGGGCGTGAGGATGGCTGGACGGTTGAGTTCTCTTCACCCCTGAACGGAGAGTCGATAACAACGGCCATGGCCTCTTTCGTCAACCATGAGCCGCTGTTCTTCTGCTGGAAACGCGTGACGCCATGACCGATCGGCTCGAACGCAGTGCGCCGGCTTTCGTGAAGGTGGTCTCCAGCTACGATGAGATTGATTTCGCAGAGTGCAGGCTGCTTCTTGCCGTGACGCCCCGGTTGTTTGAGTCTCCCGTGCGGACGGTTTTCTACCGTCCGAAGGTGCTCTGCCTGGGGCTTGGTTCTGAGCGGGGGATTGATCCGGTGCGCTTTCTCGATTCCATCGGGGGGCATGTTGCCGAAACCGGGTTTTCTCTGCACTCACTCAAAGCCGTTGGTACAGTCGATTTCAAGATGAACGAAGTGGCGTTCCTTGCCTTTGCAGATGCCCGAGGCCTTCAGTTGCAGGGGTTTGCTCCCGACAGGCTTTCTTCTGTCGCATCCGTGCCGAATCCTTCCGAAGTGGTGTTCGCCAAAACAGGTATATACAGTGTCTCTGAAGCCGCTTCTGCCCTGCTCGCCGGCAATGAGAAGTGGCTTGTCCAAAAGCAGAAAGTTGCCATCAAGGTCTGCCAGAGGCAGACCTCGCCATTTTACTTTTGCCATCAGCCTGCTGCAGAGTGCCGCCCGGGAGGGACGCATCGCTATTGTTGGAGCTGGCCCGGGTGACCCTGAGCTGGTGACAATCAGAGGAAAGGAATATCTGGAGCAGGGAGATCTCATCCTTTATGCCGGCAGCCTGGTGCCTGAAAAACTCACCTGGTACGCCAAACAGGGGGCGCTTGTCCGGAGTTCGGCCACGATGTCGCTTGAGGAGCAGTTCGAGCTGATGGCGGAGTTCTACAGAAAAGGGAAGTTCATCGTCCGCCTTCATACCGGCGATCCATCGATTTACGGTGCCATACAGGAGCAGATGGCCTATTTTGACCGCGAGGGAATGGTCTACGAGATTGTGCCGGGAGTATCTTCGTTCCAGGCAGCTGCCGCCCTGCTGAAGTCGCAGTTCACGGTGCCTGAAAAGGTACAGACAATCATTCTGACCCGTGGAAATGGCAGGACGCCGGTGCCTGAAAAGGAAAAACTTTCTGAACTTGCGCGGGCACGGGCAACCATGTGCATATACCTCAGCGCCGAATGGGTGATGAGGTTCAGTCGAATCTTCTTGAACACTATCCGTCCGATACGCCCGTAGCAATCTGCTACCGCATCGGATGGGACGACCAGCAGGTATGGACGGGCGAACTCAGCGGACTGGCGGAGCTGATCCGCCAAAGCGGCAAGTCACGGCAGATCATGATAGTGGTGGGGGAGGCTATCGGCGCAAGAATCAACCGTTCGAAGCTTTATGACCCGGCCTTTGCCCATGGTTTCCGCTCATCCCGCTCTCATTGATAATGGCTGCGCTAACGCTGGTTTTCGGTGGAACAACCGAAGGGAAACGGAGTGCTGCACTGCTTGACAGGTTGGCCATACCCTTCCTGTATTCAACCAAGGAGCGGATAGAACCTTTCAGTACCCGGCACGGCCAGTTTCGTGATGGACCGCTCGGTCAAGCCGACATTGAATCTCTGCTTCAAGAGCGTGAGATAGGGCTCGTCATTGATGCAGCCCATCCCTTTGCCGCCGAACTGCACCAGACTGTTTACGAGGCATGCGAGGCCATAGGTATTGAGCTGATTCGCTATGACCGGGATGCTGATCCTTTGGTCGACGAGATGCTCTCCTCTTCCGGTGTCTACCGTGCGGCAGATCTTGAGGAGGCCCTTGCGATACTTGGGCGACTCAGCCTTCCTGCCTCCTTGCCCTCACCGGTGTCCAGTCGATCGGTTCGCTCCGCCCCTGGTGGAAACGCCATAGAACTTTTTTCCGCATCCTGCCCCGAATATCGTCAATCGAGGCTGCCCGTAAGGAGGGAATCGGGGAAGAATACCTCATCAATGAAATGCCCGACGCAAGTGTGGAAGCATGTAGTAACTTGATTGAACGCTTCAATGCCGACTGTGTTGTC
>PYLN01000083.1_pt1 | contig 9206 bp, 12 predicted proteins | sample 1675811 | NCBI WGS metagenome assembly PYLN01 (sample SAMN08732055, study PRJNA438928) | Freshwater metagenome, whole genome shotgun sequencing project. | isolation source: meromictic lake | place: Russia: Kandalaksha Bay | collected 2014-09
CTCCGCAACGCTCCCTCGTGCTTGACGCCTTGACTGTTCCCGAAAAACAAGCATGAGGGGGTGAGTGGAGGGCGGAAAAAGCTGTGGAGATAGTTGAGGGTTCACCGGTTGAGTGTGCGCGTGTCGGCTTGGTGCACTTCTGCCGGTTTCAAACAAAAAAAAACTGTCACTTTGCGTCTGATGCCAGAGCGCTGGCCGGCATGCTTCATGAAAGGGGGCTGCTGCAATGAGCAACAATACTCATGGGCTGAAGGGCAAGGGTGCAGCCGCCGGCTGATTGTTCTTGAGCAGCGCGAAGGGGTGTTGAAGAGCACCTCGGTTGATCTCTGGCATCGTATGCAGATGCAGTGTAAGGGGTCCGGGCTTTCTGCCGTGCTTTTGGGGCCGGTTGATAAAGAGAATCCTTCCCTGCAGCTTTCGGGACCGGGGGTGATTCATCATGCTTGTGACGAGCGGCTGAGGCGCTATGATCCCCGTCTGTATCGGCGCATAATCGGTGAGTTGTTTGAGGAGGGTGGTTTCAGCGAGCTGTTGTTTGCCGATACAGCTCTTTCCCGCGATCTTGCTCCTGCTCTTTCTGTACGCCTTGGGGCTTCGCTGCTCAGCCAGTGCAGTGCACTGCCCGAGGCCGGGCGGTGCCATCGCCGGCTCTATTCGGGTGCGGCGGAGGGAACCTTCGTGGCCTCCTCTCCCCGTGCCATTGTTACTGTTTCCCCATCCTCAATTCTTCTTCAGCCGGCCACGGTATTCCTGCCGGATATACTGCCGCTTGCCGTTCCTGCGGCAGCGCATGATGATCTTCCTTCAATAGTCAGGCAGGTGGTGAGGCGGGAGGGCATGGTTGATGTTGCTGAGGCCGGGGTTGTTGTTGCCGGTGGGCGGGGCATGGGTAGTGCGGAAGGGTTTGCTCTTCTTGAGGAGCTTGCGTCTCTCTTTGGCGGGCAGTCGGCGCAAGCCGAACAGTTGTTGACGAAGGGTGGAGGCCGCATGGGGAGCAGATAGGGCAGACAGGTAAGTCAATAGCTCCACGGCTCTATATTGCCTGCGGTATTTCGGGGCGGTGCAGCATCTTTCGGGTATCAGCGGCGCTGGAACGGTTGTTGCCATCAATCGCGATAGTCATGCTCCGATTTTTGAGGTTGCTGATTTCGGTCTGGTGGGAGATGTGGGTGAAGTGCTTCCGGAGTTTGTTGCGGCTCTCAAGGAATTTTTGAAGATGCAATGATTAAGGGTACTTTGCTGTTGGCTATGGAAATGAAACATTCGTGAGACCTATGCACAAAGTTCAGGTTGACATTCTGGGGCTTTCAACCAGCCCCATGCTAATGGGGCCTATGCTCTCATTCTTTACGAACTTGAGGGAGACAGAAGGCTTCCTATCATTATCGGTGGGTTTGAGGCTCAGGCAATAGCGCTGAAGCTTGAGAACATCAAGCCTCCCCGGCCGTTCACACATGATCTTTTCAAGAATATTGCAGATGCTTTCAGTCTTCATGTCAATGAGATTGTCATTGATGAGTTGCATAGCGAAACCTTTTATGCGAAGGTGGTGTGTGAGGTGAATGGCGAAATTCATGAGATTGATGCCGGCCGAGCGACGCCATTGCCATTGCTGTGCGTTTCGGTGCCCCTGTATTTGTGAGCGAGGATATTATGGCGGAGGCGGGTATCCGGGAGGAGCAGAAGGAGGAAGAGGGAGCTGAACCGTCGGTTCCTGCGATAGGAGAGAGTGCCGGTGCAGCAGGGGCGGAGGAAAAGCCGAAAGGTGCTGAGAACCGGTTTGAGTCTTTGCAGGCTGCTCTTTCCGAGGCTGTCCAGAGTGAAAACTATGAGGAGGCGGCCCGTCTGCGAGATGAAATTTCCCGGCTCAAGAGCAGTTCATGATTCGTTCAATGAGTTTTATTGATTGAATGACAAGTGTGTCTGCTTCAGAACCCTACCCGCATGCCGACCAGCAAATTGTTGCTGCCGATGTTGGTGTCGTCAAGCATGTCTGTGGTGTCGAAGTAGCGGTAACGAAGGTCAACCATGACATTGTTTCCCACTGGTACGGCCACTCCGGCTCCTACCTGCCATGCCAAAGTTGTTTCGTTCCATGTGCCGAAATTTGTGACATCTTCAGCATGTCCCTGGGCGAATCCTACGCCTGCAGTGATATAGGCTCAATGCCGCCTCCGGTGTCGATGTCGTAGTAGCCGTTTGCCATCAGCGAAATCACTGAAATGTCACCGCTTGCGCTGGCCCCATCAACCTTGTCAACATCGTTCTGCATATACCCCAGTTCGCCCTCAAGCCGCGTATCGCCGTAATCGCATCCAATCGCTCCGAAGAGAGCGAATCCTGCATCCATTTCGGCTTTGTGGCCGGCATAATCAACATCATTCATCCAGGTGATTCCAGCATTGCCGCTTACATAATGATCTGCGGCTGATGCCGGTGCTGCACTGAATCCTGCAAGTGCGAGACCGGCTGTCAAAAGTGCAAGTTTCTTTTTCATGGCAGTAATCGTTTAATCGTTGTGTGTTGTCTTCGGGTCGTCCGTGTATATAAATATGCACGCTCTTAACTGCTACTATATATAAAATGTATCTGTTTTTTGAGTTAGTGGCAACTTTTTTTTCAATGGCGGTTTAAACGAAAAAAAACCGGCTGAATGTGCCGGTTTCTTTCGTGCTGTTCCGCGAAGTGCGGTAGTCTCAAAGCGCCCTGTTGTGGATCAGTAGAAGCTTGTGCCGAAGCTGAAGAGAAAGACCCATCCCTGTTTGCTCTTTTCCGGCTCTTTTGCAATGGCGTCAAATCCGTAGCGTAATCAATTCCTACCTGACCGATGATGGGGAGGTAGAGCCGCATGCCGACGCCGGCTGATTTTTTCAGGTCGGAGAAGTTGACATCACTGGAGTTTTCCCAGAGTCCTCCTGCTTCCAGGAAGGTGAGGGCATAGACGCTGGCTGATGATGAAAGGGTCAGCGGGTAGCGGAGTTCGGTTGTGAATTTCGAATAGACGGTACCGCCGTAGAGTTCGGAAGTTTCGTCTGAGCCTATCTGAGTTCCAAGGCTGCGGTCGTCGTAACCCCTTAGCGGAACTGTCTGCAGTGACGACATGCCGCTGCCTCCCATGTAGAAATATTCGGTGTAGGGACATAATCGTCATCGTTGAAGGTTGACATGTAGCCGTGCTGTGTGGAAAGGTTCCAGACGAATTTTTTTTGTGACGGGGATGAACCAGCTGGAGCTTCCTGTGAATTTGTAGAAGTCCACGGTGCCGGGAAGTACGCCGCCTGCGAGCTGGGCTGATATGGAGTTGTTGCTTCCACGCCGGGGGTAGATAGGGTTGTCTATACTGTTCCGGCTGATGGTCTGGGTGATGGAAATCTCATCGGCCTGTTCCGGGGCGTTGGTATCGTCAACAAAACTGAGGAAGCCGCCTTCGCTGTGCAGGAACTTGAGCTTCCAGTTGATGGAGAAGTAGTCGTCGGGCCAGGTCAGCCGTTTCCCGACTGAAAGGGTGGCTCCATACTGGTCAATGGTGTCGGGGTTGTCGTTGCCGTCATCGGTGTAGTCGTATGAGCGGTGGGAGGTGAATGCCGAGAAGCCAACTGAAGTTGGAGTGCCGAACGCCCATGGTTCAGTGACGGAGACCGCAAGTGTGCTGTAGTCATCGTCGCCGAACTGCCACTGGAAGGAGAGTTTCTGACCGTCTCCGTGGGGAATCGGTTTGTAGGCTTCCGATTTGAATATGTCTTTGAGTGAGAAGTTGTTGAATGTGACACCGAGCGCACCGGTAAAGCCGATGCCGCTGTATCCGACCGATGCGTTGAAGGTGTCGGTCTGTTTTTCTTCAACATTATAGGTGAGGTCAACCGTATTGTCTTTTTCGTTCGGGTTGACATCCGGGGTCAGGGTTTCCGGGTTGAAGTAGTTGAGCATGTTGAGCTCACGGATGCTGCGGACTACATTTTTCCGGCTGAACATGTCGCCCGGAACGGTGTGGAGTTCACGGCGGATGACATGGTCTTTGGTTTTGGTGTTGCCTTTGATATTGATGGAGTTGAGCTGGTACTGTTCTCCTTCCGTCAGGTAGACAGTCAGGTCAACCGAGTCGGGCTTGACGACCCGCTCTTCAAGTTTGGCCCGGAAGGAGAGGTAGCCGCGATCGAGGTAAAGTGAGCTGACATCGGTGTTGTCCTGTGAGTAGTTCAGCCTCTCTTCAATTTTCTTTGCGTTGTAGAGGTCCCCTTTTTGAATGGCAAAGGTGGTGTTGAGAGTCTCTGTAGTGGCAAAATCTTTGGTGTTGCCAATCCATGTGACGGTTCTGATGGAGTATTTTGGTCCCTCGCTGAGGTAGATGTCCAGATAGAGCCCTTTTTTGTTTTTGGTGTAGCTTACTTCATCGCGCAGTACCCGTGCGTCACGGTAGCCGTTGTTTCTATAGAATTCCACCAGAAGGTTTTTGTCTTCGGCGAGTTTGTCGCGGTCGAGTTTTGGCGAACCGAAAATGCTTCTCCACCATGAGTTCTGGGAGGTTTCCTTGAGGACTCCGCGCAGTTTACCCTGATCAAAGGCTGTGTTGCGTGAAAGGTGATTTTATCAATGGAGACTTTCGGCCCTTCACTGATGGTAAAGATGGCTGATAGTGGTTCGTGCGGGAGGTTTTCTGGAGTTTGAATTCAGCTCCGGCAGTCAGGTAGCCTTTTGTGGCATAGAGTTTTTCGATTTTGTTTGCGGCAGTGACCAATTCCTGCTGGGTGAGTGTTTTTCCCGTGATGAGGCTGCGGTTTTTTCAAGTTCGGCGACCTTGACTTTCTTGTTTCCCTTGAAGGTTATGTTGTCCAGAATCGGGAGCTCGACTACCGTGAAGGTGAGGGATGTGCGATTTGCTCCGGGACGGGCTGTGTCCAGTGAGATGTCGCTGAAATGGCCGAGATTCCACAGGTATTGCATGGTGCCGGAGAGTTCCGGTCCAGGTATGCGGACAGTGTCCCCCTCTTTGATCGGCAGACTTGCTTTCAGCTCTCCCTGGTCAAGGGTTTGCAGGCCCTTTATCGAAATGGAGACAACCGTTGTGGTTCCAGCTTCGGGTGACTGTGCCACCGGGGCGGCAGAGGCTGTCGCCCGGGGAGCGGGAACTGTTCCACCTATTGCTATTACGGCGGCAAGAAGGAAGGGTATGATGTGTTTCTCGGTTCTTTTCATTGCACTTCGAGGTCGGTCGTGTTATTTCGTGAGTGATGATGCTGTGGATTGTATCTGGTCGCTGGTCTTGCCAAAACGGCGTTCACGGCCCTGAAAGTCGCGGATTGCTTCGTAGAGGTTCGCGCGGCGGAAATCGGGCCAGTAGGTGTTGGTGAAGTAGATTTCCGAATAGGCGCTCTGCCAGATCATGAAGTTGCTGATCCTGAACTCTCCGCTGGTCCGGATGATGAGCTCAGGGTCTGGTATTCCGGCAGTTGAGAGATGGCTTTCAATCAGTTGTTCGTTGACTTCGTCAGCCGTGATGCGTCCAGCCTCGACAGCTTCGGCTACCGTGCGGCAGGCTGAACAATGTCCCATTTGCCACTGTAGCTGAGCGCAATCGTCAGGGTGAGGCTGCTGTTGTTCTTGGTGAGCTCAATTGTATTTTCAAGTGTTTCGCGGACTTTCAGGGGGAGAAGCTCCCTGTTTCCGATGACTTGGAGCCGGATGTTGTTGTCTTGCAGTGCGCGGGTTTCCCGGCCGAGGATCCTGACAATCAGCTGCATGAGGGCGGCTACCTCTTTTTCCGGTCGCTTCCAGTTTTCCGTGGAGAATGTGAAGAGTGTGAGATGCTCTATGCCAAGCTCGGCAGAGGCTTCCACAATATCTCTGACGGAGTTGACTCCGGCCGCATGTCCTTCAACGCGGGTCTTGCCTTTCAGGCGTGCCCATCTGCCGTTGCCATCCATGATGATGGCGATATGTGAGGGGAGTTCGCATGAGGCTTTGAGCTCGGCCTGCAGCAGGCTGTCGTTGCTGCGCCCGCCTGATGAGAACCAGTGGCCTTTCTTTGTTGCTGTCAGGTCCGGTTTTTGTATCAGGCCATAGGTCGGTTTTACTCATTGCCATTGTTGTTGCTGTCGGGTATGGATGCGCTCGCAATTGTCGTGGCCCAACTCCGGTGTAAATTGAATTATAGACAGTTATTTCTTATTATACAAACCTTACAGTGGAAGGCAATCCTGCGGGATTGCTGTTTTTTTCCGTCCGGAATCGTTTCCTGGTGTTCCGTATAGGCGGGTTTCCCTAAAATAATTCTGATAGAGACCGTGCAATTCAGTAGTTATGAAGATCTGCGCCCCCGGCTGCTGGCTGGAGAGGTGTCGTGCGAAGAGGTGGTGCGTGTGTATCTTGAGCGCATAGAGCGCCATGGTGATGACAATATTTATCTCACGGTGTTTCGTGATGAGGCGATCGAGCGTGCAGCGGCGCTGGACCGGAAGCTTCGTGAAGGCGGCGAACCGGGCCGGCTTTTTGGCTTGCCTATGGCAATTAAGGACAATATTTCAATGGACGGGGCTCCGCTTACCTGTGCCTCGAAAATGCTTGAGGGGTATCGGAGCGTCTACGACGCTACAGTTATCCGCCGGCTTTTTGATGAGGATGCGATTTTCCTTGGCAAAACGAATATGGACGAGTTCGCCATGGGCAGCTCGAATGAAAACTCTGCTTTCGGGCCGGTACAGAACCCTTTTGACCCATCGCGCGTTCCGGGTGGAAGCTCTGGTGGTTCGGCCGCTGCGGTTGCGGCAGGTCTCTGCATGGTGGCGCTTGGTTCGGATACGGGAGGTTCAGTCCGTCAGCCGGCCGGGTTCTGCGATGTTGTAGGGCTTAAACCGACCTATGGCCGTATTTCCCGTTATGGTCTGGTGGCATTTGCCTCTTCGTTTGACCAGATTGGCGTGCTCTCGCACTCATCCATGGATGCTGCCCTTGTGCTGGGGGTTATGGCGGGCAGTGATCCTCATGACGCAACTTCGTCTTCACACGCTGTGAGCGATTATTGTTCCGAGGTTTCCGGGGTGTCAGTGAAGGGGCTGAAAATAGGTGTTCCAAAAGAGTTTTTCAATGAGGGCTCAATCCGGATGTTTCACGCGTTGTGCTGGCCAGGCTTGAGGAGCTTCGGCTGCAGGGGCGGAGCTGGTTGATATTACCCTGCCCAAAAGCGATCATCCATTGCGGCTTATTATGTTCTGGTGACGGCCGAGGCCTCTTCGAATCTTGCCCGTTATGACGGCGCCCGTTACGGTTATCGTTCCGCGGGGCTACCGATCTTTCCTCCATGTATGTGGAGTCGCGCACCGAGGGGTTTGGTCCTGAGGTGAAGCGCAGAATCATGCTTGGAACCTATGTACTCTCTAGCGGTTACTATGATACCTATTACAAGAAGGCGCAGCAGGTCCGCCGGGTGTTTCAGGACCGTTACCGCGAGGCGCTTTCCAGGGTTGATGTCATTGCCGGTCCGACTTCGCCGTTTCCCCCTTTCGGTATTGGTGCAAAGACGGCCGATCCGCTGGAAATGTATCTTGCCGATGTCTTTACGGTGCCGGCAAGCATTGTGGGAATGCCGGCTCTCTCCGTGCCTGTCGGCTACGATGGGGAGAATCTGCCGGTCGGCATGCACCTTATCTGCAATTTCTTTGAAGAGGGGAAACTGCTTGGCATTGCACGCCACATGCAGCGCCCGGTTTCCCGATTGAATCCAGCTCTATAGCAACCATTAAATCATTGTCATTATGAGTGTTTTGGTCAACAAGGATACCCGCCTGTGCGTGCAGGGCATTACGGGCGGAGAGGGTACCTTTCATACTTCGCAGATTCTTGAGTACGGCACCAATGTGGTTGCTGGCGTGACGCCGGGTAAGGGCGGAGTGCTCTATAACGGCAATGATCGCGACAGTTTCTGCCGTCCGGTGCCGGTGTTCAATACCGTTAAGGAGGCTGTGGAGAAAGCGGAAGCCAATACGACAGTCATTTTTGTTCCTGCAGCTTTTGCGGCTGATGCGATCATGGAGGCCGCAGATGCGGGGCTGAAGGTGATCATCTGCATTACCGAGGGAATTCCTGTCAACGATATGATGAAAGCCTATGCGTTTGTGAAGTCGAAAGGCGCGGTGCTTGTAGGGCCGAACTGTCCGGGCGTCATTACCCCCGGTGAGGCGAAAATCGGCATCATGCCGGGCTTCATCCATAAGAAGGGTTCAATCGGTGTTGTTTCACGAAGCGGCACCCTGACCTATGAGGCAGTGCATCAGCTGACCCATGTTGGGCTTGGCCAGTCAACCTGCATTGGTATTGGTGGTGATCCGGTTATCGGTACCCGTTTTCTTGATGCTGTGAAGATGTTTGCAAAGGATGATGAAACAGAAGGCTGGTGATGATCGGTGAAATCGGCGGAAGCGCTGAGGAAGAGGCTGCCGAGTATATCAAAAAGCATTTCAAAAAGCCCGTTGTCGGCTTTATTGCAGGCCGTACAGCGCCTCCGGGCCGCCGGATGGGCCATGCCGGTGCAATTGTGTCGGGAGGCAAAGGAACTGCTGAGGAGAAAATCAAGGCGATGGAGGCTGCCGGCATCCATGTTGTTGAGAGTCCTGCCGATATCGGCGAGGCAATGATGAAAGCGCTTGGGCGCAGCTGAGAAAGACTTTTCGTGGATGCGCTCAAACCCCCGTTGCCTGACGGGGGTTTTGTGTTTACAGTCCGAGGGCGAGAAGGTCGTGCAGGTGTATGAGCCTACTGGTTGGTGCTGGTTGTTACAAACCATGAGCTGGGTGATGCGGTATGTTTCAAGGGTGTCGAGGCACTCTTTTGCCAACATGTCGTCATCGGCGGTTTTGGGGTTCGGGGTCATCACTTCGCCGGCTGTGAGTGAGAGGAACTCCTCTCCCTGCTGGACCAGACGGCGAAGGTCTCCGTCAGTGAAAATGCCGGTGAGCCGCCCTGCGCTGTCGACGACGGCGCTGACGCCGTATCGTTTTGAGGTCATTTCAAGAATCATCTCAGACATGGAGTCGCTTTCGCGGACTATGGGGACTGCTTCCCCTGTGGCCATGATTTCTTTGAGTTTGATAGTGAGTCTCCGCCAAGCGCCCCTTTGGGGTGGCTGAGGCAAAGTCTCGCTGGGTGAAGGATTTTTCTTCCATGAGGCTATGGAAAGAGCATCTCCATGGCAAGCATGGCTGTTGTGGAGGTGG
>PYLN01000084.1_pt1 | contig 9155 bp, 9 predicted proteins | sample 1675811 | NCBI WGS metagenome assembly PYLN01 (sample SAMN08732055, study PRJNA438928) | Freshwater metagenome, whole genome shotgun sequencing project. | isolation source: meromictic lake | place: Russia: Kandalaksha Bay | collected 2014-09
TTGAAACAAGCCAATTCCTGAACTTCTCAAATGAGCCCAAAAACATCCAAGATGGTAGATTAATCATCGCCCAAGTCCCAAGTTGCAGGCACAACTTAGGGGCTCTCTCCATGAACATAGTCATTAGGGTTTGCTGAAGAATTCAAGCCATCGCCCAGCAGCACTTCATCGCCGCACGGGAAGATGACCACTTGAACAAATTTTGGATTACGTCAAGCTCCAAAAGGAGCCATTCAAACAGGCGCAAAAAAGGAAGGGCGAGCAACCGGTCCAGGTTCATCACGAGAAACGTGAGCGAGACCACGCAGAGACTGCTTTCAGACAGCCTCGCCATCACCCGGCCTAGCCATACCTGCGCTTCGCTTGGCCGAACTTCCCTTCAACGGCGTTCCTGATTCCTTCGTCTTCCCTGATTTGCCGCCGGCGGGCCCGGTTCTTCTCAACATCCTTTGGCGGCCGCCCCAGCGGCACGCCACTCAGCCTGATATCCCGCTCTTTGCACCACATCCTGTTGGCCAGTGTCCGGTAGATCTTGTCGGCGTGCACTGATTCAGGGTAGTGGCCGTATCGCTCACGGTAGCGCTCGATATCCCTTACCAGGTCACAGCCTTCGTTGTAGGCGTTCCAGCTCATCCGTTCCGGCATGCTGATGCCATCGACGACACTGATTGAGAGCTTCATGCCGAACTCCGTTTTCGCAGCGGCCTTGCCCCGTACGATTGGTCTGACATGGGGCTGACTGATGCTTACGATCCGGTCACTGATGCTCTTCGTGTCGCTCTTGTACATTTCCAGCTGCTGCCGGTACAGCTCCTCGATCACCAGCAGGTCGCGGTACCGGTGTTTCGACAGGACCGTCAGCGGAACCGATGCGGAGAGGTTGCCGATGTACTGGAGGTTCTTCCTGATATATGCCAACTGCTTGCGTAGGCCTTTGCGGAGCGCCTTTCTCGACAAGCTCTTCTTCATGCCGACAGCAAGGAACTCTTTTCTTGCTGTCCGGCGGGACATCCTGGGCTTCGTCACTCCTTCCGGGTGCATTGCACACAGCGTGTCGATGATCAATTCGGTCTTCTCGCGGGCGTCGTTCAAGAGGCTGATGTCCGTCGGATAGGCGATGTCTGCCGGAGCACAGGTAGCATCAACGATGAGGCGCCCCTTGTTTACGGAGCCGTCATCGCCTTCATCATCGTCGTCTTCATTCTTCGCCTTCAGGCGAGCCTTCTCCGCAGCCAGATGGCGTTGCAGGAGTTCCTCCTGCAACGCAGCGAGATCGGTATGCTTCAGGCGTTTGCGGAAGTGGGTCATCATTGAAGCATCGAAGGGCGCGGTATGCTGGTACTCTGCAAGCCCGATGAAGTACTGGAGATACGGGTTCTCCTTGATCTGTTCGACCGTCTCGATATCCGAGAGGCCGAGTTTCTCCTTGATGATCAAGGATCCCAGCGCCATGCGGACCGTCAGTGCCGGAGCGCCTCGTTTTGACAGGAAGTTTTTTGCATACATCGTCTCGGCAACGTGCCAGGGAATTACGGCGTCAAGTTTCACCCACCGGTTTTCCGGATCGAGTTTACCACCAAACGGCAGATGGAAATTTTCGAACGTGAGCTGATGAAACTTCGGCTGGTACATGAATCGGCGGTTTCGAGGTGCAAGGTTTTTGGGGCTTTTTCAGGCTTTTCCTTGCACATAAGATACGAAAAATACCGCTTAATTCATTACCATAAAATGATTTAACTATTATTCAGCAGACCCCAATTATCAAGTCTTGTTGTTTTACAGCCGTCCTCCACACTGTAAGAGTCGCCCGGATGAATATAGCGAAAAGATTGCGTGCCTGACAAGCGGCAACAGCCTAACCTCCTCCGGCTTTTGGAGCCGTGTCCCGCAGTAACGGCAGAAACGGGAATCATCGCTGTGCACCGCAGAAGGCAGTTCGGGCAATACACCTCTTTCTCCCGGCTGCGGCGAAGAGCCGACATTTCAGAGGTAACAATGCCTGTCGGCACGGCAATAACACTGTAACCGGTTATCATGAGGAGCGCAGCCAGCACTCTGCCGATAGTGGTCTGGGGAGAGATATCGCCGTAACCCACCGTCGTCACCGTTACGATTGCCCAATAAATCCCCTCGGGAATGCTCCGGAATCCATTCTCCTCACCCTCTATCATGTACATAAGGCCACCAACAATGCTCGCCAGCACAAACACGAAAAAGAGAAAAACGAAAATCTTGCGGGCGGACGCTGCAATTGAATCCCTCACGAAGTTCGCCTCCTTGACATACTGCATCAGCTTCAGCAGCCTGAAAATGCGAAGCACGCGGAAAAAACGGATAACAAGAAGGTACTGGGTTCCGGGAATGAAAAGGCTGAGCCATGTCGGAAAAATAGAGAGCACATCAATAATGCCGAAAAAACTGCGCATGTAGCGGGCGGCACTTTTGGCGGTATAGATGCGCAGAAGGTACTCAATACTGAAAAGGAAGGTAAAAAACCACTCAAGCCTGAGAAACAGCGGGCCATAAAGGGTATGGAGCGGGCCGACGCTGTCAAGCATGACAATGAGCACGCTGCAGGATATGGCGACAATCAGCGCCAGGTCAAAACCTTTTGCGGGCAGGGTATCATAGTCGAAAATGATATGCCGCAGCCGCCCTCTCAAAGTCGATTGTTCTCTCATGGCTTTACAATAAAAACTCCGCCCCGTGAGTGACGGCAGCGGAGTTTTATAATGAATCAGCAATCAAGGGCGCCTCAATGGTACTTGGCGCTCTCTTCTTTGACAAACTCAACCAGCAGTTTCAGATTTGCAGGGTCAACATCGGGCAGAATGCCGTGACCGAGGTTGAAGACATGACCTGAATTGGCGGTATGCTGTCCGAACTGCTTGAGAATCTTGCCGGCCTCAGCCTTGATTTTCTCAGGTGTGCCGTAGAGAACCGTAGGATCCATGTTGCCCTGAAGGCAGACGCGGTCACCCAGAATTGTGCGGGCTTTGGCAATGTCAATGCCCCAGCCAAGTCCTACGGCATCGCAACCGGTTGCAGCAATGTCTTCAAGAATGGTGTTGCAGTCTTTGGAGAAAACAATAACCGGAATGTCGGGGTATTTGGTTTTCAGCGCCTGCACATTCTCCTTGATGTAGGGTAGGGCGAACTCACGGTAATCGTCCTCGGAAAGAGCGCTTGCCCATGAGTCGAAAATCTGGATTGCATCGGCTCCGGCCTCGACCTGTGCACAGACATAGTCGGAAATGACACTTGAAATCTTGCTCAGAAGCATGTGAGCCATTTTCGGGTCACGGAACATCATCTTCTTGGCAAAGGCGTAGTTCTTTGAACCACCACCTTCTACCGCATAGGTAAAGAGGGTCCATGCAGCACCGGAGAACCCGATGAGGGGGACGCGGTTGTCAAGCTCTTTCTTGGTCAGACGAATGGCATCAAGCACATAGCCGAGTTTATCGTGAACATCGGGCACCGAGAGGCGGTCGATATCAACCTGCGAGCGGATCGGGGGACTGAGCTTTATACCTTTGGTTTCAATAATCTCTACATCCATCCCCATGGCCTCATTGACCACAAGAATATCGGAAAAGATGATTGCCGCGTCCACGCCCATCAGCTCAACAGGCTGAATGGTTACCTCAGCAGCAAGCTCCGGAGTTTTGCAGAGTGTCAGGAAGTCGGTTTTTTTCGCGGATGGCGCGATACTCGGGAAGATAGCGTCCAGCCTGACGCATGACCCAGATGGGAGTCCTGGAACATGGCTGTCTTTTTAATGCCCGGAGAAAGAGATCATTTTTGAGCATGGAGTGCAAAAGTTTGAGTGTTGAACAAAACTGGATTGTCCCTTGATCAATACGAACCAGCCAAGGTACGATTTTTCAACCATTGTTAAAAGCTGTCAACCAGCCTTCAGCTGACAATATGACGCTTGACGCCGAGCTCCTTGGCAGTATAACCAAGTGCGAGACCAACCATTTCCGAAAGATGCAGCACCGGAATGGAGCTGTGAATATCAGCCTGCTTGAGTGCTTTTGCCTGATAGCCATCAAGAACGGTATGGCAGAGCGGACATGGTGTAACAATAAAGTCGGCCTTCTCATCAATCGCCTCACCCAGAGCCTCCGCAGCTACGCTGAGCGACTCTTCTTCAGCCACAAGCAGGGTATGGAACCCGCAGCAGCGGTTCTTGTGGGTATAGGGTATGGTGCTTCCACCAAGAACCTCAATAAGCTGGTCGAGCGAAGTAGGGTCGAGCGGATTGTCCTTGCCCAGAACAGTCGAAGGGCGGAGAATATGGCATCCGTAAAATGGTGCAATGCGGTACTGGCTGAGCGGCACCTTCACTTTTGCCTTGATGGCATCAAGCCCCACATCGTCGATAAGAACCCAGAGCAGGTGACGAACCTCGGAAGTCCCCCGGTACTCCAACCCCTCGGCTTTGAGAATCTCGTTGACCTCAGCGCGCAGTTCCGGCGAAGCATCAAGCTTCTTTTTGGCTGTGCGGATGGTCATCAGGCAGGTGTTGCACGATACGACGAGGTCGAGCCCCATTTTTTTCGGCATGCGCAATGTTCCGGGCATTGACCAGCGCAAAATGTTTCGGGCTCACATAGTCCAGATTGCTGCCACCGCAGCAGGTGCTTTCGTGGAGATGCACCAACTCAATCCCGAGATCCTTCTGCCAGAGCGCTATCGAACGGTCAAGCTCTTTTGTCATCGACTCGTTGATGCAGCTCAGGTAATATGCATATCTCTTCATCCGGTACTCCCCAATTATTTGTTGTGAGTCTTGTGATCCTGTTTGACATGCTCCGACATCTCCTTGAACTCCGCACGGAACTGCTTGATCCCCTTAGAGGACTTTACAAGCGGCGGCGGCGGCGGGGTACGGCGCTTGAGAATCATCTTTACCGCCATCGGCAGAAGATTCTTGACGGTCCATGCAACACCGTTGGTACGGAACGGCAGGGTTGCCTCAACAAGCTTACCTTTCTTGCTGATATCCGACATGAAGGCCTCGGCATGCTTTGAACCGGCGGTATCTTTCATGCCACGGCTCTCTATGGCGTCTTCACGGATACCGTGAATGGCATCCATGATGGGAATGCTTTTCACACAGGTTTCCTGGCAGCGGTAGCAGTGGGTGCAATCCCACACACCGTGATCCTGAACAAGCTCGGCAAGCCGTATATCGTGAATGCCATCACGGCTGTCGGCGTTCATACGGTATGATTTCAGAAGAACCGCCGGGGAAACATAGTCCTTGTTGGCCCGCAGGATACTGCACTCGGAAACGCACGAAGCGCAAAGGATACAGTCGGTCGCCTTGTCGTAGCGGAGGAACTCCTCCTCGGAAACAAGAAACTCTTTTTTACCCATCTCGGCTTCCGGCATGGTGGAATCAACCCAGTTGGAGTAGTGCTTCATTTTGGCCACAAGAGGATCCATATCAACAATGAGATCCTTGATGAGAGGCATGTTGCGGAGCGGCTCAATTTTGATGATCCCCTCTTCGCGGCATTTCGACAGCTCATCCCACACCTGCGTCGTACAGGCAAGCTTGGATATGCCGTTGATGCGCATGCCGCATGATCCGCAGATGCCTGCCTGACAGAAGACCCGGTAGCTGATGGAGGCGTCGATGTTCTCCTTGATATAGTTCAGCGCACGAAGCACCGTGATACCGCGCTCGACAGGAATGGTATAGTCATCGTAATAGGGCTTGCTGTCTACCTGGGGGTTGAGCCGGAACACCCGCAGGGTCACATCCCTCTTTCCTTCATTATGCTGGTCTGCTGCTACAGTCATGAGCTATAATTAATTAATAAGTTCTTTCCTGGAGTTCATAACGACCCATCGTCACCGGTTTTTCGCCAAGCGCAAGCGTTCCTCCCTCAAGAGCCGCAAGGGTATGCTTGTGCCACTTCTCGTCATCACGGTTCGGGAAATCGGTGCGGGTATGTGAGCCGCGGCTCTCTTCACGGGCATATGCCCCGGCTGCAACGGTTTCAGAGAGGTCAAGCATGTTGCGGAGTTCAAGCACCTGCAGAAGGTTGGTGTTGAAAACATCACTGGTATCAAACACCCTGACCTTTTTGAATCTTTCCCTGAGCTCCTCAATATCCGACATACCTTTCTGCAGGAGTGATGCCTCGCGGTAGATGCCGACATTGTTGGCAAGCGTCTGGCCCAACTCCTCGCGAAGTGCACCGTAGCGTTCAAAATGTCCGGCAGGCTTCATATAATTCCGAATCTCTTCGGCAGACTCCCGAACCTCCTCCTCCGAGATGTTTCCCGGCTCGAAATTGCGCGCCTCTTCTGCTGCGGCGTGTCCGGCAATACGGCCAAACACCAGAATATCAAGCAGCGAGTTACCGCCAAGGCGGTTGGCGCCGTGAACTGAAACACAGGCACATTCACCCGCAGCGTACACGCCCTCCATCACCGTACGGCCAAAGTTGTCGGTATCGATTCCGCCCATGGAATAGTGTGCCGTCGGCCGGATGGGAATGGGCTCCTCAATCGGATCAACGCCCTCAAAGTACATCGACATCTCACGGATCTGTGGCAGACGCGACTTGATGAGATCGGCACCAAGATGGGTAAGATCAAGGTGCATGTATTTACCGGCAGGGCTCTCAAAGCCCCGTCCCTCAAGAATTTCAGTTTCAACGGAACGGGAAACGAGGTCGCGGGGACCAAGCTCCATTTTTTCAGGTGCGTACCGCGCCATGAAGCGCTCGCCAAGACTGTTCACCAGATATCCGCCCTCACCCCTGGCTCCCTCGGTCACAAGAAGACCGCTCTTGCGCAGCCCGGTGGGATGGAACTGCACAAACTCCATATCTTTAAGGGGTATGCCTGCACGGTAGGCAATTGCCTGGCCGTCGCCGGAGTTGCCAGCAGCGTTGCTTGAACGGTTCCAGTACATTTTGGCATAACCACCAGTGGCAAAAATGACAGTCCTGGCCGATAACCCCTCGATTTTACCAGTCTTCATATCCATGGCAATGAGCCCCTTCATACGGCTTCCCGAAACCGAAAGGTTCAGCGCGAAATACTCATTGAAAAAGACAACCCCTTTCTTGAGGCACTGCTCGTAAAGAGTCTGGAGAATGGTGTGACCCGTCTTGTCGGCGCAATAGCAGCAACGGGGTCTGCCGGCACCACCGAAAGGACGCTGGGCAATGGTTTTGTCGTCCAGACGCGACCACGGAGTGCCCATGTTGTCGAGCTCACGAATGATTTTGGGAGCTTCGGAACAGAGAATGTCGACGGCATCCTGGTCGGCGAGGTAATCACTTCCCTTGATGGTATCGAAAATATGCATTTCAACTGAATCGTCCTTCGCCTTGTTGGCAAGGGCCGCATTTGCGCCACCCTGGGCAGCAGAAGTGTGCGAACGGTTGGGATATACTTTTGAAAGAACGGCAATCTTCAGAGACGGATTGGTCTTCATCGCCTCCATGGCTGCGTAAAGACCACCCCTCCTCCACCGACAATAATGATATCAAATGGTTTCATTCGCTCAAATCTCATTTACGGGCCTGCATCAGGAGAGCAGGCGCACTGATTAAATAGAGGGGCGCAGCTGCTGCGGGCCCCCGCATTCTGGATTGAATCTCGCTCTCTGGTCAGACTGGAAAGACAGAAGGAGTGAGCCCTCTTACAGGGCTACATGGTCATCATGGGCCGGAAGCTCCTCAACGGCATGAAGAACATCAGTCATATTGAGCACACCGACAACCTTGTTTCCGTCCATCACCGTAAGGCGGCGGACATTGGTGCGTTTCATCATGCGGAGCGCATACTTGACCCGAAGACTCGGATTGATGCTGATGACCGGCTTGCTCATGATCTGGAAGACAGGGGTGTTCCAGGGGTCACGATGGATATCTTCGCCAGGATCAATCACCTTGCCAAGAATGTCTCTTTCAGTAATCACTCCGTAGCAGTCGTCTTCATTTCGGGGCTCGACAATGAGACCGCTCTCGCCGCTCTTCTTCATGGTCTGTAGAGCCTCGGCAACTGTGCAACTGCCCTTGATCATGGCAAAATCCTTCTGCATGAGAGCCGAAACAGGGAGGGTGCGTAAGGTAATAAGCTGGTCCATAGTTGACAACAGGGTTACTGTGAGTGGATAAAAAACGCCGGACGGGCCGAATACAGTGCTTCCCGCAGTAGCGGTCATAGTGAATGCTCAACGCAGGAAGAGGTCTCACTAAACCACCCGAAGGGGAAAAATCAAACTATTAATGTAAGCAAAAGCGAGCTGATTCACAAAAGCCCGCATCTGTTACGCCCCGAACCGTCACGAGGAATCACCCGATAAATCTACTGTTCATGCGATTCCATGCGCCTTCTTGTAGGCGGGCCAGTTCTGTTTCAGGGCAAGAAATGCGGAGAAATCTTTCTGTACAAGAAAGGGGTTTGAGGCGTATTCAGAACCAATATCCGACGACGGGCAGACGCCGTAATCGTGACCCGGCCAAACCCTCGTCGCCGAAGGGAGCGTCAAGAGCTTCCGGTGCAGTGAGTCGTACTGGATGCGAGCTTCATCTTCAGTGGCAGTCCCCCCCACCTTCCCGACAAAAAGCGTATCGCCAGTGAACAGGCATCGCCGTAAAGAATGCAGATGGAGTCGAGGGTATGGCCCGGAGTGTGGAGAATGAGAATTTCACCGTTGCCAAGGGGAAAACGGGCGCCATCCTCAACCGGTATCATGGCTGAGGGCAGATACTCCCAAAAAGAAGCGGTTCAAGCCCCGTCAGGCGCTTTATATCAAGGTTACCGCAGGTATGGTCTTCGTGGCCATGTGTTGAAAAAACATATTTCAGCCGATAACCGGCCTCACGAGCCCTGAGAACGATCCCGTCAGGGTTGTATGACGGGTCGACAATAAACGCCTCACGCTCAAGGTGTCGGCACAGAGGTAACCGAAGTTCCTGTCGCCACCGGTGCGGAACTGTTCAACCTCTAAGGGCACAGCGCTCTTCAGGCAAATTTTTCAACATTCATCAGGAAGGCCCGGGCAGGAAAGTCCTTATCAACGGCAATGGGATTCTTCTCAAGCTCAGCCATGATCTCTTCAGCCTTTGAGGCGTCAAGAATGCAAGCAGAGTGAGAATAAGTACCAAGATTCGTCA
>PYLN01000085.1_pt1 | contig 9076 bp, 11 predicted proteins | sample 1675811 | NCBI WGS metagenome assembly PYLN01 (sample SAMN08732055, study PRJNA438928) | Freshwater metagenome, whole genome shotgun sequencing project. | isolation source: meromictic lake | place: Russia: Kandalaksha Bay | collected 2014-09
GAATAAAAAAGGTTCACATCATAGTTGTTCCTGATCCTGATGGAGGGCTGGAACATTCAGCGAGGAGGGGGGTTCCTGATCCTGATGGAGGCTGGAACATTCAGCGAGGAGGGGGTAGCCGTAGCAGTGGGCACTTTGATAAAAAGAATGATGCCGTGGATGCAGGGCGCAAGATAAGTCAGAACCAGGTACTGAGTTCTACATCCATGGTAAGGATGGGAAGATACAGGGCAAAGATAGCTATGGGAATGATCCTTATCCGCCTAAAGGCTGATCGCATGTGGATCACTAATGGTCGGGTCCTATCGGAACCCGAATTATCTTTCAATTATGAACTTAGATGAATTTAAGGTCATTGTAGATCGTGAGCCTCCCCGTATTGCTCAATGTAACGGCAACCTGAGTCGCCTCTATGAATATGTAGCTTAGCCTCTTCTTCTATGCAAACAAGGGCTGCTGTATCGCGTGAATTGCATTCACAAATACAGGGCAGCTTTTCCTCTGGCATACGCTGGTGTCTCAGATGTGCGCATCGTTAAGAACAGACTTGATTCGCCAGCATATCTTTTCCTCCTTCCCGATCGACCCTATTTCGATATCCTCGATCGTCTTCAAGACGCTATCGGTGCCACTGATGATTCTCATGATCAGATCATCGGCGATTGGGGTAATGCTATACGACTGGCATATGATTATGTCGAGCTTGATCCCTGGCACAGAAAAGACCGAGAAAAGCGCTATGCTCGTGATTATAATGTTGCAAGATCAGCTTTCACTTTACGAAAACTAGGGTATACAATTCAGGTAAAACCTGGTTTGTTAAGTCTTGAAAGTAATTCAGAAAAAGCTGTGATTGCTACTATAGAAAGGGTCATTTGTTCCATGGGAGGGATTAATGTTGCACAGCGGATATTCAAAGCACTCTCCGCATCCTACGATACGGATCAACAGCGTTATCATCTTAATCTCCGCCCGTCAATTATAGGTGAATGGATACCCCATATGCCTTGGGGCTATCTGATACAGTTGGCGGTTAAACATGTTTCCAGTCAGTCGAATTCTGCAAACTCCGACGAAAACTGGGACTTGTTATGTGCTTTGTCACAAGCATATGCATCAGTCTTAGATGTGCAGCCTTATCAGCCATCCTTCTGGGGAAAGATGAATGCAGTGGATCTTTTATCCTACTTGCAAGAAATGGCAGTATACGATACGCTGTTTAGGATTCCACAAATGCGACCTACAGATGTAGCACGTATTGCTGCAGGGATCTTCTACTGGTTGGATATGGAAACAATTTTAATAAAAGGATGCTCTTTAGACGATGTTTTGAAAATCATCAACCATATTTTAAATACTCATAGTGATGTTCGTGGCCCGATTTTCTTTAATATGAGGGAAATTGAGCGCGAATTTCCAGAAATCCCGAAGAGGATTATAAAGAAAATTCTTAGAGAAGTACTATCCCATTCACCTCGCGGAGTCAACCAACAGTTTTCGCACCCGTTGGATGCTCCAATCCCACAAGATCCTGACCTCAAAGATCGAGGCCATGATTTTTTTCTCTATCCACTGCTTCAAATATCAGCGAAAGAGTTTGTTTTGCTTGATCGTTCAGTGTGTGCGCCTGCATGTCTAGAGGCGATGCTTACTTCATTGAGGCGGGAAAACAAAGAGTTAGATGACAAAATAGGTGGGGCTATGGAGCACTTCATTAAGCAGGAACTAATATCCCGAGGGGTAACTATCAGCAGTGGCGAATATAATATAGATGGAGTGCACGGAGAGTGTGATGTTGTTATAGATGCGACCGAAACAGTGCTCTTTGCAGAGGTGAAGAAAAAGGCGTTGACTCGGCGAGCAAAAGCAGGAGCTGATTTGTTCCTGCTTATGGATCTAGCTGATAGTTTTCTTGCTTCTCAAAAACAAGCGGGCAGGCATGAAGTGCAATTACGTCGCCAAGGTTATCTGGACCTTCAATTTGGTGATCCAACGCAAGTGCACCGTATTGAGTTGAGAAATCGGGGAATTGAACGGATAACTATTTCCCTATTTGATTTCGGTAGTTTTCAAGATCGGGTACTGATACAGCGTTTTTTAGTGGCTACAATGAATGCGACATTCACGGATGCTACTTCTGAATATGATAATAAATTTAAATCGTTGAATTTGCATTTAGCAGACATTCACGATCAGGTAAACGAAATCTATTCAAATCCGAGCGATGTAAACCACCCGTTCTTTAATTGTTGGTACTTGAGTCTACCTCAAGTTTTAATTTTGTTAGATCATGTTGCCAGTAGTGACGATTTCAGGAATGCGCTGTGGAAGGTCAGGCATTTGTCGACAGGTAGCAGCGATTTTTATTATGAGCTATCATACGTACGAAAGCTACACGAAGATACCAATCAAGTGAGAGAGTAGCAGTACGTACTCCGCGTTATGGTACGTTTCACAAGGAAAGCTGACATGAGATTGGTCCGGAATGGGAATAAAGTTTGCATGGGTAGTTGAGCATTTAAATGCTGAAGGGCGATCGAGTTCCGAAAGAGCCAATCGCATTCTTTTCCCGGGATCGGATGGGCCAGTACGATTCGTTAGGGCAGGGACGCATCTCTTTTATATGAAGTGAATATTTTGTAAATAGCATTAAGCTTTAAATTGTAACTGCAATTAGAACCAGTACTCCATACTCATGAGCTCAACTGTGAACTTTGTCCTATCATTTTGTAGCTGATGAGCATCACGCCCTATCATGGTAAGTACTTCGCCTACGACCTGACCCGTCGGGCATCAAATGGTATGGATCGGTTGTCGATGGCTCTTTTTGACGCAGCTGTTGACCTTAATCCTCATCAGATCGAAGCAGCTCTTTTTGCTCTGCAGTCTCCTCTATCCAAAGGAGTTATCCTTGCCGATGAAGTTGGCCTTGGCAAGACCATTGAGGCCGGTATCGTGCTTTGCCAGTTCTGGGCTGAACGCAAAAGACGGATGCTGGTGATTTGTCCGGCTTCGTTACGCAAGCAGTGGCTCTTGAATTGCAGGAAAAATTCAATTTACCGACACAGGTTCTTGATGCCAAAGCCTATCGTGAGGCACAACGGAACGGCCGCGATCCATTGAATGAGAAGTGCGTACTCATCATTTCCTTGAATTATGCAAATGCTTTACGTGAGGAACTGAAGCGTGTCGCCTGGGATCTCGTTGTAATGGATGAAGCCCACAAGCTTCGGAACGCATATCGGCCAAGCAACAAGGTCGGTCAGGGCATTCGTTGGGCTACCGAGGATTGTCGCAAACTTCTTCTGACAGCTACACCATTACAAAACTCGCTCCTTGAACTTTATGGGCTTTCAACCTGATCGATGAGCGTTTGTTTGGCGATGCCGATTCGTTTCGTTCGCAGTACGCCAGTGCAGGTGGCGATCTCGAAGCGTTACGTCACAGACTTTCGGGCTTCTGCAAACGTACATTGCGTAATCAGGTTACTGAATATATCCGTTATACCGAGCGCCATCCGATTACCCGACCCTTTTCACCCAGCGATAATGAGCACTCGCTCTACGAGGCGGTTTCGCGATTTCTGCAGCAAGAAGAGAGCTATGCGCTTCCAAAACGCCAGCGACACCTCACTGCTCTCATTCTGCGTAAACTGCTTGCATCCTCCTCTCTAGCCATAGCAGATACACTTGATACACTTCGTCTGCGCCTTGAATCGCTCCGGGATGAGAATTCAAATCATGATGCGGAGTTCGCGGAGAGAATCATTGAAGCGGAGGAGATAGAGAGTGACGTTCTTGATGAAATCCTTGCAGAGCCTGAATCTGCAGAGGTGGATAATGAGCCTGAAACTATTGACCGGCAGAAGTTGCGTGAAGAGATTGATATTTTGCAACGGCTTGCAACCTGGGCTCGCAGTATTGGTACCGATACTAAAACCCAGACACTGCTTGCAGCGCTTGATATCGGTTTCGATCAAATGAAATCAATCGGCGCATCGCGCAAGGCATTGATTTTCACTGAATCGCGTCGTACTCAGGAGTATCTAAAAAGCTTTCTTGACTCTCAAGGGTATCGCGGGAAAGTGGTGCTTTTCAATGGCACAAATGCAGGGCCGGAAGCGACTGAAATTTACGTTCAATGGATTGAAAAAAACCGGGACACTGGTCGTGCATCAGGTTCGCGTGATGTAGATGTGCGTACAGCTCTGATAGAGTATTTCCGGGACGAAGCTTCCATTATGGTGGCCACTGAAGCTGCTTCGGAGGGAATCAACCTGCAGTTCTGTTCTCTTGTCATCAACTATGACCTGCCATGGAACCCGCAACGCATTGAACAGCGCATTGGTCGCTGCCATCGCTATGGCCAGCAGCACGATGTGGTGGTTATCAACTTCCTGAATGAACGCAATGAGGCTGACCGGCGAGTGCTGGAACTTCTTGGAGAAAAGTTCAGCCTTTTCAGTGGTATATTCGGTGCTTCCGATGAGGTGCTCGGTACGATAGAATCAGGTGTTGATTTTGAAAAGCGCATTCTCTCAATCTATCAGGAGTGTCGAACCCCTGAAGAGATTGATGCCGCATTTCACGTCCTTCAATCAGAAATGGATGAACAAATCAGTACCCGCATGGCAGACACCCGCCGCACGCTCTTCGAAAACTTCGATGAAGATGTGCATCAGCGTCTCCGGATGCAGCTCAATGACACAAAAGCCCAACTCGACCGCTTCAGTCAGCGTTTCTGGTTGCTGACACGCTTTATGCTTGAAGATGATGCCCGTTTTGACGATGATGCCCTGACTTTTGATCTCGAACGAACCCCAAGTCAGGAAATTCTCACCGGTCGTTACCATCTGATCTCGAAATCGACTCCCAAGGCAATACAGGATGCTAGCGATCCTGGAAGTGAGGAACAAAGCCAGTTTCTTTACCGTCTCTCCCATCCCCTCGGTGAGCATGTTGTGGAGAGTGCAAAAGCACTTTCGACTGCTCCGGCAGAGATCGTGTTTGACCTCTCACAGCATTCAGCCCGCATTCATGCTGTTGAAGCGCTCCGGGGAAAGAAGGGATTTCTCACTCTCACTCGACTGGTTGTTGAATCTTACGAACGTGAGGAGTACCTTCTCTTTTCGGGCTTTGATGACAGCGGCGCATCACTCGATCAGGAGACGATGGAGAAGCTCTTCATCTGTCTGGGAAGTGAGGCCGGCAATATCGAAATTCCCGCAACAGTTCAAAAACGACTTCAGGCCGAAGCGCAGCTGCACGCAAAAGCAACCGTGAGCTGCTCACTCGAACAGAATAGTGTTCACTTCAACCAGGCTCGTGAAAAGCTTGAAAAGTGGGCCGACGACATGGTGCTTTCAGCCGAAAAAGCCCTTTCCGATACAAAAGAGCTGATCAAAGCACAGCGGCGTCAGGCAAGGCTGGCAGTTACGCTTGATGAACAGCACTTGATTCAGCAGCAGATACAAAAACTTGAAAAGCAGCAACGCCGACAGCGGCAGGAGATTTTTAAGGTTGAAGACGAGATCATGGAAAAACGCGATTCCCTGATCACATCGCTTGAACGTCGACTCACTCAAAACACGACCACTGAGGAGCTGTTTACCATTCGTTGGGATGTACAATAATTTACTGATAGAGAGCGTATGAACCAGAACTATGAGAAGCTGAAAGCGTTATTGACAGAACTCTTTCAGCTCGATCAGCCCGATCTTGACTTTGGTCTTTATCGCATCATGCACGCCAAAAGTGTCGAGGTATCACAGTTTCTTGACAAGGATCTCTTCCCTCAGGTGAAAGCAGCTTTCAGCCTGTACAAGAGTTCAGATAAAGCAGAAATCGAAAAGGAGCTCAACAAGGTTATTGCAGGCGTTGAGGCGGCAGGAATGTATCCCGAGCAGTCACCGAAGGTGCAGGCATTGCGTGAGCAATTGAAAACGGATGCCGTGGACACTGGCACGCTTGAGAGTGAAGTGTACGACCACCTTTTCAGTTTTTTTTCGTCGTTACTATTCCGAAGGGGATTTTCTGGCCAAACGGGTCTACAAACCGGGTGTCTACGCCATTCCCTACGAAGGCGAAGAGGTAACGCTGCACTGGGCCAACAAGGATCAGTACTACATCAAAACCAGCGAGTATCTGCGCGACTACGCTTTCCGTCTGCATCCGAATAGTGAGCAAAACCCGATGCGGGTGCATTTCCGGCTGGCAGATGTTGCCGAAGGAGAGCACGGCAATGTAAAAGTGACTGAGGCAAAGATCGTCGATTCAGACTGGCTGAAGAAAATGCGATGACCATTGAGGATGGAGAGCTCATCATCCGCTTCACCTATCAGCCCGACCCTGCCAAACAGAAGGAGCTGAACAGTGCAACAGAAGAGACAATTCTCGCTTCAGCCGATGCTTTATTTACAGAATGGATCACGGAGCTTCGGAAACTGAGCGTGAGGTCTGATGGCTCCTCCTCCGGCACTCGTTTGCGGCTACATCTTGATCGCTATACCGCCCGGAACACCTTTGATTACTTTATTCACAAAGATCTTGGCACTTTTCTGCGTCGCGAGCTTGATTTCTTAATTAAGAACGAAGTCATGCACCTCGACGATGTGGAAAATGAAACTGTTTCCCGTGTTGAACAGTACCTTTCCAAAATCAAGGTCATCCGTAAAATCGGAGGCAGATCATCGATTTTCTTGCCAGTTGGAGGAGGTCATCCGTAAAATCGGAGGCAGATCATCGATTTTCTTGCCAGTTGGAGGAGTTTCAGAAAAAGCTCTGGCTGAAGAAAAAGTTTGTGGTCGAGACGAACTACTGCATCACGCTTGACCGAATACCCGAGGAGTTTTATCCAGAGATTGCCGCCAACGATGCTCAGCATGATGAGTGGTTAAAGCTTTTTGCCATCAATGAGGTTGTTGGGTGATATGTTAGCTCCGGGCTATGCTAAACCGCTTAATCCGGAGTTTTTAAAGTTTCATCCGATGTTGGTATTGGATACGAAGCACTTCGACGCTTGTTTTATCGCTCGAATGCTTGAGTCTCTTGGCGAAATTGACGAGAAGCTTAACAGGTGTGCTGTTCCATAGTGAGAATTTTCAGGCACTGTCTCTCATGCAGGGTCGTTATCGCGAGAAGGTCAAATGCATCTATATTGATCCACCGTATAACACTGGATCAGGAGATTTTGTTTACAAGGATGCATATCAACGGTCAAGTTGGTTAGTCTCTCATGCAGGGTCGTTATCGCGAGAAGGTCAAATGCATCTATATTGATCCACCGTATAACACTGGATCAGGAGATTTTGTTTACAAGGATGCATATCAACGGTCAAGTTGGTTAGCGATGATGAGTAATCGAATCAATCTATCCCATGACTTATTGACCAATAACGGATCCCATTACTGCCAAATAGATTTCAATGAAAGTTCTCGTTTGCGCGAGCTTCTTGACACAATGCTTGTATTCCAGAGAGAGATTATTTGGGACATCCAAGTTCTTTCAGGTTTTAAAACCATTGCTCCGAACTGGATTCGGGGCCATGAAACTATCTTCTTTCACACTAAGACGGGTGAGTACTATTTTGATAAAATTCGTCAACCGCATAGTCAAAAATATTTAGATAGCTTTACGCAAGTTGATGAGAAGGGGAAACATTATATGGTGGCACATGGATCAATACGCTATAGAGATGAAGTAGAGGGCAAAGGTAAACCATTTGGCGATGTATGGTCTGATATAATGTCTTTTCAACAGCAGCTATAGAGATGAAGTAGAGGGCAAAGGTAAACCATTTGGCGATGTATGGTCTGATATAATGTCTTTTCAACAGCAGCTACTGCCAGTGAACGAATCGCATTCGCGACGCAAAAGCCCGAGAAACTGATTGAGCGCATTCTATTATCGGCGTCGTCAAAAAATGAACTGGTTCTTGATTATTTTGGTGGAAGCGGGACAACAGGCGCTACGGCTATTCAAATTGGACGTAGATTTATTTTGGTTGAAATGGGTGGCTATTTCGATATAGTGACTGTCCCACGTATAAAGTCTGTCCTTTTTGGAAAACAAACTAATGTTGCTCGTGACAATGGTTATAAGGGCGGTGGCTTTGTTAAGATTGTCCGCCTCGAATCCTACGAAGATACCCTCAATAATCTTGAAACCAGCCGTACCAGACAGCAGAAACTTGCGCTTGATTCGCCTGACGCCCAGGGCTCTGATGGCTTCAGGGAGCAATACCTGCTGCACTACATGCTTGACGTGGAGACACGTGGGAGTCAGTCGCTGCTTAACATTCAGGCCTTCACCGACCCAACGGCATACAAGCTCAAGGTCAAGCGTCCCGGTTCAGATGAAAGCGGTGAAGTGAACATTGATCTTCTTGAGACCTTTAACTGGCTGATCGGCCTTACGGTTCAACACATTACCGCTCCGCAAAGCTTCAGTGCCGCTTTTGAGCGTGACAGCGAAAAGCGGTTACGCCTGAATGGTCGTCTCAGGCAGGAAGAGGGTGCTCCGTATTGGTTTCGCACCGTCACCGGCACAACACCAGATGGCAGAAAAAACGCTCATTATCTGGCGCAAACTTACCGGTGAACCGGAGCAAGATAATCTTGTGCTTGATGAGTGGTTCAGAAAACATGCTTACTCTACGAGGGATGCGGTCTTTGACCTCATCTACGTTAATGGCGGCAATAATCTGCCAAATGTTCGGCGTGATGACGAGACATGGAAAGTGCGCCTGATTGAAGAGGATTTTCACCGGCTTATGTTTGAAAACAGGGAGGGGGTGTAAGCAATGGCAACTTCTGCGTTATTTTCATTGTCGTTTGAGCAACTGGTTACGGCTATCGGGCAGGTTCATGCTGAACTTGCGGCACAAGCTTCCCGGGCGGTCAACACAAGCCTGACCCTTCGCAACTGGCTTATCGGGTGCTATATCTCCGAGTACGAGTTACGGGGAGCCGATCGTGCCCGATATGGTGAACACAAGCCTGACCCTTCGCAACTGCTTATCGGGTGCTATATCTCCGAGTACGAGTTACGGGAGCCGATCGTGCCCGATATGGTGACA
>PYLN01000086.1_pt1 | contig 9063 bp, 16 predicted proteins | sample 1675811 | NCBI WGS metagenome assembly PYLN01 (sample SAMN08732055, study PRJNA438928) | Freshwater metagenome, whole genome shotgun sequencing project. | isolation source: meromictic lake | place: Russia: Kandalaksha Bay | collected 2014-09
CTTTCAAACAGTATACAGTATGCAATCACAAAAGGACAACAATAAATTCCAAATAATCGGACTTTCTTCAGCTGTTGCCCCTGATTCCACTGATGCAATGGTTGTGGCTGATTCAGTTGCTTCAGTCAGCCTGTTGCTGAAGCCGCCGGGGGGACGAGAGCAGAGTGAGGGGGCCAGTGCCAAGCTGTTAGCCTCTGCTGTTGGTTCCTGAAGGGCGGCTGAAAAGACCGCCTTTGTCGATCGCTGAAATAAGATAAAAAAAGTCCGATTATTTGGAATTTATTGTTGTCCTTTTGTGATTGCATACTGTATACTGTTTGAAAGGTTCACAATTGTCATGCCGTCTTGCAGGAACTCCCCATAAATGGTTGTGGCGTTGTGATGAAAGCAGTTTATTGGGTATTATCCATTTTTTGAAACGGCTATACGGAGCCCTCTGCCTATGAAAACCCTCTATGCAACATTACTGAGACAGTAGGCCGGACGCCGCTTGTACGGCTGAATCGAATGAGCGAAGGGTGCCGGGCTGAGGTGCTTGTGAAGCTTGAGTCCTTCAACCCTCTGTCGAGCGTAAAGGACAGGATAGCGGTTTCAATGATTGAGGATGCGGAGCGCTCAGGCAGGATAGGAGCTGAGACGACTCTTGTGGAACCGACAAGTGGAAATACCGGTGTGGGTCTTGCGTTCGCCTGTGCTGCAAAGGGTATACGACTGATGCTTGTGATGCCCGACAGCATGAGTGTTGAGAGGCGCCGACTGATGCGGATTCTTGGTGCGGAGCTGGTGCTGACTCCCGGTTCAGGGGGATGACGGGTGCCATCAGAGAGGCTGAACGGCTTCTCGAGGAGATTCCCGACAGCCTTATGCTTCAGCAGTTCAGCAACCCTGCCAATCCTGAGGCGCATCGCAGAACAACTGCTGTGGAGCTATTGGAGGACACAGGGGGATCGATTGACTTTTTTTGTGGCGGGCGTGGGAACCGGAGGTACTGTTACGGGCGTTGGAGAGGTGCTGAAGCATCATGCCCGGGGGTGAGGATTGTGGCAGTAGAGCCGGAGGACTCGCCGGTCCTGTCTGGGGGCCAGCCGGGACCCCATAAAATTCAGGGGATAGGTGCAGGGTTTGTGCCACCGGTCTTGAATCTGGAAGTTATTGACGAGGTTGTGAGGGTGAAGGCTGAAGAAGCGGGGGAAGTCGCCCGGCAGCTGGCCCTGAAGGAAGGAATTCTTGCCGGAATTTCGTCGGGAGCAGCTCTGAAGGCGGGGCTGGATGTTGCCCGAAGAGAGGGGATGGAGGGTAAAAGGGTTGTGGTGCTGCTTCCTGACAGTGGCGAAAGGTATCTGTCTACCTGGCTGTTTGAGGAGGAGTGAAAATAGTTTTTCAATAAGTATGATTGAAGTGCCATGAAGGTTTATTTAGACAATAATGCTACTACCCCTCTTCATCCAGAGGTGAAGAAGGAGATGGCGGCGGCGATGGAGATGTTCGGCAATCCCTCCAGCATGCATGCGTGGGGCGTGAGGCCCGGGCAAATGTTGAGGATGCGCGGCACAAAGTTGCCAGGTTCATTGGGGCAGACGACCAGGAGGTGGTGTTTGTTGGCAGCGGCTCGGAGGCGAACAATACGGTGCTTTCGCTTTTTGTCTGTGCATCAAGCCAGTGCATTCCCGGCACATCCATGCGCAATGCCATCATCACCACGAAAATAGAGCACCCCTGCGTTCTGGAAACCTCTGAGTGCCTGATGCACCGCGGGGTCAATGTTGAGTATCTCGATGTGGACCAGTACGGCCGGATAGATCTTGATCAGCTGAAGGGGATGCTTGGTGATCATGTGGGGCTGGTGTCTGTGATGATGGCCAATAATGAGATAGGTACCCTGCAGGATATTCGGGCAATCACTGAAATGGTTCATGAGAGCGGGGCATTCATGCATACCGATGCTGTGCAGGCGGTTGGCAAGATACCCGTTGATGTGCGGGATCTGGGTGTTGATTTTCTGACCATGTCTGCTCATAAGATTTATGGCCCCAAAGGGTTGGTGCGCTTTTCGTCAAGAAGGGAATTCCTATTGCCCTCTGATTCGCGGTGGTCATCAGGAAAAGGGCCGGAGGGCCGGGACTGAAAATACCCTTGGCATTCTCGGTATGGCACGGGCTGTGGAGATGCGCGCACTTGAAATGCATGAGGAGGAGGCTCGCCTGCTGGTCATGAAAGAGGTGCTGCGCAAAGGCATTGAAGAGCGGATTGACGACATTTATTTCAACGGACACCCGACCGAGTCTCTTGCCGGAACCCTCAATGTTTCCTTCCCTGGTGCGGAGGGCGAGTCTATCCTTCTTTATCTGGATCTTGAGGGGATAGCCGTCTCAACAGGTTCGGCATGCGCGTCGGGATCGCTTGATCCTTCACATGTGCTTCTTGCCACGGGGTCGGATGCGGAGCGGGCGCACGGTTCAATCAGAATCAGCATGGGCAGGGATACTACGATGGAGGAGGTGGAATATCTTCTGGATGTTCTTCCGGGAATCATTTCACGAATCAGAAACATGTCAACGGCATATATAAAAGGAGGAGCACATGCTGCAAGCAGGTGAGTGGGCATACAGCGAGACACTGAAAGAGCATTTCATGAACCCGAAGAACATCATGCAGGGCGAGGATACCGATGCGTTCGACGGCGTGGGCATGGAGGGCAACCTGCAGTGCGGTGATCAGATGATGGTGGTGATAAAGGTTGATGGCGGGAAGCAGGTCATTACAGACTGCCAGTGGAAAACCTATGGCTGCGCCAGTGCGATTGCCAGTACCTCCATTCTCTCGGAGATGGTGAAGGGGATGACGCTTGAGCAGGCCTTCAATGTGTCGCCCAAGGATGTTGCCAAAGAGCTCGGCGGTCTTCCCGATAACAAGATCCACTGTTCGGTGCTGGGCGACAAGGCGCTTCGTGCGGCAATCAACAACTATTATGTGCGCAACGGCATGGAAGACAAGGTGATGGAGGAGAAGGCGAAAATTGTCTGCCAGTGTATGAGCATTACCGACCATGACATTGAAGAGGCTGTTCTGGAGGGGGCAAGAACCTATTTTGAGCTGCAGGAGCGGACCAAACTTGGAACGGTTTGCGGGCAGTGCAAAGATGAGGCTGAAAGCCTGCTTGACAAGTTCAAGCATCTCCATTTCGGTGCCTGACACTTGAGAATGAAGCACGAGAAAGGAAGGTCGTTTTACATCCACACCTTCGGTTGCCAGATGAACCAGGCGGATTCCGCCATCATCACCGCCATACTCATGGACGGGGGATTCAGGGTTGCCGGCAGCCAAGAGGATGCGGATATCGTGATTCTCAATACCTGCGCTGTCAGGGAGAATGCAGTTGAGCGGATTACCCACCAGCTGCAGTTTCTCCGGGGGCAAAAAGGAGGAAGAAATCACTTCTCGTTGGTGTTGCAGGCTGTGTGCCGCAGCACCTTAAAAGAGAGATGCTGGAGATGTTTCCCGTCATTGATTTTCTCGCCGGCCCCGATACCTATAGAAACCTGCCCGCGCTGATAGGGGATGCTGAGGAGGGTAAACGGCCTGCAGCGCTTGAATTCAGGATTGAAGAAACATATGCGGGCATAGATCCTTTTCGCGAGGTCGGGGTTGGTGCTTTTGTTCCAGTTACGCGCGGGTGCAACAATATGTGCGCGTTCTGTGTGGTTCCCTTTACCCGTGGCCGTGAACGCAGCCAGCCTTTTTCGGCAGTCATGGATGAAGTCCGCCGTGTTGTGGAGAAAGGGTATGGTGAAATCACTCTGCTCGGTCAGAATGTGAATTCATATGCCGATCCAGAAGGGGGAGAGACTTTGCCTCCCTGCTTCGTGCCGTCAGCAGGGAGGCTCCCGGATGCCGGATCCGCTTTACGACTTCTCATCCCAAAGATATTTCTCCCGATCTTGTTGACGCCATAGCCGACAGTCCGAACATCTGCAACCATGTTCATCTGCCTGTCCAGTCCGGTTCCTCCCGTATGCTGCATCGGATGAACCGCGGCCACGGCATTGACGAGTACCTGGAAACAGTTGCCCTTCTTCGCCGGCGCATTCCCGGGGTTTCGCTCACGACCGACCTCATTGCGGGTTTCTGTGGTGAGGAGGATGAGGACCATGAGGCAACCCTTGCGCTTCTGCGGGAGGTTCGTTATGACAACGCTTTCATGTTTTACTATTCACCGCGCTTTGGAACTGCAGCATGGAAAACACTTGCGGATACGGTACCGCTTGCAGTGAAGAAGCAGAGGCTTCAGGAGATCATCGATCTTCAGCTCAGCATTTCTGCCGAATGCCTGCAGGAGCTGTCGGTTCAGTGGTCGATGTGCTTGCCGAGTCGGAAAGCCGCCGTTCCACGGAGCAGCTGATGGGGAGGACCGGGACCAACCGTGCCGTGGTGTTTGACCGGGGCGGGGCCCGTCCGGGCGACCGGGTCAGCGTTCTCATCTCAAAAGCATCATCCGCGACACTCACCGGAGTTAACCAGGGGGTGCTCCCGGCGTTTTATTCTTGAAGGGTATTTGATTACATTGTTCAATCAGTTTTCCTCAATGTAACAGCCCCTTTCAGGCTCCAGGAGCGAAGTACCAAATGGCAGCATCCCCGGCATCCGGATTCGTCAACAAACTCAGGCACATCTTGAACTGCTTGATCCTGTTACCTGGATAAGCGTGTTCCCTGGTCTTGCATGCGGCGCCATGGCGTCCGGCTCAATGCAGGCAACTCCTCATGATTTTCTCATTCTGCTGGCTGTTTTTCTGATGTACGGGCCTCTCGGTACCGGTTTCAGCCAGTCGGTCAATGATTATTTCGATCTTGAGCTTGACATGGTCAATGAGCCGACCCGCCCGATTCCTTCAGGACGGCTGACCAAAAAAAGAGGCGCTCTTGAACTGCATTGTCGTGCTGCTTCTTGCCATAGGGATAGGTATCTATGTTGGTCTTGATACCGGTGGAGTGCGCGGGATGGTCATCATGGGCATGATTTTTTTCTGCCCTCTTTGTTGCCTACATCTATTCCGCTCCACCTCTGAAGCTGAAAAAGAACATTTTCGCCTCCGCCCCAGTGTCGGCTTTTCGTATGGCTTTGTCACCTTTCTTTCGGGCAACGCCCTGTTCAGCGATATTCGTCCTGAAATCGTCTGGCTTGCAGCCTGAACTTCTTCATGGCCGTTGCGCTGATCATACTCAATGATTTCAAGTCGGTTGAGGGTGACCGTGAGGGTGGGCTCAAGTCGCTTCCCGTCATGATTGGTTCCAGAAACACATTTCTGGTGGCATTTGCCATTATTGATGCGGTTTTTGCCGTTCTGGCCTGGCTCTCGTTCACCTGGGGATTCACTGTGCCGATGGTGCTGGTGATTCTGGGTCTGGCAATGAATGTCTACATTCAGGCTCAGCTGCTTTTGGATCCCAAAGGGGGCATTTCGTTCATGCAGGGAGCTGTGGATGACGGTTTCGGCAATGCATAGGAAAGAGCGATGTGCAGGAACACAACAGCTTTCTGAGATTTCAGGTTGCCAACAATGTGCTTTTTCTCGTCAATAATCTGATCATTGCAGGTATGATCGGCATCAAGTACATGCAGGCATAACTTTTCAATTCTGATTCAATCAAGCCCCATGGATACACTTCAGCATAACGCCCTCGCAGCGCTGCTCACCTTTGTCTATGTGTTCAGCGTCCCGCCTCTCATGGATTATCTTGTGACCAGCCGCGGTCTTCCGCGCGACATCAGCCGCAAAATCACCCATATCTGCGCCGGTTCGGTCATTGTGTTTCTTCCTCTTTTCATAGACGGTGACTGGACCCAGTATCTCAATATTGCCGTTTTTGCAGTCTGGGCGCTGCTTCTCGTACAGAAAGGGCTGTTTGCCGCCGATGATGATCAGGCGGTCAAAACCATGACCCGTACTGGTGACAGGAAGGAGCTCCTGCGTGGCACGCTCTACTTCGTGGTGGTGGCAATGATCTGCGGCACCCTGTACTACAAACAGTTCGAGGGGGTTCTGGCCATGGCCATACTTGGTTGGGGAGATGGTCTTGCGCCTATTGTCGGGACACGCCTTGGAAAAATAAAGTACGAGGTTCTGAGCCCCAAGACGGTGGAGGCAGTCTTGCATTTTTCGCGGGAGCTGCAGGGGCGGGCCTTTTTCTTTGTGCAGCTGATTGTTCCCGAGGCGTTTGACGCCGGCAGAATCATTCTGATTGCCCTGATTGCGACTGTGGTTGAAGGGTGAGCCCCCGTGAGGTCGACAATATTGCCATACCCGTTACTGTCATTGCAGCGGCCAGCTTCCTGTAACATAAACTTCTGAACAGGCAGTCGATGGCGGCCATCTATTTCATCAGCGATATTCATCTCGGTCTTCAGGACGAAGGGGAGGAGCGCCGGAAACTCGAAGGCTCAGGCGCCTTTTTGCTGCCCTCAGGGAGGGAGACTCCCTCTACATGCTTGGTGATGTGTTTGATTACTGGATGGAGTTCCGCCATGTGATTCCGAAGGGCTTTACCGGTTTTTTCTGTCTCCTTTTGGAACTTTCGAACCGGGGGGTCAGGGTAACCTATCTGCCGGGCAACCATGATTTTTATCTTGGTTCTTTTTTTTGATCGTGAGCTCGGAGTCAGAACCATTGATACCGTTGACGGACCTCTTTCATTTGAGTTTGAGGGGCGGCGGTTTATTGTTGCTCATGGAGATGGTCTTGGTGAGGGTGACGGGGGGTACAAGTTTTTTGCACGCTTTGTGAGGAACCGGTTCAATCTTGGTCTGTTGACCGGATTTCATCCGGATCTGGCAGTCGGTCTGATGAAATGGCTTTCCCGGCTCAGCCGCACCCATAAGCCCCAAAGCCGGGTGATGGAGACGGACAGGCTGCTGGAGTATGCCCTGTCGCTCGAACGGCAGCAGGAGTTTGATTATTTTCTCTGCGGTCACAACCATTCAGGCGGCAAAAAGGAGCTGAGGCGGAAGGGGGCGTACTATGTCAACCTTGGTTCATGGATTGAGGGAGGGACGCCTTACGGGGTATTTGAGCATGGAGTTTTTCAACTGAAGGAGTCATAACGCTAAACAGGATACAATGAGCAATTCAAACAGGGTGCTGAAATTGGGACTGCCGAAAGGAAGTCTGCAGGATTCAACAATAGAGCTTTTCGGTAATGCCGGGTTTCATTTTTCTGTCCAGAGCCGGTCATATTTTCCCTCAATTGATGATGATGAACTGGAAGCCATTCTCATCAGGGCGCAGGAGATGGCACATTATGTAGAGCTTGGTGCTTTTGATGTTGGTCTGACCGGAAAGGACTGGATCATTGAGACAGGAGCCGATGTGGTTGAGGTTGCGGATCTTGTGTATTCAAAAGCCTCCATGCGGCCTGTGCGCTGGGTGCTTGCGGTTCCGGAAAATTCACCGATCAAGACGGTGAAGGATCTTGAAGGAAAGCACATTGCCACCGAGGTGGTAAACATTACCAGGAAGTATCTTGAGTCGAATGGGGTGACGGCTGCCGTTGAGTTCAGCTGGGGTGCTACAGAGGTTAAACCCCCTGACCTTGCCGACGCCATTGTGGAGGTGACGGAAACCGGATCCTCACTTCGGGCAAACAAGCTGCGAATTGTTGAAACCATTCTTGAGTCGAACACCAAGCTGATTGCAAACAAAAGCTCGTGGGACGATCCATGGAAGCGGGAGAAAATCGAGAGCATGGCGCTGATGCTCCAGGGGCAATCAATGCCCAGGCAAGGTGGGGCTGAAAATGAATGCCCCGGAATCTGCTCTTGAGGCCATTACCGCAATGATTCCCGCACTTCGTCAGCCGACGGTTTCCCATCTTGCCCATAACCAGTGGGTCGCTCTTGAGGTTATTGTTTTGGAAAGAGAGGTCCGCAAGCTTATCCCGGAGCTGAAAAAAGCCGGTGCCGAGGGTATTTTCGAGTACGACATCAACAAGCTGATCAACTGAGTATCGGCATTTCCTCCGGGCTTTCGCTTCCCCTTTTGGCAGCGGGAGCCCGGGGTTTCCCAGGGAGCGCACTTTTTTCTTTTTTACCGTCCATGCTTCTCTTCTATCAGCTTCTGGTTCTCGGTGTTCTCATTGTGCTGTGGGCCATACTGATTTCCAATCTCATTGAACTTCGTCCTCTCCCTCAGGTCATGGAGGGTAGAGAGGGTGCCGGTCCGATGGTATCGGTTCTTGTTCCCGCCCGTAACGAAGAGGATACCATTGCACGCTGCATTGCCTCGCTGGAGCGGCAGCAATACCCCGAGTTTGAAATTCTCATTCTGGATGACGGATCAACCGACCGTACGGCGGAGATTCTTCGTCGGCTGGAAAAAGAAGGCGGGGGACGGGTCCGCATATTCTCCGGAAAGCCGCTGCCGCAGGGGTGGCATGGAAAGAGCTGGGCATGTTTTCAGCTTGCAGGTGAGGCCCGTGGCGATATGTTTCTTTTTACCGATGCCGATACGGCGCACGGACCCGATTCGATTGCCCGCTCGGTGAGGGGGATTGAGGAATCAGGGGCTGACATGCTTTCACTGACTCCTTTTCAGGAACTTGGTTCATTCTGGGAAAAGGTTGTTGTTCCTATGGTCTATGTCATTCTTGTCTCCCTCTTGCCGATTCGGCTTGTCAAGAGCAGCCGGCAGCCCTCGTTCTGTTTTGCCAACGGTCAGTTCATTCTTTTCCGTCGGGAGTTTTATTCCCGCATGGGAGGGCATGAGGCAGTTCGGCGGGACCTGGTTGAGGATGTCTGGCTCTGCATGAAGGCAAAGTCACTTGGTGGGCGTGTTGCGGCTTATAATGGAACTGATGTGGTTAGCTGCAGGATGTACCGGAATTTCCGGGAGGTGTGGGCGGGGTTCTCCAAAAATCTTTTTTGCCGGCCTGAGCTACAGCATACCGGGTCTCGTCGTCATGAAAAAAAAGCGGCTTTGCTCCGCAGACAAGAATATCGTTGACACAGTGGTTCACCAGGCATGAGCCGACCGTGTCGTAGGCGCCAAGTTCCACAGCGATTTTCAGTTTT